>Ga0206126_10000979_pt1 | contig 36511 bp, 36 predicted proteins | sample Helgoland_Spring_5_FD_148621 | JGI IMG/M metagenome (GOLD analysis project Ga0206126, IMG submission 148621) | Pelagic subsurface seawater microbial communities from Kabeltonne, Helgoland, North Sea - Helgoland_Spring_Bloom_20160412_1 | ecosystem: Environmental > Aquatic > Marine > Epipelagic ...
GTCAAGATTCAACAAGTGGGGTTGACAGTACTGAATCACAATTAAATTGGGGAAATATAATTAGTTCTCTTAGGTGGAATTATATGCCATCCAATAAAGTATTTATAAATACTACCCTTAGATATAGTAAATATGATTTTTTAATTGCTTTTGGAAATAGTAGTTCAGAAACCACGTTAAATTCTAATAATACTACTACAGTCAATAACCAAAACTTTTCTTATGCATACTTAAGTAATATTGAAGATTGGTCTGCTAAAGTAGATGTAGATTGGATGCCAAACCCAGATCATCTGGTAAAGTTTGGAATTGGAGATATTTACCACACCTTTACTCCAGGTGTTAACCAGTTTCAATTTTCTCAAACTGGAAATTCTGCATTAGACACTACCTTTGGAGCCATTAAGCATTATGCGCATGAAGTTTCAGCTTATCTAGAAGATGACTGGACTGTAAACGACAAGTTAAAAGGGAACGGTGGTATTCATTTCAGTACTTTTTTTGTAGGGGATAAACAATATTCTTCTTTACAGCCCAGAATAAGTTTAAGATACTTAATTGACCAAAAATCTTCATTCAAAATGGGTTATGCCAAAATGGGCCAGTTCCTTCACCTATTAACCAATTCTGGAATAGGATTACCAACTGATTTATGGGTGCCAGCAACAGAAAAAATTAAACCTCAGTTTTCGGATCAAATTGCAGCTGGTTATGCTAGAACCTTTAGCGATAAATTTGAAGTTTCTTTAGAAGGTTATTATAAAACAATGGACAACTTAATTGAGTATAAGGATGGAGCATCCTTTTTTGATAATGAGACGGATTGGCAAGATAAGGTTCATATAGGAAGAGGATGGTCTTATGGAGGAGAATTATTGATTGAAAAAAAGATAGGCAAAACCACAGGATGGATAGGCTACACATTGTCTTGGACCAATAGACAATTTGATTCTATTAATTTTGGACAGTCTTATCCATACAGATACGATAGAAGACACGATATTGGAATTGCAGTAACACACGAAATCAATGAAAGAATAAATATTGGAGTGGTTTGGGTTTATGGAACAGGAAATGCAGTAACTCTTGGACAAGAATCTTATTCTTCATTTAATAGTTCGCTTGTTGATAATATTTCTAATTTTAATCTCAATCCTTCTTCTTTTAATTTTGGTCAAGACAATGTAAATGTTTCTACTGTAAATCATATTGATAGTAGAAATAATTACAGAATGCCCAACTACCATAGACTAGATGTTTCTATTAACATGAAAAAAGAAAAAAAATGGGGAGAAAGAACATGGAGTTTTGGTCTTTATAATGCTTATAGCAGACAAAACCCGTTTTACTTAGAATTTACTAGAAATGAAAATGGAGATCCTCAACTATCTCAATTCAGTCTTTTTCCATTAATTCCATCCTTTACTTATTCTTTCAAATTTTAAATTATGAAAAAATTATTTTTATTATTAAGTATTTCTTTAGTTTATATTTCTTGTGAAAAAGTAATTCCTTTTGAAGGAGATGTAAACATTCCAAAATTAGTAATCAACTCAATTTTTCAAAGTGATTCTACTTTTAAAGTTCATGTAAGTAGTAGTAGAAGTGTAATAGATACTGCCTCTTTTCAAAATATTGAAGATGCGGTAGTTACTATTAAAGACGACAATGGAAGCATAATTGAAACCTTAAATTATGTAGAGAATGGTTTTTATATAGGGCAAACTTTTCCACAAGAAAATCAAACATATTCTTTACAAGTAACACATCCTAACTATACTAATATCACTTCTTCAGACTCTCTACCCTCTCCGATAACTATTAATAGTATAGATACTTCTACTACTGTAGATCCAATAAATGGAGACAGATTACAAATAACTTTGAATTTTAACGATCCAGAAAGCTCACAAAACTATTACCTAATAGAAACCTATTCTGTAAATGAATATCTATTAATAAAAAATTCTGATACAACTGAGTATGAACTAGACACCACTAAACAGTTCATGGTTCTAACAGACGAAGTTTTTCAAAATGGAGGCTCTCCATTTAGAGAACAAGGATTATTTAACGATCTTTTATTTAATGGTCAAAACAAAGCATTAGAATTGGAAATTCCTTACGATAACTGGAGCGGTACCGAAGACGACTATGAATGGAGTTATAAGACACTTAGTGTTAGAGTATATTTACATAATATATCAAAATCTTATTATTATTACAGAACCAGTTTAGAATTGTATCAAGGTGCATCCGGGAACCCATTTGCACAACCAGTTCAAGTTTACAGTAATATAGAAAATGGATTTGGAGTATTTGCAGGCTCTCAAATAAGTTATTTTGATCTTTAAAAAAAGTTCTCAACACCCCATTATATCTGTTAAATACGAATTTTCAACAACTGCAAATATTAACCTATTTTAACTTGACTTAAGAGGTAGATTGAACTACATTTGAGATTATCAATTAGTAATTCTATTTATGAGACAACTTAAAATTACCAAATCAATAACCAACAGAGAAAGTCAATCATTAGACAAATACTTACAAGAAATTGGCAGAGAAGAGTTAATCACTGCAGAAATGGAAGTAGAGTTGGCTCAAAAAATAAAACAAGGCGACCAAATAGCTTTAGAAAAATTAACCAAAGCCAACTTAAGATTTGTTGTTTCCGTTGCTAAACAATATCAAAATCAGGGTTTAACCCTTCCAGATTTAATAAACGAAGGCAACTTAGGGCTAATTAAAGCAGCACAAAGATTTGACGAAACAAGAGGTTTTAAATTTATATCTTATGCGGTATGGTGGATAAGACAATCTATCCTTCAAGCATTAGCAGAGCAATCTAGAATTGTAAGATTGCCCCTTAACCAAGTAGGTTCTTTGAATAAAATAAATAAAGCTTTTTCAAGACTTGAACAAGAATTTGAAAGACCTCCTAGTAGTGATGAGCTTGCTACAGCTCTTGAACTTACGGAAGAAAAAGTAAAGGATACCATGAAAATAAGTGGAAGACATGTTTCGGTGGATGCTCCTTTTGTGGATGGGGAAGATAATTCTTTGTTGGATGTAATGGTTAATAACGACAGTCCAAAAGCAGATTTAGAATTAATGCGAGAGTCTTTACAAAGAGAAATTGAAAGATCACTTTCTACATTAAATGACAGGGAAAAAGATGTAGTAATGCTATTTTTTGGGATAGGAAAAAAACATGGATTAACCCTCGAAGAAATTGGTTCAAAATTTGATCTTACTAGAGAAAGAGTTAGACAAATTAAAGAAAAAGCGATAAGAAGACTAAGACATAACTCAAGAAGTAAATTACTCAAAGCTTATTTAGGCTAAAATTTCAACAATGTCATCAAAAGAAAAATTAAATACTCTAATTGGTGCTGATGGCCAAACACTGAGTCCAACTCTCCCAGAAAATATTAAAAATTATCTTATTGATATTGACGGTACCATAACCGAAGATGTTCCTAATGAAGAACCAGAAAGAATGTTGACATGTCTCCCATTTCCAGACGCATTAGAGGTTTTAGAAAAATGGTTTTTAGAAGGTCACATAATTACTTTTTTTACATCTAGAACTGAAGAACAAAGAGAATATACTGAAAGATGGTTAAGAATGCATAATATTAAATACCACGCATTACTAATGAACAAACCTAGGGGTGGCAATTACCACTGGATTGATAACCACATGGTAAAAGCAACTAGATTTAGAGGGAAATTTACTCCGTTAGTTAAAACTGAAAAAGAAATTGAAGTATTCAATGATGATTTTATTTCTGAATAATTGCATATTTTATTTAAATTTACTACAAACAAATTTTAATTATGAGAAAACATAATTTGTATCACACCTTAATATTTTGCTTAGTTGCATCCATTATTATTAGTTGTGAATCTGAAAACCAGCCCAATGGTGAAGTACAAGATATTGAGAACACATCTGAAAATAAAGACAACCACAGCATTGAAGTTGAAATAGTAGAAAAAGATTTTGAATTTATGCCACCATCTCCAATTCAAATTGCTTCAATTCTGAAAAAAGCAAATATGAATTATGAAGAAGGGTTGACCAATAAAGTTTCAAACTCAAAACTATACTCTACCAAATTTAAACAAACAATAAATTTTGGAGTTTATGCATGTGATTTAGCATATTGTGTAACCAATGACAAATTTGCTGAAGCTAGCAAATATTTAAAAGTTTCTAAAGAAATGGCATCAAAAATAGGTATGGAATCTATTTTCTTGTCGGACAATTTGGTAGAAAGATTTGAAAAAAATGTTGGTAATCAAGATAGCGTAATGTCTATTCTTTTTGATATTCAAATAATGACTGATGATTACATACAAGACAATGAATTAACAGATTTAAGTGTAATATATTTTACTGGTGCATGGGTAGAAGGAATGAATATTGGAACCCATACAATCCTGGGAAATAACGATCATAAAATTAGTGTTTTATTATCCGAACAGATGACCATTGCTAGATCGCTTATAAGAGGACTGAGAGCTGTTGAAAACCAAACTGATGATTTAATAGACTTAACTGACCACATTGAAGAAGTTGTTGATGCATACCACAATTTATGGTCTGTGAAACAAGAAGGTGAAAACATTGAATATTTAGATGTTGAACTAAAACATGAAGAAGCAATTTCCATTTCAGAAATGATTTTGGAGTTGCGAGAAGAAATAACCATGTAATTATTATTTTATGATTGGCAAATACCTATTTTTATTTTTAATTATTTTCAGTATCAATCCAAGTTTTGAAGCTCAAAAAAAAGAGGCAGAACTCACCCCTTATCAAGAACGCTTAATTCAACTGAAAGACTTCAGGAAAAATTGCAGAATTGCATTAAGACCTTTTAGATACGATGGTTCTCTTACCACACATTTCACTTATAAAGAATTTGATTATGCAAAGGAAGTAGAAATAGCTACTATCCAAAATGAAAATTACCGTTTGTCATTTAACTCTATGGGGATTTCTAATGAGCCAATAAGTATTAAAATTTACGACAAGCCAAAAAAATATAAAAACAGAGTGTTGCTATACGAAATCAGCGATGTTGCAAGCAATGAGTTTACTACAGAAACTAAAGAAATGATTGAAAAGCTAAAGAAAGCTAAGAGTGAAGAACTGGCTAAAAACGTGGATATTTCTGAAAGTGAAAGAACCTACCAACAAAAAATAATAGAAAATATTAGACTTAAAAAGTTATTTATCAATTACATAATTCCTTACACAGAAAGAGGATATAAAATAGATGAAGAAGGCAATGAATCAAGAGTTCTCACCAAAGGTTCCATTATTCTAGCAGTTGGATACAACAACCTCTAATCGTCAAATTTCTTAAGCAGTATTTTTTTAAATTTAAAGAGTTCGTCTCTTAGGACTGCTGCTTGCATGAAGTTTTCTTTCTTAGCTTCTCTTTCCATCTGCTTCTTAATATTATCTATACTTTTCTCCAACTCTGCTCTACCCATATTCTCTACCACAGGATCTTGAATTGAAGGATCACTTGAAATAACTAATTCGTTTATTTCTTCTTTTTCACTATTTCTACCAATAAGAAGATCGTTTTCATTGGATTTAATAATTTGAGTAGGCACAATACCATTTAATCTATTATAATTACGCTGTTTTTCTCTTCTTCTATTAGTTTCACTAATAGTAATTTCCATTGCTTTGGTTATTTTATCTGCATACATAATAACACGTCCATTGATGTTTCTTGCAGCTCTACCAACAGTTTGAACTAAAGATCTTTCCGATCTTAAAAACCCTTCATTATCTGCATCCAAAATAGCCACTAAAGACACTTCTGGTAAATCCAAACCTTCTCTTAGTAAATTAACCCCAATAAGAACATCAAAAATTCCTTTTCTTAAGTCTTGTAAGATTTCTACTCTTTCTAAGGTGTCTACATCAGAATGAATATACCTAGATCTAATTCCAATTTTTGCAAAATACTTATCTAGTTCTTCTGCCATTCGCTTGGTAAGAGTAGTTACCAGCACTCTATTTTCTTCCTCCACTACTTTTCTTATTTCTTCTAAAAGATCATCTACTTGATTTAATTTAGGTTTTACTGTAATCTCAGGATCTAGTAGTCCTGTTGGTCTAATAAGTTGTTCTGTAACTATTCCATCGCACTTAGTAAGTTCGTATTCTGCAGGAGTAGCACTTACATAAATAATTTGGTTGTGAATTTGCTCAAACTCTTCAAATTTTAAAGGACGATTGTCCAAAGCTGCAGGAAGTCTAAAACCATAATCTACCAAATTTACTTTTCTTGATCTATCTCCACCATACATGGCTTTTATCTGAGATACTGTAACATGAGATTCGTCAATTACCATTAGAAAATCTTCTGGAAAATAATCTAAAAGACAAAATGGTCTATCTCCTGGCTTTCTATTGTCAAAATATCTTGAGTAATTTTCAATTCCTGAACAGTATCCTAACTCTCTTATCATTTCTAAATCTAGCTCTACCCTATTCTGGATTCTTTTAGATTCTAAATTTTTTCCTATTTCGTTGAAAAACTCTATTTGCTTTACTAAATCGTCTTGAATTTGAAAAATAGATCTTTTCACATCTTCTTTATCTGTAACAAATATATTTGCTGGATAAATAATATACTGATCTTGATTTTCTAAAATTTTATTATTTACCAAATCTAAAATTCCAATGGAATCAATTTCATCTCCCCAAAAAGTAATTCTAATTCCAAAATCAGCATAAGCTAAATGAATATCAATAGTATCTCCTACTACCCTAAAGTTTCCTCTTTTTAAATCTGTTGTAGTTCTGGAATATAGGTTGTCAACTAATTGTCTTAAAAATAAATTTCTAGCTATTTTTTGACCTACTTCAATAGTTACAATACTGTTGCTAAAATTTACTGGATTTCCTATTCCATAAATACAGGAGACAGAAGAAACTACTATAACATCTTTTCTGCCAGAGAGTAAAGAAGTGGTTGTACTTAATCTTAGTTTCTCGATATCATCGTTAATAGAAAGATCTTTTTCTATGTAAGTATCCGAAGAGGGCAAATAGGCTTCTGGTTGGTAATAATCGTAGTATGAAACGAAATATTCGACTGCATTATCAGGAAAAAAGGTTTTAAATTCTTGGTAAAGCTGGGCAGCAAGTGTTTTATTATGAGACAGAATTAGAGTAGGTCTTTCAACTTTTTCAATTACATTGGCAACAGTAAAAGTTTTACCAGAACCTGTAACCCCTAAAAGCGTTTGAGCTGCAATTCCATCGTTAATTCCTTGCACCAAATCTGCAATAGCTTCTGGCTGATCTCCAGTTGGAGAAAAATCTGATTTTAAATTAAATTTCACGCTTCAATATTACTTAATAATATTAGAAGATTCCCATATGTCCCAAGCTTTAAGTGCTTGATGAACTAACATTTGATAACCATTTAGAATTTTAGCATTTTTTAAAAATGCTTTTTTTAAAAAAAGAGTTTGCTCGGGATTGTAAATTAAATCGATCACTAAATGTTTGGAGGTCAAACTGTCATAGGCGATTTTTATTTCTTTATCAACATTTGGATACATCCCTACGGGCGTAGTATTAATAATTAGATAATGTCCTGCAACCAAATGGCTATTTATTTGGTTCCATGTGAAATAATTATTTAGAGTAGGTAATTTCTTTCTTGAAATAAAATTAACCTCAATATTGTAAGCATTTAAAACATAAGCAACTGCCTTGGAAGCACCTCCTGTTCCTAAAATAAGTGCTTTGGTATGTTGAGATTTTAAATATGGTTTCACCATTTGTTTAAAACCATAAACATCTGTATTATATCCTTTTAAAGAAACCAGTTTATTATTTTTAAAAAATGGCTTGATAGTATTTACCGCATCTATTTCTTGAGATATTTCATCTAAAGAATCTAATTGTGAGATTACTTTTTGCTTAAATGGAATAGTAACGTTAAGTCCAGAGAGGTTATGATTAGAAAATAAATCTCTTAAACTTGAAGTATTTTCTATTTCAAAATTGGAATAAAGTGCATCAATATTTTCAGTTTTAAATTTTTTGTTAAAATAATCCTTTGAAAAAGAATGGACCAAACTCTGACCAATAAGTCCAAAATTTCTCAATTGGTAGGATTAGAATTAATTTTTGAACCTAAATATTCTATCAACCAAACAATAAAAATGCCTAAAAAGATTAGAATAAGACAGAAAATGTTTTCAGAAAGAGATAAATCAGGAAAAACCCAGCTGTAGGATACTACTTTCAGCTCTCCACCTCTTCCAACAATAGTTTCTAAAGGAATTTTCCAAGGCCAAATAATTAATAACGAACCAACAACAAATCCTGTTAATAATGAAATTGTAGAGTTGTAGAATTTTTTAAGGACATAGCTTATTCCATGAGACAGTCCCAAAAAACCAACAATAGCCCCTAAGATAACTGGTAATAAAATATTCAAATTTGAAATAGGATCTGAAACTGATTGAAGCATAATTAACTGATAATTACCCATTAGAATTAAAACATAAGAGCCTGAAAGACCAGGCAGTATCATACTAGCAACAGATACTATTCCACAAATTACAAGATAATAAAAGGAATCATCTTGAGTAACAGGTTTCAAAAATGCTAAAGAGGCTGCAAAAAAAATCCCAAAAGCTAGAGAAATAAAGGAGGAAATGTTCCAAGATTTCACCATCTTACCCACAAAATATATAGAAGCTATAATTAAACCAAAAAAGAAGGACCAAACAAGTTGTTCATTTTTAGTAAAGAAGAACTCAAGGACTTTTGCTAAAGTAACAATACTTAATGCAGTACCAGAGAAAACTGAAACTAAAAACTTCAGTTGAGTATGTTCAATAAAACTCTTAAAGTTTCCAGAAAACAACAACTTAACAGCCTTTAGATTAAAGGATTTCAAGGAATTAATTAATTGCTCATATATTCCTGTTACTAAAGCTATTGTTCCGCCAGAAACACCCGGAATAACATTAGCTGCGCCCATTCCAAAACCCTTAAGAAGTAAAATCAAATAATGCTTCATTAAATTGAAATTGCTTGGTATCCACCCTCTAAATTGAGATAGTTTTCCTTGTATAAATCATTTAATATTAAAAAATTTAAAATACTTTCTGATCTTTTACCAGAACCACAATGAAAAATAACTGGACGATCTGAGGGAAGTTCATTTAACCTATCTACAATCTCCCCAAGTGGAATGTGGATTGAATAATCTACTTTTCCATCAATTTCTAATTCATAATTCTCTCTTAAGTCTATAAGAAGAAAGTCTGATTTTTTTTGCGATAGCAAATCTAACTCGTTTGGAGAAATTCTATTTAAATTCATAACGGATTATTAAATTACGTTGGCTTTCTTTTTTTAATAATATTTTTTGGAAGGAAATTAAAAAAAGTATCTCCTCTCAACCCTTGCCTTAGTGTTTCTAAAGGCAAAACATCAGTTGGAGATATATTTCCTAAATTAACATTTTGATCAAATAAATTTACAAACCAAGTCTGCTGCTTTTTTGAAGGTGCCTCCCAAAGTATTTTATTTGGGTCAATTTTAGAAATTATCTTATTGATAAGCATAGTATGCGGTTTTCCATTTGGTCTAAAAATACCTACAGATCCGCTTTCTCTACCTTCGGCAATAACTTTCCATGAACCAGCTTTTAGTTCTTCTGACATCATTTTAATCCATTTTGCAGGGCTAATTAAAATTCCTTCTTCTTTGGACCCAACTTCGCTTAAAACAGTATAATTCTTAGCATATTTATAAATTAATTCACACTTTTCGTCGTGTTCTAAGATTATTGAGCCATCTGAAATCTCTATAGTTTCAATACCAAAGTTGTCTACTATCTTGAAATAGTCCTCTTCTTGGTTTCTCGCATAATACAATTCAAACATGGTTCCTCCAAAATATGGCTTAACACCAATCTGCTTCATTAAAGCAATTTTTTCTTGGATATTATTGGAGACAATTGACGTGCCGAATCCAAATTTTATGATGTCTGTATAGCTTGCACTAGTCGATAAGAAATCTTCCATTTGTCTTGTGCTTAATCCCTTGTCCATCATCATCGTTAGGCCAGTATCTCTAGGAATAGTAGTTCTTTTTGGAATGTGAGATAAGGTCATTTGTTAGGATTATCTTTGTAGGGCTGAAAAAATTGATTCATTTCCTCAACTTGTAAAACTTCTGGATAAATATCAATTAGCTTTTTGAAAGTATTTTGATCTGAGTTTTGCATTTCAGAAAGACTGCTTTTAGCCTCCGATAAATTACCCGTTGAAATTTGCATTGCCACAAGTCTAAGTTTTAGATCTACTTGATTGTCGTTGGATTTAATAGCTTTTTTAACTTCGTTTATTGCAGTAGACTTTGATGTGTTGTCGAATAAAAAATTGGAGTAATCAATCCATGCATCTATATTTTTAGGATCTAATTGGATTACCTTTTTAAAAGCCAATTCTGCTTCTGAATTTTTATTGAGTTTGGCAAGAATTTCTGCATATAAATACCAATAGTCAGGATTTTCAACATCTAAATCTATTGCTTTTTTAATAAACTTAATTGCTTGAACAGGTTGATTATTTAAATCTCTAACAACCCCTATACCAAGCCAAGACTCAGGAAGAGAATCGTCAATTTCTAAACTTTTCTCATAAAACATAAGTGCTTTTGAATAATCACCAATTTTCTCATAACATTCGCCAATACTACAATAGGCATATGCATGTGGACGATCATAAACAAAGGACTCATTAAATGAATCAATCGCTTTTTGATATTCTTTTAAATGAATAAAACTATTGGCTTTTCCATAGTGAGCAGCAGTGAATTTCTCATTAATTACCAGACACATTTCATAAGCAAAAATAGCTTCCTTCCAGTCTTCATTAACATTGTATATAGTAGCTAGATTGAACCATGCTATATGACTATATGGGTTGCCATCAATCACTTCCTTAAAGTAATTTACAGATTCTTGAAACTTGCCAGACTCATGGTAAGCAACTCCTAATTCCATCATAACAGTTTCATCATTTGGTTTGAAACTTAAAATTTGTTTTAATACTTTAATTGCAGAATCGAATTTTCCTATTTGAATAAACTCATAAGACAAATCTTGCAAATGATCGTTATAAGAGGAATCTAATAAAATAAGATGGTGAGCATGATTCAAATATTTAATAGCGTGTGGCTTATTTTCCATAAGGGAATATAGCCTGCCAAGGCCAAGAACAACATCGATATTATTTGGATGAAATTTATTTAAATTATTTAGTGCCTTGAGAGATTCATCAAATCTTTGAGATGAGTTAAGGAATTCAATTTTAATTAATGTTAGTGCCAAGTCAATAGGATACTGTTCAAGTGCAATCTCAAGCGCTTTTTTGGCTTTCTTTTTAAAATCAAGCTCTAAATAGTATTCAATGATTAGTTCAAAGTCTTCAACGTCAAAGAAAGCGAAGGTTTCGCCTTTAATCATTGACTCGAAAAGAGCAACCTTCTCAACAGCTTCGTTACCAGGGTTAGAATCTAAAAGCATAAAAATATATATTCACTTCCTAACAAATATACCCTATAAATTTTCTTGAGAAAATTATGTGCAAACCTTTTTTAAACAAAAAAAAACTATCTCAAAAAATATAGCTAGAAGTAATGAAAAAATCAATAAATAATAGATGATTTAGGGTTCAATATTTTATCTTCGAATCGTTAAATATTTATATGCTATGACTTTAATTAAATCTATTTCTGGAATAAGGGGAACAATTGGAGGGAATCCAGGTCAAAACCTTACTCCTGTTGATATTGTGGAATCAATTTCCGCTTATGGTTCTTGGTTGAAAACCAACCATCTTAACAAAAAAATAAAAGTTGTTATAGGAAGAGATGCAAGAATTTCTGGAGAAATGGTAGAGAATATTTGCATTGGTACGCTTCAAGCAATGGGAATTAATGTTGTAAATATTGGTTTATCTACCACACCAACTGTAGAGATTGCTGTTCCTTTAGAAAATGCTGATGGAGGAATTATTCTAACCGCTAGTCACAATCCAAAACAATGGAATGCTCTAAAACTACTTAATAATAAGGGAGAATTTATTAGTGCAGAAGATGGAAAACAGCTCTTAAGTTTTATAGAAAAAAATCAATTTTCATTCGCTAGCGTAGAAGAACTTGGTATAGTTACTTTTAACGATAACTATATTGATGAACATATTAATAAAGTATTGGAACTTAATCATGTAGATATTAATGCAATTAAAGAAGCTGAATTATCTGTTGTCATTGATGCGGTTAACAGTACTGGTGGAATAGTAATTCCTAAATTGTTAAAAGCATTAAAATGCAAAGAAATAACAGAAATATATTGCACACCTAATGGAGACTTTCCTCATAATCCAGAACCTCTTGCTGAACACCTTGAAGACCTTAGCAACAAGGTAAAAGAAAAAAATGCAGATCTTGGCATCGTAGTAGATCCAGATGTTGACCGCTTGGCTTTTGTTTGTGAAAACGGAGAAGTTTTTGGAGAGGAATATACTTTAGTTGCAGTTGCAGACCATATTACTGGAAAAAAACCTGGAAATAGTGTTTCTAATTTATCTTCAACAAGAGCTCTAGCAGATGTAACAATTAAAAATGGTGGTAAATATTATGCCTCAGCAGTTGGAGAAGTCAACGTTGTTGAAATGATGAAAGAAAAAAATGCTGTAATCGGAGGAGAAGGTAACGGAGGAGTTATATTTCCCGAATTACATTATGGAAGAGATGCCCTAGTAGGGATAGCTTTATTTTTAACCTACTTAGCAAATAAAAAATTAAAAATGAGTGATCTAAAAAGTTCATTTCCTCAATATACAATTAGTAAAAATAAACTCGCTTTAACAAAAAGCACTAATATAGATTTGCTTCTTGAGAAAATTTCTAATAACTATAAAAATGTGAAGCAAAATAAAATTGATGGCCTAAAATTAGAGTTTGAGAACGAATGGGTCCACATGAGAAAATCAAATACTGAACCAATTATTCGAATTTATGCAGAAAGTCAAAATGAAAAATCTGCCCACAATCTTGGTGAAAGATTTGTTGAAGAACTAAAAAGTTTGATTTAATTATATTTGAATATTATTATGAAAGTCTACTTAGATAATGCAGCTACAACATCAATTGCTAAAGAGGTTATTACAGAAATCGAACCTTATCTATCTACTTATTTTGGAAATCCATCTAGCACGCACTCTTTTGGAAGAAAAACTAAAAATGCTATAGAAATAAGCAGAAAGAAAATTGCTGATTTTATCAATGCAGATAATAGTGAAATAATTTTCACTTCAGGTGGTACTGAAGCTGATAATATGGCCATTAGACGCGCAGTTATAGATTTAAATGTAAAAAGAATTATAACCTCCAAAATTGAACACCATGCAGTTGGGCATACGGCTGAAAATTTAAAAGACTCACACAACGTAGAAATTGTCTATTTATCAACTGATAAAAACGGAAATCCATCTATTGAGGAACTAAAGGAACTTTTAAAGAAAGATGTTAAAACATTAGTTTCCTTAATGCATGCAAATAACGAAATTGGGACTTTACTACCTATAGAAGAAGTTTCTTTGTTGTGTGACAAATATGAAAATGTATATTTTCACTCAGACACAGTTCAAACAATGGGTCATTATCCATTCGATGTTAAAAAATTAAAAATCGACTTTTTGGTTTGTTCTGCCCATAAATTTCATGGACCAAAAGGAATAGGTTTTCTTTATGTAAATAAAAACCTTCATTTAAACCCAATTATTACTGGTGGATCACAAGAAAGAAATCATAGAGGAGGAACGGAAAATCTATATGGAATTATAGGATTAGCAAAAGCTATGGAGTTGGCATTTTCCGACTTAGAAACCCATAAAAAACATGTAGAAGAACTTAAATATTATATGAAAGAAGAATTATATAAAATAGATTCTAGAATTATTTTTAATGGAGAAACAGATCCAAATAAAAGTTTGTATACAGTGCTAAGTGTAGGCTTTCCCAAAGACATTTGTAATTCTATGTTACTATTTAGTTTAGATATTTTTGGTATTGCTGCTTCGGGCGGAAGTGCTTGTTCTTCAGGGTCCACTAAAGGCTCTCATGTTCTGGCTGAATTACCATTACTGGAAAACTTTCAAACTGTAAGATTCTCGCTTTGTAGATACAATACTATTGAAGAAGTTGATTACACATTGGATAAAATTAAATCTATTGTTCTAAAAGATAAATAATATGCAAGTAACCATTACTGGATCGGGAACATCTCAAGGGGTACCAGTAATTGGTTGTGATTGTAAAGTTTGTAAATCAAACGACAAAAAAGACAAGAGATTTAGATGTTCTGTTCATATTTCTTATAAAGGAAAATCAATTGTTATAGATACAGGACCAGATTTTCGCCAACAAATGTTGACTGCGGAAATAAAGTCTTTAGACGCAGTGCTATTTACCCACGAACATAAAGATCATGTTGCTGGTCTTGACGATGTAAGACCTTTTAACTTTTCTCAAAAAAAACCAATAGATATATATTGTACAGACCAAGTTTTTAAAGCGTTGAAAAGAGAATTTCATTATATTTTCGATCCTAAATTTCAATATCCTGGAATTCCTAAAATTAATAGATACTCCATTGATAAAAATAAAAATATTTCAATTGCTAATATTAATATCGAACCTGTTGAAGTAATGCATTATAAATTACCTGTTTTAGGATTTAAAATTGATGGGTTTGCATATATAACAGATGCAAAAACAATTGAAGATTCTCAGAAAAATAAATTAAACAACCTAGATGTTTTGGTAATTAATGCCCTAAGAATTAAGGAACACATGTCACATTTTAATTTAGAGGAAGCCATAGAATTAATAAAGGAGTTAAAGCCCAAAAAAGCAATACTTACCCATATATCCCATTTTATGGGTATTCATCAAGAGGTTCAAAAAAAACTACCTGAAAATATTTATTTAGCATACGATGGACTTAAAATTAATTTAAAACAATAGGAATGCGAATAGATATAATATCAGCTGTACCGTCACTTCTTGAAAGCCCATTTAATGATTCTATTTTAAAAAGAGCAAAAGAAAAAAAATTAGTAGAAATTAAAATTCATAATCTTAGAGATTATTCAACGAACAAACAAAAAAGTATAGACGATTATGCTTTTGGCGGTGGTGCAGGAATGGTCTTAAGTATAGAACCATTTTCGAAATGCATAAATCAACTAAAAGAAAATAGAAATTACAATGAAGTTATCTTCATGACACCAGATGGGAAAAAGCTAAAACAAAGCGATGCCAACCAACTTTCTCTTAATAAAAATATAATTATTCTTTGTGGGCATTACAAAGGGATAGACCAAAGAATAAGAGATTACTTAATTACCAAAGAAATATCAATTGGAGACTATGTTCTCTCTGGTGGTGAGTTACCTGCAGCAGTACTTTGTGATGCCATAATAAGACTTATTCCTGGTGTTTTAAATAATGAAACTTCTGCTCTCACCGACTCATTTCAAGATGATTTACTTGCGCCACCAGTATATACAAGGCCAGCTAAATTCAATGATTGGGAAGTGCCTGAAATATTAACTTCTGGAAATCTAAAAGCAATTGAGAATTGGAGGGAAGAAAAAGCCATAGAAAACACAAAAAAAAGAAGGCCTGATCTAGGTGAAAATAAAAAGGAATAAAATTATAAGTTCTCATTTAATAAAATATTAAATATTCTTTGTAATATTGCAGGCCTTAAATCAAGACTCATGGATATAATTAAAGAAATTTCAAATGAACTTAACGAATCGAAGCAATGGCCTTCTTTTAGTTCTGGCGATACAATAACTGTTACCTATAAAATTAAAGAAGGTAGTAAGGAGAGATTGCAATCATTTCAAGGAACTGTTATCCAAAGAAGAGGTTCTGGATCAACAGAGACTTTTACAATTAGAAAAATGTCAGGTGGTACAGGAGTTGAAAGAATATTTCCACTTGGATCTCCTTTTTTAGAAAAAATCGTGGTAAATAAAGAAGGTTCTGTAAGAAGAACTAGATTGTTTTACCTTAGAGAAAGAACTGGAAAATCTGCTAGAATTAAAGAAAAGAAGTACTTTTCAAAGAAAAAATAGTCCTTACATTCTTTCAGGCATTTCAATACCTAAAATTTTCATTCCCTTTTCAATTATTTCTGCAACTAGCTTAGACATTTGAATTCTAAAGTTACGGAGTGCATCTTCTTTTTCTGTTATTATCGGATGATCTTGGTAAAAGGAATTATAAGATTTAACTAAACTATATAAGTAATTGGCCAATAAATAGGGAGATAGCTCTTTGGCAGATTGAGCTAAGACATCTGAAAAATTTGAAATCCATTTTAACACTTCTAGTTCTTTAGGATTTAATTTTAAGTTTTCAATACTAAATTCGTTATTCAAATCTTCATACTTATTTAACAAACTCTTAATTCTAACGAAAGTATATTGAATAAAAGGACCAGTATGTCCAGAAAGATCTATAGTTTCTTTTGGATTAAAAGACATTTTCTTTTTTGGATCTACTTTTAAAAGAAAATATTTCAATCCAGAGTTACCAATCTTTTTACAGATGTCCAAAATTTCTTCCTCTGATAATTCTTCTAAAAAACCCCTCTCCGATGTTAAAGATTTAGCTTCATTTATTACAGAATTTAATAATTCATCTGCATCAACTACAGTACCTTCTCTAGATTTCATTTTGCCCTCTGGAAGTTCAACCATCCCATAGGAAAGATGAAAACAATTTGAAGCCCAATTATAATTTAATTTTTTTAAAATATTGAATAGAACTTTGAAATGGTGATTTTGTTCATTTCCTACAGTATATATAATTCCCGATAGATTTGGATAATCATTATACCTTTGAACGGCAGTTCCAATATCTTGTGTCATATATACTGAAGTTCCATCTGAACGAACTAATAATTTGTCGTCTAGATTATCGTTGGTGAAGCTACTCCAAATTGAACTATCTCCCTTTAAATAAAAAACACCATTTTCAACACCTTGTTGAACCACTTGTTTTCCTAAACGATAGGTTTCTGATTCGTAATAAAGATGGTCAAATTTCACATTTAAATCTTTGTATGTTTTATCAAAACCACTATATACCCACTCATTCATTTTTTCCCACAAAGCTCTTACCTTGGAATCTTCATTCTCCCATAGCAAAAGCATTTTTTGAGCTTCTATTAAAATAGGTGCTTTAAGTTTTGCTTCTTTTTCAGTTATCCCACTTTCGATTAAATCTTTTATCTCCTGTTTGTATACCTTATCAAAAATAACATAGTACTTACCAACCAAATGATCGCCTTTCAAATTACTAGACATAGGAGTTTCTCCATTTCCAAATTTTTGCCACGCAACCATAGATTTACAAATATGAATACCTCTATCATTGATAATTTGAGTTTTAACCACTTTATGACCTGCTGCTTTTAAAAGAGATACAACACTATCTCCTAAAAATATATTTCTTAAATGTCCCAAATGCAATGGCTTATTGGTGTTTGGAGAAGAATATTCTACCATATAAAGTTCTCCAGTAGGTTTGGTAACAAAACCATAATTATCTTCATCTAACCAACCTTTAAAAAAAGTGAGCCAGTATTTTTGCTTTATTTTAAGATTTAAGAATCCTTTGACAACATTAAAGTCTTCAAAATAATTTTCGTTTTCAAGCAAATAATTCCCGATAAATTCAGCTGTTTTTTCAGGAGACTTTTTACTCAACTTAAGCAAAGAAAAAACTACCAATGTTAAATCTCCCTCAAAATCTTTCTTTGTATTTTCAATAACAATTAAATCTTGGATATTGTCACCTTCAAACAAAGCATTTACAGCCGTAACAATAGATTTTTTAATTGTAGTAAAATTGATCATTAAATTTACTTAGTTTAGAAATTATGGTATGGACAAAGTTACTTGTTATTTCTTGAAGATTTATTTCTCAAATATTTTTTTATACTTTTCTATTTTAGGTTGAATTACAAATTGGCAATAACCTTGACTTTTATTATTGTTAAAATAATTGTGGTGGTAATCTTCTGCAGGATAAAAAATATCTATTTTCTCAACTTGAGTAACTATAGGCTGGTCCCATACTTTTTCAGCTATTAATTCTTCCTTGAATTTTAAAACTTCATCTTTATGAGAATCTTTAACAAAGAAAATAGCAGACCTATACTGAGTTCCAATATCATTGCCTTGTCTGTTTAAAGTTGTTGGATCATGTGTTTTCCAAAAAACTTCTAAAAGATGTGCTAAATCAACTACGGACGGATTAAATACAATTTTAGCAACTTCAGCATGTCCAGTCTTTCCAGAGCAAACTTCATTGTAAGTTGGGTTTTTAATTGCTCCTCCACAGTATCCTGGAGTTACCTCTTCTACCCCATTTACTTGCTGAAATATTGCCTCAACACACCAAAAACAACCAGCGCCAAAATAAATCGTATCTAAATTTTCATTTTGCATATCCAAACTTTTTAAATCATTGTTATTATTTCCAAGACAATTATAAAATGGTAAAAATATTAATAAATATAGGCATCTAAACAATGTTGATTTCATAAATTATATATTTAGCTGAAATTAACTATTCTAAGACAAAGTATTGAATTTGATGAAGAAAATTGGTGTTATTTCTGATACCCATAGTTTTTGGGACGACTCATTTGATAAATATTTTTCAAATTGTGATGAAATTTGGCACGCTGGTGACATTGGCAATTTAAAAATCACAGATAAGCTTGGTGAAATTGCACCTTTAAAAGGTGTTTATGGAAATATAGATAATGATAAAATAAGACAAGAATTTCCATTAAATCAATACATAGAGTTTGGAAACCACAAAGTTTTAATGACTCATATTGGTGGTAAACCTTACAATTATTACAAAAACTGCAAACAAGAAATTGAAAAATTTAAGCCCACTATTTTTGTTTGTGGACACTCTCATATATGCAAAGTGATTTATGATAAAAAATACAATATGCTATATATAAACCCCGGTGCAGCAGGGATTGTAGGATTCCATAAAGTAAGAACAATAATTAGATTTGAACTCCACTTGGAAACCATAAAAAATTTGGAAGTAATAGAATTAAAGAAAAGAAGCGATTTACCTAAGTCTATCCAACGAACTAACTAATTTCTCATCTTTCTTAATAGCTCTATTGGCTAGAAAAATGATTGGTAAAGAAGCAACTAAAAGATACATGCTAAAAGTGTAATTAATTGACTGTAAAGAATTATTTTCATTATCCAATAAAAATTCTTCAGCACTTGATACTTCTAAAAACATATATACAAGAGTAATTAAAACAAAAAAATAAGAAAGCATGCCATATCTTAACTGCTTTTGTCTTTTCTTAAAGTTGACCAACATTAAGATTCCAAAAGCAACAGCTACTAAATAACCAGAATAAAATGGATAAACCTTAAATCCTTCTAAGGAAGATTTACTTTCCCAACCTGTTGGATAAAAACTATAAGAAGATTGACCTTCTAAAACTATGGAAGCAAATGGCAGAAAAGAGGCTGTAAATAAAACAGCGCAAAACAATATTATATAGATGGTTTGTATTCTTTGAAGCATAAAAATTAAAATTTAAGATTTAAATAAATTATTTATTTGTAAAAATAGTTATTAAGATCAATGCAAAAAATTTTTTTAAATAAGATACTTTATTATATTTGACATGTCTATCGACAATATTCCACTTTATTTCTTAAGAAAAAATCCAAAAAATAATTTATCCCTTTTAAACTAATCTTCTATAGATGTACGATATTGAAAAATTAAACAACAAAAAAGTTAATGAACTTAGAGAAATTGCTGAAAAATTAAATATTTCCAAAGCTGATAAACTTAAAAAACAAGAGTTAGTATATAAAATTTTAGACGAACAAGCTCTTAAACCATCCTCAGATAACGATAAAAAAGAAACTACTAATCCTAAGTTAGAGGCTAGTAATACTAGTGCGAAAAAGCCAGAAAGAGCAACAGAACCTAGAAAAAAACCTGTTCACTCTAACAATAGAAACAACGATAGAACTAACGATAGAAACAATAATAGAAACAACGATAGAACTAACGACAGAAACAAGGATAGAAACAACGACAGAAATAAAGATAGAAACAACGACAGAAATAAAGATAGAAACAACGACAGAAATAAGGATAGAAATAACGAAAGAAATAATAAACGTGAGGATTATGAATACGATTTTGCAGGAATTATTATTAGCGAAGGTGTTTTAGAGCTAATGCAAGATGGCTACGGATTTTTAAGATCGGCTGATTATCATTATTTATCCTCCCCTGATGATGTTTATGTATCTCAATCTCAAGTTAAATTTTTTGGACTTAAAACTGGAGACACCATAAAAGGAATTGTAAGACCTCCTAAATTTGGTGAAAGATACTTTCCATTGGTAGAAGTTGATAAAATTAATGGAAGAGATCCAGAATACATCAGAGACAGAGTTCCTTTTGAATCTTTAACTCCTTTATTTCCATCTGAAAAATTTAACTTAACTGGACACAGCCAAGAATCTATTTCTACTAGAGTTATGGATTTATTTTCTCCTATTGGAAAAGGACAAAGGGGAATGATAGTAGCCCAACCTAAAACTGGGAAAACTGTATTACTTAAAGATGTAGCAAATGCTATTGCTGCCAATCACCCTGAGACCTATTTAATGGTTTTATTAATTGATGAAAGACCTGAAGAAGTTACCGATATGCAAAGAAGTGTAAAAGCTGAAGTAATTGCCTCTACATTTGACGAACCAGCAGACAGACATGTAAAAGTAGCCAACATTGTTCTACAGAAAGCCAAAAGATTGGTGGAGTGTGGTCATGATGTTTGTATTCTTTTAGATTCTATAACCAGACTTGCAAGAGCATATAATACGGTGATGCCAGCTTCAGGAAAAGTACTAACTGGAGGTGTTGATGCCAATGCGCTTCATAAGCCAAAAAGATTTTTCGGAGCGGCAAGAAAAATTGAAAACGGAGGATCACTAACTATTTTAGCAACTGCATTAACAGAAACTGGGTCTAAAATGGATGAAGTAATATTTGAAGAGTTTAAAGGAACTGGTAATATGGAATTACAATTGGATAGAAAAATATCTAATAGAAGAATTTTCCCGGCCATTGACATACTTACATCTGGAACAAGAAGAGAAGATTTGTTAATGGATAAAGAAACTTTACAAAGAGTTTGGATACTTAGAAAACATTTAGCGGATATGAATCCAGTAGAAGCTATGGAATTTATAAAAGATAGACTTAGATCTTCAAAATCAAACGAGGAGTTCTTAGTATCTATGAATGGGTAATGTTTAAGTACATAAAAACTTCTTTTATTGCCATTATTATTTCACTAGTATTTGAATTAATAATTCATCAATCCAATCGCGAAATTGATTTTCAATTGAGCTTAATTAGCTTTGTTTTTCACTCCTTAAACCTAATAATAGCCATTGTACTAGCTGTAAATTATCAAAACCCGACTATTTCTAGAATTGATAACTTAAAAAAGGGAATTTTAATCAGTATTGTATTCTCCTTATCGATAAGTTTTTATTTCTACAGTTACCACAAGTGGATAAATCCGGAGTTTTTAGAAAATAAAAAACAATCTCTAATCGAACTATCGGAAAATCCTGAAACTTTACGACAAGCGAAACTGAATATAAATTCAAATCCAGACTTCTACAATGGAAAATCTGCACAAGACCTATTAGAAATGCAGCAAGAAAATATTAATGATATATTAAAACCAGCAAAAGTATTTCCAATTAGTTTGTTCTCATTTTTATTTTTAGGGATGATATCTACCTTAATAATAAGTCTTTTAACAAATTTATTTCAAAAGAAAACTTAAATTATTTTATTGGCTATACTATCGAAATCTAAGCCGTCAAAATTACCACTGCTCATCATTAAAAGATTAGAATTAACCCAATTTTCTGAAAATAATTGATTTTGTAAATCATTAGACGAAGTAAAAACTTTAACATTAGGAGTTTCAAAAGCATTATAAACGTCTTGCTCTGTAATATTTTCAAGTCTTTTATGCTTAATTGTTTCAAGATTGTAATAAACATAAGCTATATCGGCTGCAAGCATACTTTGAGAATATAATTTTAGAAACTCTGCGTTCAAACTACTAAAAGTATGTAACTCCATACAGGCTACTAATTTTCTTTCTGGAAATTGATTTTTTAATGCGTTGGTCGTTGCCTTTAATTTGGAAGGTGAATGCGCAAAATCCTTATAAAACGCAGAGTGATCATTCGCCTTTACCAATTCCATTCTTTTAGATGCTCCTTTAAAATCCGATACAGATTGATAAAAGTCTATTTTATCAATTCCAATTTTCTCACATACTAACTGAGCAGCTTTTAAATTTTGAAGATTATGAATTCCAAAAATTTCTATTGGATGTCTGTTGTTTTTATCATCTATAAGTAATGTATTGGATTGTTCTATTATATGATTATGAGTATTGTAGGGAATTAATTGGCATAAATAGGTATTTGAATTGACCATATCATTTAGGTTTTCATCTTCTTCACAAAATATTAAAGCCCCTTCATCTTGAATACTTTCAGCAAAAATATGGAACTGTTTTATGTAGTTTTCAAATGTTGGGAAAACATTTATATGGTCCCAAGCAATTCCACTTATTACAGCAATATTTGGTCTATAGAGATGAAATTTAGGTCTTCTATCAATTGGAGAAGATAAATATTCATCTCCTTCAATGATTGCTATTTTAGAAGAGTTAGATAATTTAACCATACAATCAAAACCTTCAAGTTGGGCTCCAACCATATAGTTATGGTCTATATTATTTTTATTCAAAACATGAAGAATCATACTAGTAATTGACGTCTTTCCGTGGCTACCACCAATCACCACTCTTAGCTGATTTTTAGTTTGCTCATAAATAAATTCTGGATAAGAAAAAACTGGAATTTGGAGTTCTTTTGCTTTTAATAATTCAGGATTGTCAATTCTTGCGTGCATTCCAAGGATTACAGTATCTATCTTGTCATTTATTAGAGCTGGGGTCCAGCCAATTTTTTCTGGCAATAGTCCATATTTTTCTAATCTTTCTTTGGATGGACTAAAAATCTCATCGTCAGAACCTGTCACCAGTTCTCCTTTTAAAAAAAGTGCAATTGCTAAATTATGCATAGCACTACCTCCAATAGCTATAAAATGAAAATGCATTAAATAATTTTATTTAAAAATGTAATAAATTAAAACATGAAGTTGGAAAACTTGGATAATTTATAAACACTCGAACATTAAAATTGAATTATATTTATAATAAAAAAAATTGGAAGCTCCTCTTATACCGCTTGCTGAAAGAATAAGACCTAAAGGTTTTGAAAATTTTGTTGGCCAAAGTCATTTAATTGGGCCAAATGGACCAATTAAAAAAGCTGTAAATAACGGAGCTGTTCCCTCCATGATTTTATGGGGACCTCCAGGAGTTGGCAAAACTACTTTAGCTGAAATTATAGCCAATGAATTAGATAGACCTTTTTATTCTCTATCTGCTATTAGTTCCGGGGTAAAAGACATTAGAAACATCATCAGTAATGTGAAAAATCAAGGAATATTTGGAAAAGGAAATGCACTACTATTTATAGATGAAATTCACAGATTTAGCAAGTCTCAACAAGACGCTCTGCTTTCTGCTGTAGAAAAAGGGCAGATAACTTTAATTGGAGCTACTACTGAAAATCCATCTTTTGAAGTCATTCCAGCATTAAGATCTAGATCTCAAGTATTTGTATTAAAAAATCATAGCAAAGAAGATTTATTAAAGTTTTTAAATCTAGCACTAATGGATTCAGCAATTGAAAAGAAAAAACCAGTTCTTAAGGAAACTGAAGCTCTTTTAAGAATTTCTGGAGGAGATGCAAGAAAATTACTAAACGCTTTTGAATTGGTGGTCTTAAATCTAGACGAAAATACAGTTGAAATAACCAATGAACTAGTGCAACAATCTATACAACAAAATATAGCTCAATATGATAAAAAAGGGGAAATGCACTACGATATTATATCTGCCTTCATAAAATCAATTCGTGGAAGCGATCCAAATGCAGCAGTTTATTGGCTAGCCAGAATGGTAGAAGGGAATGAAGACCCCAAATTTATTGCTAGAAGATTAATTATTTCTGCAGCTGAAGATATTGGGTTGGCCAATCCAACAGCACTAGTAATGGCAAACAATTGTTTTGATGCTCTTCAAAAAATTGGATGGCCAGAAGGGAGAATTGTTCTCTCACAATGTGCAATTTATTTAGCTCTTTCTCCTAAAAGTAATTCGGCATATTTAGCAATAAACAAAGCCCAATCCATTGTTAGAGAAAAAGGAGATTCTAGTATTCCTTTATCCCTTAGAAACGCACCAACTAAACTTATGGAAGAGTTAGATTACGGAAAAGACTATTTATATAGTCATGACAATTTAGACAAACTCCATTTGCAAGAATTTCTTCCTGATGAAATAAAAGGAACTTCCATTTATAAACCAAAGCAAAATAAAAAAGAATCAGAGTATGGTAAGCTAATAGAAAAAATATGGAAAGGGAAATACTAATGATTAAAATAAAGATCTAATAACTTGAATTGACTAATTTTAGTTCGTGAAAAATATATATTTCATTTTAATAATTGCATCCATCATTTCCAGCTGTAAAAAAAACAGAAACTCAGTTTCATGGAATACATTTTATAATTTGCCATTATCTTCTGATACATTAAATCTAAATAGCTTTATAAAACAGGACAAACTTTATTTAAGTGATGATGGAACCTATCTATCTTTTAAAGATACATTTGAATTATATGAATTAGGCAAGGATATAATTAACCAAAGTATTCAATTAGATTTTGTAGACAGTATAAAAATTCCTAGCATACTTTCTGGAATACAATTTTCCCCAGGATTTCAAATCCCCTACCAGTTTACGGAAAGTCATTATTTTGATTTTAGTTCTATCGAATTGAAAGAATTACAATTTGACTCTTTGATTTTTGATTATACTGTGGAAAGTAGTATTGGTGGAAAAATAGATATTAACTTATCCATATTAGATGCATTTAATTCAATTGGCAATAATTTTAACGCACTTATATCAACTCCAATTTCTCAAGGAGTTTCTACCGGTAAATTAAACTTGAATGGTTTTAAATTTGATTTAACTAAAAATGGTACTGTATTTAACCATATTTCCACCCTATTTACAATTGGAATATCTTCGGATAATACCCAAGATTTGGTATTTCAAAACAACGATTATATTGTAATTAAATTTGAAATATCTTCCTTAAAAATTGCTTCTGCATTAGGTTATTTAGGCAGTGAAAATATTGTAGATACTACTGAAATTAAAATTCCATTCATGGAAAATCTAAAGTCAAAAAACTTTGAAATAAATGACTCAGAATTTGAAATTTTAATTAAAAACGGGATTGGGATAGATGCACAATTAAAATTGAATAAAATTGATTTTAAAAAAGAGAACCAAGTGGTAACTTTAGACCACCTATCGATAAATCAAAATATCAATATCAATAGAGCTTTGGATTTAGGACACGATTTTCAATATAGTGAAATGAATATTAATTTCAATAATAGTAACTCAAATCTTCCCCAATTGATATCTATGTTTCCAGAACAAATAAATATCGACTATCAACTACTTACAAACCCACTAGGAAACCAATCTGGATACAATGACTTTATATATCAACAACATCCACTTTCTTTAGATCTTTCAGTAGATATTCCATTAAAACAAAACCTTGATTCTATTGTATTTTTAGATACTTTAAATTATGAATTACCAAAAAATATAGCTGTTAACGATGCATTAATAAAATTGGATTTTACCAATGAATTTCCCTGGAAATGTTGTGCCTATTTAAAACTTATGTCCGGCGAAATTCTAAACTCCTCTCCTATTTGTATAAATCATTGTCAAGTTGATAATTTAGGGAATTTTGTTCAGGCAACAAACTCAATAAATGAACTGGATTTGGATAACGATTTTCTAATTGAACTTCAAAATGACAATAGGATAATAATAGAACTTGTAATTTCTAGTCCTGACTCTACAAACTATTTTCCAATTCTTGGAAATAAGAACCTCTTTTACAGTATAAATATGGATGTAAATTCAAAAATTAACTTGAATTGAAATATTTAACCATTTTATTTTTAATAATCGCCCAGATTAAATGCTACTCATTAAAAAAGGATTCAATTTCCAAAAAAACAACTAAAGTTGAAGTAATTAGTTCTTTCTATGGTTCTGTTGGCTCCACCCATTTACCAGTGAATTTTTTTAATAAAATATACTTTGGCGGATTTATTGATGAAAGTGAAAAAGGAAATTCTTATTCCATTGCTAAAACTCAAAGATCAGGTTTTGAGACTGACATGAACTTTGGTGTAAATATATACCAAGAAAATAGTGAACTAAATGGATGGTATTTTTCTTTACAAAATAAAATAAGTGCAGCAGGAAAATACCAACAAGGTTTATACGATTTAATTTTTAGAGGAAATGAAGAATTAAATCAACAAATTTCTATAGGAAATACTAATTTTCATTTTAGAAATCACCAATTAATTAATTTTGGAAAGTTTTATAAAAATTTCTCTCTTGGTTTAGTGATTGGTAATATTCTGCAGGAATACAATGGTAGTTTTGGAGAAAATGATTTAATTGATTTCAATAGTAACTACAATTGGAATATTGTTGTAAATCCAAATATTTCTTTTATTAGAAACAACAATAGTGCTTTTAAAAAAAATGGAAATAGTCTTGGACTAAATTTTAAAATAAAAGATGATTTTAAGTCGACTGATTTAGAGTACGAACTAGAAATAAAAAATTTAGGAGTAATGTTTCTTCACAGTAATATTGAAACTATTAATTACGATACATCATTTACTTATTCTGGGTTGTCATTTCATCAAATAACCAATATCAACAATTTGAGTAGTGAAATTTCAACACCATTTCAACCATACACTTCTAGTAATAGAATTATTTCTAGTACTCCATTTGAAGTTAAATTCAATGTTGTAAAATCTATAAATAATTTAGAACTATTTGCAGGAACATTTTATAGAAACAATTCACAATATTTACCTAATTCCTACTTTGGATTTAATTATAGAAATAAAAAGAAATTAAATTATGGATCTAATTTAAGTTACGGTGGATACAATAAGTTTCAGTGGGGAATAAATACCTCCTACAGTACTGAAAAAATAAATGCTCAAATCATTCTTCAAAATTGCATAGGGTTAATACCTTCTTTAGGAAAATCTTTAGGAATTGTTTTAAATTTGAATTGGAAAATTAAATGAAAAAAAATATTTCAATATTCTTTTTAATGGTTTGCTTTTTGAATGTAAAGAGTCAAAGCACCTTCTTTCAATCTTATGGAGGAAATGGAAACGACTATGGAGAAAATATAATTTCTTGTGCGGACAGTGGATTTGCAGCAATTGGGGCAACAGAAAGTTATGGCAATGGATTAACAGATTTGTACATTATAAAAACAAACAATATTGGAGAAGTAATGTGGCACAAAACATTTGGTGGGCCAAATATTGATTATGGAAAGAGTATTATTGAAACTGCTGACTCGGGTTTTATTGCATGTGGATACTCCAATAGTCAAAATTTAAATTACGATGTTTTTATCGTTAAGATAGATAAAAGTGGAGCTTTAGAATGGTCTAAAAGATATGGGGGAGCAGATTGGGATTTTGGGAACAAAATAATTAAATCTACAGTAGATTCTAATAATTTTTATGTGGTTGGACAGACCTATAATTATGGAAGTATAAATGGAGATGGGTTTGTTCTAAAAATTAATTCTCTTGGAGACTCTCTATGGATGAAGACATATGGTGGTAATTTAGAAGATAAGTTGGAAGATATTGTCCAATCTGAAGATGGCAAATTGTTTTGTATTGGAAGTAGTTACAACTTCAATCTTGAACCTACCTTATGGATTACTAGCTGTAAAGAAAATGGAGATACTTTATGGAATTTTTACAGTGACAGCATATTTAGTAATGGAAAGTCAATCACCAAAATAAACAATCAAATTATTTTTTGTGGAAGTACTCATCCGATGCAGCCAACCAATATTATACCCAGAACTTATTATTTAGTTGGAGGAATTGACACTGCAGGAAATCATCTTTTTTATGCAGATTTCAATTATTACTCAGAGAGTGGACAATCCTGCGTAGAGGTAATTAAAAAACCTAGTTCCAATAACTATTATCTAATTTCAAATATTCACCAATTTTCAAATAATAAGATTTTTTATGCAGAATTAAATAACCAATGGGTTCAAGTAGGAACTTCTAACATTAATGGAAATATAAATGATATCGCAAATGGATTAGATACTCTCTTATATAGCAATGGATTTGTAGCAATTGGCAATACTCAAGAAACTAATAATGGATTTACAGATATATTCATATCCAAGACAAATAACGGGTTATGGGACAGTAATTATGACAACAATCTCTTACTTAGCAATAGTGAAATTAATTTTAATAGGACAGGTATTTATCCAAACCCTACCAAAGATTTTATAGAATTTAATAATATTAAGACTGGAAGTAAAATTTCAATATATAGTTTAAGTGGGGAATTAGTTGAAAAATATATTTACAACAGTTACAAAATCAGTTTAGAGAATATTAAAACTGGAATTTATCTACTAGAAGTACAGCAAAATCTAAATAAAGAGTACTTTAAAATTATCAAACTTTAAACATTGCAAGAAAGTAATATTCTTTATTTCTATTGTAAAGATCGTTGAATTTATCTTTTTGCAAAGGGGAAGATTCACCAATAAATCCTTTTAAAGTGAAAAGAGAATATTTAGAATTTTCAAAAAAATCAAAAATATCTTCTGAGCTTGTGTTGTAATAATCAGAAGCTCCTAATCCATGCTCAAAAATAATAACAGGATGAAATTTTTCAATAACTTTTTCTGCCCCTTTTAATACGCCAAACTCTCCACCTTCTACATCTATTTTTATTAGGTCAACTCTGTTCTCATTGATTAGCTGATCGTCTAAAGTAGTGGTCTTAATTTTAATCTTACTTATCTTTTCTTCTTTTGGATAAGATCTCTTTTTAATTCCACTATATGCAGGATTTGAAACAACATGATGAAAATCAGAATTTCCAGAATTATCAGAGATAGCAAAGTTTTTAACCACACATTTGTCTTTGTATTTTACTATTAATTCATCGTATAAATATGGAATAGGTTCGTAAGCAAAATGACTACCCTTTGGAGAAAGCTTTAAAGCTTGGTCCAATACTTCGCCCTTGTGACAGCCAACATCTATAAAAGTTGATTCATTTTCCAAAACAATTTTCATGATTTTAAATGTTTGTACATCATAACGCATGTTATGGGTAAAGGGAAAAGTTTTTTTAATTGTATTTTTAATAAAATCTAAAACCATTTAATAGATAAATTTAACATTATTCAATAATAGTAAGTTCAGTTCTTCTATTCTTGGCTTTATTGGTAATAGAATTATTTTCTTCTATAGGTCTTGTTTCTCCGTAACCTTTAAACGAAAGTCGATTTTGATCAATATTATTTTCTATCAACCAATTTACTACAGATTTTGCTCTGTTTATAGATAATTCTAAGTTAAAATCATCGTCTCCATCACTATCAGTATGACCACTTATTTGAACCTTCAAATCTGGATTAATTTGCATTAATTTTAAAACTTTATTGAGCTCAACTAAAGAAGATTTTTTAAGACTAGACTTACTCTTTTCAAAGAAAATATTTTCTAAAATAAAAGTTCCTGGTTTTACTTTTTCTAATTCAATTATTAAAAAACCATCCTTTGAAAGACTCAAATTATCTCTATAAATATTTCTAGAATAAAACATATAACCTTCTTTTTCAGCATGTAAAGCAAAATCAATGTTTTTTGGTACTGTAATTAAAAATTCACCATTTCCAGGTTTGGATTGCATTTGAGAAATTAAATTGTCTTTTTCAAGATCTGACAATTCAAAAGATGCTGTCAAAGCTAGTTTGGTGTCTGCATCAATAATTTTTCCTTTTAAATAGGTAATTGGCTGTGGTTTAAATTGATCGTTTAATATAAAGCTATATAAATCTAAATCTCCAAAACCACCATCTCTGTTGGATGAGAAATAACCTAAATCTCCTTTAGGTGAGATTAATATAGAATTTTCATCTACAAATGTATTTATTGGATATCCTAAATTTATGGGCTTAGACCATGAATCGTCTTCTAACTTTCTAGACATATAAATATCTAATCCTCCCATACCTGGATGACCGTTGCTTGCAAAATATAGCGTCTTTCCATCGGGGTGAATCTGAACAGATTCTTCCCTGTATGGTGTGTTTATATTGGAAGATATTTTTTTAGGATTAGACCATTGTCCATCCTCTGTAATAGTAGTTACATAAATATCTTGATTATTGGGATTTCTTCGTTGTCGGTCGTAAGTCATTCCTCTAATAAAATAAAGTGTCTTTCCGTCAGAAGAGAAAGATGGCTGGGTTTCCCAATGCTTTGAATTAATTTTTGGTCCTAGATTAACTGGTTTCGACCAGTTTCTCCCATTATTTTGGCTATAAAATAAATCACAACTTCCATAGCCTTTTCTATCTCCACCGTATTGATAATCTCCTTTTGCCCCAGTTTCACAACCCACAAAAATTATGTATTGACCATCAGAGCTAAAAGTAGGCGCTCCTTCATTATATTTGGTATTTATGGCATTGCTTACTAAAGAACTATTAGACCAATTGTTACTTGGTGTTTTCTTAGAAACAAAAATTTCTTCTTGTCTTCCGCCTGGTGCAGATAAATCATTTACTCTTCTTGTGAATAAAAAAGTAGAATCATCGGCAGTAATTGACGGAAAATATTCTGGTAATTCTGAGTTTATGGAGCTTCCTAAATTTATTGGATCAAAATCTACTGGATTTTTAATAGCTTCTATTGCAAATTGACAATTCTCAATCATTTTATCAATACTACCCATATATCTTTGATCAGCCAATGGAGAGTTCTTATATCTCAATGCATTTTTAAGACACTTTTCATAGCTTCCAATAGCCATATGCATTTCTGCTAAATAAAAATATTCGACTAAAGGAACTATTGGATTTACAGCCATCATTTTTTCTTTGTAAAAAATAGCAGAGTTAATATCCCCCATTTTTACTTTAACCTGAGATAATAAGATATATGCTTCTGAGAATGTAGAATCTTTATCCAAGGATTTTAGAAGATATTCTTCTGCTCCAGTTAGATTTCCTCTTCCATTTAAAGGACTAATATCTTGGTAACATACTATGGCTTTTTCGTAAAGCTTAATTGCTTTTTTGTTGTAAGAAGAATACAGTGCACTTTGACTAGAATAGGAACTCAATAAAAAAAATGAAATAACAAACAATAATAATCTATCCATAAACTAAGATATATTTAAATATTTATGCGACTGAATCGATAATCTCCACCTAGGGTTTTCTTCTAAAAATGCAAGAATAAATGGAAGATTCTTATCTTTTTTTGACCATTCTGGTTGAACATACAAATTGCAATCTTTATTAGTTAATTTTTTTTCATGTTCTAGAGCCCAGTTAAGATCACTTTTTTGAAAAATAATAACTTTCAGTTCATCCGCTACTTGATATATTTGAGGAATTGGATCTTTAAATTTCTTAGGGCTAAAACATACCCAGTCAATATTATTGGGCAGCGGATTGGTTCCTGCTGTTTCAATAGCAGTATAAAAGTTTTTTTCTTTGAGTTGGTCTACTAGGCTATTTATATCGTGTAGAGTTGGTTCTCCACCCGTTATAACAGCAAACTTTGCTTTGTAATTTAGAGATTGACTTACAATGTTTTCTACAGAAATACTAGGGTGTAAATCCGAATCCCAGCTTTCTTTTACATCACACCAAAAACAACCTACATCACAACCTGCTAAACGAATAAAAGTAGCTGGTTTTCCTGTATGAAATCCTTCTCCTTGTAAAGTATTAAACAATTCCATTAAAGGAAGCTTATTCACTTTATTTTCCATCTTCAACTTTCTCACCTGCTTCTTTTTTCTTTTTTAGTTTTGCTTTTTCTTTTCTTAATTTTCTTCTTAGTTTTCTTCTTCCCTTTCTTGACTGACTTGCTTCAATAGATGACTTGTTTTTAAGCATCTCATTAAATTTAATTTCTTCTTCATGGTCTTTAACTACACCAAACCTATCAAATTCTAAAACCATCCATAAATTACCCTTGCTAAATAAGCCAAAATCAGTTTTATTGCCATTTTCTAGATAATGTTCCCACTTTCCATCTTTAAGACCTTCTTTCCATTCTCCTATTTTTTTTAATTGTCCATTTTTATAATAATACTCCCATCTACCAGTTTGTATACCATCGTCCCAATGTTTCTCAAAAGATTTTTTACCATTGTCATGAAAGTATAAATCGTCACCATCGACAACACCACTTTTATAAAATTTGGACATTTTAAGAACACTGTCTGGATAAAATGTAGTGTAAGAACCATGGAATTTTCCCTCTTTGTAGTTAATGATTTTCTTTGGTTTTCCATCCTTGTAATAATAGGTTTGAGTCCCATCTAACAAATTGTCTTTATAGGACAATGATTTTGAAGGTTTGCCATTTTCATGAAAATACAGCCATTGTCCTTCTCTACTGCCCATATCGTAGGTATTTCCCCAAGCAACTTGACCATTTTCATACCAATATCCCCAAGTTCCATTTTCGATACCTTCTACATATATAGATTTTACTTTGACCTCTCCGCTTTTGTAGTAAGTAAAGCATTCGCCATTTTCCTTACCTAAAATAAAGTTGGTTTTTCTTTCTAGTTTTCTGTTATCGTAATAAGATACACAAGTACCAGTATATGGTTTTCCAGACTTTTTGTGAAAGACAATAGTAGTTCCTGGAGACCATTCCAAGTCTTTGTTACAGTCCAAAGCTTTTCGTTTAGAAACATATCCAAGGTCTCTAGTCTTTTGCCCTCCTCTAACGCTAAACTTTGGCTCTTCTTGACTATGAATAGAGAACCATAGAAATAAAGAGATTAAAGACAAGAATGCTTTCATATTTTAAAATTAGTGGTTTATATATAAAATACGATAAAAAGCTACATATATTTGTGGAATGAGTAACGATTCGTATAAATCTGAAAGTATTTGTGCTATTTCAAGCCCACCAGGAATTGGAGGTGTTTCATTGATAAGAATTTCTGGACCTGATTCTTTTTCCATAGTAGAAAAAATATTTTCTAAATCGCTTAAAGACATTAGTGGTTACCAAGTTTTATACGGGAAAATAATCGAAAAAAAGCAAATAATAGATGATGTGATAGTTGCTGTTTTTAAAAATCCTCATTCGTTTACAGGAGAAAATACAGTAGAAATTAATTGTCATGGATCTACATTTATACAACAAAAAATAATTGAATTATTAATTAATAATGGTGCAAGACTGGCTTTGCCAGGAGAATTTTCTAAACGTGCTTTTTTAAATGGCAAATTAGATTTAAGCCAGACTGAAGCAATCGCAGATTTAATCAATTCTAAGTCTAGTGCTGCTCATGAAATTGCCATAAAACAATTGAAAGGAGGGATTTCCTCTGAGCTAAAGATCTTAAGAAATAAACTAATTGAATTTGCTTCGCTTATAGAGCTAGAACTAGATTTTTCAGAAGAAGATGTTGAGTTTGCAGACAGAACACATTTAAATCAATTAATTCAGGATTTAATAACTCATATAGACCTGTTAAAGAAATCTTTCCAGTATGGTAATGCTATTAAAAATGGAGTTAGTACAGTAATTGCGGGAAGACCCAATGCAGGAAAATCCACTTTACTTAATAATATTCTCAATGAAAACAGAGCTATTGTTTCTTCCATTGCTGGAACTACAAGAGACACTATAGAAGAAATAATTACTATAAATGGCATAGACTTTAGACTTGTGGATACAGCTGGCATTAGGAATACAGAAGATGAAATTGAAAAAATTGGAGTTGCAAAAACCTTAGAAAAAATCAACCAGTCGTCTTTGGTTATTTATATATATGACAGCTGGTCAACTACTGAGAAAGAAGTAGATGAAGATTTAAACAAATATGTTGAAAATAAAGTTCCTTGTTTGGTAATTGCCAATAAGATAGACTTGGTAAAAAGTTCTAAAGATATTCCCAAAGACCACTTAACAGTTTCTTTAAAAACCACTCCAAATACATTGGAAATAAAGGAAAGTATCTTTGAACTATTTGAGAGAAATAATATCCATAACGAAAGTGTAGTAATTAGTAATATGCGACATTTTGAAGCTTTAGAACTAGCTTATAATGAACTCATTAAAGTAGAAAAGGGGCTTTCTGAAAATATACCTGGAGACTTAATTGCTATGGATATTAGACAGGTTTTATACTACATTGGAACAATTACTGGAGATATTTCTAGTGATGAGTTATTGGGTAATATTTTTGCTAATTTTTGTATTGGAAAGTAACCACCACAAAAAATAGAAGGGAAAGTTGACTTAGTTAAAAAAAATGAAGGGATAAATAGTTTTGTTTATTTTTCAATGTGATTTTTCCATTCATCATTTAATTTCTTTCTTTTAGAAATAAGAATACTTGACAAATCAGATTTACAAACATTGTAATTATAGTAAAAAGCTCTAACCTCTAAAGAATTTAAAACCTTAGTTGAATCAATAGAAGTTTGATCAATAACATATTGCTTGTAATTACTTTTATTTCTACAACTTGCAACTAACACAAATGAGAATATAAACATTATAAGCTTCTGAATTTTGTGAATTTTAATTTTGAGTTTGTTGAAAAACAAAAATAAGACTAATAAATAATTAGCAAAAAATTAAATTTCTTTGGGGTTAGCCCCCCATTTATTTTCTTGTGGCTGACTGTCTTTGCAAAAAAGAATCAGCAACCAAATAGCTCCGATTAAGGGAATTAAAGCTACTAACAACATCCATCCACTTTTACCAACATCGTGTAGTCTTCTTACACCAACAGCAAGGCTAGGAACCAAAATTAGAAGGGAATAAATACTACCAAATAATCCAGTTCCAGTATTGACCTCTGTTCCTAAATTAGTATCAATTAAAGTTAGTATTCCGCTAATAATAACTGAAAATAAAGTAAACATCCAGTATTCTTTTCTTCTAGCTCTTGTTTTAAAATCTGAAAATTGTTTCAATACTTTAATAAACCATTCCATAAATTCTTTTTTAAAATTTTAAACTAGTAAGTTAAGAAAAAGTTTAGATAGTTGAGAAATCAAAGAGAGGTTAATTAGCCTCATCGACTTTAGATAAACATTTATTAAATTTAACTCCTTTATTTAAAATACTATGAAAAAACTAGTAATATTTATCTGCTTTATAATACCTCATTTATTAATTGGACAATCAAAATCGCTTGTTATTACAAACAAAAAAAATGGTAAAGAATTAATAATTAAAATTGGAGAAATTATTAAGGTAAAAGGGGGGAATAGTATATATAAAGAAAGTGGGAAATTTACAGCATTCTCAGATTCTATATTGAATAATTACCCATTTTCGTTGGAAACTGTGAATTCTATTTACTATAAAAATAAAACTAATAAACTAATGAGACCTCTTGGGTTTGTAGTTACTGGCGTTGGTGTGTTTTTTTTCGGAACTGGATTGGTATTGGCTACAACACCTCAAGTTGGGTTTTTTGATTTTAGAACTTTAGGTTTAATGGTTTGTACTATAGCTGGGTTTACTACCTACATTGGGAGTTTATTATTAGTAAAAAGATATAGTAAAAACAACTACGAATTTTCAATCAGATGACTTACTGACCAATTTTATATCTTTAAGGTTGAATTGAAGAAAGAATAAAAATGTTGCAAGAAGGCTAAAAAGAAAATTTAGATGTTGGAAAGGATAGTTTATGAACCACAACCTATACAGTCAAAATGGGAATCTTCAGGCTTAACACCATTTTTCTTCATTTCTAAATTATGGATTTGATCTCTTATTTCCATATCTTCCAACATGTTGCCAGTTAGTTTAGACTTTAAAGATTCTATTTCATTATTTAGGTTTGAAGTTGCTTCCATTTTTTAATATTTAATTCTAAAATAATTAGAAACTTTTAACTTCTGTCCAATTATTTTCAGAAGTTTTTAAAATAATTTTCAACAATAGGTTTTACCCTTAAAATTTATCTGAAAATCAAT
>Ga0206126_10000993_pt1 | contig 36086 bp, 46 predicted proteins | sample Helgoland_Spring_5_FD_148621 | JGI IMG/M metagenome (GOLD analysis project Ga0206126, IMG submission 148621) | Pelagic subsurface seawater microbial communities from Kabeltonne, Helgoland, North Sea - Helgoland_Spring_Bloom_20160412_1 | ecosystem: Environmental > Aquatic > Marine > Epipelagic ...
CAGGTCTTCAAGCAAATAACCTATTCAATCTAAGATACCAGATCTCGTTGAATGAAGTTCACGATTGGGCTGGCGATAAGCTGCAGAACTATGTTTCGTCTATGGAACGTATCTCAATGTTTGAAGAGATTTTAGTAGGAAAGCAGTCGATTAGATTTAGCCGCCATACAGATAAACTTCATATTGATATGGATTGGGAAACTCGCGCGCAAGCCGGTCAGTATATTATTATCGAATGTTATCAAGTTTTAGACCCAGACGTAAATACTTCTGTTTGGGGAGACTGGTGGTTGCGTCAATATTCTACTGCTCTGATCAAACGACAGTGGGGCGAGAACATGAAAAAGTTTGAAGGTATGCAGCTTCCAGGCGGCGTGACTTTCAACGGTCAAACGATTTGGCAAGAAGCTAATGAAGATATTTTGAGGCTTGAGGAAGAGGTGCAGAAGAAATTCTCTATGCCGGCAATGGACATGATAGGCTAAAAATATGCCAACCACGAATCTTTATTTCAACAACTATGCGTTCAGCGGCGAACAAAACTTAATAGAAGATTTGATCACGGAATCGATCAAAATCTATGGGGTTGAGTGTATGTACATGCCGAGAACGCTGGTCAATGAAGATTTGTTGTTTGGCGAAGATCGTCTTTCTAAATTCGAGACCGCATACCCCATCGAGATGTATATCAAGTCTGTTGACGGGTTTGAGGGCGAAGGGGACTTTCTTTCCAAGTTCAATATACAGATTCGTGATGAGATGGTTCTTACTGTATCTCAGAGAAGGTTTAGCGAAGAGTTACAGGTATCGGACACTACAGACGAAACTGCACGCCCTGTTGAGGGTGATTTGATCTATTTCCCGTTAAATAATAAAGTCTTTGAAGTCAAATTTGTAGAGCACGAATCCATCTTTTATCAAATGGGCGGTCTACAAACATACGACCTCCGGTGTGAATTGTTTGAATATAGTCACGAAAGGCTTGATACTGGTGTTGAAATTATTGACGCGCTGGAAACTTCACTCAGCGGCGATAACTTTGCGAACGAAGGAATTATCGTATTCCTTGAAGACGGCTCTACTCTTGTGACTGAAAGCGTTGATACTGTCGTACTTGATAATGACTTGTTGATCAGCACCAATGATAAGAATGCTGACAATAACGAGTTCTCTACAAATAACTTGGATTTCATTGACTTCAGCGAGATGAATCCGTTTAGCGAAGGGGATATGTAATGGGCGGAGATCACTTCTACCACGGCGCAATCCGAAAGTACATCATAATGTTCGGATCAATGTTTAATGACATTGATATTGTGCGTAGAGATAAGAATGGCGCAGCTGTTCAACAGATTCGCGTCCCTATTGCGTATGGACCAAAGGAAAAGTTTCTTGCTAGATTAAACCAAGATGCCAATCTAGATAGACAAGTTTCTACTCAATTGCCACGGTTGTCGTTTGAAGTGACCGATATGGCTTACTCGCCTACACGATCCGTGAATAAGTTACAGAGAAATACAAGCGCATCATCTTCAGCCGATAGGTTGACAACTCAATTCAGCCCTGTGCCGTATGATATAAGTATCACATTATCGGGTATGTTTGCCAACAACGAGGATGCGGTTCAGGTGGTTGAACAAATACTGCCTTATTTCCGACCAGAATTTACACACAGCGTTAAATTGGTTCCTGAAACTGGGCAATATTTTGATATTCCGACCGTACTCCAGGGCATGAGTATAGAAGATACGTATGAAGCGGATTTTCAAACAAGAAGGTCTATCATTTACTCCTTCAACTTTGTTGTCAAAGGTTATATATTCGGACCAACTTCAAACAAAGGGACTATCAACAGGACAACCGTTGATATGACTATCCCTTCTACGGACTTTGCGCCGTCGACTACTGAAGGTCCACAAAAGAGAATAACACTAGAAGTGGCACAAAAACCCAATGGTGAAGCTACGACTGACGCGTCATTAAGCAGACCAAGAACCGAAATATCGCCAGACTCAACTTATGGTATTGCGTTTGATAGCCTTGATTTCTTTGACGGTGAAAATCGTTAAACACTATGAGATTTATATATGAAGAATATCGTAACAGATAACTTGAATGAGATTTTTGATGTAGAGTCTGAATTAGTCGAAACTGAAAGCAAACTGCCAACAGTACGCGATTCCATAGAAACCAGAAAGTTCACAGACGACATTGACAAAGACTACACATACGCCAGAGAAAACCTGTACGATGTGATTGAGAAAGGTTCGGGCGCTCTTGACGAATTGATCCAGCTGGCAAGGGCGAGTGAACATCCAAGGGCGTTTGAAGTCATCTCGCAGCTAACGAAAACATTGGTTGACGCGAATAAAGATCTTCTTGATATACAGAAGAAAGTCAAGTCTCTCAAAGAAGAAGAGCGCGATCCCAACGCACCCAACAACGTAACGAATGCTCTGTATGTCGGCAGTACTTCAGACCTGCAGAAAATAATTAATGGTGAAAAATAATGTATGATTATAGATGTAAAATTGTTCGAGTGATTGACGGAGATACTGTAGACGTAGATATAGATCTTGGGTTTGACGTATGGCTCAGAAATGAGCGAGTCCGAATTATGGGGATTGATACTCCAGAATCAAGAACTCGGGATCTGGTTGAAAAGCAATTTGGTCTCGCCGCCAAAGAGCGTTTGAAATCGCTGCTGGGCGAAAGCACCGTTTTGCGAACGCAAGTCAGTAAGAAAGGCGAAGACATGAAAGGTAAGTTTGGTCGAATCCTTGGTGATTTTGATGCTTATGATGTTATTAATGACGCATGGCGCCCAGTAACTGAAATTATGATTGAAGAAGGTCACGCCGTCAAATATCGTGGACAAAATAAGTCCGATATACAAATCGCCCACCTTGCCAATCGCCATAGGTTGATTGAAGAAGGCGTTGTTAAGATTGAGCAGTGAAACCTATAATGGCAATCAACTTCTAAAGCGGAAAGGCGTCCAGATTCAATGGACGCACGATCAGGTCCAGGAATTTGTAAAATGTTCCCGAGACCCGATTTACTTTGCTGAGAATTACATTCAAATCGTACACGTTGACCGTGGGTTGATCCCCATGAACCTGTACGATTATCAGCGCGAGATTATAGAAAAGATCACAAATAATAGGCGCGCAGCTGTTGTTACTTCTAGACAGGCTGGTAAGACAACCACCGCAGTTGCTGTCATCCTACACTTCATCCTTTTCCAAGAACACAAAACAGTGGCTTTATTGGCCAACAAGGGCGATGCTGCTCGTGAGATTCTTGACCGTATCAAGATTGCGTACGAAGCCTTGCCTGTTTGGATGCAACAAGGTGTAGTGGAATGGAACAAAGGTTCTGTGCAGTTTGAAAATGGCTGCAAGATTATTGCTGCTGCGACTTCATCGTCAGGTATTCGTGGTAAATCTGTATCATTTCTGTATATTGATGAGACTGCATTCGTTGAGAACTGGGACGAGTTCTTTGCTTCTGTATTCCCAACGATATCCTCCGGTAACACTACCAAGATATTGTTGACATCAACGCCGAACGGATTGAATCATTTTTACAAAACATGCGAGGGTGCGCGCGAAGGTACGAACGGATATGAGTTCGTTGAGGTTTTTTGGAATGATGTTCCTGGTCGCGACGACAAATGGAAACTTGAAACATTACAGTCAATGGATTTTGATACTGAGAAATTTGCTCAGGAATATGAGTGTCAATTCCTAGGAAGTTCTGGTACGTTGATCGAAGGCGGAAAGCTGAAAACGCTAGTCCAAAAGACTCCTGTCATCGAGTCTGGCGCAATTAAGATGTATGAAAAACCCCAAGAGGATAAAATATACGCGACAATTGTTGACGTGTCTAGAGGCAAGGGGCTTGATTACTCCGCATTTCAGGTCATTGACGTGACAGAAATGCCATATAAACAAGTTTGTGTGTACAGAGATAACTATATCACTCCGGCTGAATATGCAGAAGTAATATATAGAACATGCAAATCTTATAACGAAGCTACTATACTTGTAGAGATTAATGACATCGGTGAACAGGTTGCTGAGCTGATACATTTTGAATTCGAGTACGAGAATATACTGTTCACCGAAAGTGCGGGCAGGTCGGGGAAAAGGATCTCGTCAGGCTTCAGTAAACGATGCGACAAGGGGATACGAACAACAAAGTCGGTAAAGTCCGTTGGTTGTTCTATTCTGAAACTTCTAATTGAACAAGACCAGTTAATAGTTCAAGATTATCAAACTATTAAAGAACTGTCAACGTTCTCGAGAAGAAAGAATTCTTTTGAAGCTGAATCAGGTGCGCATGACGATTTGGTCATGTGTCTTGTCCTTTTTGCTTGGTTATCAGATCAAGCGTATTTCAAGGAAATGACAGACATCAATACCCTGATTGAGTTGAGAGAAAAAAGTGAGAAGGAAATGATGGATAACTTATTACCCTTTGGGTTCCACGATGATGGGTTGCCAGAGGAAGATACCATAGACATTGCGCCCCGTGATCCGTTCGATATGTCCGGATATATCACAGCTGGAAATTTTGACAGTTTCTAAGTTTTGGGTTTTTATAAATAAACGTAGTTCAAAAAGACTATAAAATACTATTTTTTTAAGGAGAATAGAAATGCCATTCCAAGTAAGCCCTGGAGTAAATGTAAGTGAGATTGATCTCACCACGGTAGTGCCGGCAGTATCCACCACAGAAGGTGCGGTTGTTGGTCAGTTCCAGTGGGGTCCAGTAGAGCAGCCTATTTTGGTTGACTCTGAAGACCGTCTACTTAACATTTTCCAAAAACCATCTGCAACAGTCGCTTCAGCTGCCGAAGACTTCTTCACAGCAGCGAACTTTTTATCATACGGTAATGCGTTGAATGTTGTTCGCGTTGTTAACACATCTGATGCGTTAAACGCAGCACAATCCACTGCAGCGCTGATTAAGAATTCAGATTCTGCTGTTCCGACTACCGATACATGGTACGCAAAGTATCCTGGCGTTCTAGGTAACTCGTTGTCTGTTTCTGTTTGCTCAAGCGCAACCGCGTGGGAACAAACTATAACGAAACAAACTACTGGTGCTGCCGGCGCAACAACACTGACAGTGACTTCTAATGCTGCCGATTTGGCCAGCGTTCAAGTTGGTGACGTGATCAAGTTCGGTCCAAACTATGTTCAAGATGCTGTTGTTGTAAGTAAAGTATCAAACGGTGGTAATACAGTACAAACAATCACCATTGACCGTAAAATTAATTCAAACGCTGCAGGCACGGGTCTTGCCTCATTCAAGCGCGCATGGGCTTATCAAGGTAATTTTGATCAGGCTCCTGGCACTACTGTAAATGGTGTTGCTCTCGGCGCTTCTGGCGACGAAGCCCATATCGCTATCGTAGATGCTAACGGTGCTTTGACTGGTACGAAGGGCGCAGTTCTAGAAACATATTCTGGCGTTTCCCTTGGTTCGGATGCTAAGACTGAAGACGGCGCTGGTAACTTCTTTGTGAATGTTATCAACCAGCAGTCTGCGTATATTTCGGTATCTACCAATAATATTCTGGATTCTGGTTCAGCTCTGTCTGGTACTGACTACACTACCAATGCTGATAAGCCACTTGTTCAGAATTACCCTTTGTCTGGCGGTAATGACGGAACTGCGGTTACACCAGCTAATAAGATTGTCGGTTACGATTTATTCAAGTCTGCGGAAGACATCGACATCTCTTTGATTCTAGGCGGTAATGCTGACGTAACTCTAGCAACGCACCTGATCACAAGCATCGCCGAAAGTCGTAAAGACTGTATTGTCGTTATCTCTCCTGAGAAAGCTGATGTTGTAAACAACACTTCTTATGCCGGTAAAGAGCGTGACGATATTATTGCGTATCGCGATACTCTGCCTTCATCATCATATGCAGTGATGGACTCTGGTTGGAAATATCAGTACGACAAGTACAACGATATCTACCGCTATATTCCTCTGAACGCTGATACTGCTGGTCTGATGGTTCAAACTGACTTGACTCGCGATCCTTGGTTCTCACCTGCTGGTTATAACCGTGGCAACGTTAAGAACGCTATTAAACTTGCTTATAATCCTAGTAAGGGCGATCGTGATCAACTTTACAAGAAGGGCGTTAATCCTGTTGTAACGTTCCCTGGACAAGGTACTGTATTGTTCGGTGATAAGACTATGTTGTCTAAGCCTTCTGCTTTTGATCGTATCAACGTTCGTAGACTGTTTATCGTTCTAGAGAAAGCTATTGCGACTGCTTCTAAGTTTACTCTCTTTGAATTCAACGATGAGTTTACTCGTAGCCAGTTTACTAATCTAGTAGTACCATTCTTGCGTGATGTACAAGGTCGTCGTGGTATCACTGACTTCCAGGTAGTATGTGACGGAACCAATAACACTGGCGAAGTGATCGACCGAAATGAATTTATCGGCGATATCTACATCAAGCCAGCTCGTTCTATCAACTTTATTCAGTTGAACTTTGTTGCTGTTCGCAGCGGTGTTGAGTTCTCTGAGATCGTTGGTCGCGCATAATAAATATAACGTATAGAATCGGGAGATAAGAAATGGCGTTTAATGTAAATGAGTTTTCTGGAGCTTTAAAAGGGGGCGGTGCGCGTGCATCGCTCTTCCAAGTCCAGATCACCAATCCAATCAACGGTGTAGCAGATGCGCAAGTACCATTTATGGTAAAAGCGGCTCAGATTCCTGCTTCCACAGTCGGCACTATTGAGGTTCCATATTTCGGTCGTCAGATCAAAATAGCTGGCAATCGCACTTATGCTGAGTGGGCACCAACCATCATCAACGACGAAGACTTTGCTATTCGTAATGCTATGGAGCAGTGGTCAAACACAATCAACTCCGCTCAAGGCAATTTGAATACAGCTGGCGGTTCGGCTCCAAGCCTGTATAAGTCAAATGCTCAAGTTACTCAATTCGCTAAAGACGGATCTATCCTCCGTGTTTACAACTTTGTTGGTATTTACCCAACTGAAGTTGCTGCTATTGATCTGGCTTGGGACAGTGAAGCTATCCAAGAGTTCGGCGTAACCTTCCAGTATGATTATTGGGAAGTTGCAGGCGGTTCTACTGGCGACGCTGGCGGGATCTAAATCCTAAAAAGTGAACATGGGGTGTTCATATAAATAACCGTGAACACCCCAATTATTATGAGGATAATACCAAATGGCTATAGATCTATTCGGATTCCAAATAGGACGTAAAGAAGAGGAACTGCCCACAGTTCAATCCTTTGCTCCGCCTCCAAACACAGACGGCGCTCTTGATGTAAATGAGGGCGGCGCTTTTGGCACAACTGTCGATTTAGATGGGTCTGCTAAAAACGAATCCGGTTTAATAACACGCTACAGAGAAATGGCTCATCAAGGTGAGTGTGATAAAGCCGTTGATGATGTGTGTAACGAAGCTATCGTGAGCGACACCAATAATAACAGCGTCGATGTATCGGTTGATGATATTGAGCAGCCTGACGCGATCAAGAAAAGAATCCGTGAAGAATTTGACATCATTCTTGATCTACTAGATTTTAATAATAAAGGCTATGATATATTCCGTAATTGGTATGTTGACGGTCGCCTTTATTATCATATTATGGTCGATACCGCTAACCTTAAAGACGGTATCAAGGAACTGCGAAACGTAGATCCTCGTAAAATGAAAAAGATGCGCGTTTCTAAGAAGGAAACCGAATCGCTCGGAGATAATAAGCAAGTCAGGGCTAAGAAATACAATGAGTTTTATGTATATTCAGCTAATGGAGTTGCAGCCGGTTCGCAAGGCGTAAAGATCGCAACGGATTCTGTTGCTTTTGTACACAGCGGCGTTATGAACGAAAGCAACTCAATGGTTCTTGGTCATTTGCAGAAAGCTGTAAAGCCGCTGAACCAATTGCGTATGCTTGAAGATGCTACTGTAATTTACCGTCTGGCACGAGCGCCGGAGCGTAGAATCTTCTATATAGACGTAGGTAATCTGCCTAAAGCTAAAGCCGAGCAATATCTGCGCGATATGATGGTTAAGCACAAGAATAAATTAGTTTATGATGCTAATTCCGGCGAAGTAAGAGACCAGAGAAAGCATCTAACAATGTTAGAAGATTACTGGCTGCCTCGTAGAGAAGGTAGCAGCGGAACCGAGATTACCACTCTTCCAGGTGGCCAGAACCTTGGTGAACTTGATGATGTTCAATATTTCCGCAGAAAGCTGTACGAATCATTGAACGTCCCTGTTTCAAGACTAGATACAGAAGGTCAGTTTAATCTAGGTCGTTCTTCAGAAATTACTAGAGACGAGTTAAAGTTCTCAAAATTCATCTCAAGACTGAGAAATAGGTTCTCTGAGTTATTCTTTGTATTGCTAGAAAAGCAGCTCATCCTCAAAGGCGTTATCACGAAGGAAGAGTGGAAGGCAATGAGGAAAGAAATATCTTTCGATTATTTGAAGGATAATCATTTCTCTGAATTGAAAGAAGCCGAAGTGTTGAGAGAAAGATTAGGTCTATTACAAGATTTAGATCAATTTGTCGGAAAGTATTATTCAGAATCTTGGGTTCGCAAGAATGTGTTAATGCAGAGCGAAGACGAGATTGAAGATATCGCCGCACAGATCGAAGACGAAGGGTCTGGCGAAGACGGCGAAGACGCTGATTTTTGATTATAAATATTTTTTTTGGAGATGATTATGAGTGAAGAAAACGAATTACAATACAACACAGTAGACGCCGTAAACTTAGCAGCTGCTGGTGACGTAAATGGGTTTAAATCCGCAATAAACGATTTATTAATGGATAAAGTGAAAGACGCAGTTGACGTAAAGCGGTTTGATGTACAACAAAACTTTATGCCGTCCGAGGCGGCACCAGAAACAGAGGAATAGCAATGGCTATCAAGAGATTTAAAGCATACGTTACAGAAGCGGCTTCTGGCGGTCGACCGATTGATAAAACAGAAAAAGATGTTTTAGAGCCTCGCGCAAAAGGCGAGAAAGACTTTAAAGCAAAACACAGCATGACTGTCACTAAGCACCCTGTCGCTGGCGATCATCAGTTTGATGGCGACCTTGCCGAGATCACGGAAGAAGAACTTCTAGAAGCTGAAGAAGCCGAAGAAGACGAGGAAGAAGACGAGGAAGAAGACGAGGAAGAAGAAACTGACAAAATGAAAGAGTTTCATGGCTACGTTGAACAAGGCAAAGACGCTAAGTTTATCGCCAAGAAAATGAAGCTAGACCTGAAGACTGTTGAAGCGTTAATGGCCGATATGGTTGAAGAAGTTGCGCTGGAAGAAGGCGTGGTCGATCAGCTTAAAGATATTGTGAAGCGCAAATCGGCTAAGAAAGTCAAGTTCGGCAACGGCAAGAGCGAAGAAATGGATATGACTACTGCAGCCGCATTGCTAAATATGTTAACAAAGCTCAAGCCTGCCAATAAAGCAAAGGCTGAGAAAATGTTGGAGAAGTCGCCTGAGGGTATGTTCCAACTACTAGACGTTGCGTTTGGAGGTAAGTAATGAAAGTATTAGGAAGTGCCGTAACACTATCACCGACTGTTACTAAGTTGGATGATGCCGCAGCTGCGTTTATCACAAATACAGTTGATACCGTAACAGCAGTTACAATAAGAAATGCTGCTGATGACACCAGCACCGGTACAGTGTTTGTTGGAGCAAAGCAAAGCATAACTCTAAAGTTGGGAGCCGGTCAAGGTGTTCGTGCTTCAACTGACTTTAAAGGTACGCCAATCGCAAGCGTAGGATACTAAGGGAAAAAACAATGTCAATGAAACTAATCTGCGAAGTAAATGAAGATATTAATTATCTGACAGAAGCCAAAGACGACAATGGTAAGAAGTCTTATTTCATCGAAGGCGTATTCCTGCAGGGCGATATCAAGAACCGTAATGGTCGTGTTTATCCGGCAGAAGTTTTAGATAAGGAAATCGCTAGATATAATAAAGAATATGTAGAAAAGAACCGTGCGTATGGTGAATTAGGTCACCCGCAAGGTCCATCGATCAATCTTGAGCGCGTGTCGCATATGATTACCGAACTCAAACGCGACGGATCAAACTTTTTGGGTCGCGCTAAAATTATGACCGAAACACCATATGGAGCGATCGTTAAGTCGCTTATGGATGAAGGTGCGCAATTAGGCGTTTCATCTCGCGGTATGGGTTCAGTCAAACCTAATGGAAAAGGTGTAGCAGAAGTGCAGAACGACTTCTACTTGGCAACAGCGGCTGATATTGTAGCAGATCCATCTGCGCCAGACGCATTTGTTCAAGGTATCATGGAAGGTAAAGAATGGGTTTGGGAGAACGGTATCATTCGTGAAGCTGCCATAGCCGATTATAAGCAAGAAATCTCAAAAGCATCATCCAGCGACCTTGAAGAAGCGAAGTTGAGAGTCTTTTCCGATTTCATGTCCAAATTGTAAGTTTGAAATTTTTATAAATAACACGTGTAAATTAATTAATACCGTACAGGAGACAACTAATGTCCGAACATGATTTAAAGGAGCTAGACGAAACTATTGCTGAAGAGCAAGAAATCGTTGAAACTGCCGTTGAAGATGAGACTGCTGCCGATGACGCAGCTGATCAAGATTCAGCTACAGTTGAAAAAGCTCAAAAACCAAAAACTAAGGCGGGCATGATCAACGCTATGCTTGATGCTGTAAAAGGCAAAAAGAAAGATGATCTATCCGCATCGTATGAGTCAATTATGGCTGCTATGAAAGTTGAAGGCTTTGAAGATTCAGCTGATGTGGTAGTTGAAGAAACTCAGTCAATTAAAGAAATTCGTCAGATCACTTCTGAAGATATTTCTATCGACGAAGACGTACAAGCTATGTTTGGTGGTCAGGATCTTTCCGAAGACTTCACCGAGAAAGCGACTACCATCTTTGAAGCCGCTGTTGTTTCAAAGGTAAATGAAATCCTAGAGTCAGTAACAGTTGACTTTGAAAGCGACCTTGAAGCTGAGAAAGTTCAAATCGCTGAATCCATCTCTGAGCAAGTAGACTCGTATCTTGAGTATGTTGCTGAAGAGTGGATGAAAGAAAACGAACTGGCTGTTGAGCAAGGTATCCGTTCTGAGATTGTTGAGAACTTCATGTCTGGACTGCGTGGTCTATTCAGCGAGAACTATATCGACATCCCAGAAGAGAAAGTTGACTTGGTTGACGAGTTAGCCTCTAAGGTGACTGAGCTTGAATCTTCTATCAATGAAGAGATGGAAAGAAACATCGTACTCCGCAAGGAATTGGTTGAAGCCAGCAAGTCTGCTGTTTTAACTTCTGCTTGTGGCGACCTAACTGAATCACAAGCTGCTAAATTAGCATCATTATCCGAAGGCGTTGAGTTCGAAGATGAAGATTCTTATGGAGCAAAACTGGATTCACTCAAAGAAAGCTATTTCCCAAAAGAAGAAGCGATCAGTGAAGAAGTTATCATCGATGAAGAAGAGCCTCTGAATTTACAAGAGGAAGCCGCACCTGCTAGTGATCCTGGCATGGCTGCATACTTGAATGCCATTTCAAAAAGCATTAAAAAGTAATAAGTTATAAATAAACTGTAATAATAAAGGTCTTATTTAAGGAGAACCTAATGTATCAAACTGACGAACTTCAAAAGAAGTGGCAACCCGTTTTAGAGCACACTGATCTTCCAGAGATTGCTGACGCTCACAAACGTTCTACTGTAGCCACATTGCTAGAAAACCAAGAACGTGCAGCTGCTGAGCAATCTGCTCAAAGCGGCGGCGCATTTGCCCCATCACTGCTAGGCGAAGCTGCTCCAGCTAACGCAACTGGCAACGGCGTAGACAATTTTGATCCAGTATTGATCAGCCTTGTTCGTCGCTCTATGCCTAACCTGATTGCTTATGATATTGCTGGCGTACAGCCAATGACTGGACCGACTGGTCTGATCTTTGCTATGCGTTCACGTTATAGCGCTCAAGGTGGTGCTGAAGCACTATTCGGCGAAGCTGACACTGGCTTTGGCTCATCTGCTTCAGGTAACACTGCTTCTGTAGACACTGTTGGTACTGGTGTTGGCGGACGTGCTGCTGGTGCTGTTGCTGGCACTGATCCTACCGGTACTTACACTGTAGCCACTGGTATGGACACTGCTGATGCAGAAAAGCTGGGCGACACTGCTAACAACGGCTTTAACGAAATGGCATTCAGCATCGAGAAAGTTGCTGTAACTGCTGTATCTCGTGCTCTGAAAGCTGAGTACACTATGGAATTGGCTCAAGACCTTAAAGCTGTACACGGTCTGGACGCTGAAACTGAGTTAAGCAACATTCTGTCATCAGAAATCCTTGCTGAAGTAAACCGTGAAGTTATCCGTAGCGTAAACGTTACTGCTTCTGCCGGTGCTCAAGGCGATGTTACAACTAACGGTACTTTCGATCTAGACACTGACTCAAACGGTCGTTGGTCTGTTGAGAAGTTCAAAGGTCTTATGTTCCAGATCGAGCGTGACGCTAACGCAATCGCTAAAGCTACTCGTCGTGGTAAGGGTAATGTTCTTATCTGTACTTCTGACGTTGCTTCTGCTCTGCAGATGGCTGGCGTTTTGGATTATACTCCTGCTCTGAACAACAGCCTCCAGGTTGACGATTCAGGTAACACTTTTGCCGGTGTAATGAACGGTCGTATCAAAGTATACATCGATCCATACGCCACTGGCAACTACTACACAATCGGCTACAAAGGTTCAAGTGCCTTTGATGCTGGTCTTTTCTACTGCCCATATGTGCCTCTCCAGATGGTACGTGCGGTTGGTGAGCAGACTTTCCAGCCTAAGATTGGCTTCAAGACTCGTTACGGCATGGTTGCAAATCCGTTTGCTACTTCTAACGGTACTGGTGTTGTTGGTACTGGCGCTGGTAACAAGAACGCTTACTACCGCATCGTGAAGGTTCAGAACCTGATGTAAGTAGTATGTAGTATAAAAACTAGATCTGTTTTTAACAGACGTTTTAGAGGGGTGGCTTTGGCTGCCCCTTTTTTTATGCTTATAAATAGAACGTAGGATTTAACTAGGATAAGTGTTAAATGTCGATCGACTTTATGGCGGTGCGTTACGTGCCATAATGGTAAATATATTGGCCATGACTTTTTTTAAATCTAGGTTTAAATAAGAGGAATTAATATGCGTATTTTAAGTGTATTGTTCATTCTTTCCAGTTTAACTGCATGTTCATCAATTGATGGCGTTTACGAAGGAAGTAAAATGATCGTGAATGGCGTTGTAGATGACGTGACAGGGATTACCACTGGCACTCTTGACACTGTTTCTGGTGTCGTAAAAGATGTTAGTGCTAAGGCTACTGGCAAGAGCGAATAAATAAGTAAAAGAGCATAGGATTTAACTTGGCAAGGATGCCTTCTAATAGGATATATAAATGGCAATTCAAAGTACACAACCAGATAATAAAAGTTTCCTATCTCCCATCGGGTTTAGGTTTGCTTGTAGACGTTTGCCGCATGTAAACTATTTCTGTACATCAGCGACAATCCCTGATATCTCATTAGGCGAGTCGTCGGCTGTTGATAATCCCTTTGTTAAGTTGCCTGTTCCAGGCGATAAGCTGGAATTTGGTAAGCTGAACTTGACGTTCCGCGTCGATGAAGATATGGAGAATTTTCAGGAAATCTATAAATGGCTTATTGCCCTTGGGTATCCTGACAACTTTGGCCAACGAGCAGCGCTCGGCAGAACAACTTCTTCAGCCGGTGATGTATATTCGGACGGCTCCCTTATGATTATGACTAGCAGCATGACGCCGAATATCGAGATATCGTTCACCGATATGTATCCGTCTTCACTTTCGTCTCTCGAGTTTGATATTGAAGGGACAGACATCGAATACTTGAAAGCCACAGTTTCATTCACTTACAGGAAGTACGACATCAAGACACTTTCGTAAGTATATTATTATTTTTGTTATGGAGTATTATTTTTGAATATTGAAAGCATTGTTAAAGAGTGGGATAAAGACTGTAAGATTGACGAGACAGAACTTGGTCGAGAAAGCACTAAGATTCCTGTCATACACAACAAATATCTTAAAATCTATATGGGCGAACGAATGTCTCTCTACAAAATCAGAGCAGACACCAAAAAGATTCGCAAAAAATTAATGGAATATTATCTCGGCGAGCTTGACTTGTCGGAACTCAAAGAACTCGGACGTGACCAATTCTACAAGAAGCTATTGAAGAATGAAGTAGAAGCGTATATAGAGTCCGACGATATGATGATTGAGAATAACTTGAAGCTCGGTATGCAGGAAGAAAAGGTGTCATACTTAGATGCGATAATCAAGAATATCAATAATCGAGGGTTCCAAATTAAGTCAGGAATCGACTGGGCGAAGTTCACAACAGGTTGATTATGGAAACAATTAATGTCTACAAGAAGAATGAAGTATATCTGAAAGTTGAATGCGATCGCGGAATGGCTATGGAATTATCTAGCTATTTTGAGTTCGAGGTTCCTGGAGCTTCATTCATACCATCAGTTAGAGCAAAGATGTGGGACGGTCGCATTAGGCTATTCAACGTCAACACGATGCAGATATATGTCGGTCTACTTGAAAAGCTGAAGAAGTTTGCTGCGGATAGAGATTATCAGGTAATCGCTCACGATGGACTTGAGGATACAATTGACATACCGATCAATGGGCTTGAGAAGTTTTTGAGTGACGGCAAGTACAAACCGAGAGACTACCAGTTGCGAGCTGTTGCTCACGCAGTTCGCAATCACCGAGCCTTGATCCTTTCACCTACAGCATCAGGTAAGTCGTTCATTATTTACTGCCTGATTAAGTATTACTTGAGAAAGGAATGTAAGAAGGCGCTCATCATCGTACCTACAACTTCATTGGTAACACAATTAGATGGAGACTTTAAAGACTATTCAGAATCACTACAGTTCTATTATACCTGGTTAGTGTCTGCAGGTAAAGAGAAAAGTAACGATGACGCGAAAATAATTATCAGCACTTGGCAATCCATATACAAGCAGCCCAAATCATATTTTGATCAGTTTGATTTAATCATCGGTGATGAAGCTCACCTGTTTAAAGCTAACTCTTTGACTAAGATCATGGAAAAAATGGTTGATTGTAAGTACAGGTTCGGGTTCACCGGTACACTAGATGAGTCTGTTACGAACAAATTAGTTTTAGAGGGATTATTTGGTCCAGTAATGCGGGTTATTACTACTAAAGAGCTGATAGACAATAAGACGCTTGCTGAGTTCCGTATCAAGTGTTTGGTCTTGAAATATTCTGACGAAACAAGGAAGCGAGCCTCTCGGTCAACATACCCGCAAGAGATGGACTTCTTGGTTGGTAACGAAAAACGAAATCAATTTATAAAAAACTTGACTTTGACACGAAAAGGGAATACACTTGTATTATTCCAATATGTTAAGAAGCATGGCGAAGTTTTGTATAAGCAAATACAGGACGCGGCGGCTGAAGGCAGAAAGGTATTCTTTGTGTTTGGTGGCGTTGATGCCGAAACACGTGAACAAGTTAGAGCAATAACGGAGAAAGAAAATGACGCAATTATCATCGCTTCTTATGGGACTTTTTCAACTGGGATTAATATTAGAAACCTTCATAATGTTATCTTTGCCAGTCCTAGCAAGTCTCGTATCCGTAATCTCCAATCTATAGGTCGGGGACTGCGTAAAGGTGAGAACAAGAGTGTCGCTACCTTGTATGATATATCAGACGACCTTTGTCACAAGTCTTGGAAGAATCATACGCTAAAGCATTTCGCAGTCAGGGTCGCGATGTACAATGAAGAAAATTTTGATTATAAAATATACAATATAGGAATTGAAAATGGAAATCAACTTGGAAGTTAAAATAAACACCGATAATGAGAAGGACGCTGACCTCCTTGTTGAGTTGGCAGAAACTCTCCGCGAACTAGCAGAGTCTTTGTCTCATGAGTGAAATTTACTTGCTGAAACTTGTCAATGGTGAAACTCTCCTCGGCGAGATGGTGAGCAAGAATGATTGGGTTGTCAAAATGAACAATCCCATTGCCTTCACAATTCAAATGCGAGAAGCACCTGTGATGGTCTCGTCGATGTGGGTTCCGTTGCCGGATGAACAGAATGAATTTGAGATAAGGCAAGAGCATATAATAACCATAAAAAAGGTTGACATTGACTTGATTTTATATTATAATAAGTGTATGGAGACTATTATAGAAGCAACATCAGAGGATGAGTCTTTTCTCATGGGTGGTTCTGATCCGGAAGATTATGATGAGACCATTGAATATGCATACAGCGCGAATACATCAATACACTAGGATTAAATAATGGCAAAGAATGCGAAGAAAAAACCATATTATGTTGATAACAAAAAGTTCTTTGGGGCTATGTGTGAATTTCGCACATCCGTACTAGAAGCCAAAGAAGCTGGCGAGAAGAGACCGGTTGTGCCGGATTATGTCGCTGAATGTATCATGAAGATTGCCACGCATTTGTCTTACAAGCCAAACTTCATCAATTACACTTTTCGCGATGAAATGATCTGCGACGGTATTGAGAACAGCCTGCAGTATATTGATAACTTTAATCCCGAAAAGTCTAAGAATCCGTTTGCGTACTTCACTCAGATTATTTACTATGCGTTTCTGCGTAGAATACAAAAAGAAAAGAAATACTTGTACACTAAGATGAAGTATTCTGAGCATAACAACCTTCTAGGCATCACGGCGGATACTCAGACTCACGATAGTCAGCAAAACTTCAACGACGAAGTTAAGTTCAGCGAATGGACTAACGAATATATGAAAGGTTTTGTCGAGGACTTTGAGGAAAATAAAAGACGCAAGGTCAAGACCCGCAGAACCTTAGAGGAAAAGTAATGATCAGCTATAGTACGAATATGATGGGTCCATGGCACACCGGCTGGTACATTGATCGCGGTCTTACTGTGAAGAAAACGAGAGTACTGGAAAAAGATTCTCTTGTAAGCGGCAAGAAGAAAGGCGATACCATTTCATATGATGAAGTTACCGAACATTATGCTGGCGGTCGAATAGACATTTATGGTCTGAGTGAAGAAGAATATTATGGCGGCAAAAGCGAATACGGTATACCTGTGATGATAGCGACTGACTGGGAAGACCTGAGTGAGTTCCTTGGCACTTTTAAAAGCGTTGAGCTGATCAGCTATGACAAGATAATAAGTTTATTTGAAGAATCCGTTGGTAGAAAAATAGGTTGGGCTGCTGTATGAAAGTTGCACTGATAACAGACACGCATTTTGGCGTTCGTAATGACTCGGTAAAGTTCTTAGATTATTTTGACCGTTTCTATAATAAACACTTTTTCCCTGAGCTTGAGAAGCGCGGCGTTGAAACTGTTATCCACCTTGGTGATATTGTAGACCGCAGAAAGTATATCAACTATGTGACCTTGCGTAGAATGAAAGAAATGTTTATCGAGCCTTGTATTGAGAAGGGGTTAGACTTACACGTTATTGTCGGCAATCATGACGTTCCATTTAAGAACACCAATGACGTCAACTCAATGCGTGAATTGTTTGACGAGAAGGATTTTAACTATTATTCCGAGCCGACTGATATTACTATTGACGGTCATGACATTTTAATTATGCCATGGATCAATAATGAAAATTATGCTCAAGCAATTAAAGCTATGAACGATACGTCAGCTCAGGTACTATTTGGTCACCTTGAGATCGCTGGCTGTTTGATGGATCGTGGTAATATGAATGAGCACGGGATGAAAATCTCCGACTTCTCTAAGTTCGATTTAGTTTGCTCTGGGCACTTTCACCACAAATCAGTAACCAAGAACATTAATTATCTTGGCTGCCCATACGAGTTGACGTGGGCGGATTATGGAGACCCGAAAGGATTCCATATTTACGACACAGAAACTCGCGAGCTAGAGTTTGTTCGCAACCCCTATTCAATGTTCCATAAACTGTTTTACAACGAAACAGGCAAGACTATGGAAGAACTGCTTGATGTAGACTTTGACGGCTTTGCTGATACATATATCAAAGTGATCAAGCAGAAATGCGATAATCCGTTCTGGTTTGACATGTACATTGATAAGCTATACAAATCAAATCCTACCAATATCCAGATTGTTGACGATCATATGAACCTTGATCTAGAATCGGAAGATGATATTGTGAATGAAGCCGAAGACACGCTGACAATACTGTCAAAATATGTCGAAGCTCTATCTGACAATATTCCGAAGAAAAAACTTGACAATTTGGTACGTTCGTTATATAATGAAGCTCTGACTATTGAATAGAGGTATTTTGTCATCGTTAAGTTCACTGAAGTCTCGTGGAAGAACTTTTTATCCACAGGGAACGTCAAGACTGTAATTCAGCTCGACCGTTCACCAAGCACAGTCATAACCGGAGAAAATGGAGCGGGTAAATCTACTATACTCGACGCCCTGACGCTCGGGCTTTTCGGCAAGCCATTCCGCAATATTAAAAAGAATCAGCTAATCAACTCGATTAATGATAAGGGGCTTGAGGTTGAAATCAAGTTCTCTATCGGCACTAATGAATATCGTGTTGTTAGGGGGATGAAGCCGAACAAGTTTGAGATATATAAGAACGGCGGGTTGGTTGACCAACCTGGAAGCGTTCGCGACTATCAGTTGAACCTTGAGGCTCAAATATTAAAGCTGAATTACAAGTCGTTCACGCAGATTGTAATACTTGGCAACGCCTCTTTCACGCCGTTCATGCAGCTCAGCACTGGCGACAGAAGGGTTGTTATTGAGGATCTACTTGATATTCAAATATTCTCTACGATGAATATGCTACTGCGCGACCGCAACTCTATCAACAAGAAGACGCTCACCGAAGTTAAATATTCGATTGACCTTACTGCCGATAAGATAGAAATCCAAGAGAACTATCTGCTCAAATTAAAGTCTGACATTAAGAAGCAAGTAGATGATATTAAATCGGATATAGCCGACCATCAAGCATCATACAGCTCCTCAGAATCGCTCCACAAGGTGTTGAGTGAAGAAGTTGATGCCTTACTCCTTTCTATCTCCAGTAAAGAAATGTCTGAAGTCAAATACGGCAAGATCCATACTATCCTGACAAAGCTGAAGGGTAAAGCTGAGAATGCCACTAAGAGGGCTGAATTTTTTGACCACAACGATAGCTGCCCGACTTGTGAACAAGTAATTGCTCTTGAAGTTAAGACCGAAAAGATTAAGCAGACTCACGAAGTTATCGAAACCACCATGAACGCGATAAACCAATTACAAGATGAGCAAACTGGTTTGGCTGATGAGCTGGAGAGAATAAGAAACGTTCAGACGTCAATACACACTACGCAGAATAAGCTGCGCGATTGTTCGACTGAAATGAATATGTACTCGCAGAATATCAAGATTCTTGAAGCTAAATTACAGGAAAATGCCGCCACCGGCAGTACTAAAGATAATGTTGCCAAACTCAAAGATCTGCGTGCCGACCTAGCTGTTTTGCATTCTAAGAGGAAGGATCTCGTCGAGCGTAGAGAAGTATATGAAGTCGCTTCATCTATGCTTAAAGACGGCGGTATCAAGTCCAAGATCATCAAGCAATACGTTCCAATTATGAACAAGCTGGTGAATAAGTATTTGTCCGCATTAGACTTCTTTGTGAACTTTGAGCTTGATGAAGAGTTTAATGAAATTATTAAAAGCAGACACCGTGATGAATTTTCATATGCCAGTTTCTCTGAAGGCGAAAAGACACGTATCGACATTGCTTTATTGTTGACGTGGCGCGCAATCGCCAAGCTGAAAAATTCTACCAATACGAATTTATTGATATTGGATGAGGTTTTTGATAATTCCCTTGATGTTACCGGTACTGACGAACTGACCAAATTGTTGAATGAATTATCAGACGCTAATGTGTTTATTATTACCCACACCAAAGGCGATGTGTTGATAGATAAGTTCCGTAGTCAAATACGGTTTGAGAAAGTTAAATCATTTAGTAGGATAGCAAAATGAAGTATGAACTTGTAAGTATGTATGACCCGATTCTGAACGAACCGACCGAGAAGTTTGATTTTGATAATCCGCAGATGGACCCAACAGAATTGTTTGAGAAATTGAAAGAGACAATGTTGGCCAACCGTGGTGTCGGTCTGGCTGCTCCGCAAGTCGGCATCCCCCTAGATGTCTTTGTTGTCGGTCACCCTGATGACCCTGAAAATGTTTTCTCAGTATTCAACCCAAAGATTGTAGACAGTACAGGGGAAGAAATTGATGAGGAAGAAGGTTGTCTTTCCTTTCCTGGTTTATTCGTGAAAGTCAAGCGTCCTTCTAAAATCAGAATGAGATACAGCGATCACAGTGGTGAAACTGACACGCTCGTATTTGAAGGGTTTACTGCTCGAGTTATACAGCATGAATATGACCACCTTCAGGGGTTGACTTACACCAAACGTGCTGGTCGCCTCAGAACCGAGAAAGCTAAGAAGCAGAAAAAGAAATTAGATAAATTAAGAAAAAATAACTTGACAAAATACATTTAATGACGTATACTCAAAGAGTACTCCAAATTTTACTCCTTGCCTGTTTGACAGGTTTGGTTGATAGTGAAGATGATTATATTGGCGTGAGATATTCGATGAGAATAAGGTCGGAGTTTTGGGAAAGTTTAGAAAGCGATAATAATGAGTGACGGTGATAAAATGGTTGAAGTAATTACAGCAAAAGAGTGGCTCGATTGCGAAGCGGATCTTGGCGAATATATGAGCGATAAAGATTATGACATATTAGTTGAAGAAGATATGGATTTTTACGCTCCGCTCGCATTCGGTGAGCAGAACGGTGAGGGTAATGTGATCTTCAAGTATAGAAGAAACGTATTCACGACCGAAGAACAGAAAGGCGCTTATGATGGCTTATTAGAAGCAGCCCAGCCGACTCAAAATCGAGGTATGGCTGCCGGTGCCACAAGAGGCAAGCAAGGCGGCGAAACTGACGGCAGTAAAGGCAGAGATTGGGTTACATCATGCCATTTAGAAGTGTTCGATTATTACATGAACCCAAGAGAAACCTTATTTGAGGACTCAGGCGTTGACGGTATAATCGAAAAGTATAAGAACAAAGAAGCAGACGATACTCGCGGCATGGTTTGGCTACGAACTAAAGTAACTGATGCCGGATATAACTATTCTACGTTCTTTGATCACAAGGTTGCCGAGTGGAAACAGATGTCTGTCGAAGACGCTGCCAAAGATGCCACAATAGTCCGCAAGACATTTATTTCAGATACGACCTATGCTAATGCGGTCAACTCCGGTATTGCTGGGTTCTTTGATCGTTATCCTAGAATACCATACGGTCGTGCGACAGCCTATACTGAGCACAACAGAGACAACTATGAGATGTGCTATCCGTTTATGAGAAAGCTATCTACTAAGTTTGAAGAGCTTCTCCCGTCCAGATTTGCTGTACAAGAAACTGCCGCAAACAAACTTGACCCACGGTTTAGAGTTTCGGGCGAAGATACGCCTTTCACCACAGTAACCGTGAACAAGAACTTCAGAACAGCCGCCCACCGCGATGCTGGCGATTTGAACGAAGGGTTCTCAAATCTAACAGTAGTGGCCAAAGGCGAGCAAGAGTGGACTGGTGGATATTTGGTGCTGCCTGAGTTTAGGGTTGCGATTAATATCCGTCCAGGCGATCTGCTACTGATCAACAACCATGACGGCATTCATGGAAATACTGAGCTTCTTCCGCCAGAAGGCAAAACGCTTGCGGATATGGAACGTATAAGTTTAGTTTGCTATTTCCGTGAAAATATGTTAAAATTAGGTAGTTGGGAATATGAAACGATCCGTAGACAGTTTGTTGACGATCGTCGATTAAATAAAGAACATCAGCTTTGGAAGCCGCTTTGGAATGGAGTTAGCCCAAGTATGTGGGATTCTGATGAATGGTATGTTTATCTTGAGGAAAAGGGCAGTGGCGATATGTTGAAACAATATCACCCCGAAGCTCTTGAAGAAAAATCATCACTTGAGGGATTCTTTTGATAGTAATTACTGGATCGGCAGGGTATATTGGCTCTGCTTTGAAAAAGAAGATAACCGCGCTGGGGATGGACATCGACACATGGGACATTCGTGAACCGATGGAAAGACCTATGGAGAACGTGACTTGCGTTGTCCATTTGGCGGCTTTGGTCAGGGTGGGGGAAAGCGTAAAGCGACCATTAGATTATTATGATACAAATGTGACTGGCACTTTGAATGTCATCCGTGCGTTTCCTAATGCTAAGATGGTGTTTGCGTCCACGGGCGCAGCGTTTTCCCCAGACTCTCCGTATGGCCACTCTAAACTAATGGCAGAGCAAATGATCAAGGATACTTGCGACGAGTATACCATATTCCGGTTCTATAATGTCGGCGGCGGCACTCCAACAAACCCAGAAGGATTGCCTGCGTCATTAGAACGTGCCAGAGAAACAAAGAAGTTCAAGATCTTTGGTGATGACTACGAAACGCAAGACGGAACATGTGTGCGCGATTTTATCCACGTTGACGATATTGTGGATGCTCTAGTGAGAGCTGTCAAGTGTCCTGCTGCTATGACTGACTATGAACCTTTGGGTTCCGGTAAATCATACACCGTTAAAGAGTATGTCGATGCCTACAAAGCAAAGTATGGCGACCATGTATTTGAGGTTGAATATGCCGAAAGGCGCGAAGGTGATCTTCCAAGGTCTGAAGTTCCTTTCGTATCAAAATTTATTACACCTGTTAAAGAATTAGAGGATATAGTATGAAGAAGGTATTGGTGACTGGCTTTACACGTGCTGCTTGTACGCGCAACTTTCATGAGAAATCTCAGATCGGTTTGTGTACTGCGCATTACAGTCTTGTCTCTTGTTTAGAAGATATGGGTTGGCAGGTTGAACAACGACCGGTCACGGCTGGCGAAGATTTATCCGGCTACGACAAAGTGATTGTATTCCTGATGCACGTGTCGCCGTATAACACATATATGTATGGCGCTCTATGGGCAATATCTCAACGCCCAGACGCATACCTTGCTATTGAAGATTGGCAATCGCCTAAGAATATCAATACGTGGAAGAACAATATTGACAAAGTTGTTGATTCAATCACTAACGATTATTATGTTAAGAACGTTGTTGCCGAGAAAGAATTAAAGCCTGAGTGGAAGAGCGCCTTCCGAGATGCTATGGAACTGATCGCATCCGGTACTCGCCCAATAACAATGCCGGCACACCTTGGCGGCGATTTCAAAATGTTGTTCCCCGACTGGGATCAAGATAAGGTGCATTCCTGGTACGCACCGGCTTATACATTACATCGTAGTCCAGCTCCAGCTTTATTTGAAGAGCCAAAGCAGCGAGTGTTCAACTTTGCTGGTTTGATTCAAAGCGAGACTGAGCGTTGGTTCAATAACGTTACTGAAGGCGCTACTTGGCAAATTAAACAATACGGTTCCAAGACCAAGAAGCAGAGAAGGCTTACTGAGCAGGAAATGGTATCAACCTTCAATGATCATTGGGGTATCCTTATGGCGGGTTATTGGCATGCTGGATCAGGTTGGTGGCGCGCACGACCGCAGCAAACTGCTGATGTTGGGTCTATTTTGATCTGCGAAGAGAAAGAAGGCGCTATATTCGGCGAACCGTATCTTGGTCTAACTTGTGATAAAATACAAGGAATGACTGATTATGAGCTAGAAAAACTTGCTTTATTCCAGAAAGAAGCGTATTATATAAGTCAGCCGATGGATAAATCCATCACAAGAAAACAAGTTGAGGAATATTTAGCATGAAGTATCTAGTTGTTGGTGCTGGGTTCGCTGGGGCAGTTTACGCCAGAGAACTCGCGGAAGCAGGGCATGAAGTAGAGGTTATTGATTCGCGTTTCCATATTGCGGGCAACGCTTATGATTATACCAATGAACACGGTATTCTCATCCATAAGTATGGACCGCACATCTTCCACACCAACAACGAGCGTGTTGTTGAATGGCTATCAAACTTCACCGGTTGGGTTGATTATAAGCACAGGGTGCTGGCGAAGCATACCGATGGCGAATATTATACCTTGCCGGTGAACCGTGAAACACAAGAACGTATTGGTAAAGAAAATGTTATTGACGTATTCTTTCGCCCATATACAGAGAAGATGTGGGATAAGAAGATTGAAGACTTGAATCCTAAGATCTTTGAGCGTGTTCCTGTGCGCGGCGATTACAACCAACTGTATTTCCCTAATGATAATTTCCAAGCAATGCCGGATCAAGGATACACCAAAATATTCGAGAATATCTTTGATCATGAAAATATAAGCGTCAAACTCGGCGTTGAGTTCACCAAGAGTATGGAAGCTGACTATGATCACGTCTTCAACAGTATGCCGATTGATGTGTATTATGAATACAAGCACGGCGAGTTGCCATATCGCAGTATTCGGTTCGAGACAGTAACTCTTCCGGAAAAGCAAATGTACTCAACCGCTACGACCAACTTCACTACGGCGACTGGACCGACCAGAGTAACTGAGTGGAAAAACTTTCCCAACTCGGGAAATAATGATGAAGCTACAACTTTGACATATGAATATCCTTGTGATTATCGAAGCAATAATATGGAGCGATATTACCCAGTCAAAGACGTTCGTGGCGTTGCGAACGAAGTTTATAAAATGTACAGAGATGAGAAGAACGATAAGGTGTCGTTTATTGGTCGCTGCGGAACATACCAGTATCTGGATATGCATCAGGTGATAAACCAATCCCTTATGAGCGTTTCAAAATTTATCTCTGATAAAAAGAATTTGTAACAAAACTTGTTATAAATAACTGCGGATGTCCATTATGGAATCCTACAATTACCTTGCTAAAACACAATAGGAGGTCAATATGACTAAAAACGCAATAAAAGGTATGCATGTCCCGCGCTCATTATTCCTTGGATTTGAGCATCTTTTCGATGAACTTGAACGAATCCATGGGGCAGGACGCTCACAAGATAATTACCCACCACACAATGTGGTAAAAATAGACGAAGAACGGTTTAACATTGAAATGGCTGTCGCAGGCTTCTCAATGGACGAATTGGATGTCACCGTTAAGGATGGAATCGTACTTGTTAAGGGTAATCCTCTTGTATCGAACGAGAGACAGTATATTCATAAAGGTATATCGTCACGCAAATTCGAGAAATCCTTCCGGATCTCAGAGTTTGTGGTAATTGATGGTGCCGACTTAAAGGACGGGATGCTCGTGGTAAGTGCCAGAGTTGAGATTCCTGAAGAGCGGAGACCCAGGAAGATCGAGATCAGATCTACTGGGGCATCAGATACTGAAGTTTAGTGTCGAAGTGAAGCAGTAGATTGTTAATTCAATTTACTGGAGAGACTCATGAAAAAGCATGATTATCAAAAGATCGGACTCGCTGCTCAATCAATACTATTAGTGATCGGAATCAACGTTGTTGCTCCTATCTTTGTATTATTAGCATCGTCGTCTTATCTGTAATATCGAGAACCGAGGGCAGCATTCGTTGCCCTCAACTCTTACATATACTCAAAAGTTATAAGCATTTCTATTCATATAACAAATAGTTCCTAAAAAAGATTAAAAAGTTCTTTACATTACCCTCTAAATGCTTTACAATACGCCTATAAATTAATAAAGGTGTGTTCATGAATATTGCTTCTAAAGAGATCCTCGCTCGCTTGCTTGCTACTGAGAACGTTACAGTCAGCCACCAGCGCTGTCAGACCGCTTCTTTTAATGTCCGCGATCGCGTTTTGACTCTCCCGATATGGGATAATATGGAGTCTGATACCTATGATCACTTGGTTGGCCATGAGGTCGGTCACGCTCTCTATACGCCTGAAGCTGGTTGGCATGAGAGCGCGTCAAAGAGAGGCGAGACGTATCGCGGCTTTTTGAATGTTATTGAAGATGCCCGTATCGAGAAAATGATTCAGGCTCGTTACCCAGGACTCCGCCGTTCGTTTATTTCTTCATACAAACGTATGCTTGCGGATGGGTTCTTCGGAGCTGACCTTGAGACTATCAATACTTATGGTCTGATTGATCGAATCAATACTTACTTCAAATGCGGTCGCTCTGCTGGCGTTCGTATCGAGAAATCTGAAATGCCTTGGATCGCTGAGATTGAGGCGCTTCAAACTTGGGAAGAGGTTGTTGAATTGACTGATCGCCTTTACGATTCTTTGCTTGGTGATCAAAAAGAATTCGATGAAAAGAATAATCCACTTTCACCTGACTCGTCTTCTGATGACGACTCCTTTATGCCAAGCCCAGACTCTTCCGATGACGAAGATGATCAAGACGGTTATGAGAACCAAACGGATGGCGACGATGACGCCGGTGAAGATACTGGCGACCAAGAAGGTGACGCTGGTGACGAAGAAGGTGACGGTGACGCTGATGACGGTGGCGATGATGACGGTGAAGGTGTCGACGGGTATGGTGACGGTGATAATGCCGGTCAGAGCGGAAATGCTGAAGATTCTATCGCGTCAAAAACTGATGAAGTATTAAGAAACGCTATCGACAATGATTTTGGCAATGATAGCGGAGTGGCTTATACTGAAGCCAAACTCCACGACGAACCAGTTCTGGATAAGATTATCGGCTTCAAAGAACTTCATAATGACATTATGAAAGATCACCAAAAAGGCTTTGAACTCGGTGCCGCCGCGTATAGTAAATTCCTAAAGAATAACAAGAAGTCAATCAATTACATGGTGAAAGAGTTTGAGATGAAGAAGTCTGCGGCTGCTTATTCCCGCCAAACTGTCTCAAAAACTGGTGTGCTTGATTCTGTTAAGATGAACAGCTACTTGTACAGTGATGATATTTTCCGAAAAGTTAATGTGACTCAGGACGGAAAGAATCACGGAATGATTATGTATGTAGACTGGTCTGGTTCGATGGCTAGTGATATGAAGAATACAATTGATCAAATGATGAATATTGTCCACTTCTGTCGTCAAACGAGTATCCCATACCAAGTCTTTGCGTTCACTGACCGTGGTAGATATATGGGCAACTTTGCCGAGCAAGCCGCCGATGAAAACACGCTGAAGACTGCTGATGGATTCAAACTTATCGAATTGTTTAGCGATAAGATGAAGCGATCTGAATTCCTCAAGGCGTGTCATCTGTCCTTGGCTCTTGGTACTGCATTCACCAGCCGCTGGGCGCAAAGCTGGCAGCCGCCTAGCATTCTTCAGCTTGGCGGGACTCCTTTGGATGATGCGATTGTTGCTGCGATGAAGGTGCATGATATGTTCAAATCGAGAACTCGAGCTGACGTCATCAACACTATCTTCTTGACTGATGGTGATAGTTTCCCGATGCATATGGGCAATCATGGTGACCGTTTGTCTGACAAATTTTGTAGTAGAGGAAACTATCGCGTTTTGACTATCGTTGACCCTGTCACCAACAAACGTTATCGTTGTTCGGGTCCACGAGGTCTACAGACTGCTGTTCTGCTCAAGATGTATCGCGAAAGAACTGGCTCAACGACTATCGGCTATAGAATCGTCGGGTTGAGCAGAAGGGATTTCATGTATAACCTGCCTCAGCAAATCTCTTGGGAAGTGAAAGAAACTCTTCACAAAGAATTGAAGAAAGAGAAGTATATCGTTCTACCGTCTTCAACTGGTTACGACCGTGCTTATGCTCTTGCTGGCGGCACGAATCTTCAAACTGCTAACAGTGATATCGAGATTGCGGAAGGCGCTTCAAAAGCAGTCCTGAGAACTGCCTTCAAAAAAGCCAATAATTCTAGAAAGGGATCTCGTAAGATGTTGAGTGACTTTATAGGAATGGTGTCATAAGTGGAACGAATAACGACTATAACTAAAAGTAATGGAAAAACGCTTGCTTTTATTGATGAAATCCAGTATAATACCTGTATAAATTGAGAACTGAGAGAGAATTGATTATGACCGTAGAAAACACTTCAAACATGGAATATTCCAAAAAAGTTGAACTTCTCACCCAAATTTTGACAGAACGTTTCGGCGATGCTCCGAACGCTCCCGCCGCTATCCACGGCGCTGCCCATGAGTTGGGCTGGAAAGGCGCTCCTGGAGCGTTCTTTAATAAAAAACTGCGCGCATCTTATGGCAAGTATAACCTGCCAGGAACTGCTCCGGTTGCCGCTCCGGTCGCTGCGCCAGCGCTTCAGCCAAATAAGCTGGTCGCTGATCTTAACATGAAGACTGATGGGTTCACTGAGAACCTTGTCCCTGCGAAGGATCCTTTGTTTATTCCGTTCGGCAACTTCAATACGCTGAAGAAAGTCGTCAGTTCTGGTATGTTTTATCCGACTTTCATTACTGGTCTTTCTGGTAATGGCAAGACGTTCTCGGTTGAGCAAGCGTGTGCCCAGCTGAAGCGCGATGTTATCCGTATCAACTTCACCGTCGAGACTGACGAAGATGACTTGATCGGTGGCTTCCGACTGGTTGAAGGCGAGACTCGCTTCTTCAAAGGTCCAGTTATCAAAGCTATGGAGCTGGGCGCTGTCCTGCTTCTCGATGAGATCGACTTGGGCAATCCTGCCAAGATCATGTGTCTTCAGTCTATCCTTGAGGGTAAAGGGTACTTTATCAAGAAGACCGGTGAGTACATTCAACCTGCCGCTGGGTTTACAGTAATCGCTACTGCTAACACCAAGGGTAAAGGATCTGACGACGGTCGCTTTATCGGTACTAACGTGCTGAATGAGGCATTCCTTGAGCGTTTCCCAGTGACGGTTGAGCAGGATTATCCTACTCCCGCTGTTGAGAAGCGTATCCTGAAGGCTGTCTTTGAAGACCTTGGTATCACGGATTATGAGTTTATTGACAAGCTGACCGACTGGGCTGACATTATCCGCAAGACATTCTTTGATGGCGGTATTGACGATTTGATCTCGACTCGCCGTTTGGTTCATATCGCCAAAGCCCATAAGATCTTTTCGGATCGTATGACAGCTATCTCTATGTGTATCAATCGCTTTGATGAGGATACAAAGTCTTCTTTCAATGACTTGTATAGCAAGATTGACGCTGATGTGAACTTGGACGATGATTTTGAAGCAGGTGAAACCGCTCATCCAGAAGCTCCGTTCTAGAGGTATAAAAGAGTTGACTTTTTTGCCTTACTATGTTATAATACTATTTGAATTGACAAAAGGAAATAATGAATGAGTAATGTTGAAGTATCCTTGGATGTGTTGCGGAAGAGAAGTATTCTTCTCGCGACCCCCATGTATGGCGGTCAATGTCACGGGATGTATGCCAAGTCCTGTGCCGACCTTGCTAAACTTTGTGCGCTTTATGAGATTGAACTGAAGTTCTATTATATGTTTAATGAATCGCTGATCACACGCGCCAGAAACTATTGCGCCGATGAGTTTATGCGAGGCGATTATACTCACATGATGTTCATTGATTCGGATATTGGGTTTGATCCTCATGATGTTATATCGCTGTTAGCTATGATGGATCCGGATGCCGAAGATAAGAAAGAGATTATGTGCGGTCCATATCCCAAAAAGGCAATTGCTTGGGAAAAGATCAAACGCGCTGTCGAGAAAGGTTACGCTGACGACAACCCCAATAATCTTGAAAAGTTTGTTGGTGATTATGTTTTCAATCCCGCAGACGGTTCGGGTGAGATTAATATCGGCACACCTGCTTCTGTTTTAGAAGGCGGCACTGGTTTTATGATGATTCAGCGCTCTGCTTTTGAGAAGTTTGAGAAGGCATATCCTGATTACAGTTATCTGCCTGACCATGTCCGGACGAAAAACTTTGACGGTTCTCGCGAGATTATGATGTACTTCCAAGCGTTGATTGACCCTGGAACCAAACGGTATCTGTCGGAAGATTATATGTTCTGCCAGTATATGCGTGACATTGATGTCGCCACTTGGCTTTGTCCATGGATGAAACTGAAGCATACCGGCACATATACGTTCGGCGGTTCTTTGGCTGACTTGGCTCAACTTGGCGTATCTGCTACAGCTGATGCGAAAGAAATAGGAAAACATTTAAAATGAGTGAGATAGATTACAAGTTTCGCGAAGACGTACTGATCTCTGAGTTCAGTAAATATATTGACCAGACATACGGTGGCCATTATGGGCAAGGTGGTCTTCAGTCAGCTGAGGTGATAGTTGATCGGGGACACGGCATCGGCTTTTTCCTGGGTAACGTGGACAAGTATAATGGCAGATATGGAAAGAAAGGTTCGCCGTCTGATCACCGTAAAGATTTGATGAAGATAATTCATTACAGTTTTCTCGCTCTTTATGAGCATGACCGTTTACACAATTTAACTAATGATTCAAACAAGGTATAATATAATGAAATTAAGTGAAAGCACCATCGAAGTTTTGAAGAACTTTTCAACCATCAATCCTTCTCTTGTATTTAAAGAAGGCAACATCCTGCGGACGGTATCGCCGCAAAAGAACATCTTGGCGTCATCGGTAGTGGGCGAGTCGTTCCCTATTGATTTTGCTATCTATGAGCTCAATCAGTTCTTGGGGCTGAACAGCTTATTCGATAATGGTGATATTGATTTTGGCACGTCAAGCCTTGAAATCTCTCAGGGTTCTGCTAAATGTAGCTACACATACACCGATCCGTCAATGGTAACTGCGCCGCCCGAGAAAGATCTGGTACTGCCGTCTGCTGAAGTGACATTCGATATGACTAACGAAACTCTGAAGAACGTTGTGAACGCTGCCAACCAGCTTGGTCTGCCTGAAATCGCCGTTCGTAATGAGGGTAATGAAGTTGTCTTGGTTGCTACTGACACAAAGAATCCGTCAACTAATGAGTATTCTGTGGCAGTTTGTAACACAGAATCCGATGTCGATTATAAATTCGTGTTTAAGACCGATAACTTCAAGTTTATCCCCGATAACTATCGCGTTCAGATATCTTCAAAGGGCATCTCTCACTTTAAAGGTGAGCGTGTTGAATATTGGGTAGCAACTGAAGCTGGCAGCAGCTACGGAGGTTAATAATGAATATCAATGATATGATCATACACTTGAAAGCTGGTTTTGTTGAAGTGACTTTCGAGAAGATTAATGATGGGGGTACTCGGATAATGCCGTGTACTCTCCAACCGGAAATCATTGCCGAACAGACTGGTAGGAATATCGACATCAGTTCAATTGATCCGAAGTCGTCCAATATTGCTGTTTATGGTTGTGATGTGTTGGCTTGGCGCTCATTCCGAGTTGATACTGTAACTGGTTGGAAGTCGATAACTCGAGAAGATTTTGTCATGGGGGAAAAGCATGCATGACGACCAACAGGCGTATGAGTTTATCTCATATCCTTATAACTGTGAATATGGTTCGTCCGTAAACACGCTAAAGCGTCACATTATTTTGGATCGCGATATTGATCTTGGTGACATGTTAGAAGAAATGACCACATTCTTGAGGTCGTGCGGGTACGTGATCCCCACAGACTCATATCTTGAATTAGTAGACGGAGGATAAGATGTTAGAAGAGTTCTTGTACGTTGAGAAGTACAGACCAAAAACTGTTTCTGATACTATTTTACCAGTATCATTAAAACAAACGTTTCAACAATTTGTTGATCAAAAGAATGTTCCAAACTTGCTTCTCACCGGAACAGCCGGTGTCGGCAAAACCACTATAGCCAAGGCGATGCTTGAAGAGCTGGGTTGTGATTATATTGTAATCAATGGGTCTGATGAAGGTCGACTAATTGATACATTGCGGACTAAGATCAAAGGGTTCGCCTCGTCTATGTCACTGGCGGGTGGCAGAAAGTATGTCATTCTAGACGAAGCCGACTATCTTAATGCCGAAACAGTCCAGCCAGCTCTTCGCAACTTTATGGAAGAATATAGTGCTAACTGCGGATTCATAATGACTTGTAATTTCTCTAACAAGATTATTGAGCCTCTACGGTCGCGGTGTTCTGTTGTTGAGTTCAAGATGGCTCCTGACGATAAACCCAAGCTCGCTGGCGAGTTCTTCAAGCGAGTGTGTGGTATTCTTGAGAGCGAGGGTGTTGAATATGATAAAGCGACAGTTGCTGAAGTTGTAAAGAAGCATTTTCCTGATAACCGTCGAGTGCTCAATGAGTTGCAGAGATATTCGGCCACAGGTAAGATCGACGCTGGCATTCTGGTCAACTTCTCCGAGCTTGGGATGAAGGAACTTATGGCGTCAATGAAAGCCAAAGAGTTCACCAAAGTTCGTAAGTGGGTTGCCCAAAACGCCGACGGTGATACGTCTGCTGTGTTCCGTAAAATCTACGATACAGCGCATGATTATGTCACGCCCAATAGTGTTCCGCAGCTTGTAGTGACCCTCGCCGATTATCAGTATAAAGCTGCATTCGCAGCAGACCCTGAGATCAATATGATGGCGATGATGACAGAAATGATGATCGACAGTGAGTGGAAATAAATGAGAAGTATAATTTATGATTTTGAAACATTAAGCCAAAATATGTTTACTGGCGCTGTCGTCAGTTTGGCGTGCCTTGAGTTTGATTCGTCGCGGTTTGAGCAGGGCGCTGGGTATACCTATGAAGAATTGCTTGAAAATACCAAGACGATTAAATTTGACGTAAAGGAACAAGTTACTAAATACGATCGAACAATCCAAAAGAGTACGCTTGATTGGTGGAAGAAACAAGGAGCTGAAGCGCAGAAGCAATTGCAACCTTCAAGTGAAGATGTTTCTATCTCTGAATTGTACGATTGGATGACAAACGAGTTCAACATAAAAGCGGCTAAAGCTGTCTGGACTCGCGGTAACACGTTTGATCCGATTTACCTGAGAACGATTCTTGACGCAACTGGCGATACTGATCCGTTCACACAATGGTGGGCAATCAGAGATACACGGTCGTTTATCGACGGGATGTTATACGGATCTGGAATCAAGAATACGTTTATTCCGGACGGCTTGAAAGAGAAGTTTGTTGGGCATGATCCGAAACACGATGTGGTAATGGACGTCATGCGAATGCAGTTTTTGGCACGATTGAATCTCGAGGAAATACCGGCTGATGCATAAATGGTGGCGTATATGGGCAAAGAGTTTGGGCGAGAAGGTCGGCGAGACTGACCGACAAGCCAATGCTGTAGCCGCGATACGGACGTTTTGGTGGATTGTTCATATCGTCACTTGCTTCTTTATTATTGCTGGTAATATTAATTCGTTAGGGTTACTGACCTAAGACAAAATAGGAAAAAAAAATGTATACATATAGTTTATCTTCTTCCCCTCTGCCTGCTGAATGGTATGAACTGAGAGGCTATGATATTGCAAATGACGACTTCAGCCATGGCGCACTCAATACAACGATTCGCGGTCTCGAAGAAGAAACATACACCGTCCCAGTTATGCAAACCAGTTGTTGGGATGCTATGGTCGGATGGTTGACTTTGGTGGACAGCGAAGAAGTAATGGATTTTGATGAAATCGTTGAAGATTTTGAGGAATGGTATGGTGCGCCAATTGAATGGGTTCCTACTGTATGAGTCCGTTTGATTATATTAATGCTATCAATACCAACAAGAAAGACTTGATGACAGGTACAGATAACGACCGATTGGCCGAGAAAGGGTATGAGCCATTTCTAACTAATCGCGCGTTATCGTATCACAATGACACTATCGGTGTCGCTAATGAAATGAACACACGTCACTTTCTAGATAAAAAGCCACAATTCTGCTTTTTACTAAATAGTGTTAGACCCAAAAAGCGTTTCGCTAAGTGGTCTAAGAAGCAGAAAGATGGTGACGTGGCTGTACTTAAAGAGTATTATGGATATAGCGATATAAAGGCAAGACAAGCCCTCACTATTCTATCTGATAATCAGATAACCGAAATAAGAAAAAGAATAGACAAAGGCGGTCGTAATGATAGACAGAATGGTGGAAGTGCATCTAGCGGATGATGATGACTTTCTAAAGATACGTGAAACGCTTACTCGCATTGGCGTTGCCTCTCACAAAAACAAAACAATTTACCAATCTTGCCATATCCTTCATAAGCAAGGCAGGTATTACATTGTTCATTTCAAGGAGCTGTTTGCCCTTGATGGAAAGCCTAGTAATTTTGGCGATGAAGATATAGCAAGACGAAACACTATTGTCAATTTGTTAGCACAGTGGGGGCTTGTAACAACAGTCGATCCGGAGAAAAGCAAAGAACCTGTAGCGCCGCTAAATCAGATCAAGGTATTACCGTTTAAAGAGAAAGAAAGCTGGAACCTTGAAGCAAAATATAATATTGGAAAAAAACTGTAATTTTTATTATTAAGGAAAGGAAATGAGTGTGTCAAATTTTATGAAGGTGAAGGATTTTATGGATGTATTTGGTCAAGAAGTTAAGACTAAGCCGGTATTTCCAGATTTTGATGTTGCGGCATTGCGATACGAGCTAATCCGCGAAGAATTACAAGAGCTGTATGATGCAACTGGCCAAAAGGATATGGTTGAAGTCGCTGACGCGCTCACCGATCTTTTGTATGTTGTTTATGGCGCAGGTCACGCTTATGGTATTGATCTTGACGCTTGTTTCAATCATGTACACGATTCCAATATGAGTAAGCTGGGTTCCGACGGAAAGCCAGTTCGCCGCAAAGACGGCAAGGTACTGAAAGGTCCAAATTATTGGGCACCGAATATGCGACCATTTGTGGGGCAATCATAAAATGAAACTAAGTAAGAATTTTTCGTTGGCTGAATTCACAAAAAGCCAAACTGCTGAGAGAAAGGGTTTAGATAATACGCCAAAGGGCGAGCATCTAGAAGCCGCAAAAGTTTTGTTCGAGAAGGTTGTACAACCTGTTCGCGAACACTTTGGACCGACCGTAATCAATAGTGGTTATCGCGGTCCAGAGCTGAATGCAGCTGTAGGTGGTAGCACTAAATCTCAGCATTGTAAAGGACAAGCCGCTGACATCGAAGTACCAGGAGTCCCTAATTATACGCTCGCCAAGTGGATTGAAGATAACTGTGATTTTGATCAGTTGATTCTAGAGTTCTACACATCAGGCATACCGGATAGCGGTTGGGTTCATGTGTCATATGTGGGTGAAGAGAATCGAAAGAGCGTCTTGACGGCTGCGAGAATAGACGGTAAGACTAATTACAGTATTGGTTTGCAAGAATAGGGTAATAATGATTATGAGACACCTTTTGTTTTGGATATTATTAATATTATTGATAACGTCAGAGTTTGCAGCCGGTACAGATGACGATATTGACAGCACTAACGCGCAAGATGGTAGTTTGAATACATCTAATGTTGGTTCAACTGTTAATAGTAATAATAATACTGATTCGCAAGAAACTGTCAATAATTATAATGGTGCTGGTTCAAGTAAAGCTATACCGCCACCATCTGCTATCAGCCCGACATATATGGCCAACGGAATAGAAACATGTTTGCAAGGCTCTTCAGGATCACTTTCAACTGGTGTTTTTGGTATGTCGGGCGGTAGGTTTAAAGATGATGATAAGTGTAATCGAAGAAGAGATTCTAAAGTATTATCCGATCTTGGTATGAAAGTAGCTGCGGTTGCTAGGATGTGTCAAGATCTAGACGTTTGGCGTTCTATGTTTATATCAGGAACGCCATGTCCAATTTTAGCCAGAGGCAAGCTGTTGGTAGGAAAGCGTGCGTATTTGGCAATGAAGTCAAGCCCTGAATTGTATATTCCAGATTATGGTTTTGTTATAGAAGAAGGTAAAAGTGACAAAGTTTGTCAAGTCAAGAAAGGTAAGAAGACTTGTCAAAAGGTTGTCTCAAAGCATACTGCCACCCAAGAGTGGTATAACAAAATTCTAGGAATAGGAGAAACAAATGAAACTGAGACAGATGAAAACGGCAGCGGTATGTCTATTTCTGAGCGGTTCCGT
>Ga0206126_10000995_pt1 | contig 36074 bp, 30 predicted proteins | sample Helgoland_Spring_5_FD_148621 | JGI IMG/M metagenome (GOLD analysis project Ga0206126, IMG submission 148621) | Pelagic subsurface seawater microbial communities from Kabeltonne, Helgoland, North Sea - Helgoland_Spring_Bloom_20160412_1 | ecosystem: Environmental > Aquatic > Marine > Epipelagic ...
GCAAAGACCCCACTATCTCGGATAGCTGTTCCACAAGACATAGCAAAAACTGTCGTATTCCTGTCATCTGATAGTTCTGATTTTTTGTGTGGAGAGACAATTAGGGTAAACGGCGGGAGTGTGATGATGTGAATATGCAAAAGCTATCTGAGGTAATTTCCGAAAATACAAAAATAGGCGCTAATTTGCATGGCACCATATACGAAATTGGTGTGCTTTCCAATATTACAATTAATCAGATAAAAGATCCCATTGAGCTAGTACTGCGTGAAAAAGGTATTAATGCTGAAGTGGAATTAGGTGATTATGATAATATTGTACAAGACAGCATCCGGTTCAAATCCAAAAAGATTGTAATCGTATTTTGGGAGTTAGCTAATCTAATAGAAGACTTTAATTACCGGGTTGATAGCCTAGATGCGAGTTCTCTTGAAGAGTTGGTGTCCCGTTTTGAGTCTGAGATCTCTTTTGTTTTGCAGAATTTGGCTACAACCCCACTAGTATTATTTAATCGGTTTTCAACACTCATGTCTAGCAGGGATCCGCTCATGGTGGATAATAGTAGATATATTGCTGGGCGATTGAATGCTGTTTTAGATAATGCGCTGCATGCAAACCTAATAGTTGTCGAAATCGATAATGTGATTTGTGGATTAGGTGCTACTGTAACTTTTGATTGGCGGCTCTGGCAATCCTCGAAATTGCCCTATACTTATACGTTTATTAGAGAATATGTACTGGCTATAATGCCTGCGCTGTATTCGATTAATGGGCTTAGCAAGAAAGTATTAGTTGTAGATTGTGATAATACTCTTTGGGGCGGGGTGGTAGGAGAAGATGGCCCGAGTGGGATCGACATTTCATCTGATACAAGACGTGGTAAGTCATTTTTTGAAATTCATAAGAGGCTCTTAACCTTAAAAAATAAAGGCGTATTACTAGCAATCTGTAGTAAAAACAACGCTAATGATGTGGAAGAGGTCTTTACTAGTCGTCCTGATTTTCTTTTATCAAGCAAAGATTTTGTAGCGCAGAGGATAAACTGGGAGAGAAAAGATCATAATATTGTTTCTTTATCAGAGGAACTTAACGTTGGGTTAGACTCGTTTGTTTTCCTTGATGATTCAGACTTTGAACTGGGATTGATTAGTAACAGTCTTCCAGAAGTGGACTGTTTTCAGGTACCGTCTAATTTATCAGAATATTCGAGTATTTTTGATAGTATAGAGAGAAAATTTTTCAAGATCAGTATGACACAAGAAGATCAAGAAAGAGCCAAGATGTATTTTGAGGAAGCTTCCAGAAAAGCTGACAAAAACAAATGGACTAATCAAGATGAATATATCCAGTCTTTGGGGCTTAAGGTAACAGTTTCAACGGCTTTATCGATACCAATTTCAAGAGCATCACAACTGACGCAAAAGACTAATCAGTTTAACCTTACGACCAAAAGATATAGCGAATCCGAAATTGAAAAAATGGTCAATGACGATAATTTTTTTATTAGTTCTTACGCTGTAGCTGACAAATATGGTGACTACGGGACTACGGCATTGATTATATTAGAGCGTGATGTGAATTCAGATACCTTAATAGTTGATACATTTCTAATGAGTTGCAGAGTTATTGGGCGTAAGTTAGAGTTCGCTATTTTCGAATATTTGATGGTGAGTTTAGTTGAGGCTGGATTTAGGACACTAAAATCTAAATATATCAAGACGCAAAAGAATGCCCAGGTAAATTGTTTCTTTGATTCGCTTGGGTTTCGATGTCTTAAAAATACAGATGTGAAAAAAGACTATATTCTTGAAATTGCAGATTACAAGGCGTCACCTAAGCAATTAGTTAATATAATGGAGTTGAAGTGATGAGTAAGTTGATTAAATCAAGAATAAGGGAGATAATGGCTATAGTCTTTAAAGTGGATGTGGCAGAGATTACTGATGACTTATCTGCAGTAAATTTTGAGAGGTGGGATTCCTTGGCGCATATGAATTTATTAGTGGCCTTAGAAGAGGAGTTTGATATCCGATTTCCAGATGAAATGTTGGTCGATCTTACCAGTGTGAAATTGGTTGATCTGTTAGTTAAAGAGGTGTTGGCTGACTCACAATGACTTTATATAGGTATAATAATTGTTTACTTTTGGGACTGCATAAAGAACGCCTCCACTCATACTTAAATTTGGTTAGGGTGTTTTAATAATGACTATCATCGCTAAATATGATGTCGTTTGCGTCGTCGCCTTTGATGCTGGAGCGGGAGCACAAATTGCCAATTACATTGTAAATTTCCCAAATAAAATTTTCTTCTCATTAGGTGGGCCGGCAATTGAAATTTTTGATAACCTGTTTAAAGACTTAGAAAACATAAGTCTGGAAGAGGCTATACGGGTATCTGATATCGTAATTTGTGGTACTGGATGGCAAAGTGACTACGAATGGGAGTGCATAAAATTATGCAAAAAATTAAAGAAACCAGTAATAGCGTGCATTGATCACTGGGTAAATTATAGAGCTCGATTTATCCGGAATGGATCGCAGGTTTTACCAGATGAAATATGGGTTTTCGATGAGTATGCTAGAGAACTGGCAGAAGAAAAGTTTCCTAGTATTAATGTGGTTCAAAAAACGAATTACTATCTGATTGAGCAAGTGAAACAGATTAAGCAAAAAGAAGACCAAAAATCAGTCGACTGTGAGACAATCCTATACTTACTTGAGCCTATTCGTGAACTCTGGAATCAGCCTTTTGCAGGAGAGTTCGAGGCTTTAGATGTATTTATAAATAATCTAGCATTAATTTCATTGGACAAAAAAATAGAGATTCATTTAAAGCCTCATCCAACTGATATTAAAGGTAAGTATGACGATTGGTTATTGAAGCATCAGGATCTGAACATATCAATCACGACTGCCTCTCTTTCAGAAGCAATTGCACACTCAACAGTCGTCGTAGGGTGTCGAACTTATGCTATGGTTGTTGCTTTGTATGCTGGAAGAACAGTTTATTCTTCAATTCCTGCAGACGTAAAGACGGCAAGACTTCCATACAAAAATATTATTCAATTAGATAACATGGCGCCATTAAGCATATGATATATTGCACTGAATGTTTATAAGCTGATACTAGGCCTAACATAAAGTTCTCGCCTTCTGGAACATGTCCAGCATGTGATTATTTTGAGATACACAAGAACATAAATTGGGATATTGTGCCCAGCAAAAAGAATTGTAAGAAATGGATATGAGAAAAACATCGATGTTAAAAGATTTGTGGGATCTTTTACTACCTCAAGAGCGCAGCCAGTCAGCATTATTGCTTGTCCTTATGTTTGTCGCGATGGTGTTGGAAATTCTCAGTATTGGACTTGTTTTTCCACTGCTTTCAGCAATTCTAGACCCCTCATTTGTTGTTTCATTTCAGGAGTATGCGCATAAATATTATAATTTTTCAGATTTTAACCCGAACATTTTTCTTATAGGTGTTGTTGTAGGTTTTTTTATTGTTTATTGTTTTAAAACCGCAATTTTAGCATTTATTATAAAAAGACAAATGATTTTTGTTTATTCTCTGCAGGCGAACCTTTCCATAAGGCTTTTTAAAAGTTACCTTGAACGAGATTACTCTTTTCATATTCAGAAAAACTCTTCTGAATTAATAAGAAACACTATATCAGAGGTAACACTTTTTGCGCAGAATGGTGTCTTGCAATTAATTATATTAATAGCTGAGATAACTGTTTTAATAGGAGTTATATGCTTTCTTATGGCAGTAGACCCATTAATTACAGTGGGAGCAACTATCATCATTGGAAGTATTACATGCGGTTTTTATTACTTAATGAAAAGTCGTATTTATATTTGGGGAAAGCAACGGCATGTTCATGAAGGGCTAAGAATACAGCATGTTCAACAGGGACTGGGTGGAATTAAAGATATCAAGATTTTGGGTCGAGAGGATGAATTTGTTTCAAAATTTGGGTACCACACCAATGAGTCAGCTAAAGTAGGACAACTTGCGCACACACTACAACAGTATCCACGACTTTTTCTTGAGTTGATTGGCGTGTTTATTATAGTTGTATTTATGATTATTGTTGTCTCAAAAGGACTTGACTTAAATGAAATTTTACCAATGCTTGCAGTATTTTTTGCCGCAGCTTTGAGAATTATACCTTCCGCAAATCGAATTGTAAGTGCAATGCAGGTGGCTAAATTTGTTTTGCCTGTAGTTCGAACAATTCATGCTGAGCTTTTCGGCTTTATTGATACTGGTCGAGTAAGTGTGGAGCAATCTGATATGTTGAACTTTCAACAAGATATCGTGTTAAATGATATTTCTTTTAAGTATCCAGGTTCGGATGATTACACATTAAGAAATTTAAACCTGACCATCAATCGTGGTGATTCTATTGGCTTTGTTGGTTCTAGCGGTGCAGGAAAAAGTACAATAATTGATTTAATTTTAGGTTTATTACCTCCGGACCAAGGTACAATTTATGTAGATAATACTAACATTCAGAAGCACCTAAAAGAATGGCAAAGTTTCATTGGTTATGTTCCGCAATCCATATACTTAAGTGATGAAAGTCTGCGTTGTAATATAGCCTATGGTATTCCTGAAGGAGATATTGACGAGTTAGCTGTGACGAGAGCAATTGATTTAGCGCAATTGACTGAGTTTGTGAAGAGTTTGCCAGATGGAGTTTATTCGCCGGTTGGCGAACGAGGAGTCCGCATGTCTGGCGGGCAACTTCAACGACTAGGGATTGCGCGTGCTCTTTATCATGACCCCAGAATTCTTGTATTGGATGAAGCGACTAGTGCATTAGATACAACAACTGAGGCAGGAGTTATGGATGCCATTAGAGCCATGAAGGGAAGTAAAACAGTTATAATCGTTGCCCACAGATTTAGCACCGTTGAACATTGCGATATGATCTTTGAATTACAGGATGGTCATATAATCGATCAGGGCCCTCCTTCTGTTCTTAGTTTTAAAAATCAGTAAGCGCTTTGTTTATGATTATTTGAAAGAATGCGAAAATGAATAAAAAAGAGTTACTGCTGGTGACGACGGCTCTCGAAGAAACGTGGGGTGTTGATGAAGATATATTGTTTTTAGGGGAATGGTGCCGGGGCTACTTGAGACGTGAAAAATACGAATGTAGAAAACATGAAGTGCTCTGCCACCATTGGAATGACCGTAAAAAACTAGAAACAGATGAATCTAATTTAAGACGCTTACATGATGAAATCCTTGTAGCGATGACATCCGTCTTAAATGAGGTTCACGACGTTAATTTTTCAAAGCGTTATTGGCAGATAATTATAGATCCATGGTTGGTCTCTTATGTTGCTGTAATTTTTGATCGGTGGGAGTCGGTCAGAGTCGTTTTAGATGAGTATGAGGTAACTAAAACTTTTAGTTTAGATGCAAACTTAAACATAAAGGTACCGAGAGACTACAGTACATCGATTGAATTATATCGTAGCGATTTATGGAATCATCATCTCTTTTTGGATATTTTAAATCAAAACCTAGTCACTAGTTGTGAGGTTATTCCCTTAAATACCAGTAGTGTAGCTAATACAGGCACAATACCAAATGTTACATTTGATCCAAAATCTTTGAAATGGCGTGTTGTATATTTTTTGGATAAAGTCTTGGGAAAGATCGCTAACGATTCTGTAGCTTTTTTTGCAGGACAAATTTTTCCTTTTGCGACACAGATTAGATTGCAGATCAGTTTGGGTCAGGTTCCACACTTCAATTTTGCGTTGGCCAAGGATAGACGACCTAAATATATTCTTTCCAAGAAGCCCCTTAGACAAAAGGCTTCTCTATTACTTCGAGACAATTTACTTACTAAAGATAGTTTTGAATCATTTCTCATTAAGCGCATATTTTATGACGCGCCTAGTCATTTATTTGAAGATTATGATGCTCTACGTAGGATTGCGCTTGTCAATAAAAGTTATCCTAGATCAATAGTTAGCTGTTACAATCATTGGTCAAGTGAACCTTTTAAAATATGGTCCGCAGAGAGGGTTGAGCAAGGAGCCAAGCTTCTAACAGTTGAGCACGGAGGTTCGCTTCATCCTCGATTTAATAGTATGGATTTTGAATCTGATATATCTGACAAAAAATTAGTGTGGTGCCAACCTTATGGGTCTAATCAAGTAAGATTACCAGCTGCTAAAATTGTAGGTGGCAGACTTCTAAATTTGAAGAAGGGATCTGGTCGTTGGTGCCTCATTATAGGGTATGAAAATTCACGTTATGTTACTCGTGCAAATGCTAATCCTCATGGTGAACAATGTTTGGTTATGTATTCCAGTATACTAAATTTGATTGAAAATATTTCTGATGATGATTTAAAGACAAGTATTAAAATAAGGCCATACCCGAATATGGGATGGGATTTAAAGGCTCGTTTCGTTGATGAGCTAGGCGTAAATTGTATTCAGAACGATCTTAAATTATACAAAGCTTACGAACAGGCTAAAGTAATTGTTTGTACTTACCCAAATACTTCATTTGCAGAAGGCATGGTCTCAGGTCAGCCAACCATACTTTTTTATCAAAAACTATTTTGGGAGTTAGATGACCATTTTAAGCCGATACTGAATATATTAAGACGTGCTAAGATTGTCCATGACGATCCCGTTAGCTTGAGTAAGCATCTTGATGAAATTTGGTCAGATCCTGAACTTTGGTGGTCATCCAGTAAGGTTCTTCAGGCTAGAGAAGCATTTAATGATATGGCAATATCTGTCCCTAAAGATGCAATACAAACGTGGATCAAGTTTTTTAAATATGAGAAAAACTAAATATCAACAATTTCAATAATTTTGGGGTGAAACTATGTATTGGGTTTTGGTTCCCACAGTATCATTTGGTCAAAAATATAAAAACCACTCGAAAAGCTTGTATCCGCAGGACTAGAGTATGTAATTTATCTGTCGGGTAGAAATACTAAGGAGGCTGAACTTGCTGAAATGAAAGATGTTTGTTGTGGGAGAGGTATTTAGAAGAGATGCTGAAGTCATGTTTGATGGTAGGATGTGAGAATTGGCGCAGTTTGTTCGTGCCGGGGGCAATAAATAATGTTAACATTTAGAGAATTTGGAGTTGTATGAATGCTTAGAGTTTTAATCACTACGGTACCGTTTGGCCAGAATAATAAAGCACCATTGGAAAAGCTTGTTTCCGCAGATTTGGATTATGTAATCAATCCCTTGGGCCGTAGACTTAAGGAAGCTGAGCTCGCTGAAATGATAGATGGCTTTGATATACTTATTGCAGGTACGGAACATATCAGTGCTAAGGTACTGGAGCGGGCAACTAAACTAAAGTTAATCGCGAGAGTTGGGATAGGGTTAGATAATCTAGACTTGTTAGAAGCTAGGCGTCGTGGAATACAGGTGACCTATACACCAGATGCTCCCGCACCAGCAGTAGCAGAGTTGACGATTGGTTTGATGTTTAGCTTATTGAGATCAATTCATCTAAGTAATGATGATCTTCATAATGAGAGATGGACTCGCTATTTTGGACGGCGGATTTCAAATTGTAATGTGGGAATTGTAGGTGCTGGACGGATTGGTGGCAAAGTAATTAGTCACCTTCAGGCTTTTGGGGTTAATCGAGTGTTGGCATACGATCGTGATTCAAATGTCCAATCCAATTTTAATACAAATGTTGAGTGGGTTTCAAAAGAAACTGTTTACCAAGATTCAGATATTATTAGTATTCATGTTCCACTTGATCATCGAACGAGAAATATGATTGGGTCTAAAGAGTTATTATCAATGCGATCAAATGCCCTCTTAATTAATGCATCTCGTGGTGGAATTGTTAATGAGAGTGATCTTGCATATGTTTTGAATACTGGACACTTAGGTGGAGCTGCCATAGACGCTTTTGAGTCAGAACCATATAAGGGAGAGTTGGCAAATATAAGCCGATGTCTTCTGACAGCACATATGGGTTCAATGTCATTAGATTGTAGAGAAAAGATGGAAGATGAGGCAACGGATGAGGCAGTACGTTTTTCTCTGGATGAAAAATTGAAGTGTCTGGTACCAATTGAAGAATATGAAGTTCAAGAGCTAGGCTTTAAAAATGAGTAGGGTATGTGTCATTGGCGGTTCGGGATTTTTGGGGTCCCATGTTGCTGATAAGCTAAGTGAGCTTGGCCATGATGTTGCCGTAGTTGATAAGCAAAAATCTATTTGGCTAAAAAGTAATCAAGAAATGATATTTGCTGATTTATTAGACTCAAATTCTATTGATAATGCCTTAAAAGGTGCTGAGGTGGTGTATAACTTTGCTGGGTTGGCAGATCTTAATCTAGCACTGACGATGCCAGTCAAAACGATTGAGCTTAATGTGCTCGGTAATATGTATATTCTTGAATCTTGTAGAAAGGCTGGAGTGAAGCGTTATTTATATGCGAGTACTATTTACGTCTACAGCCGAGAAGGTGGGTTTTATCGTTGCAGTAAGCAGGCGGCTGAGCATTATATTGAAGAATATCAGAATATTTATGGCTTAGATTACACAATTCTTCGATATGGCTCTTTGTATGGTCCGCGAGCAGGAGAGGATAACGGCCTTTACCGAATAGTTCGAGATGCGCTTAAGCAAGGCTACATATCCTATGAAGGCGATCCTGATTCTGTTCGCGAATATATACATGTAGAAGATGCCGCATATGCTAGTGCTGTGGCTTTAGGGACAGAGTTTCTCAACCAAAATGTTACACTAACCGGACAGCAGTCAATGCGCGTGAATGACCTTTTAAATATGTTAGCAGAAATACTTGGTTTTGAAGACCCTCCAGAGTTCCGTGGAGAGAATTACGCAGGTCATTACGTAAGAACTCCGTATGCATATCAACCAAAACTGGGGCGTAAGTATTCTCCATCTACCCATGTTGATTTGGGGCAAGGCTTACTGCAGATCATAGGCGACATACAGCAGGAGCCGTGGTAAATAAAAGTAGCTGTGAGATGTCTGATTTTCCTTCGAGGTTGGAATTGTTGATTATATAAGTTGCTTGTAACAGCAAATTTGGAAGACACAAATTAACTGATATTCATGAGATGAAAAATTGAAAGAAAAAAAAGCAATATTCTGGGATTTTGATGGTGTTATTAAAGAATCTGTTGATGTAAAAACTGAAGCCTATATCCGGTTTTTTGATGAGTATGGGCCAGAAATTAGTGCTAAAGTTCGCATGCATCATGAGGCTAATGGTGGCCTATCTCGATTTGAAAAGATTCCAATTTATTTGGATTGGGCTGGGGTTAATGTAACAGAGACTTTATTAGAGCGTTGTTGCATGGATTTTGCTGAGATGGTCGTTGAAAAAGTCATCGACTCAAAATGGGTGAAGGGTGCGAGAGAGTATCTAGAAAAGAATCACAGTCGTCAAAGATTTGTTATTGTTACGGGCACACCTCAAAAGGAGATGGAACTCATATTATGGCGGATAGGAATCGATAAATGGTTTGATTTAGTTTATGGTGCTCCTTTTCCAAAACATGATGCTGTGAGGAGTGTAATTGATTCTTGGGGGCTTATGCCAAAGGATTGTCTTTTGATAGGAGACTCTGGGTCGGATTTAAAAGCAGCGGTAGATAACGATATAGAATTTTTGTTACGATTGACAAAAGTAAATCATAATATCCAAGCGCAACACTCAGGGAGAGTAATTAAGGATTTTTCAAATGAATAGAAAAGATAAGATAAATATAATTCGCGAAAAAATGGCAGCAGGTGAAGCATCGATAGGTAGTTGGATACAAATTCCTCATGCATCTGTCGCTGAAATAATGGGTCAAGCGGGATATGATTGGGTAGCTGTAGATTTAGAGCATGGCTCTATTTCATCTCACCAACTGCCAGATTTATTCAGAGCGCTCGAATTAGGTGGTACATTGCCCTTGGCTAGACTTGCTCAAGGAACCTCGAAAGATTGCAAACAAGCATTGGATGCAGGTGCAGGTGGTGTTATTATTCCTATGGTTTCAAACGCAAAGCAACTTGAAATTGTTGTTGATGCTGCATGCTGGCCGCCTAAAGGGAATAGGGGTGTTGGATTTTCACGCGCAAATTTGTTTGGGAAGAATTTTGTGGAATATCACAAAGAAGCTCAGTCTCCATTTATAGCGGCTCAAATAGAGCATATTAATGCAGTTGATAATCTTGAAGAAATTTTAGCAGTACGTGGACTAGATGCTATTTTTATTGGTCCCTATGACCTGTCTGCATCTATGGGCTTAATGGCTCAGTTTGATCATTCTGATTATAGAGCAGTTATTTCTAAAATACTTAATCTATCCAATGAGAATCAAATACCTACTGGTATTCATATAGTTAGTCCCATAACTTCTGACTTAAAACGGTCTTTAGATGAAGGTTATCAATTTATTGCATATTCAATCGATACAGTATTATTAAACACTGCTGCTAAATTTCCTAAAATTGATTAAAGAGGTAAAAATATGAAAGTATTATGTATAATTCCTGCTCGTATGGGCAGTAGCCGATTTCCAGGGAAGCCTATGGAAAAGATCTTGGGGGTACCAATGATTGAACAAGTTTATCAACGTGTAGCTTTAAACAAGACTTTAACTACAACGGTTGTAGCAACATGCGATGATATTATTTTAAAACACATCAACAGTATTGGTGGCCGAGCTATCATGACTGGATTGCAACATGAGCGTGCATCAGATAGATGTGCAGAAGCGTTACTAAAAGTAGAAGCTGAAGATAATTGTAAGTTTGATATTGTTGTTATGGTTCAAGGGGATGAGCCAATGGTTCATCCAGATATGATTGATGAAGCTTTGTCTCCGATGTTAATTGAAAAATCAATTTTAGTAACAAACTTGCTAGGTGAAATCACTACTGATGATGAGTTTGAAGACCGTAATTGTATTAAAACTGTTATTGATAGAAATTATGATGCTCTTTATTTTTCTCGAGAACCAATTCCCACTAGAGCATTAGGTTTCAATAAGCCAATGGGTAAGCAGATTTGCATAATTCCTTTTCGGCGTGAGTTTCTGTTAAGATATATCCAATTATCACCAACACCATTAGAAATTGCTGAGTCAATTGATATGATGCGTGTATTGGAAAATGGTTTTAAAGTCAGAATGGTGCCAACAAAATTTAACACTAAAGCTGTTGATACTGAAGCTGATCGATTAGCTGTTGAGGCTTTATTGATAAATGATTCCCTGTAAAAATTATCAATTTATAATCCATATTATTTTAGTATTTTAATCAGAAAGATAAAAAATGTTTATTCAACGTAAGAATTTTATGAGGAACCTTGAGCGGTTACGTGTTTCTGAAGGTCGCGATCTTATTAATGGCCTACGGTTAGATAGAAATGAAAAGGTAGATATATGGCCGAAGGGTATGTTAGCAAAAATATTCGAGGATAAGGCGGATTGTTTTTTGAGTGTGTATCCAGAGTCATCTGGTGTTTATGAAAGATTAGCTAAATTTCATAACGTAAATGAAGATCAAATTATTCTTTGCTCTGGTATCGATGGTGGGTTAAAGACATTATATGAAATTATGACTGAGCCAGGTGATTTAATAGGTGTGGCAGCGCCAACTTATGCGATGTATCAGATATATGCAAAAATATTTCAATTACAATTAGAAGAAATTCTGTACACTAAAGACCTCCAGTTTGGCTTTGAGCAATTTGATGATTTTTTAGAAAAGCGTCCAACGATGTTTTTTCTTCCAAATCCAAATCAACCAATTGAAAGCTGCTTTGATTTGGCGCAATTAGAAGATTTTGCGCAAAAGACTTTAGACAAAAACTGCTTGTTTATAATAGATGAAGCGTATCATATGTTTGGATCAGAAAGTGGAATTGATCTTTTGAGTAAGTATGAGAACGTTGTCATTGCAAGAACATTTTCAAAAGGATTTGGTGTGCCTTCAATTCGTTTGGGCTATTTGATTTCAAATGCAAGCAATATAAAAATGCTTACAACTACTCGCATGGCTCATGAAAGCAATTCGTTATCTAATGCAGTGGCGGAATATTTACTAGATAATTACGAAATGGTTGAAGACTATAATCTGAATGTTGTTAAAGCTAGAAATGAAACCAAAGGAATTTTAGCATCTCTTGGGATTAATTCACATGGTGAGAATGGAAATTATTTACTTCTAGATCTTGGTTCTGAAAGTAGGTCAAAACAGTATGTAAAATTTATGACTGATCAAAAGATTTACATAAAAGGCCCTTGGAAAGGAGATTATGCACAATATGTGACAATTACTATCGGACCTATCCAATTAATGGAGCGATTTATAATTGCTACGCGAGAATTTCTTAGTAAGGAGGCCTCTTAGTATGGCTCCGAATAAAGTATTAATTACTGGTGGGTTTGGTTTCGTTGGCGCTCGATTAGCAAAACATCTTGACGCAAAAGGGATTGAAGTCGTTATCTTAGAACAAAGTGGTATGGTCATACCAAAAGGTTTGGCTAAGTATAAAATTGTTGAAGCAGATATTACTGATGCGGTTTCTATGCAAAAAGTAAAATTACTCAATGTGGATGCAGTATTACATCTTGCGGCGCAATCATCGGGTCCACGTTCTTTCTCAGTTCCATATTTGGATATTAATTTAAATATTATTGGTACCCTAAATGTAATTGATTGGTGTATAGCAAACAATGTAGAGCGGCTACTATTTGCTTCTTCATTTGTTGTATGCGGTGATCATCCTGAGTTAGAAGCATTATCTGAAGATACGCCCTGTAATCCAAAGTCAGTTTATGCTGGCTCAAAATTAGCTTGTGAACATCTGCTAATGAATTACGCTCAACCCAAAGGTATAAGTTGGTCAGCTTTACGTATGTATAATGTTTATGGCCCTGGTCAGGATATAACCAAACCAGATCAAGGTGTGGTTGGTATTTTTATGAATATGCTTCGAAAGCAAGATAATGTTCAAGTTAAAGGCCGTCTCGATCGTTACCGTGATTTGATTTATATTGACGATGTTATAGAAGGCTGGGATCTTTGTTTACACTCAGACGCACATAATCAAATTCTCAATCTTGGTACAGGTAAAAAAACCACTTATGCCGAACTTATAAACGTAATTGCCAAAACAATGGGTAAGTTTGACAAATTAAAACTTGAAGAATTACCTGGTACACCAGGAGATATGATGGGTTGCTTTGCAGATCTCAGCAAAACTCATAAATATTTAGATTTCACTCCTGATATTGAATTGGAGCAGGGCATCAAGATGATGTGGGATTGGGTATGTAATAATAGAAAGTAAATATTATGCAAAATTTATGTACTATCTGTGGTGGTCCAGTAGAATCGAAAATGGTTAGCGTAAGAAGTAGTAAAGAAATGCAATTACATAATTGTATAAATTGTAATTTTGAATTTTTCAAACATGACATTAGTTCAAAGCTTGCAAAAGATAAGCTTGATGAATCTCGACTTAAATCAGCAGGGTTAGATATCCCTAGCATAGAAATAGATTTTTATAATGGAACTGAACAATCAAAAGTACTATCAGAGATGTACTTACTAGATAATGACAAAGGTGAAAACACGCTTGAAGTTGGGTGTTCTGTTGGATATTTTTTAAAACTTATGAAGGATTTTGGCTGTAATCCTTATGGAGTGGAAATAAGTGAATCACGATGTGAATATGTCAATAAGACACTTGATATTCCATGTTTTACTAATTTGGGCCCTATTCAGGAAAAAGGTATCAAATTTCGAAAAATATTTCTTTTTTATATTTTGGAATATATATCAGATCCAGTTGCATACTTAGCGCAGCTACTCGATCTTCTCGAAGATGGTGGTTCTTTAATTTGTGTTACGCCTAATATAGAGGACCCTTTGAAGAGTATTTGGGGCAACAAAGGCTTTATTGATTTTTTTTATGATGAATATGCTTTAAATTATATGAGTATTCGCACTTTTGAAGTGATTTTATCCAGGCTTAAGTATAAACAATCAAAAATAAAAACACGACAGGGATACAGTTTTGCAAGCCATTTGAGTTGGTTTTTTACTCAAAGCCCTAGAACAACAGGAATAGTAGGTGGTGATAAGTTTGTTTCTGATATGACTGAGAAACTTAATGAATCGGCAACAAATAAAAATATTTCTCATAATCAAAGATCTGCAGCTAAAAGAATTTCTATATTATTCAAGGAGCTAGACAATAACTATCGAGAGTCACTAGAAAATGAAGGCTGCGGTAATCAGATTCATGTAACAATAACACGCTAGATGAAATGTGATCAATTGCTAAACCGTTTAGATAAAGAGCAGACTGATCTGGTTATGCGATCCAAGGATTTCTTAAGTGCTAGAACAACCTCTATCAGTTCTCCATCTGATCCAGACCTCTATCTCAACTCATGGGCTAGGGTTCGTGGTAATGCTCGCCTAAGGATAATACAGAACGGGATTGTAGAAATTCCATACTATTTTATGAGGTTGTTGGCAGACTTTAGAGGATATTTAATTCATGATAGTTGGGTACCCATTACTGAAAGAGGTTTTGAAAAAAAATATGAAAGAATTATCCTTTCTTGGGGTATTTCTACTGATATCGACAATAATGGAGTTTACCAAGATCGTTATTTTAGTACATCATCGGCAGAGACGCCGGATACACTTTGGATTGTTATATACTCAGAAAATGAAAGTCCAAAACATCTTGATGAAAATGTTGTTCTAATATATCGCCCAAGATTAACTTTTCATGAATCTTTTTTAAAATTTTTTAAAACTTTGGTTAATTCCTTAGTTAAACCGTCATTTTTAAATGATGTTTGTAGTGAGATTTGTACAATTGTAATGCAAGAGTTGTATCGGGACAGTACCATTGTCAAAGTTATTCTTCCTTACGAGGCTCAACCATTTCAACAGACACTATTCGAACACCTTAAGATAGAATTTCCTAACGTATTGGGTGTTGGTTATTTACACTCTTCGCCACCGCCCTTACCTACTGACTTAATTTATCGTAAGGGATGCCCATCAAAACTTTTTGTACATGGATGCGGCGTTAAAGAAATGCTTTGTGAGCATCTTGATTGGCCACAATCATCAATAACTGTTATTGATTCGTTGAGATATAATAGAGTAAATTTAAAAAACTTTAGCAATGAAATTTTATTACCTTATTCTTTTGAAAACTCTGATATAATATTAAAATCCTTAAATATTTTGTTAAAAGAATCACTCATTAATGATATAATATCTTGGAATATACGTAATCATCCAATTCAACATGCCTCTAAGAAGCATATTGAATTAATAAAATCTATAGAATCGATTTTAGATAATTCAAGAAACACTAATCAAGTTGCTCTCCCCAGTAAGAAACAAACTGTGATGATTGGAGCTACAGCTGCGATATTAGAGGCTTTAGAATGTGGATTGGAAGTCATACATATTGTTTCTGATCCTGTATATGAGGCTCACACATCATCAATTTGGAAGTATATAGACGTAGAATGTCTTGGTGAGCACCTCTATCTATATCGTTTAAAACAAACTGGTAAGTATATAAAAAAGAACAATAATGGTTCTCATTTTTCTATTATTTTTGACGAATGAAGAATTTTGTAAGTATCATTAAGCTTATGATCTTAATTGATCTAATTACTTAATGCCGTTAATTTAACTAATAAAATATGAAGTGAAAATATTATGTCTTTTGAAAAAACATTTAGAGGAAGGACTGTGCTTGTAACCGGGCATACTGGTTTTAAAGGAAGCTGGTTGGCTACTTGGCTTGTTCGATTAGGAGCTAATGTAATTGGTGCATCAATAGATGTACCGAGTAAACCATCAGGGTTTGAAGCTTTATCTTTAGGCGGAGTGATAGAAGATCATAGGCTAGACGTTAGTAACGTAAATGCTGTCTATGATTTAGTGCAGGATTCGCAACCTGACTACGTTTTTCACCTAGCAGCTCAAGCTCTTGTAAGACCGTCGTATAATAACCCAATTGAAACAATGACCACAAACGCAATCGGATCTGCAAGTATTCTTGAAGCTTTGCGAAAATTGAGTCACCCTGTCACAGTGTTGATGATTACTAGCGATAAAGTTTATGATAACCTTGAATGGCAGTGGGGTTATCGTGAAACAGATAGTATTGGTGGTAAAGACCCTTACAGTGCATCTAAAGGAATGGCTGAACTTGTAATAAAAACATATTATGAATCTTACTTCAAAAATAAGGACTCAAATGTAAAAATTGGCATTGCCCGAGCTGGAAATGTTATTGGTGGAGGTGACTGGGCTACTGATAGAATTGTTGCTGACTGCATGCGCGCATGGTCAAAAAATCATGCAGTTGATATTAGAAGTCCCCATTCTACAAGGCCATGGCAACATACTTTAGAACCGTTAAGTGGATACCTTTGCCTAGCAGAAAACCTTTCTAAGACAGATGACATGCATGGAGAAGCGTTTAACTTTGGTCCATCTGGAAATCAAGACTATTCTGTGCAAGAGTTAATAACTGAGATGTCAAATCATTGGAGTAATGTTCGATGGAATGATATCTCCAATACGACTAAAAGATTACATGAAGCTAACCTTCTTAAATTGAATTGTGATAAAGCATTACACTCACTCAATTGGCTGCCAACGCTTAACTTTCAAGAAACAGTAAAAATGACAGTTGATTGGTATAAGAATTATTATACCAATCCAGATGCATCGATGTTTGAATTTACATGTGAACAAATTGATGAGTATTCAAAAGTTGCTCAAATTCGTTCAAATGTTTGGGCAACTAGATGAGTATACCCTATTTACTTACTCCTTTGAAAAAAATAAATGTAGAAGGCGGGGATGTTCTGCATGCAATTAAGAAGAATGATGCGGGCTTTGTAGACTTTGGTGAGGCATATTTTTCAATAATTGAGTCTGGTGCAATTAAAGCGTGGAAGCGGCATCGAAAGATGACACTAAACCTAGTGGTGCCAATTGGAAAAATAAAGTTTGTTATGTGTTCTTCATTGGAAGAAAAAAACCCTAAATTTAATGAAGTAATACTTTCAACTAACAACTACTTTCGGCTGACGGTTCCACCAATGGTTTGGCTTGGTTTTCAAGGGTTATCTAATGAACTTTCGATTTTATTAAATGTATCGGATATACCTCATGACCCAATAGAGTCGGATCGAATAAATTTTAATGATATCGAATTTGATTGGAGACTAAGTAAATGAAAGTTGTGATTTTAGCTGGTGGGTTTGGGACTCGATTAAGTGAAGAGACTTCACTGATTCCAAAGCCAATGTTAGAAATTGGAGGTATGCCTATCATTTGGCATATAATGAAAATGTATTCTCATTATGGTTTTAACGATTTTGTAATTCTATTGGGTTACAAGGGATATGTGATAAAAGAGTATTTCAGTAACTATTTTTTGCACCAAAGTGATGTTACTTTCGACCTAAAGTCCAATAAAATGCAAATTCATAATAATGATAGTGAACCTTGGAAAGTTACATTACTTGATACAGGTTTGAATACAATGACTGGCGGTCGCCTGAAAAGAGTCAAAGAGTATATTTCTGGCGCCCCTTTTCATTTAACTTATGGTGATGGTGTTGCCGATGTTGATATAAAGGCAATATCTGATTTTCACGGAAGTCATAAAAAACAAGTAACAGTAACCGCCGTTCAACCATCTGGACGTTTTGGAGCACTTGATTTTGGAGAAGAGAATTTAGTCAAAAGTTTTATGGAAAAACCAAAAGTTGAAGCACCTTGGGTTAGTGGGGGCTTTTTTGTTTGTGATCCAGAGGTATTATCGCTTATTGACGATGATAATACAATTTTTGAACAAAAGCCATTAATTGATTTGGCCCAAACTGATCAATTAGTTGCCAGAAAACATTATGGATTTTGGGAGTGTATGGATACTTTAAGGGATAAAAATCATCTCAACGACCTTTGGGATAATGGTAAAGCCCCATGGAAAACATGGTAGGGTATTATTAATGATACTTATTACAGGAGGCCTAGGTTATTTAGGGGCGCGCATTGCTAGCCACCTGATTAGTCAAGGATTAGCAGTTCGTTTGGGTTCAAGTAGAGTTTGTCCTCAAATTCCAGTTGAACTAAATAGTTGCGAGATTGTGCATACAGATTTTATGGAACAAGCATCTCTTGATAATGCATGCCATGGGGTTGATACAATAATTCACTTGGCTGGAATGAATGCGGCCGCTTGTAAAAAAAATCCAGATAAAGCTATTAATTTGAAGGGAATAGGTACACAAAGACTACTATTATCAGCAAAACTACATTCAATTAAAAGGATTATTTATTTCTCAACAGTACATGTTTATGGCGCTCCTCTTAGTGGCGCAATTAATGAAAATACTTTACCTAGGCCCATGCACCCATATTCAATTTCACATAGATTAGCTGAGGACCTTGTTTTGGAAGCTAAAGATAAAATTGATGCTGACTGTATTGTCTTTAGGCTATCAAATGCAGTGGGTGCTCCAATAAATGCAAAAGCAAACTGTTGGGATTTAGTGGTAAATGATCTATGTAAGCAGGCTGCACTGAATGGAGAAATGAAACTGAATTCAAATAGAAAAATTTTACGTGATTATGTTGGAATTAACTATATATGTGATGTTATGTGGCAAGTCATATCTGACAATTGTATTAGCAACTTAATGTCTGGACGCATTTTAAATTTGTCTAGTGGTGAAAGTATAAATTTGGGTGATTTAGTTGGTTTAATTAAAGAACATTCTAAAACTACCCTAGGATTTATACCAATATCAAATTTTTCGAAATTACAAAATGAGAACCAAACAGTGGATTTATTAAATATTTCCTCAAGCTTGCAAAATGATTTTGATATTAGTTCTAGTTCTGATTTGTCTTATGAGATTAAAAAGTTGTTATTTAAATGTCGAAATTGGTTTGGGAAAAGAAATTTATAATGATCATGCCCAGAGTAAGTATTGTCATTAATTGTTTGAATGGTGAAAAATATTTACGCACTGCTATAGATTCAATTTATTCTCAAACGTATAAAAACTGGGATATAATATTTTGGGACAATGCTTCAACTGACTCCACCGCAGAAATTGCAAAAAGTTATGACTCTCGGTTAAAATATTATTGTGCAAATTCTACTTCTGATTTAGGAATTGCTAGAGTAAAGGCATCAGAGCAAGCAACTGGTGAGCTGCTTGCTTTCCTTGATTGTGATGATGTCTGGCACGAAAAAAAGCTGGCTACACAGGTAGGTATTTTTTGCAAAAGCACTCAAGATATTGGATTAGTCTATGGGAGATCGCAGATTATATATGATGCTGATTGTGTAAATAATAAGGTCCTTTATGGTGGTAAAAAATTACCAGAAGGATCGGTGTTTGCTGAGTTGACTAAAAATAACTTTGTTACTTTTTCATCAGTAATTGTTGATCGTAAAAAGTTTTTAAAATGTGGTGGTTTCCCATCACATTTTAAAAACTCTACAGATTATTGGATATTTTTGAGGATGGCAAAGTATTATAAGTTTGCAGCAATGCAAGAGGTTTGCTGCAGTTATCGTATTCATAATTCTAACTTAAGCGCTTCACATAAAGTTTTAGCAGTTAAAGAATCTATAGAAACTGTTTCTCAATTTTTGCCAAACAAAGATGCTTCATTGGGTTTAAGGTACCAGTATTTGGAACTAGCGTTGATGAATTGTAAAGAGGGTAAAATATTTCTGGCAATAAGCATTATATTGAAAAAAAATATTTCAGACTTGTTGGTAAAATGGCTTTGGAAGCGTTTTAGAAATTATTTGAACTCAATATGACATTGTTATTTATTTAAAATGAACAAGAACATAAAAAGGTCAAATATACTGAGATTTAGGTCTGCATGAAATTACGAATAAATAAATATTGGTTTATATTTTCTGTAGTAAAAATACTATATATGTTTTTTGCAATATTCATATATGTGCGATTTACTTCATTAGGTGATACAAATCGATATATAATGGGTAAAACTTATGGTTCCAATAGTTGGTTGAGGAATTCAACTGAGATGATGGATGTTTTAGCACATTCTTTTTCAATATTTTTGGGACCTGTCTTAGCTAATTTACCTTTTGTATTTTTAAGTTTGTTTGGTATTTTTTACGCTGTAAGAAGATTAGATTTATCTAATAATGAGTTAGTACCATTGTTAACTATACTTTCATTCCCAAGTTTTGGTGTTTGGACATCCATAGCTTCAAAAGAGTCCATAACTGTTTTTTATTTAGGAATAATATTAGGTTTCATTATTGATTTATCAAAAAATAAAAAGATAAAAAATTATATCCTTGTTATTTTATCTTTTTATCTTTGCTATTTATTTAAACCACAATACTTGATTGCAATATTTGGACTTATAATATTTTTATTTATCTGCCGATGGATAAAATTAAGCGGTTTTGGGAAATTAATATTATTATTAATATTTTTTATCTTTTCGTTTTTAGTACTTTATATCAAAAGAGATACAATTAATGAAATATCATTTCTGATGCCCGCACACTTTTCTCTTGAAAGTAATAGTACAAGGGAAAATACTATTTGGATTAATGATTACGATGTCTTCTGGAACGCACCTTATGGAATCTTTATTGGTTTTTTTGGTCCAACATTCTATGAAGCATTATCAAAAACATCACACTTATTTGTATTCATTGAAAGTTGTCTGATATTAATTGTGTTTTTTTATGGAATATTGAGATTATTACTAATTTCAATGATTACTCAAAAATTTAATATTTATTTTTTTAGTGTCTTCATAATAGCTACGATATGGATTTTATTTGTTCATTATCCATTTGGGGTATTAAATCCCGGATCAGCGATCAGATATCGAGAAGGATTTTTTGCATTTGTGGTTATTTTATTTTATTTTGGATATATAGAGGTTACCAGAAGATATAGATATTCTAGTAACAAGCCAAATATATCTAGAAATTGATCAGTTTTTGGTTAATTCTCGTTTATGTAATATTTTTAAATATTATTTCACATAGATAAGTACTAGTATCTGGCCTGCTTTAAGTTTTTTTAATGTCTTGAGGATTGTATAAGTGAAATTTAAAAATATTGTGTTTGTTGTCAATAATCCTGAGTATTTTGTTTCTCATAGGTTACCAATTGGATTGGAGCTGATAAAACAAGGTTGTGTGGTGCACTTAATTGCTCCAGGTATTTGTCCAAAACAATTAATTCAATATGGTTTTATTTACCATAATATTAAAATGAGCCGAAAAGGAAAAAACCTACTAAATGAATTTTTAATAATTTGGTCGTTAACAAAGTTATTTATTCGAATAAAGCCAGATTTAATACATTTAGTGACAATCAAACCGTATTTGTATGGCGGAATTGCGGCGCGGATAGCAGGTGTTCATGCTGTGGTATCCGCTGTTGCTGGTCTTGGTAGTTTATTTAGTAATAAAACTTATAAATTAAAAATATTGCGCCATATGTTATATCCAATATATCGTTTAGCATTTAATCATAACAACCAAATAACAATTTTTCAGAATACTAATGACCGTGATACATTGTTGAGTTGGGGTGTAATAGATAAAGCCAATTGCGTAATCATTCGTGGTGCAGGCTTGGATCTTTCAGAGTATCCCATAAAGAATGAACCTATTGGCATACCTGTTATTTCATTTGCTGGACGTTTATTGCTAGATAAGGGTGTTAAAGAATTTGTTGAAGCTTCCACATTATTGAAAGCTAGGGGAATTGAGGCAGACTTTTGGTTGATTGGAAGTCCAGATTTTGGGAACGATAATACAATTACTCATCAACAACTTAATGAGTGGCACAATGCCAGAATAATTAATTACCTTGGTTATCGTTCTGACATCGCTAAATTGTTTTCAAAATCTAATATAGTTTGTTTGCCATCATATTATGGTGAAGGTTTGCCTAAAGTATTAATTGAAGCTGCTGCGTCCGGTCGGGCAGTTATAACAACCGATCATCCTGGCTGCCGAGATGCGATAGAGCCATATAAAACAGGATTATTGGTTCCTGTTAAAGATGCCCTAGCTTTAGCTGATGCTATTCAGGATCTTATTTGTAATACTGATAAGCGAAAATATATGGGAATTGCTGGTAGAGCATTAGCCGAGAGAGAGTTTACTATTGAGAAAATAGTATCTGAACATATAAGAATTTATAGCAGTCTTACCAATCAAGTTAATCAATAATATTTTACTTAATTATAGTATTTATTTTTTTATATTGATTAAGAATCCTATATTCAAAATATAGATTTTAAAGTATGAGCCTAATTGTAAGGTTATAATTAAACATGAGGAAAATATGAGTAAATATCAAAAGGTATTAATTACTGGTACAGCAGGTTTTATTGGCTTTCACTTGGCGAAACTTCTCCTTGCAGAAAATTTTGTAGTTCATGGCTATGATGGTATGACAGATTATTATGATGTTGCCCTAAAGGAACGACGTCACGCATTACTTTTGCGGAATTCAAATTTTTCAGCAACTCTGGGTTTACTAGAAGATCAAGTTAAATTTGATGCTTTGGTTGATGAGTTTAACCCAGATGTTATTGTTCACTTAGCGGCTCAAGCAGGAGTGCGATATAGCCTTGAAAATCCTCGAGCTTACATAGACACTAATGTGATAGGCACATTTAACGTTATGGAAGCGGCAAGGCGCAACAAAACAGAACATTTACTCATGGCTTCTACCTCTTCAGTGTATGGTGCTAATACAGAGATGCCATTTATTGAAACTGAAAAGACTGATACTCAGTTAACTATTTACGCTGCGACCAAGAAAGCTAATGAAAATATGGGGCATGCTTATTCACATTTGTACGATTTACCTATCACAATGTTTAGGTTTTTTACTGTTTATGGCCCCTGGGGCCGACCAGACTTAGCTCTTTATAAATTTGTAGACGCAATTCTTGATGATCGTCCAATAGATATCTATAATAACGGTAATATGTATCGTGATTTCACATATGTTGATGATTTAGTTCGTGCTATCCGCCTATTAATTGATGTTCCTCCTAAACGCCCCAAGCCTGGGATATTATTAGAAAAAGATAGTTTATCACCAGTTGCACCTCACCGCGTAGTAAACATAGGTAATTCTGAAAAAGTTCGGCTTCTTGATTTTATTGAAGCAATTGAGAAATGCTTGGGAAAGAAGGCAATGCGAAATTACATGGGTATGCAAGCTGGAGATGTGCCAGCGACATGGGCTAATGCAGATTTATTGAAAACTTTAACAGGCTATAGGCCAGAAACAAATTTTCAGGATGGTATTTTGAAGTTTGTCGAATGGTATCGGGAATATTCAGGAAAATGACATCACATCTAAAAAAAATCGCAGTCATAGGTCTTGGGTATGTAGGCCTTCCATTGGCTGTAGCGTTTGGTGGGATTCGACCAACTGTTGGTTTTGATATCAATGAAACTCGTATAGACACGCTTCTTAAAGGGAGTGACAATACCTTGGAGGTTTCGACGAAAGAATTGGCAGCTGCTAATCAACTTTCATTCACAAACAATATAGATGATTTAGCTGATGCTAAAATCTATATCATTACTGTACCAACCCCTGTTGATGCTAATAAACGCCCAAATTTGAAACCCTTAATTAAAGCATCGGAAATGCTAGGCGGCATTCTTAAGCGTGGTGATATAGTAATTTATGAGAGTACAGTTTATCCAGGCGCCACTGAAGAAGAGTGTATTCCCATTCTTGAGCTTTATTCAAACCTGACTTTTAATGTTGACTTCTTCGGTGGCTATAGTCCTGAACGAATTAATCCTGGTGACAAAGAACATCGTCTAACTTCTATTAAAAAAGTGACCTCTGGCTCAACGCCAGAGATTGCAGATTTGATCGACAAGCTCTACGGTAGCATCATATCCGCTGGTACTTATAAAGCTGAAAGTATTCGTATTGCAGAAGCGTCAAAGGTAATTGAAAATACACAACGTGATCTTAATATTGCACTTATAAATGAACTTGCAATTATTTTTAATAAGATGAAGATTGATACAGATGCAGTACTTCGTGCGGCAGGTACAAAATGGAATTTTCTTCCATTTCGTCCAGGTTTAGTAGGAGGACATTGTATTGGTGTTGATCCGTATTACCTTACTCATAAAGCAGAAGAAATTGGATACCACCCTCAAGTAATTCTCGCTGGAAGGCGAATTAATGATGGTATGGGATCTTATGTAGCGGGTCAGCTAGTAAAAGCGATGCTCAAACGAAATATAAGGGTAAATGGATCTCGGGTTTTGGTGCTTGGTTTTGCCTTCAAGGAAAATTGTACCGACTTTCGGAACACACGCGTTATTGATGTAGTTAATGAGCTTTGCGAATATGGTATTGAAGTTGACATATATGACCCTTGGGTTAATAGCAATGAGGCACGATGTGAGTATGGTGTTAATATGGTTTCCTACCCTGAATTTGATTGCTATGAGGGTATTGTTTTAGCAGTTGCACACAATGAATTCTGCAAACTTGGCATAGATGGTATCCAAAAGTTTGGTAAAGTTGGTAATGTTCTCTATGATTTAAAGTCTTTACTACCTTTAGGTAACAATATTTTGCGTCTTTAATTATTTTACTGCTAATGTTTGATAAACAAAGCGTAAGCGTTCAAAATACTAATAGAATTGGAGTCTTAGGTCTGTTGTCGAAAAGTATCGATATTAATAGATTTGCTAACGACTATTAGAAGCTTAAGTCATAGGAATTTTAATGAGTTCAAGAAAAACAGTTACACATATAATAACTGGCCTTAACGTAGGTGGAGCAGAGCGTGCTTTACATACTTTACTAACCGGAGGTTTATATGATGAGTTTGACAGTCATGTAATTTCACTAACGGATGAAGGATACTATGGTCAAATTTTATGTGAAGCAGGAATTTTAGTAACCTGCCTTGCAATGAGCTCTGGAAGAGTGAACTTAAAGTCTTTATGGCGCCTCAGAAAGGCTATGAAGACTAATCAACCAGATATTCTCCAAGGTTGGATGTATCATGGTAACATTGCTGCTGTAATAGCCAGGTTTTTTGTGCCCAAAAGAGTAAAGCTAGTTTGGAATATTAGAACATCAGTTGATGATTATTCTGAATTATCTTTGTCCAGGAGAGTAATTATTCGTTTGGGCAGCATTTTGTCAAATAAAACAGATGTCATTTTATTTAATAGTAAGAGATCGTTCAAGCAACATGTTGATTTGGGATATTTTGCCAAGAAAATGATAACGGTCCCAAATGGTTTTGATACAAATATTTGGAGGCCATCTAAAAAAATTAATAGACAAACGCGTAATAATTTGGGCTTTTACCAGGATGATCTAATTATTGGATTTGTAGGACGGAACGACACACAAAAAGATCCTAAAAACTTCTTTTTAGCGATTGAGAATGTGATGAATGTTAATATTAACGTGAAAGCAATTGTTATAGGAAAAGGGCTTGAATGTGTAATAAATAAAAAGAAAGCAAAAGAAATAATATTCCTTGGCCATTGTGATAAAGTTTCACAAATTATGCCTGTATTTGACATATTATGTTTAAGCTCAAGCGTTGAGGGATTTCCTAATGTAATTGGAGAAGCTATGGCATGTGGTGTTCCTTGCGTCACAACAAATGTTGGAGACGCTGCAGAAATTGTAGGTGACACTGGCTGGGTTGTAAAACCTGGAGACAGTCAAGCGCTTTCATGGGCTTTGCAAGAATCTTTATTAGTAAGTCAAGCTGAACGTGATGCACGTGGTAGAAAGGCTCGATTAAAAATTATTAACAAATATTCAATCTCTTCAACTGTCGATAATTATATTGAGATTTATAATAACCTCTTAGGAGTAAAATAAATGTGTGGAATAGTAGGATATCAATCTAGTTCTACTAATGTAAGTAAAGATATTGCTTTAGCAATGGCTGAACGAATTTCTAGTCGGGGGCCAGATGCTGCGGGTGCTTGGATTGATGATACTGAAGGATTGGTAATTGCACACAGGCGATTAGCGATACTAGATCTCTCTGAAGCAGGGCAACAGCCAATGGTTTCAGAAAATGGACAGTTAGTATTGGTATTCAATGGTGAGATATACAATCACCGTGCGCTTCGAATTGAAGTGGAGGCTGCAGGTTGGTCAACCCCATGGCGTGGATATTCAGATACAGAGACATTACTTGCTGCGCTTCAACTTTGGGGTCTTGCAAAAACTTTGCCACGTCTTAATGGCATGTTTGCTTTTGGTTTGTGGGATTGTAGTCGTAGTGTACTTTATCTTGCACGAGATCGGGCGGGCGAAAAACCATTATATTATGGTACTTCTGGCGCAGCTTTCTTTTTTTCTTCTGAGTTAAAGGCACTTACAATTCATCCTGATTGGACGGGTGAGATTAATCGAGATGTTTTAGCATTGTATCTTCGCCATGCTTATGTACCTGATCCATATTGTATTTATAAAGGAATGAAAAAATTGCCACCAGCTCATTGGGTTGAGGTACATGAAAACATAGTTAGTGAACCCATCTGTTATTGGAATATAGCCGAAGCTACTCAGGCCAAACGCCGTGATGATCCACCTGAGATACTTATTGATAAACTAGAAACTTGTTTAACTAACGCTATCGAGCTTCGAATGGAAGCAGATGTCCCGCTTGGAGCTTTTCTCTCTGGTGGAATAGATTCCTCAACAGTAGTTGCACTTATGCAAAAAAATTCTGTCCGTCCGGTCAAGACTTTTACAATTGGCTTTGATGTAGTGGGGTATAATGAGGCTGAAAATGCAAAGCAAGTTGCGCAGCATTTAAATACAGAGCATACCGAACTTTACCTCACTGCGCAGGATGCACTTGATATAGTGCCTCGTCTTCCTGAAATCTGGGATGAACCTTTTGCTGATTCTTCTCAGATACCAACCTTGTTACTAAGTCAAATGACGCGCAATCATGTATCAGTTGCTCTATCTGGAGATGCTGGAGACGAATTATTTTGCGGTTATAATCGCTATGCTCAAGGCTTTACATTACACAAAGCATTAAGAAATCTTCCTGACCCAATGCGTCAAATCATTTCAGTATTGTTTCGTGCCCTTCCTGCTCAACTAATAGATAGAGTTACACAATATTTACCCCCACGTTTTCGTTATCCAGCGTTAGGAGATCGGTTGAATAAATTAGGATCTGTACTATCCAATGCTGAGGGTATTGAATTATACCGTGCTCTAATATCTCAATTCCAGGACCCAAATTCAGTAGTGCTAAATGCGTATGAGCCAAAAACATTACTGAATATTTCAGAGAATTGGCCTTTAATTGAAGATTTTCGCGAAACCATGATGTATCTTGATACTATGACCTATTTACCAGGAGATATCCTTACAAAAGTAGATAGAGCATCTATGGCTACAAGTCTTGAAGCGCGAGTCCCTTTTCTTGACCACAATGTGATTGAATATGCTTGGACACTTCCAATGTCGGCAAAACTCAAAAATGGGCAAACAAAGTGGGCATTGCGACAAGTATTGGAAAATCATGTTCCAAAGACATTAATTGATCGCCCCAAGATGGGCTTTGGTGTTCCTATAGAATATTGGCTATCAGGACCATTGCGAGATTGGGCCGACACTCTTCTTGATGAGAAAAGGCTTAAAGAAGATGGCTTTTTTGAGGTTTCAGTTGTAAGAAAGATGTGGACTGAACATTGTAATGGAAAGCGTAGGTGGCATAGTCAAATTTGGACAATACTAATGTTCATGGCATGGTTAGATAACGTTCGGGGTCAACAAGCTACTTTAATATGAGAGATAATCTTATATTACTGTTATGATAATATGTAATAGGTAATATAAATTTTATTTAAATTACTTTAAAACTTTTTATATTCTTTTTTGCTTAAGTTTTTATCGACGCAAAATTTAAAGGTAAAAATCTTAACGTACTCCAAGTTCGAAGGTATTGGAGATTGATGGTGTATTATTCTTGAGAATAAAATTAGGCGCATTATAATGCTACATTATATTGCATATAATGAGCATAAATTATTTAGAGATTTACGGCATAGTCTATAAATATATTTAGCCTATGGAATATTGCCGGATTGTATATCACGAAGCAGAGTTCTTAATGGGGAAATTTCAGATAATGTTCTGGAGAACGATATAATCGGGCGCTCAGAAACGTATACAATATCATTTGGCCTAAGCTCTGTCTTAGCCGCAACTAAAATTCTCGAAACGTTTTGAGCGTCAAGATGGTATGCTAGAGATGGATTTCTTCCTCTCAGTAGGTAGACTTCAGAACGTTTTGCTAGGAGATTATTTAATGCACCGTCTGGCGTAAAAAGTACATCAGCAAGTGTTTCTCTTTTTGAGGGGTCAATGGGCAACAAACGGGCGTTTCCAGCACCGGAAAGAGTAAAAACTTTGCTAGGTTTATATTCAAAAGCTTGTATTTTTATAATGTCACCGTCTTGGATATATGCAATGGGTTTGCTGCTGTTCAAAACGTCTTGCAAAGTCATTTGATATGTACGCGCATTCCTAGTAAGCTCAACCATTGTGAAAATTTTATTATTATTGATGATGAAACCATTTGATATAATTGCGTTTTTCAGGCTCAGTTTAGAATTATCGAGAGCTACAACAGGAACGCCATTAGGGTTTCCTGAGATTAAAAAATATTTTTTACTTTTAAATTTAGTGATTTCTAATTGAAATCTCGGGATAAGGTTCATCTGTTTAAGAGTACGAGTGATTGAGCCTTGCAATTCAGATAGTGTTAGACCTTCAGCCTTGATACTACCAATTTTGGGTAAGAGTATGTTTCCTTGTGAGCCTACGATAGCATTGTTAATCACAGGGTTTGATGCTGTCTCATCTATCTCAATTTGGTCTTTGTCTTTTATCACGATCCTTGGAAATTTTTTATCAAACAACTGCCCTGCAGTAATGCGAAAATTTTGGCGGCCTCTTGTGAGTGTTATAATATTACTGTCATTGGATGATGGCCGAAGTCCATAATTTATACACACTTCTTTCAATGTAATGGGATTATTAGTTATAGGAATAATATTTTCACCAAAGTTAGCAGACTGGGTTGGGAACGTCATAAAAGCTTTTTTACTATTAAATCCACTTATATTGAGTTGAAAATTAGGAGCTTGCCCATTTCTAATCAAAATATTTCGTACTTCGGTTTGTAATTCATTGAGAGATCGGTTTTTGGCTTTAATATTGCCAATGCCCAACAATAGAATATTTCCATTAGATCCAACAATCCCCTTAGTATTTATAACGGAATCATTAACTTTGTTTTCACCTAATGCTATAACAGTATTGATGTTAGAAATGGTGGTTTCGTTAAGCTGAATTAAATTTAATTCATCTCCAATACCCACAAGATATTCAGTTTCTATTTCTTCATCTGGGAATTCTGTTGTTGTCTCTGCAAACTTATATTGCTGTGTGAACAGAAGTTCGTCTCCAATACCTAGGAGGTAATCTGTTGGACCAGACATAGGAGGGGTGCTGCTAGTAATAAAATCTGCTTCATCAACTAATTTAGCCCCATCTCCGATCCCCGTTAGCATAAGTTGCCTTGGGTATGGAGCATTGTTTGCTTTTTGGGCGCTGCTGAATGTCAGACTTTTAACGTTTATATTGAAGTTTTCTTGTACATTTTCAGTTTCAACCCCTTGCTTGCTTGCAAGCAAGGAAACGGGTTCAAGAATTTTACTACATCCATTTAAGAATATAATTAAAAACATGTAATATGCTATGTGTTTAATTCTAATCATAAATTAGTCCTTGAATTGGAAGTAGTAAACGCATGAGTGATAGGGTTGCAGACTTTGTATGGTTGGTTCTGGCAGCTGTGATGTGAAAAGATTTTTGGCCTTTTAAGGCGTGTAAAAGACTTATTGCATCATCATTGTCTGCACATAAAAATACTAAGTCATAGTTTGAGCCAAGCGACTGAGTTGTTTTCCAAAAATCTTTTTTACTTATCAGTTCTATTGCTGCTAATCCATCTTTTGGCATTAAAACTGATATATGAGTGGCATTCTCAACAATAACAAAAGACTCTACGGAAAGTTTTTGATCATCAGTGTTTAGTAATTTGTGCTTTGATGAAAAATCAATGATGGCAATCTTCACGTCGTCAGATTGCATGTAACCTGCAAGTGCTCGCGCTACATGATTACCCGTAAGACTTGAACGTGAAGATGTCACAACTATTTGGTTTGTTCCACTTTTGTAAATATCAGCTGCCATATCTCTGAGAGCAGAGCGTGGCTTTTTCATGAGTATTTTATTTATATCGTCTAGATTTTTATCAACCAAAGGCCGGAGGGATTTTATACTGATGTTAAGTTGCGCTTGTGCTCCAGAAATTAATAGGGTTTTTGAATTATAAACACCTCGTAAAAGTGATATTAAGCATGACATTAGAATTCCAAAAAATATTCCAGCTGAGGCTCCCAAAGTTAATGCCTGTAAGCGATTTGGTGCTGATGAACCTATTGTCGGAAATGCGTATTCATAAACTTCGGTTCTGTCAGGTCGATATCCGACTAGCATGCTTTGAGCTTTGACCTGCTCCATCAATACTTTGTATGTCGCTTCTGCAATTTTAGCTTCTCGATTAATTTTAGCAAAAGCTTCCACGGCTAGCCCGGTTCGTTCCGCTTCAATTTGTGCAGATTTTATTTCAGAAATTAGTTTAATTTTGCGATCAGACAATGTAATTAAAACCGCTGAAACAGATGAATATTTAGGCCAATCCCAAGTGTTGATAGTTTCATTTTGGCCTAATATTCGGCGGAACTCTACTTGATCAACTATTGGGAATTGTTCGCGTAAAGCTAGATAATTATTTTGGCTTTTTGTTCCCTTCTGCATCATTAATGACAGTGCGGCAACTGCGTCATGTAATTCCGATGTTCTTTTTAAGTTTTCTCGTAAAATAATAAGTTTAGATGACTCAGCAGCAAAACTTTGTAAGGGCTCAGCACTGTTTTTCATTGTAAATTCCTTGAGATTTTTCTGTGTCAATTCTAAATCACTGAGTGACTTAGCTAGTGTATTTGACAAGAAAGACAGCTGTGCATCCTGATCTTTGTCTATTTTATTTTTTGAAGAAGTAATAATTTCATTCATTATTCCATTTGCAATTTCAGCTGCTCGAATTGAGTTTTCATGTGTGACCATGATTTTTATTGAACCCTCTTTTGTTCTCTCTTGCACAACGTTTTCTTTATATTGATTTACGATTCCTTGCCAAATGAGTTCTTGAACATTGAATAAGGAATTTTGCCAACCGATGGCACGTTTAACAAGAGACTTCCAAATTGGCTCAACTGCATTTGGATCATATGTGTTAAAATAGGGGTCAGATTGAAGGTTAAGCTTGGAATCGAGCTTTTCTATAAAAACTCTGCCAGTAATCATATCCTTCATTGTGTTTTGTGTTGGCTGTGATTGCCCAGAAAGACTAGTTAGTTGACTGAATTTTTGTGAGAGTGAAATTTCTGTACCTTTCTGGCCTAATCTAAAAATAGCAATGGAAGTGAATTTTTTTTCTGTATTTAGAATGTAATATCCAGCAAGGAATATACCCAAAGCACAGCTTAAGATAATTAATAATTTGTAGGCCCATAAGATTGTAAAAAATTTGTAAAGATCAATTTCATTATTATGGATTGAGTCTTGAGTATCTTGCATTGATTATACCGAAAATTTGTTACCATCATATAGCATATATAAAATAGAATAGTAAATAAAATATACAAATACACTTACAATTTTTCACTTCTAAGCCTTTACTTTAATGGACGCTCTATGCCAAAAATACCTATGTCAAGGATTGCATAAATATTATTTTTTAAAACATTATAGACGAAGAAATACTAATCCCAAGACCACTCATGATATTTGCTTTATTTAAATTGAAATCTTGATAAAAGATATTCCCATTTAAGTTTAAATTGTTTTTATTCCAAGATGTCCCAATTGAACTTATGAAACCAGATTGGCGTTTTGAAGAGATACGATGATCTGACCAATTTACATCATTAATTACAACAGCTTTTGTCGAGTATTCGATATGTATTTTTTCTGATACCTGAGAGCGCCCAAAAAACTCTAGTGAAGTTCCTTCTGTATCTATTCCCGTTCCCATTGTATTTCCGTAATTAGTATAAGAATAAACACCGTTATTATAGGCTGTATTGGTGCCACAGTAACCATGAGTTGAAGTACTGATCCTTGTGTCTATAAATTCAATGCCTAAATGTGAAATTAACTTATTAGTTGGAAATTGTAATTCACTTCCTATCAAACTCATCAAACATGAAGGTAAGCTCCCCGCCTCGTCTTCCCCAATAAGTTGAGCATAAAACCTCACTGGCGTTTCAATTAGGTTTGTAAGATAAGAAATACCATATCCTGCTAATTGATTAATATTTGAGTGCTGGTCTTCGTTTGTATTGCCGATAATAGATGCTAAAAATGATGATAAATTTTCACTTTGCCCATCACCTCCCCATTGTGAAACTTTTAATAACTCAAGCTTTAGATTCTGGACTGGTTCAATTACAGCACGCATGCCAAAAAGCATTGAGTTCTTTACCTTTATCGTGGTCGATGGAGTTGAATTAAAAACCTCTAATGATATTGGCCCTGCCCATGATGTTAAAAAGTTATTAAGTCTTTGGTCGTTGTTATAAACAAAGTAGATTGAATTTGCTGGTCGAGCATTGTTGGATAAAATAAGTGAAGTATTTGGGGAAAAGGACCAATTTCTGTCTATCTTGCCAACCCCAAAAGTTTTATTTTTACTTTCGAATTCAATAAATGACTGATCAAAAGCTAACTTATTTTTATTATTAGCGCTTATAGCGAATTTAAATTTAACACTATTAAACTTTTTTTTAAAACGCAATCCGGAAGTATTGTCATTTCGATGGCTTTGGATTGCTGTATTTAGAAATGGTTTTTTTGTCTCAGCGTGTATCCAAGCCGTTGTTTTCATTGAATTGGAAAATGCACTTTCAGGTATGGATAAATAGACAAAAAATATAGATATTAATATAATTATATTAATATATGAATAATTAACTCTTTTTTGTATAAGTACCATATTGATATCTAAATGTTTTTATAATTTAACTATACATGTACATATAAATATGCAAATTAAATATAATAATATGCTAAATCTTTGATAAGAATAAAATATGACAGTTGACCACATATCAAATTATAAAAAAATCACAACTAGTAAGCTTTCATATAGAATATTTAAACGATTGTTTGATATATTGATATGTATTGTTCTACTACCTTTTTTTCTTTTTATATCTTGCTTGCTTTTACTGTTGAACGCTTTTTTTAATAAAGGAAAAATTTATTTCATTCAGAAAAGAATGGGAATAAATTGTAGGCCATTTAATACGATTAAATTTCGAACGATGACCCATGTTGAAAATATTGAAAGAAAATATTGTGATCCATTAGAAATAGAAAGGGTAACTCAACTAGGATATTTACTTAGAAAAACTAAAATTGATGAATTGCCTCAAATTTTAAATGTATTAAGGGGAGAAATGAGTTTAATCGGACCACGGCCAGATTTTTATCTTCACGCATTGTCATTTTTGGAACATGATCCGTTGTATCGATATAGGCATATTGTGAAACCAGGTATATCAGGCCTTTCTCAAATCCGTTTAGGGTATGCTGAAGGATTACATGCAACAAAGAAAAAGTCTAAAATTGATATTTTTTATATAAAAAATTATAGTTTTAAATTAGATATGCAAATTTTTTTTGCTACAATTTTACTTATATTAAATGAGTTCAGAGGACCAAATCAGTAATTTTTATAATTATGGAATTTGGTGAACCTGGGTGGATTCGAGCCACCAACCTGCCCCTTATGAGAACAATGGTCTATCTGATTTTTATTTAAAATCAATAATTTATAGACACCCTTTAAAATTTGTACACGATTTGTATGTATTCAAGTTTACAATTCATGTCTTAAAAATACTTTTTGTGGTAAAATTAACCAAGTTTATGATACTAATTCTAATACGTTCTAATACTTAAAAACATTACCTAATTGTCTAGCATCTGAAGCGATACCTTCTAAAACTGAACCTGTGCCGTTAAGTGTTCCATTAACTGCTCCACAGGAACAAAGTATGCAATTTAAGATTAACACAAGTAATAATTTTATTTTTATATTACACCCCTAACGGATCGACTGTTTATAAGATTAACTTATAAAATCTATTTTATTATATCAAACTATATTCCTGCAAACATACTCTTGAAATGGAGCGAATACTAACCAAATTTTATATCTTATTTTTGTTCACGATTTGAACATAGTATTTTAGGTATTTTTTGAAGGGTGTATATTTTTGTAAAACCTTTAACATACTATTATTGTAGATTTTATTTGGTGACCCTGGGTGGATTCGAACCACCAACCTGCCCCTTAGGAGGGGGCTGCTCTATCCAGTTGAGCCACAGAGCCACATTTATATTCTAGTTAAATCAAAATATTTTGAAAAGGTAAAAACCTTGTGATGTTTAAAATACTAACTTAAAATCTTAAAATGAATTCTGATAATAAAATAGAAAAACAGTTGCAAAATTATTTGTTCATGCAGGGAATAGTATCAGATCAAACTGTATGGCGTACCCAGACTGGGGGTCGAACAAATAAAGTATGGCGACTTGAGGGTGAGAGGGATTTAATTTGTAAGCTGTATTTAGAAACAAAAACTAACCCACTTTTTAATAATACTCCAGAAGCGGAGTATAAATGCCTGCTTTGGCTTGAAGGCTCTGATACTGCGCCACAACCTTACAAGTATTTGAAGACTCCATTTGGGGAAGTCCTGTTATATAATTATGTTATGGGTGAGACATGGTCTAATGATGTTGATACTGTATCAGAATTATTAACCCAAATTCGCAAACACAAATGTCCAAAAGGATTGCGAAGTCTTTCAAATTTGCCATCAGATATTAAACAAATTGGGCTTAATATAATAAACAAGCTAAACAGTTATCATAAAGATAAATTAATCAAGATATGCCCAGAGGTTTCAATTTCAGATATTGAGCCTGTATTATTACATACTGATGTTGTGCCAGGTAACTTGATAATTGGTGATAAAGGGTTGCGACTCATTGATTGGCAGTGCCCTGCAATTGGTGACCCAATCGTAGATATTATGATGTTTCTTTCTCCCGGAATGCATGAAATTTATGGCTCAGGAAAATTATCTATGAAGGACCATGAAACTTTTTTAATGAACCTTACACCTAAATTGCGAGATAGATATAATATCATTGGGCCACTTTATCATTGGCGACTGGCTGCATATTGTTTTTGGAAGGCTGAGCAAGGATACATAGAATATGAAAATGCTGCATTAGAGGAAATAAATCTATTAAAAATGATTTGATATAATAATAACCAATGTAGTTGAAGCACTCCCAATTAATGCCCAGCTAAGTTTATTTTTCAGATCACTTTTTTTGCGGTTCGTTTTATTTTCCATATCAATAGTTAAGAAATTTTCCAGTAAACTTGGTAATTTAGGCCCAAAATGTGATAATGTTTGTGCTGTCTTTATCAAGTCTTTCAATAATGCTTTTGGCCCAAGATTATTCTTAATATAATTCTCAACTTCAGGTCTTGCTGCTTCCCAGATGTCTAATGAATTTGGGTTTAATGATCTTGAAACGCCTTCAACAACAACCATTGTGCGTTGAAGAAGTATGAGCTCTGTACGCGTTTCCATGCCAAATCTTTCGGTAACATCAAACAAATGAGACAGAAGTTTAGCCATGGATATATTCTCAGCATTTTGACCAAAAATTGGCTCTCCGACTGATCTTAGTGCTTGGGCAAATAAATCTACATCTTGA
>Ga0206126_10000998_pt1 | contig 36041 bp, 17 predicted proteins | sample Helgoland_Spring_5_FD_148621 | JGI IMG/M metagenome (GOLD analysis project Ga0206126, IMG submission 148621) | Pelagic subsurface seawater microbial communities from Kabeltonne, Helgoland, North Sea - Helgoland_Spring_Bloom_20160412_1 | ecosystem: Environmental > Aquatic > Marine > Epipelagic ...
AATGCTCTATTGTAGGCTCGTTATTTATGCCACATCTCTTTGCTGTAGTTGATTTAATTACCTCAGCAACGCTTAAGTTATCTGATAATTTCATCGTTGTCTTGTTGTTCTAGATCTACTTCTAGATCTTGTTCTTTTTCTACTTTTGCCTTCTTGCACGTCAACACCTATTTGGTAATCAGGCCAGCCGAGGAACATTAATATCTGCTCGTACGTTTTAAACTCACCTTCAAGATCTACAGAGTTAAGTATATTTTCATACTTCTGCATAAGCCTGTCTAGTGGTATATTCGATGCTACCGATGTACTAACAGCCATAGCTTTTAAGAAGTTTGTATCACTAAGCATTTCTAAAGTACCCAAGTTGTCTTTGGATTTTTGTAAGTAATAACCAACACTCTTAATCTTGTTCAGCTTCGAACCAATAGATGGTGCTATATTAGCTGCTTCAAACGCTAGCATTTCAAAGTCAGGGTTAGGTCTGCCAGATCTCTCTACAAACTCAACGCCTACATTTTTAATTACAGACATGATGTGACCTCTAATACCAGCACCGCGTAAAAATGAATCAAGCATACCATTAACTAGCTTGAACTCATCAGATTTAACCAATCTCTCTTCGTCATCGTCAGAAAAACCAATAAGTGTGCCTAATAAAGCACTCTGTAAAGACACAAACAAAGCATGCTGTGCCATACCGTAGTAAGCTATTCTAGACATCGAAACAGCAGCACTACCTCTTTTGTTTTTTAAGTTTCTAAGCTCTTTCTTAATTATCCTGTCATACTGGGACTGAGTGTTAGCGAACGTTAATAGAAGTCTACCACCAAGGCTAGCTTGCTGAGCACTAATTCTGTCAGGTCTAGACGACTGTTGTGATTCTTCTGTTTTATTTCTAAAATCAATAAACGCTCTTGCTTCAGCTTCTTCTTGTGTTAAGCCCTGCTTTAAATACTCGTTAATATAGTTTCTGTAGTAAGGAGCACCACCCATTACAATAGCTAAGCTATCCGCAATTTGTGTTGGCATAAAGCCTTTTGATAGTAACCACCCTACGGCCGCTTTAAACTTGTTTGTAGCGTTTTTAGTTGCATCAACAAGTTCAGCTTCATTAATGTCGATTTTAAGACCCTCACGACGCTCTCTCATGTAGTTAGAGTTGACCAGTGTCATCACATCAGACCAGAACTGCTTTTGATTAGCGTACGCTGCGCCTGCTTTCAGTACGTTGTTAGGACCAGCGGCTTCAATATAGTTTGTAAACGAGATTAACTGCAATACAGCTGATCTAGTGTTAGCAAACATAACAACACCAACAGAACCATTTAACCAGTTCATGATGTTATTAGTAAACTGTGAGTCACCTGTTTCTAACCTGTTTCTACCCGTTTTCATTCTGGTAATTATGTTATCAAGAGACTTGATATAATCCTCACCAAATGCTGCTCTCATTTTGTTTTTATTCTTCTCGTTAAAGATAAAATCAACGTTTCTATTCCACTCTTCTAAGTATTTCTTTCTACTGTTCTTTTTCAAAGAGTCGATGATGTCACCTATAATACCACCAGAGTTCCAGTTTTTACCAGGTTCTACGTGACCGTGAAGATCAGTAATTTTCATTATCTCAATAGCGGCTTCTCTAGCCATACCATCTTTAACGACAAATGCTTGAGCTTGCTTTATTTCGTTTTCAGATATACCAGATATGTCATAACCTTTTCTACTCCATATGTATATTCTGATAGCGTTTTCAACACTCATACCAGGGAAAGCATCAGCTTTTAACTGCTTAAACAAGGGCTTAAACGTCTTCTTGATATCACGGTACTGCCTGATCATTCTAACTCTTTCAGCTGAGTAGTTGTTTACACCTTCATAGTAAGGCTCTAACAAGTACTCTTCAAAGAAAGATATATGCTTTTGTGATTGATCACCTTTACCAACGAGATAGTTTTCTATAAGACCTCTGTAATCGTCGTGTGACGGTGGTACAAAGAATACATTTTTATTCTTATCTCTACCCAGTTGTTTCGATGCTACCTCAGAGAATTCTGTTTTAGCGTTTAAACCAGTAACATCTTCAAGTATACTGTTAAACTCAGCATCTAGATCAGCAGCAAGCCTATTCAACCTTTCTTCCTCTTCTGCTTTTGCTATCTTTTCAGGATCTTGATTGATAGTCCCTGTCTCTTCTATTTCCTCCTTTAGATTCTCTAAGAATTTCTTTACCTCTTGTTCCTTGTCTTTTAGAGATTTTTTATCTTGGTTAGACATGTCATCTTTAGAAAAATTACCAAGATTATCTATTAAGTTCTGTATGTTTCTACCAACACTTCTGTTGTAGTCTAAAGAAACTAAAGCAGAGTGATCTATAGTTACTGCGTCTCCGTTTTCTTTGTAAATCTCAATATTATTAGAACCTTGTTTACCTACCGGTACTCTAGATATTCTAGACAAGAAGGTAGGCTCTACGTTGTTTCTAAAATGAGGCATAACAACACCTTGTTTAGCCAAGAGTTTTTTAGCGTACGCTTTAGAAACTTGTACGGTTACGAAGTCATCTAGTATATCTATAGACGAGTTGTCTTTTCTAGGGTTTGTTACAACGTTGGCTAAATAACCAGATAAGTACTTAGTTGGTATAGAATACATCAACGACTTAGGTGTTGATTTTTCAAGTACCATGTTTACCCCAAACCTAGAAGCTTTACCTATAATAGGATTTTTAGCTTCAAATACTGTATCGAATATAAAAGCAACTTCTTCTCTAGTTAAATTACCATTAGCATAAAGTGCTTTTACTTTATAGAAGCTGTCTTTTAGTTTGTTTTTTAAAGTCAAAGGATCTAAGCTCACACTTTCGTTAAGAACACTTAACACGTCGTTATCAAAAACCTTTTCAAGAACGTTGACTTTAGCTTCGTTAGATATAGTGTTTTCACTGACGTTTAGCAAGCTCTTATGTCCTTCGTTTAAAACAGTGTTTTGAGCTATGTTAAACAAGTTATCAGCAAGAGAATCAGTGAACTCTGCTTCAACAGCTTTATGTGTTCTTAATCTAACAGTATCGATGTTTCTAGCGATATTAGCAAAGTCTAAAGCTAATTGTCTAGAAAGAACAACAGCGCTAGCCTCGTTCAACCATGGGTATTCTTTAGCAAAAGTATTTACAAGGTTGTTTGTCAATGCTATTCTAAGCTGACCCAATTGCTTATCACGCATCATGTTAGGCATTAGCTTGTAAGGAGCAATACCGTCTTTAAATGCTTTAAGTAAAGGATCTGGGTTTTGCATGATTAGCTCAGCCATACGTAAACCACCCATTCCAGCGTCTAAAGCGTTAGCACTAAACTTCATTAATGGGTCACGTTCAATTAAGTATGCTACCCTACCTATAACTTGGTTTTCTTCAACCACATCAGCGTTTTTCTCAATCATGCGCTCGTACATGTCGATGACTCTACCCTCAACAGGGTTGCCTTCTAAATCGTAGAACTGCTGGTTAGGGTTTTGCATAACTTCAAGAGTAGCGTCGAGACCAAGGTCTATAGACATAGCTTCAGCTAAAACTCTTTTATGCTCATGTGGCATGTTTCTACTTCTACCGACACGTGTTGGGTCTAAGTAGTTTAACCACTCTTCTTTCGTTGGGTAACGTCTTTGTACTTTGTTTACACCTGAGTAAGCGTCTCTAATGCCTAACATCCTAGACTCTTCAGCTGTGTAACGCATTACGTTGCCCTTAGCGTCTTTTTGGAACTCATATAAAACTCCGTTTAATGCAGGGAATTTTCTAAGCGTGTTAAGGCTTAGCTCATCTTGAATCCAGTTTTGATTCTTAGAAGCCCACTCAATAAACTTAGCTGATCGTGTTGGGAACTTTTCAAGTATGGTCTTGTATATAAGACCCTTGTATGCTTCAAACAAGTACGACCTAAACAAGCTTGGTTTCCATTTTTTAGTAGACATCAAATCAGGAGACATGCTCAGCGTTCTAGTAACAACGCCTCTAATCTTGTTCATCTCCTGTGGTTCTAAACCTAACTTTCTTCTAATTCTACTAAACTCACCTAGTGAAGCTGGTTTATCAATAGCTTCTTCTATACTTTGCTCGTCACTTACAGATGGACCACCACCAGCGAGATCATCAACATTAGTGTTGAAGGTTTCACTTAGGTATTTGTTTTTTATAGAAGCAGCTCTTAAAGCAAAATACTTATTGATATAAGCAGCTAATGGCACTCCTTTATCAGGGTTGTAGCTCATCACTATACCCATCAAACCGTTTACATCTGTTAACGCTTCATCTTCTATAATATCAGCGTAGTTGTTCCAACCAGGTAATGTGTCCCAGTTACCGCGTGTTACGATTTTACGGAACATTGGTCTGTACATTTCAGATATATCATACACGGAAGCAACACCTTGCTCGTCCCATAATCTCTGAACCTCAGCACTCATCTCTTGCTGAGCTTTAGTAGGGCCTCTTTTTTTATCTTCAAACTCGTTTGCAGAGTTCATATCTTCAGCAGCTAACCAACCCTTAGAGTTTTTATCTACTTGAAGTAAAACACCTTTACCACCGTACTCAGCAAACTGTCTTTGTGCTTTAGTTGACTTTCCTTTTACAATAGAATTATTGTAGTCTCTAACAAAGTTAAACACGTCTTTACCGGTGTTAAACTCGATGTTCTTGAGACCTAGGTCCTGCATTATTCTTCTTATAAAGTCTCCTATTTTTTCAAAGAAACTTTGGTCATAAGTAACTCTTCCAGTTAACAAAGAATCAGATAGCACCGTAATGAATTCCTCTAGGTTTCTAGGATCAAAAGTTATGTCAGACATAGAAGCCAGCTTATTAAACTGCTCCATGTTTCGGTCTGCTTTTTCAAAAAGCTGTTGTGCAGAGTATTTTTTACCAAGAAGAGTATACGTTTGGTAAGACCTCATCCTAGACCTCCAGTTGTCTAGGTCTTTTATTTTTCCAGAATCTTCTAGTTCTAATAAGTAGTTGTTTAAAGCACCTACTGTTTGGTTTAAAGCGTCTGTATTGATCTTGCTTTTACCATCTTTTAGTGCCGTAAAAGTATTGTACAGAACAGCGTGTAAAACCTCGTGGCTACCAGTAGTGACGTTTCCAGAAGCTACAGAGCCTTGCGCGTTGACGATGATTTTACCTTTAGATGTAAATACACCTGGTTTTCTTTTTAATTCGCCTTCAACGTAGTCTAGTTCTTCTTTAGTCGGGTTGTTTATACCTCTATCTTTTAAAACCTCAGCAGCGTATTGTCTAGTGTTTTCAGCAACAACAACGTTATCACCAACAATTTCTAGATCAGCAAAAGCTTTTACCGTGTTGTTCAGGTTAGCATTGAACTCTTCCATAGAGACTAGTTCAAAGTTTGCGTCAACAACCTGGGATTTTAAAGTGTTTGATTTTCTAACTAAATCGCTTTTGTTGTGGTTTAAATCGATGTTCTTTATTTCAGCAGCGTGTTGCTCTTCGGTTATAGAACCTTCTTTCAACTGAGTGTTTAAGACGTCAATTTGCTGCTTTCTTATAGACTCTAGGTCTTTTACTTTTTTACCATCTTCAGAGCTTTGGAAATCAGATAGCTTTTTTTCAGCATCGTTCTTTTTGTACTCAGCATCCATCAACTTCGACTTCTGATCACTACTCATTGACCTATCAAAGTTCTGAGAGCTCATCATAAAATTATCGAGCTGCTGCTTTTTTTCCTCGTATGCTTCTTTTGTTATAACACCGTCTTGAAGGTCCTTGTTTAATCTAGCAATATTGTGTTGATGAAACTCTCTTAGACCTTTTATATCTAGTTTTCCAGCGGCTACAGCATAAGCGTTTGAAACCTCAGTTATCGTAGATGACGTTACATTACCGCTAAATGGTAATAAAAAACCCATGATAAACCCAGCTCCACCACCTTGTATGTAGTTTTCTCTAATGTATTCACCCACTGTTACATCACTAGCGGCTTGTTGAAACACCTCAGTCATCATCTCGTCAAAACCACCTCTTACGGATGTTAATCCGTTTTTAGACTGTTTCTTTAACCAGTGTTTAAATTGTCCTTTGACTAGAGAAGCAGCATTTTGCCTAGCGCCTTCTTTAAGAATGCTCATACCTAAAGACCTGCCTAAGACAGATGTTGCACCAACGTACTCAGCGGCACCACTAACGAAACCAACGCCCATGGCACTATTAAACATTTCGTTATTCACGTCCTCTTCAACAACCCTCATTAATTGGTCGATGCTAGGCTGCAGTGTATTGTATTTTACTTTAGCTTGTTTTTGTACTTGTCTCAAGTAGTTATCACCGGCCATTTGAGCTGCTGGTAATGTACCAAAGGTTAATATCGCAGACAATATCTGTGGAAACTGCTCAGAGGCGATTGTTTTAAGCGTCTGTAAGGACTTACCAGACTCTAATACATCTCTTACATCAGCGTGGCCAAAATGAGACTCTAGAGCTTGTCTTTCGAATACTAGTTCTAGGTCTTGCTTTTGGTTTTTGCGGCCATCTTCAATGATTTTCTTAGCTTGCTCTTGAGCTTCACCCCAAGTGCCTTTTTTAGTATAGCCTGATGCTACTGGGTGAAAACCATCTTGCTTTGGCACCATGAAAGCACCTTTGTTATTAAAGTAACCCACGGTGTTGTCATCCCAGCCTTGCTCTTCAGCTAACTTCTGGTTTACTTGGTACTGTCTTTCTACTTGTAAGTAATCAGCTGTGCCTAAACCACCTGCTTTTACAGCTGTACCTATACCGTGTATGGTTTTATACGCACCTTTAACAAGCGTTGGCATGTTTTGGTAACCTAGCCTAATAGCGCCTCCAATAGGCGATTTATTCACTAAGTCAATAATAGTATCATCAACTATGTAGTTGTCGTAATCAGCTTTATGGCTATCACCAATAAGCTCTTGGTATTTGGATATACGGTTTTGTATGTCTGGATCAGCAAAAATTGTCTGATTTATAAGCTTAGAGTATTCTCTTTGCGCTTTTTCAAGCTCTTCTTGAGAAACGTCCTCTATCTCCATGTCTTTAAACGGAGCCATTATGTTCGAAAGACCCTCTTGAAGATCAGTCTGCTTGTTATCTAACGTTTGAGATATCATGCCTTGTAACTTCTCGTCCTTCGTTACAACAGCATTAAGTGTCTCGTTGTTAAAGTCGTCTATTACAACTTCATCACCGTAGGGCAAAACAGGACCATAAGGTGTGTTTTTTAATTTACGAGAGGCTTTTCTACCCTTAAACTCTTCTTGAGTTCGCCTCTTCATATCTTGATAATCAGAGTCGTCGGGTATGAGTATAGGTTTTCTAGAAACACCCATATACTTTTCTTCTTCTTGCGGTACTTTGCCTAAAGTAGAAGGGTCGAATATAGGGTTACCAAATTCATCAGTCTCTTGTGATTCCGAAGAACCAGCTTCCGAAGACAAATCCGTAGCGGGCTTTTGATTTGGGCTTTCTGTGGTCTCGCCCTCTACCACGCCCTGTTGCTTTCCCTCGTCTAAAGGTTTTAAACCAGCGTTAGCAACGTAGTCTTCAATAGATAAACCGCTTTCATCAGCGGCTTTTTGAACCTCTTCAAGAGAATACTGTTGTCCTTCGTATTCAAACATTGTAATTAGTTTTTATTTATTGTACAGGACCCAGACTACCAGGTGTGGATTGCGGACCTACGTTTATTACAGGTAAAACCGGTTTGTTCTTTTCAACATTCATTATAGCAGCGTCAGTTGTGGCATCGTTACCAAACTTACTCTGTATAATAGCCGATGTTAGATCTTTTTGAGTAGACTCATTGTATGGGTCTACAACATAGTAGTCCTTATCGGTTATAATCAACATGTCACCAGGAGAGTACTCTGACTCTAGGAAATCATTTATATCACTTTTAGAGTAACCTATCTTAGATAACGCATCTACAGCTGAAGCTCCATTGCCGCCACCTATATAAGTAGCATTTAAAACGGTTTCATTAACATATTTAGCACCTATCAAAGGTTTAGTATCGCCATCCATTACCTTACCCATGTACTCTCTACCTAAATCAGAGCGATCTTTAGCGTCTACTTGCCTAAGCTCTGCGGTTGTCATATCAGAAGCTGATGTTAATCCAGCTGCTTTTTTCTTTTCGGCTAAACTTATTGATCGGCTTATTGACCTAGAGTCAGCTCTGTTTTCTTTCGCTATCAAAGCTTTGTAACCATCATTAGCTGTCTGACTTAACATCGCAACGTACTGATTCTCGACAAATTGCGAAAGCTCTTTAGTTCTTTCAGGGTTGTAGAGTAAGTCTTGATCTTGAATACCAAGACCACCGGGCATAATGTAGTCGTCTGTTGCCATTGATAAAACAGCATCTCTACCACCTTTTGATAACGCGTTTCTAATCTGCATACGCACGACACCTTCTTTACCCTTGTCCATGGGTTGACCAGCGCTGTACAGTGTGCTATTAAGATTGATAAGCGACTTTGCTGTTTCAAAGTCTTTAGTAGCATACTTGGGCGCGTCGTCAAGAGTAGCGCCTTCACCAAACGTTAACCTACCAGATTCAGATATACCCAAAGGTACTTGGTCTGTAGTTAGATTTGTCATGAACTCAACAGCTTCTGGTCTTGACCCTTCAGAAACAAAACCCTTATCGTAGTCGTTGATATAACTGTACTTCATTTCTTTCAGCTTCTCAAAGTCTTGGTCAAGATTTTTGAAAGCCATAGTGATACGGTTCATATTAGATACTGCTTCGGCGTATAGAGGGCTAGATGCTCCTTCTCTAGATGCTATTTTAGCATTTTCAAAGAACTCATCTTTTAGACCAACAAGATACTTATTAGTCTGGTCCCTCATGTTAGCTGGAACTTTATCAAGATCTACATTTGTAGGCATACTCTCGATAAACTGACCCATCGTAGCATCAGACGCCTGTTTTCTAGCAGCGTCTTGCTGGCGGGTGTCCATCATCTGAGCACCAGCTAAAACAGCTTGAGCGCCAGAATTACTAATATAACCCTGATAAACACTGCCTACATTAGGCATAGCTGTTGTATTTTTTATCTGCTTAGCCATTATTATCCTTGTTGTGGCACTCCAAAGAATGCGTTAACTCCAGGTCCTCTACCTTCTGTTCTTTTTAGATATTCATGCGTCTGGCCTATACCGCCTGAAGCAAGTTGACCAAATCCTTGGAAAGCTTGAGCTGTAGCAGCTTCTCTTTCGGCTCTAGCTTGACCAAACATTTGAGACGCTATATTCAATTCTCCCACAGCTTGGTTTCTTTCCATATTTCTAGACATAACTTCACCTTGACGCTCCATTGATTGGTTTTGCATAGCGCCTTGAGCGGTTAAAGCTTGATTTCTAGCTTCTTGATTACCGATGCGAGCACCAGTTTGAACGGCGTTTTGCGACTGTTGGTTTGCCATAGCTTGTGCTAATGAAGCAATACCGCTGCCACCAGCCGCGCCGGAAAGTTGGTTCATAGTGTTAGCCATACCTTGTTGCTGTTGTTCTGCAACAAAGTCCGATTCCTGTTGGTTAACAGTTAAATCCTCATACGCGTTCTCCATGTTGAGGTATGGATTTGTGGTATCCAGGTTTTGATAGTTAGCCATTGTACGCTCAAAATCAGCCTTAGACGTGTCGTATCTTTCACGTCTAGCCTTTCTTCCGTACAGTGTCTGGCCTACGTTTAGTAACCCGGCTGCCGCTAAATATGCTGGAAATGCCATAACTTATTTTCTTAAATTATTATTACATGTAGTTAGCTACTGACAAATATTTCAGAGTTAACTGCAAATAGTTCTTTATTAGTTCCTGTTGTGTTAGTCATTTTAACCGATGCGTAGTAGCCAACTAATCCAGAAGTGTTGATCTGACTGTTCTTAGCGAAGAATATGAAATCACCATCTTCTATGCTAGTACCACCGTTATCGTATTCTATATTCTCCGTGTTGTTCACGTCTATATAGTACTGTCCACCTGTAGCTCCAATATCAGCACACGTACCTATCTTGTAAATATTACCATTTGATTTCTGGTAAAAAACAATATCATCAGCCGCTTCTTGTAAAGATACATTTATCTCGTTATTAAATACCAGCCTCATTGTAGGTGTAACCGTATATACTATATCTAAGGTATCTATGCCTTGAACTGAAAATTCACTTGTATCCAAAGAACCAGACTGGGTGTTATTGTCCCAAGCATCTTGTCTACCTCTAATATAATTATAATATATTCCCTCTTTGTTTTTCCAAGTAACTACTTCACCGTCCTGCTGATCAGTATCTACAGTAGCTGTCCAGCCAGAATCTCCCTCGTAAGAAAGTGTCTTGAAGTTTTTGATCCTAGAAGCCTCGTCGTTATGTAGTAGAGTTACTGATGTGTCGTGCTGAGTACCGTAGTAGTTAGCCCTGGTGTTGTTAGTATGAGCATATATATTACCGTTTTTAAAAGTATAGTACACTGAGTTAAGCGAAACACCTGTCTCAGGTACAAAGCTTAATCTAGTCGACCAACCATCTACGCTTTCTTTAAAGGCTAATGTCTCACCGTTAACAGTCACGTTGTAAGACGACATGTCTTCATTAAAAGAACCATGTATCGCGCCAGAGTGCGCTGTTAGAGCGTCTGTAATAAAGTCTGACATACCTTTAGATGCTACATCAGTGATACCGTCTCTAGACAGTCTTATAACAGCTCTTCTAGATTTGTCTACGAAGTACGCTCTAAAACCAAAGCTTACAAAAGATTCTGGATTCTTAGATATACCATACTCACCAACATAAGGAGTCGATTGACCCAATACCCTGTTTGTAGATACAAGGTTAGCATTGCCATCCGCATTGTAAAGTGCGTCTTTATTAGCAAGTACTCTAAATACTTTATCCTCACAAAGAACAATAAGATCAGTGTCCCTAGCGTGAAGTTTCTGTATTGTACCATATATTGGGTTAAGGTCTTTTGTTATTTTCTCTGCAGTGTTAAACTGGTTAAGGTTGTTCACACCAGATGTAGAATTGAATATACCACTGTAAATCATACCGTGGCCTCTTCTCTCTTGAGAGTAAATTTCTTCGATAGTACTAGAAGCTTTAACACCTTTACCCATTGTCTTGGCATTGAAGTCATCTCTAACTCTATTAGATTCAACACCGTTGCCAAAGGAGTATACATTAAAGTAATCTAACACTTGTTCGTTTTGCAACTGAGCGATTGGTATTGCCTCTGTAGCTTCGAAGAATATATCTAGATCAATAGCCTCGTTTGGTTCAACTTCAAAAACAGTAGGGTTAGGAGAACTAAGTGTAATCGTGTTCTCATCAAAGACTATAGGTAAAAACCTTTTTCTTTTAGATATCCTTACAGCATCAGCTGTAAAGTCCTCGTTAGTAAAAGGTGTAGTCATTTTTATGTTCCAGTAATAACCTGTTTCATCGTCAGTGTCTCCAGAAGACAATGGTTGTCTGTCGTAGGTACCTTTTGTAACAGTGTCTACAACATATAGTGAGCTCCAAGAGTTATCAGTACTATTTTGGAACTGAATCACATCACCACTGCTAATAGCCGCGTCGAATGCATTACCGTTAGTGCCAAAGTCTATATTATTGCTGTCGTACGGCGCAAAGTAAAAACCAAACAGGTCAGAACCAATTGTTGGCTGACCATGTGAGTCGATGCTTGGTTGAGCATTAGCGTGTTCTTCCCAAGCAAACATATCTAGAGCAGCAGGCGGCGTATCAGTAGCGTCTGGATCATCAGACAGTGTGTTCTGTATGTAAGGAACATTCTTTATACCATCTTGCTCATAATCACTAGGGTTATTCGTAAAGTTGTATATAACACTTTCTTCAAATAGAACATCTCTGTTGATCTTAACGAAGAATCTTCCCTGGTATTCTTTTCTAGCTTCTTTTTCTTTTTTGTATACCTCTACAGTAAATTTATCAGAGCTGGTGAGAATTTGTATAAAACCAACATCAGTTAGTTTTTCTTTTGTTGTTATCTCGTAGCAATCATGTGAATCACCAGTATAACCACCTCTTTCTATCTCGTAAAACTGGCTAACGTTAGTACCTCTTCTGAATCTTATGTAAGAATCGTAACCAAAAGAATCAAAGAACTCTGGATTTTCAGCTGAGTTTGGTCCTTCAAACTTGAACGTCTTTAAGTTGTTAGCGACTGTAGTATCAGAACCTTTAACCACTTCTGAAGCCGTGTTGAAAACTCTTTTTATAGAAACAGCATCTGGTACTTCATTCTGTATATCTAAAATCTTGTATCTAGAAGGTGATATAACAGGTTCATCTGAATTGTGTTTTTTCTTAAGCGTGAGGAAATCTCCTTCCTGTACTTTGTTACGCTCAGCACTTGGCATAGACAACCAAACAGTACCATCTGAATCATCAGCATAGTATCTATCAAGTACAATGTTGTAGTATTCGTTAGATATATCCTTAACGTAGTATTTAAAATGCGTTGCCCAAGAAGGTGCGTCTTGACCAGACTCAGCTTTGATTCTATTAACCTTGCTTGACTTGTCTATGTCTATTTTTATAGTAGAGTAGTCATTCGTAAAAACAGGTGTCTCTCTACCGTTGGTATCCAAGTAAACAATACCTACTTGGTAGTTTCTTAAAGATTTTACACTAGACTCAGGTGTTTTAACGCTTGTTATAGAGTTAGACTGTAAGCTAACTGTGATATCGGCTTCATCAGTGATATCATAACCCTGAACGTAGTTACCATACACAAGTCTATTACCTATAACTTCTTGAGACTTAGCTTTTAAAGGAACGTTGTCGTATGCTCTTAGTAACTGGTTAGATTCTACTAGGTTACTAATCAGCTCTGATGTTATAGAGTAATTTGTTCTTGTAGTAGGTACAGACTCAACCTTGTACACGTTGGGTGATGAAGAGTCTTTATATAAAATATCTATATACTCTACGTCGGCTGGTGGTGTTTCAAACCCGCTTATAGTCAATCGCCTTAGGTTGTTTATCATGCCGGTATTATACGCGTTCATAGATATATACCTAAAATCACCGGGTACAAAAACAGCGTTAGTCCAAGGTGAAAAACCAGACACTTCACCATCAACATATCTCCATCTGTAAGCAAATCTAGGGAAAGACAATTCAAACATTGGTCTTTCTTCTTCAAGAATACACTTCCATGTGTACTCTATAGATTTTATATCAGACGATATAGACTGTATAGTACCAGTAACAAACCTTAGTAAAGCACCAGTTATAGAAACAACTTCTATTCTAACCTGGTACTCATCTTCGTAGTTGTTATCGTTTATCTCACTAGCTGTCAGTACGATGATATCACCAGCACTCCAGTTAGGAGAATCACTTACAGTAAAAGATATAGAGCTACCTACTTCTCTAGGCACCTTGTTGCCGTTATAAAGCTCTGTAAAGTCTTGTTGAGCGGTTACATAGTTCAAGCCAGAACCAACACCAGATCTAGTGGTTGAAGCAGCCACATAATGTGGCCTTTCGTTTGGTTTTTTCTTTATAACAGTAATATCTGAAGCTATAAAGTCCCTACCATATACAGTCGTGTGGTCTTGACCAGTTTGGTTTGTACCGGACTTAAATCTTGATATTAGTATTTTTCTAGGCTCATTAAGATCATCTGTCCACATGAGCATACCATCAAATATATTTACACCAGTGATCAAGTTGCCTACACTAAAGCTTAACACACTGTTGTAATCTACTATAACAAAAGATACGGCTTCGTTTGACTCATTGTACTCTAAAATAAAGTCACCTTCATCTGCAGTTACAAACCAATATATCTTATTGTTCTGCGTGTCTTTTACATTACCAATGCAGGTAGCGTTTGTAAAGTTAAATGAAGACTTAGCCGTGTTGCCAAGTACACTTTCTATTGCTCCTACATCAGAACCTTCAGAGTTACTAACCTGTACGTTCAGTGCATCCCTGTACTGACCATTAGGTACAAGCCTCTCATCAAGGTCTTTGTTCATTTTACCTGATGTGAAAACGCGCTTTAATTCTGGCATTTTCTAGTGTTTTATTTGTTTAGACTTGCCTCTTAGAGTTTGTGTTAGCTCTTCTAGCTTGATGTTAGACAAACGAAGTTTAGCCTGTCTCTTAGCGGCGAATCTCTCTCTTTTAAACCTAGCAACGATGTACTCAGGCGTGTTAGCTCTAGTGGCTAGTATAGCGTGAGCAACGTGTTTATACACAGCTTCTTCTACAAACTTATGTACCTTCATCTCAGCATCTGTAGCTACAGAATCACTAATATACTTTAACGTGATTGTTTTACCAACCATCTCAGAACCAAAGTGAATCTTGCTTTTGATCTCGTCGATGTAGAACGTACCGTTGATCTGTGCGTGTTGAGGATCAATACCAAACCTGCTGCCATACGTAGCGTCGAACTCTGGAGCGTCATCATCAGCTGTATTGTCTGTCGTAGCTGTTTTAAACTTGCCCCATGTATCTGAATCAGAAGCCAAAAGTAAATTACCGCTACCATCAAAAGTGTAGTCGTAATTAGAAGCTTGTAAAATAGCGCTAGGGTTAGATGTTTTAGAGGCAGGGTATATAATTCTTTCAATACCAGCATCGTCAACCCAAGTCATCTTAACGTAGTTAACATAATCATGAGGCAACACCATAGTTAAAGAAGGTGGTATCTCTATCTCTTGAGCCTTGTGAGACCTTAATGTATCATAGCTCAACTCCTGCAAAGCCCTGTGAGCGTGAAACGCTACATCAGTTCTTTTAATCTTAGAGATAATTTTATCCTCACCAACGTAAGCAATAATAAAGTTATTGATGAGATCTTGTATGCTTACAAACTGATACCCTCCAAAGTCGGACCCAGTGTAGTAATCTTCTTGTGTTCCTTTAAATAATCCCATCTATTATTGTTTTTCTTCTTGTGTGTCCCTAATTTCTTCTTGAACAGCTAGTTGGTATATACTAAGATCTCTAACCTCAACACCACATAATGCCAGTATGTTGATCACTAGATCAGTTTCTTCAGATGGGTGTAACTCAAAGTCTTGTGAACCAGTAGCCTTGTACTGTGCGTTACCAGCTACAGTCTGGTAGTTCCAAATAACCTTAGCTGGTTTTTTAATATAGTTCAAGCTTACGGTTTTCGTGTTATCAAACGCACTATTACCGTATACTTTAAAACCACTGTTATCTTTCACGTATATAGGTCTAGCGTCAGTAGGCTTCGCTAGAGGCGCTTGAGCTATATATAAGTATTCATTTTTGTTTACGCGCTCAACTTCTTTGTTGCTATACACAACTGTACCAACCCTGTAAAGATCAGATGGTGGTAGGAAATAACCCGCGCTGTAAGAGAGTGTAGCGGTTTTTTCAAACTCGCTTATTTTTTCATTTAGATTATCAAGCATGTCTGAGTACTCGGTATCATTACCGTGCATCCTACCAAACTGATTGATATCATAAAAGTATTGCTCGAACAAGTCGAGCTGTGCTTGATTGGCAAAAAGGTTGAACTCCTCAGGTGTTACATAACCTCTTTGTTCTTTGTTAAGGATAGCTAGTACCCTTTGATATACAGTATCTACACTTATTGCCATTTCTTATTGTTTTGTTGAAGGGGTGACCTATATTATAAATCACCCCTCAACTATTTATTTCAACCTTTTTTCGATGTTTTGGTAAATTTCAATACCATCATCGGTTTTAAAGAAGGCTGCAAGCGCTGAATATGGGTTTTCATCGAACGGTACAGTCATTACTTTTCTACCGTTGCTTGCCCAGTTAAATGTTCTTTGATCATCAGCAAGTTTAATGATACCAGCTTCGACAGCTTTGATACCAAAGTTTCTGATGTGAACGTTCTCATCGTTAGCTAGCTCAACAAACAAACCTGGGTTTCTCTTAGCAAACACCATAAGGTCTCTTCTGATCTCCTTAGAAGTCATCTCTGTAACTCTAGAACCGTATTCTACCCTTAGGATAGCTTCAGCGTTGTCAACATCCATTGCCGCGGCTAGGTTTAATGCTTCTAATTCTGCTTCGATGCCACCTAATTCATCTACAGCTTCTTTAACAGCGTCAAACTCTGAAAACAAAACATCCTTCAAAGGGTGATACATTGAAAGTAGTTTTTGTAAAGCTTGCTGCTGCTTCGGTACAAACAATGTACCATCTCTAAAAATAATATGAGCCAGGGTCACTGGACCTTCTTGCTCATCTGCAAAACAAGAACGCATGTTAGTTGCGTATCTTAGTTCTCTCTGGTATCCTAACTCTTCGTCAAACCAGAGTAGTGGTCTTTTTTCTGTGTGACGCGATGGAACCGTCATCACGATTGGTCTCTTGTTACCAATTAGATAGTATACTCTATCTTTCATTTCCCAGCCTACAGCTGGTTTTTCTTTAGCTTTCGTTGCCATAATATAATTGTATAAAAAAAAGAGTAAGAATTACCCCCGTCCGAAGACGAGGGTAAAATCTTACAAAAATTACTCTTAGACAGTAGTGTCTTTGAACAATAAGAAGTTGTTAGCTCCTTGAACACACAAACATCTTTCAGATAGCATGTGTACGTTCATTTCATCAATGTCGCTAGTGTAGTTACCACCAACAGAACCAGTGATCCAAGACTTCATACGACGATCGTCAGCTTCAGAAGCTCTGTAACGAACGTGTAGGAATGGACGTTGGATGTTTTTACCTAGTGTTTGGTCGTAAACAGTAGAAACACCTGCTGGTACAAGAACACCGTCGATATCGCCAGTCAAACCGCGAGTTGCAGCGTCGTTCAAGTATTTCCAGTCAGTTTTGTAGAAGTCGTAAGAGCCTCTGCGGAATCCAGAGAAACCTAAGTTCAACGCCATGTCTTCGCTGTTTTCAAATACTCCGTAAGAAGTACCGCCAGTTCCGTAAGAGTTAGCGCGAGCAAGCATGTTGTCCATAGCTAAGCTAGTACCACGATCTAAGAAAAGCATGTTTTCTTCGATAGCACCTTGCTTGTCAAGCTCTTGAAGAACTAGATCAAACTCAGCAAGACCAGTTAAACCAGTAGCGTTGTTGAAGTCGTGATCGTTAAACTGAAGACCTCTGCTTTCGATAGCAGCGAACAAACCTTCAGTACCACGTACAGTCTGAGAAGCAGCATCGGTGATACCAGAAGCAGCTGTTACTTTCTCAGCTTCAACCATGGTCATTTCCAAGTAGTCTTCGAAACGTAAGCGAGTTTCGTGCTCAGACTTCAAGTACCATAGGTAACCAGAAGTACCCAACTCAGAAGTAACCTCAACCCAACCGATCTGAGCAGTGTCAGAACCGTTGATGTTGTATTTGTCTTTCATGATGATTGGAGAGTTGCTGAACTTTTGGAAACCTGCATCGATAGATCCAGACATTCCAGCAGCACCTTTACCAAACTCAGAACCAAATACGAATACTTTCAAGTCAGGATTAGTACCTGCAGCAACGAAAGCAGCTGGCCAAGTATCACTGTCGTATGGGTATGCTTCGATGCTGTTAGTTGTAACAGACTTAACGAAAGCACGAACAGTAGTAACACCTACAGCAACGATGACAGTTTGGTTAGCGCGGATAGCGTGACCAGTAATGTTGATCGTGTTGTCTGTGTTATCGTTAACAGTAGCAATAACAGCGTCATTGTAAGCAACGTGTAAACGACCTTGTTCTGTCCATACAACTTCATCAGAAGCCATTGGCATTTCAGCACCAACCATTCTCAAGAATGATGATACAGAACGGTTACCGTAGCGCTCTACTTCTTTTTCGTAAACCTCAGGCAAGAATTGCTTGGTGAAGTTAAAATCGTTGTCTCCAATAGACAAGTAGTTCTTATCGAACAATGTTTTAGTGGGTGACGGTGTCAACCCTGCAGGGTATGCCCCTTGTGATGCAAAACTCATTTCTTAATGTGTTTAAGTTTATTTTTTAATTTTCACACGCAGTCTACCAGAATCATCCCCACTAATCGCTCTAACCTTAAAGCCGCCAACTTGAGTGGATTGCTCATGAGTACCTCTTGGACTCATATCAACATTCTTAGAACGTTGCGCGCTTTCCTTCATCGCGTCAGCTTTACCTTGTTGGTAAAAGTGATTAGCCACAGCATCTGCGTTCATTGCTGTAAACAAGGCTTTGTGATACCCCTTAGCATCTCCTATAGTACTGTCTTCTCCTAAAAACTTTTTAGTGAAATTACCTAGGTCGCTTTGTTGATCCTTAACCTTACTAGCGTCATTAACATTAAATCGGTACTTCTTATCTCCAACCTCATATTCAAAACCTTTGAAGTTCTGGTTGAAAACTTGAGCGGTTTTATCCCTAAACACCGACGTCTGCTTTTCAGCTAGCTTGAGTGACTCTTCATTTTCCTTATTATAGCGATCGAAAAATTCAACCGCTTTCTGCTGTTCTGGCGTAAGCTTAGAACCAGCTTTAATATCATCGTAATACTTACCCTTCATTTCGTTCAAGTGTGACTTTGCACGCTGAACCTCTTCTTTGTAGAGTAACTTCTTACGTTTAATATCTCTATCGTCGTCTAGTTCGTCGTCGTACGAGTAACTGTCTTCGATCAAGAAATTAATCTCATCATCGTCAAGGTGTGGTTTAGTCACCTTGTAGTATTCTCTAACAAGTTGTTGCTCGTCTAACGAATCAACATCTTGGTTTAATCTAACGTAATCCTCGAGAGTTCCACCAGTTTCGTTCATGAACTCAACTAGCTTCTCGATGTTTTCAGGTAAATCAACGCTTACCTTTTCTTCTTTTGTTTCAGTAGGCTCAGGCTCTACCTCAGCATTTTTAGCCTCTGTTTCTGTAACTTCCTCTTCGTCTGTTACTTCTTCGAGCACCCGTACTTCTTGAGCGGGCTCTCCGTCATCTTGTACGGACTCATCTTCGCTGGGCTGTTGTACATCTTCGCTGGGCTCTTCCCGTACTTCGCTGGGCTCTGACACTGGCAGTTCATCGTCTGACACCCGCATCCCGGTTTGCTCGGCATTTTCGCTTTGTACATCTTCTTCTTGTTTAAAGTTTCTTAAATCAACTTTGATTACACCATCATCTTCGGCTTGAGCCTGAACTTTTTGTTCTTGGCTCACCATGTTTTCTTCTTCCATGTCTAAATAAAATATTAAAAGATACTATTAGTTATATTACCTAGGTTCAAAATAACCTAATCCCATACTTCCGGTAAGCGTATCATTACCAGAGGATTCAAAATCTTTTGGTGGTTTATTGCTTTTTCTTTGATCAATTAGTTCACTTTGTTGGGTAGCTTGAATTTTTGTTCTTTTATCCTTCCTATCCTCCTTGTACTTTTCGTTTTCTTTTTTAGAACCAACGTCAATGTTTCTAAGTTGCATGTTATACTCAAACTCCTTAGCCATAAGCTCTTTCTTAATATTAGCCTCTGTCTGCAGTTTCTGCATATCAAGCTGGGACTGTAGTTGAGCAAGTTGAGCTTTTCCTTGAGAAATAACCTGTTGTTTCTGAGCTTCAGCTTGAGCAACAGCTTGCTGCGTCTGAGCATTTGCTTGTGCTTGCGCTTGCATGTTTTGTTGAGCGATCTGTTGATCCATCTCCTGCTTCTTACGTCTACGTAGCTTGAGCAACTGATTAGCTAGCTTAACATTTTTAATATCTCTAACATCAATAGCGTCTTCTAAGTTTATAGACTGTTGAGCCAAAGCTTGTTGTATATTGTTTTCCAGCATCTGCTTTTCTTCTTCATCTGGCGCAAGCTCAATAAAGATACCAAAATCGTGAAGGTGTAAATCACTTAACTCACCTAGAATTTCTGTTTTATGTGCACCTATTTTATTTATAAGAGCGTCTTTCATTGGCGAGAACTCAATAACATCAGATATCATCAATGAAATACCTTCAGCGAGCTCAGCTGTCAAGAACAAGCTAGACTGTAAGATATGTCTTGTCGCTGTATTAGAGTTAGCAGCGGCTAGCTTTTGCACGCCAACCAAAGCGTGTTTATCAGGCATGGAACCATCACGTGCTTCGTTAAGACCCGTAACATCGCGAATCATCTGCAAGTAATAGTTATACGTGCTTATCAAAGCTTGTATTTTCTGTCCACCAGCACTTGATGTCATCTCTTGAATAGGTACTTTACCTGGATTCATATCGCCATCTGATGTAAATGACCTACCTATAATACTACCCGTTTGGAAGAACATATTAAGTGCTTCTTGTGGGTTGTAGTTTGTACCGTTACCTAAATCAATTTCAGCTAAGCCATCAGCATCGATGTAAATACCATCCGGTACCATACGGGTCAACACCTGTTGTAGTTTCAAATGTGTTAGCTGAATCATATCAGCAAAACCAGTGATTCTTGATACTAGTGATTCAATGCGACCTTGGTACATTCTCGGTGCAACGAGGCTGTAGTTCATTTTAACCTTAGTATCATCGCTCTTAGGTCTCATCATGTTCTTGGCCATATCCCACTTAAGTAAGATATCAGTACCTAAAATCAAAGCACCTTCGTATAAAACCTCTAAAGACCTAGATACCTTGCTAAACTGTCCTGCTAATTCAGCTGGTGGATCAAACTGATCGTCTTTTAGAATAACCTTGCTAGCACCTGTGGCTGTTTCTTTAACCTTGTAAACCTCATTCATGTAGGTTTTATAGTTAAAGTAAAGCACTTGTACAGTGTTAGCATCTATAGTGTGGTTGTTTCTAGGTGAGTTACTGTAGTGACCTCTATCATAGATGCTTTTCTTTAGAATGTTATCTAACTGGTCATCAGTAAGATCTGGAAACTGCTTTTTAAGCTCGTTTACAGGTACGTTTTTAACTTCACCCACGTAGTATACGTCATCAAAGTATGGAGACTCAGAAAAAGAGTATACCATAGCAGATGGATCAACATACTCAACTTTAATACCTTCTGACTTGTTAAACGTGTTTTTGACACAAGCCATACCAAGAACAGTGAGATCATAGTTAAGCCTTTTTCTTATGTTTTCATACTTGTTATCTTCAAGTATAGTTCTAATAGCTTGCTCTTCAGCGATCTCAACACCTTGCTTGTAGCTTAACTGCATGTGCAGCTCAAGCTCTTCCGTGCTATCAGGTAAAGTTTGCTTTGGATTTTCGTACAAGCTAACACCAAAAGCCTGCTCAGCAAAATCTGATAACTCTCTAGTTTGCATGTCTTTTAAAATAGACTCCATGTACTGTGTACGTTTTGATACACCGTGTGGATCCTGTGCAAATGCTTTTACATCATACGTTCTCTCTGAAATACCGTTTACAACGATATCAACAAATTTAGGTATGATAGGTACTGGTTTCCAGTCAAGGTTCAAGTATGATAGGTCACCATTGATGGATAATTCGTCTTTGTATTTTTGAATAGACTGCTCTCCACGAGCATACTGTCTTCTGTTGTGAAACGTCTCCTGGTTACTGTGAAAACGGTATACACCACCATCTCTCTTAAACCATTCGTCTTCGATTGCCTTAGCAACTTTAAGCCCATATTCTGAACTTACTTTTTCTAAATCACTAGCAACTTGGCTAGGAAAATAACTCTTTACAACTGACTCAGCCATAATCTTCTATTATCTGCGATCTTGAACCGCTATTTTTATATCGTGCAATACCTAAATTTATTGTCCTTGTGCCTCTGTCAGCTATTGGTTTGTACAAATGTCTGTTGCAAGCCATAATTGCTAAACCTGAGCTAATAGAAGCATCGTATTTCGTACGCTTATTTATATCGAATCTACTCCAATCGTTAAGCGTCCTATTTAGATACATAGTACCATGGGTACCATCTTCTAAATAACCAACATGTTTCTCTATATACGTCTCAATAGCAGCAGCGTGTGCTTGCTTTATATCTTCGCTAGTGTTAGGAATACCACCAATCTCTTTTTCAGTAACTGATAGTTTGTTCCAAACTTTATCTGGCCTGTTCATTGAGAAACCTCTGTAACCTCTTTGTTTTAAAAAGTATAGAAACCTAGGTTTGTTATTCTCTGCTAAAACAGGCATACCGTAAAACACCAGCGCTTTTAATATATCTTCAAAGAAGATCTCAGCTGTTTTCGGCCTAGCAACGTATTCAAGAAAAAAGTGGTTCGGCGGTGCATTTTCCATGGAAAACTTAGTTAAACCGTGTAGCGCACCATTTGAACCCTTACCATCAACTGTTCCACTGATATCGTAAGAGTCACATCCAAAAGCGCCAAGGTGTTCGTTTCCAGGATATTTTACCCCATTTTTTATAATCACTCGGTTTTGCAGTTGTTTATCTGGAACCCAAGAAATTATAAACCTACCTTTAGGATCTGGGCTAAAAAACACCTTAGTATCTTTAACACCGTTCTCCCAATGAAAAGAACCTCTAGTTATCAAACCGTCTCTTACAGAGCCCTCGTTGAAATCTATTTGCTCATATATCTTAGCTAGATTAAATATACTGTTTTTGGTTTCATCCCTAAACGCATGTTCTTCTGTACGAGGAAACTGTCTATAGAATTCATTTAAAGCATCTTGGTCTTTTTTTAGACCCTCTGCTTCGTTTTCCCAGTTTTCGATAACACCGATGTCAATGTATTCTCCGAACGGTCCTTCAACCGTTTCTTCAGGGGTGTCAAATACGGGATTACCATACTTGTCAATAAAGCCCTCGTAGTTCCATTCCATCGGTATAAACAAGCTGTACAAGCCAGATCTTGTTTGTCCATTTTTATTTCTTTCGGTGACGTCAGAGTCGTTGTACAACTTCTTGAAGTTATCACCTCCTTTATCTAGCGAGTTAGATGTTGACCCCATCATACACTTACCGATAATCCTAGATCCAAGTCTAAGACAGGTTTTTGTAACACGCCAGTTATTAAGTATGTTGTCAGGTCTTTCCCACTTACCGCTTTCATCGTGAACAAGTAGTCTTAACTTTTCACCATCGTAAGAGTTATCACCTGTGTTTTTCCAGTCAATAGTAGTATCAAGACCTTCCAGTATTTCTTCGTCACTTTTCTTAATGTTCTTTCTAGTGAGTTTCGATGCTGGTACTCTATACGCAAGTTCAGACTTTGGTCTGTCCATACCATCTTGTATAGGCTTGAAAAAGAAAGGGTAGTTTACGGATATAGGTACAACCTTATCAGTAAACATCTTCTTCGCGTCAGCACCAGATTTTGATAGTATACCAAATCTAGCGTCAGATGTTATAGTTGCTTGATTTACGGTTTCAGAGCTGGACATAAAACTAAAACCGCTACGTCTGTTTTTTAGATAGCACATGCCATATGATCTGTGATCAGCTTTGCACGCCTCCCAAAATATAAAGAACAATCTGTTAGCTTCCCTAAAATCAGGCTTACCAACATCGATCTTTGTCCATTGTAGGTACATGTAGTGTGTACCAGTTATATAAGTTGGCTTACCGTTGTTGTAAAAACAAAAGCCATTATCTCTTCTATTAAACTCTTCGTCTATATAGTCTTCCCAGGTCTCCTTAAAATCATCCGGGTAATTTTCCCAATCAAATACACTCTTTATATTTTTAAGCTCCTTAGGATACTCGAATGGCGTCCATCTGTTCTCTTTAAACTTATGTGTGTTTGATTCTTTTGGTAAAGCTATACGTAGGTTTTGTATTTCGTATATCTCACCGATTTGACCAGTCTTACTGATAACGATAAAGTCAAACTCCTTATTGTAGCCGTACTTCCATTTTTTAGCGCGATTATATCTCTTAACCGTGCTTTCTTTTATAGGCTGTACAACCTTGTATAGAGTTTGTTCATACATCATCTAGACCTTTTTTCAGCAAAGCCAGAAAAAGATTTCTTTTGTTCTTTTTCTATAGGCTTATTCTCTAGCATAGCCTCTTCTTCAGTAATCTTGTTTAAGATCTCTAAAGCGTCTAGAATAGCTAGTTTTTTTGTGGCTGCAGCATTTTTCAACCTGTCCGCGGAAACATCATCTTCTGTCTTAGTAATAATAGGCTCTTCAGCAACTTTAATAAGTTCTTCAATAGCTTTACGACCAGCTCGGATTATATTCCTTTTTGTCTCCTTTATGTCCATAGTTTATGGTTATAGCTGCGGAGAGAACACGGTATAAACGTTCACCGTCTATAACAAACTCATATTCACTCCGGGGTGTGAACCCTACAATGTCGCCCTGCTGCAGACCTTGCGCTTGTAGATCATCACCCAACATTTTCAACACACCTATATTTGGTAGCTCTTTCTCTGTAGTCCACATGTCGTCAGACTCTAATGGTTTTACGAAACAATAACCGTCCAGCGCTTTCCATTCGCCACCGCGTTTGTACGCAAAGACCTGGTCTTCTTTACAGAAGTAAGTATCCTCTGCAAAAAAGCTACGGCTATTCTTTTCGTTACCTCTAACATCGTAAAACCTTCTAAAAACATTGTGATGAACTATAACGTCATCACCAGGTTCAACACCGCCGCAGTGTCTTAGCGGTGCACCCATAACAGTACCAACTCTATTTACATACCTGTGGTCTTGTAGATCAGTATTAAGTATAAGCTCTTTTTCACCAAGCTTTTTCTTATTACTGCTTCTAGTTCCCTTAGGTGTTACAACAAAGTCAAAAACAGATCTCATTAATATTCTAAATTATACTCAACCGCGATACCCATGTTTTTATTAAAATCTTTCCAAGGTATCACACTCTCGTCTTTAGTTATATAGATACTAAATCTATCTTCTTCCTCAACGATACTAGTTATTGTATGCCCTCCGTAGACCTCTTGGCCCACGGAGTAATGCATAGCTTCGTTTTTATAATCTCTTCCGATGCTGATCTTTCTAATCAGCTTGTCCATGATTATTCTACAGTTTCGGCTTCTTGTACAACCTCTTCGTACTCACCGTTTTCTAGATTAACGGTGATTGAACCGTACTCTGCTTCTAGTTTTTCTTGCTCTAGCTTCAAGGCTGCTTCCAGCTCCATAACTTGAGAGATTAACTGAGACTTTTGGTACTCTAGATCACCTAACGTGCCTTTTGCACGGTTAAAATTAGAAACAGCTTCACGTACTGCTTGTAATTCTTCTTCTTTGATTTTTTTAGCTTCTGCCATGATTAAATGATTTTATTATATATCCTATCAAATATAATACTATTATTGTAAAGTATGACAAAATGTCTTAAGCATCTACAGCTCCGTCAAAAGCATCTAGAGTTTTTAAGTATGTATATGCTTGAGCAAGTACATTGTCAGAAGACTCCCAGTCTGGAGTAAACTTATACTCTGATTGAGATATAGCTTCTTTGTGACCAGTACGTGCAGCAGCGTCTACATACGTTTTAAGAGTAAAGTTAGCAATCAAATCCTTCTGCCAAGTAGTCGTTGCTACAGGCATAACTGGATTACCGTCTTCGTCTGGTTCTTGTTCTACAAGTGTAGTTCTCTCATACTCATGCACGTTATAGCGCAAGTCTGAGATGTTGTGGTAAGCATCTGCAAACGTGCTACCGAATTTTTCAAAGGATTTTGTTAAAGCCATTTTGTTTGTTGTTATTGTTTTTTGTTATATGTTACTAATGTAATTAATATTATCTAGCAAATGCTAATCTAAATGTCTGACCGTCAGCTAGTGTAAATGTAGCTGAGCCTTCGCCCGCACTAAATGTTATACTAGCAAGTGTTGAATTTTCTCCACCTTCTACAACAGCTTGTACTGGTTCTGTTGCAGCAGGTAATCCACTTACTTGTGAAGCAGCAATACTTAAAGCACTTTGATGCTGTGTTACACTTGATTGGCTAATACGTGCGTTAGCAAATGTACCAGAAGTGATTTTAGATGCAGCTAAGTTAGGTACAGAAGTTAAGTATCCTGCACTACTATGGTTACCCCATCCGTATGCAGTATCCCAGTTGCCGCTATTGTATCCAGGAGCTGTAATGCTTCCTTGTTGTACAGTATTTCCTCTATCGTCTACATACCAACCCACACCAAAGCTCCCATTGTTGGTAGAGTTTGTAGCAAGGAATTCAGCACGACCAGAAGTAACATTAAATCTCAATGCAACACCATAAGGAATATTAGCGTTACGCTTACCGTAGTAGTGACCAGACTCATGAACATTACCACCAATACCGCTACCTGGGTAACTAATGCCGGGCTCTGAAGTCCACATTACTAAGTTACCGCTGTACTCGCTACTACTATCACCACTGTGGTTATAAGCGATAACCATACGAGCATCATTGTGACCTGCTTGGACTTTCAATTTACCTCCCCCATCAATAGTGCTAGCGCTTAACGCTGTGCCTTCTTGATAAGGAGTATACCCTAGTGCATCGGTAACAGAAGTAACATAGCCTGCGCTAGCATGGTTGCCCCACCCATGAGCAGTATTCCAATTACTAATGTTGGTAGAGGTAAAGTCTCCACCATGCCAGTACTTATTCCAGGACTGTTTACTTCCGTTAGATATAGTTCTTGTATAAATTCTACCTAAGTCGCTACCAGTCATCTGGACAGCAAGAGTATTGCTGTAGTAGTTAACGGGATGTCCATGACCAATACGTAAAGAAGTAAACCAATCTGTTGTTGGGTTTTTATCTGGTGTAGATTCTTGCGCATCCCAGCTATGGAAGCTTCCGCTTTCTGCCGCTGAGTAGTTGTTTGTAATGTAGTGATGTGAATGGCTAGAAGGTGCGTAACCTGCAGAAGCATGATTACCCCATCCATATGCAGTATTCCAATTAGTAGAATTGCCACCAGTCGCACTAACAGTTCCCGTTGCATCTAAGTTTCCGTACATAGTACCACCACCCTTGCTCATAAGTGTAGCAGTTAAGCTGCCAGAGTTATAGTACTTAGCCCCAATTGCTGCAATACGAACACCAGTTCTATCCCAGCTACCCATAACAACACGAAGCCTATTATAGCTGTAGCTTCTACCACCATCACTTGTTCTAATATAACTATAAGAACCAGATGTAAATTTTAAGCCAGAGGATACATTATTAAAAGTGCTACCAACAACTTTGTAAAGTTGCTCAGAGTTATTAGTGTCTGTATGAAATGCTAAGAAAGTTACATCTTTTGCTTGCCAAGCTCCAGCGCCAAAATCTACATACCAAGTATTACCATAGCTTAAGCTAAATGGCATTTCTATGTCATATACCACAACGCTTGCAGCTGATGGCAAAGTAGCATAAGTATAGTTTGTGCTACCATTAAAAGGAGTACTTCCACTAAATCCAGAAGCTCCAAGATTATTTAACTCAAGTCTGGTGTAATCAGTAGAGTCTGTTATATAGGTTGTTACTGTACCCCCTCTATCAATAATAAAAGCTAAATCATTCTCAAAAGAAGGAGTAAGCAATGCTCCTCCCTCTGGATGGTTAGCAAGTGCTATTCTACCGCTTTGACCCAGAACACCTGCCGTTACGTTTTCAGCTTTGTGATTATGGCTGTCGTTATTTACAGTAACACTTAGTGTAGCGTTTCCAAGATTGGTAAACGTAGCACTACCACTAGCGTCTCCGGAAAGTGTAAGTGTTGGATCTGCAGTGGCAGTTGTAGCTATACTAATATTTCCACTACCGTCAAAGTTAGCATTTCCAGTTACTGCTCCAGTAAGAGCAATATTTCTTGTGGTTGTAAGTGTTCCTGCGCTACCCGAGGAGGTAGCATAGTTTACAGACTGAGAACCAATATTGCCAGAATGTATAAATTCCCTCCAATCGTGCCAAGTATCATTGTGTTTACGTCTAAACCAAGCTTGGTCAGTAGCATAGGTAAATGCTAACTGAGTTCTTCTGGCAAAATTTTCTCCAATATTTATAGTACGTAAATTAGGTGACTCAATAGGTGGTGTACCCGCAGGTACTGGGTCAAATGTTTTAAATGATTGACCCCAATCTGAATCAATATTATCATTAGTTGTACCATAAGCTCTAACAAACTGACTGCTATCTAATCCATCTAACAGATTTGAGTCAGCTGCTTTTGCAGTAATACCTAAGTAATCGCTGTTATGATTATGTGCACTTGGAGCAAACGTAGAAGGCTTTCCAGTAACATTACCCCAAGCAACCGCACCTGCACTATCTGCATAACCTGCAGATATCTTTTGCCATGCGCCTAGTGAACGGTTTTCTTCGTATCTTATAGATATATAAGGTGTTGTCGTGTCCCTAGGAATAGCGAGCTGCATACCATAAGTATCGTAATTATAGTCATTACCTAGTCCAACTACTAAAGAGTAAAATTGGCTGTTATTATTCGTTCCCGGACTATTACTATTTCCTTGAATATATCTCCAACCAAATCCAGTAGTTAAAGCTGCGGTTTCTGCATCAAAACCAGTTCTAGTTGTATGATTATCGCCAAAGTTATTCCACCATCTTGCAGCATCTGTTACATCTCCGATACCGTGTGTGTGTGATGAATCAGCTTTGGCAGCAATAGCATTAGTAACTGTTGTAGAAAAGTTAGCGTCATCTCCCAACGCTGCAGCTAACTCATTTAATGTATTTAATGCGCCAGGCGCAGAGTCTACTAAATTAGATACAGCGGTATCTACATAAGATGTGGTCGCATAGGTAGACGGCACAGATTGTAGATAACGAGCATCACCCTCTGTTTGATTTAGAGTGTTAGAATTTACCCAGCTCTGAGTTGCGACTTGATTACCGCCAATAGTAAACGTGCTGCTTGAAGATGTAATAGCTCCATTTGTAGGGTGTATGTACAGCCCTTGACGAGCAAGTTTATCTAATATAGATCCAGACCAAGAATCGTAGTTAGTTCCTTTGTACGTGGCATTTGCTAAATATGGTAAAGCAATGTATCCTTCAATTTCTCCTTCAGCATCTGGTATGATAGAAAGAGACATTGCAAGACCGTCAAGACGAGTAATCTGTGATGTACCAAGCATACCAGAAACTCTAATCCAGCCTTGTGGACCAGCATCTGTCTGAGCTTTAGACGCTAATTGAGTACCGCTTACAGCACGATAGCCTGCATCAGTACCCACCTTAAAAGCAGAACCTCTTACAATCTTTACAAAACAGCTAAACAACCATTTTGCCCCTAAGTTGTTTTCTTCTTTTGGGGGGTAGATAGCACAGTGTGCAGGACTTACAATACCGCTACCAGTAACCTTTAATATTTTACCATCACCTTGAGAATGCCAACCAGAACGCATACCACCACGACTAATACGTGGACCGTTGTAATACCTACTAAACCAATATGGATTTGACTCTGTAGCAAGCTCTGGGTCTGCAACAGCATTAGCAGGAGCATCCGCTGTATACGGTCCTTCAAAAGCTTTTGTCCAAGGAGATACAGCTTCTATAGTTATTTCACCTAATACACTCCAACCGTCTGGTACACCATTGGTGACCTTGTTCATGTAAGAGTTGTGTATCAAGTTAGGTGCTAATGGGAATCCACCCCAAGCAGGCTGCTCTGCAAAGAACTCACCAGTTGTTCTAAAGTTGTATGCTTTTGAATCACCGTTTAAGTTTAAATAATAATTAGTGTCGTTTCTATCATAAATGATATTAGGACGCAAATCATTTAGATACGAGATGTTTGCTGGATCTAGGTAGTACGATGTGTTATTTCTATCAGAAAAAACATCCGCGAAGACTGTACCCACCGTAGTTATATTACCGCTTACTACAGTGAAGTTACCAGACTTATCAAACTCAAAGTGTCTATCCCAAGTATTATTATCTGTTCCGCCACCCTCATACATCTGTAGTTTTCCAGAAGAATCGCTATGAAACAACCACTTGTTGTCTGCAGTTGTGCTTCTTAAGGTTAAAGAAGGATAAGTACCACGAATAGTAAATGCTTCTGCGGTATAAAAACCAGAACCCCAATTTTTATTTACCCTTAATGCACCAGTGGTTTCATCATCAGCGTCACTGCGTAAGAAAGAACCAGAGTGTAAACCATCAACAGTGTCAGCATCATTAGCCTGCTCACCTACTTTTAGATATCCAGTTGTTACGTTACCTTCAGAATCTACTTCCTTGATACGTCCATCTTCATCAATCTTGAAAGTGTTCTCGTAAGCAGTACGCTCTGCATTGAGCTTTTGAAATATCCCTCTGTGAATACGAAATCCCATATTATATGTTTATCCAAGTTTTTATTAGGTGAGAGTCTCCTTTGCCAGACTCCAAAGCTTTTCCAATTACGCAATCAAACAACATGTGTTGTCTCATAAATTGAGGAGTGATTGCCTTAGCATGTCCTTCTACGGACGAAGTTACTAAGTAATCTCCTTCGTTAACTGATCCAGTTACTAAGACTGGCTCTGCTCCTTGTACAAGTGGAGAGTCAATACCGTTAACAGCAATACCCATTCTCATGTGGTCAGCAGCTTCCGTACACGGAATATTCTTACCGCCCTTCCAAACCAATACTGTACCAGTAGCATAGTCACCAATAGACTTCTCACCTTCTGGGTTTTGCAGTTTGCTTTCATGTTGACCCGCTGAGTCTAACGTCTCACAGTATACTACCGCCCATCTTGTTTCTTCAGCTCCAAGATCATAAGTTCTATCTGCTTCGGGAAGGATAGTTCTAGAGGTAAGATTACGTATAGATAAAGATGTTGTAGTTGAAGCACCACGACCCGTAACAGATGAAAACGTATCAGTCTCTGTATATGAGGTTAGATAGTTAGGATTTGTAGCAGGAACCCAGCTAGGTGTAGCATCAGCATTTGCCGCAACATCCGTAATGTTAGCTGAAGATATAGATATTGTTCCAGACAGTGTTAAAGTAGGGTCAACAGAATCTCCGTCATCTGAAAGACTTAATCCGCTTACAGTACCTGTACCTGTTACAGTTTGAACTGTACCAGTGTATATAGTATCAGAATCAAACTTAGTTATGTTACCTGCAACAATACGTACACGGTTGGTGTCAAATTTAATGTAAGTATCCGTATCTCCGTTATGGTATATGTACTCTGGTATGTTTAATGCAGCTCCTACAGTAACAGTTCCGCCAAATAGAACGTTTACATTTGTTCTGCTACCAGACATAACAGCAGCCCCATTTATGTTGTTGTTGTGAGTACGTAAAGACCACGTAGCGTTACCAGTGTTTGGTTGGAATCCAGAAGGAAGTTGTGCGTTGGGGTCGCCTTCGTAATACAAGGATAAACCATAAAGATTGGTAGCAGTATTATTATTTTCCGAAAAGAATATACGACCAGAACCTTCACCGTTCCCCCCGTTTGCAGCGCCTTCAATAAGGACAGTACGACCGTTATCGTCTTCTTCCCCTGCTTCGCCTAAAGAAAGCGTAGCACCCCCAGCTATAATAGCGTTGTTGTTAAACTTAACACCGCTATTAGAAATAGCAGCTCTTACACCACCACCGGTATTAATGTTTATGGTATCTGTGCCAAAAGTAATGCTTGTGTTAGTATCACCTTCATGATAGATACCATCTGCAATGGTGAGGTTTGTAGATGTTAAAGCCCCTGCAACATCAAAAGTTGCACCAGTACCAGAGAACCTAAGTATATTATCAGAAGTATCATCTACAATGGCAAGGGTCATATCACCGCTTGAGCCAGACTTAAATACAATACCCTCTCCTGGGTCTGAAATCTCTAATTGGTTAACACCAGTAATATTGTAATTAGTTCCAGATATACCTCCGTTAGCAAGAGTAAGCCCATTAATACCTCCAGAAGCTGTTATTGTATTTTGAAAATAAGCTTCTCCAGTGTCATCCATGTGGAATCTTTCTGTTCCCGCTGCGTCTTTCCATTGCGTTATATAACGAGTACCCGTAGTTCCACCCGCTTGAATAATTAAACCATGACCAGACGCTGAGGTGTTTGTCATACTAGCTAACCAAGCAGCATTAGCCGCAGCGCTTATTGTTAATGCCCCAGTCATAGTGTCGCCAGATACAGCAACAAAGTCTGTTGCTGCACTTGAAGCTGCTGTTCCTAAAGACGATGTAGGAGTGTAAGAAAGTAGCTCTTGTGCTACATACGTTTCAGTATCATCTGATGTTTTGTAGCTAGTTGTAACAAAAGTTTCTGTAGCTACTTTGTTACTAGCAGCGTAGATGTCACGAGCAACATACAAATCTCCATACTGATTTATGAAGCTATGCGTAAAACTATTTGTTCCAGACGTTCTTGTGTAAAAACTAAGTTTACCTCCTCTTGTTGTGGATGTTCCTCCCTCAGTCCAACCTCTAATTAAAGTTGCTCTATCGTCTGTACCATTTACCGCTGAAGAACTAAAGTTAATGTCTCTAATTATAGCTTCAGTTGAAACATTATTTCTAAACGTAAGTGTTCCAGACATTTCGTCTGAAGCATCACTACGCAAGAAAGAACTTGCCTGCAATCCATCTACAGTATCTGCGTCAATACCATTACCACTGCCTTCATCTGAAGTTGTAAGAACTCTCTTGTTGGTTACAGTTTGAGTAGTAATACCAGAGATATCAGTAGTCTGTCTTACATCCCAACCACTAGTAATATCCATATTACTACTATAGAAGCTAGGATGCGCCATTACATCTACTGTAACGTGACCATAAGACCAAGTATCTGATACACCACCAAGAAGTACATAATCCTTACTAGAGTCGTAACCGAGCTTAATGTCTTTGTTGCCATTACCGATCTTAGTAACACCATTGTTGTACCAACCGCTTGTCCAGTCGTGACCAGATACATAGTAAATAGTGTGTGCTGTAGAGTTGTATTCGTATGCTGTAATACGAAGAACAAGCATAGACCAGTTACTGCTATGAGAGCCTGGAATAGTAATCCTAATAGCACCAGTAGAACTACCACTTGCCGCCCAATGACCTACAGAAATAGCAGTTCTGTTGTTTACTGAGATTTGGTCTGTAGACGCTATATTACCAACTACATCTAACTTTGCATCTGGACTAGTTGTACCAATACCAAACTTCCCATCACCAGTAAGGTTCATAAGGTTATCAGAACCCCAGTGACCAAATGTTAATACATTATCGTTACTACCAGCAGAAGAGTATTTGTAACCTATGTATCCAGAATTTTTAGTACTCCCCGTTCTACCAATAATAAATATATTGTTTTCACCACTTGTTAGATTAGGAGCAAAAGCGTTAATTGTGTGATTAAATGTAGCAGAACTAGTATTAGTTAAACTTATAGTAGGTGTCGCTGCAATGCCAGTGCTGTTTACTGCAAGCTTAGCTCCAGGACCAGTAGTTCCAATACCTAGATTACCACTACCATCTAATCTCATAGCTTCACCAGCATCATCATAGAATATTACTTCATCTATAGCTGTGTTACCTATTAATAGATTGTCATTTGATTTTACCAAACGAATTACCGGCTGAGGCAAACCATCTCCCCTTTCCATATATAATGAAGGAACAGAAGAATCATTTACATATAAATTGTTACCTCTTATGTTTCCAGTAACATCTAACTTTTGTCCTGGACTTATCGTCCCAATACCAACGTTGCCACCAGAGGTAATGCGCATTCTCTCAGTACTGTTAAACTGGAAAGACATGTCACCATTACCACTACTAATGTTAAACTGGGAAGAGTATGCTCCTATAACCCCCAGAGAGTCATTATCTGAAGCAGAACCAAATAAAACTACAGCACCAGAAGCATCACCGTTAATACTAGTTCTATATGTAGTACCACTGCGAATAGTTCCTGCAACATCTAGTTTATAACCGGGGCTACTAGTTCCTACACCTACGTTTCCGTTTGGCTGTAAAACCATGTTCTCAACAAAACTTGCTCCGTTCTTTGTCCACAGATAAAGCTTACCACTTGCCCATGCGTTTGCAGTTCCGGTTGTTTTTTGAGCAGCAATACCTGCAATAGAAACGGTATTACCACTGCCATTAACCTCTCTAGAGGCAAATGACATTTTAACCCAAGTGTCGTTAGTACCGTTGCGATTAAACATTGATAATGCAACTGGAGCTTCATCAAGACCTCCCGTAGCAGAACTGTCTGATCTAATAATTACTTTAGGCTGATGGAAATAAGCGCTATTAGCATCAAGATAACCATCGTATATGTAGTCGTTTGAAGAAGAAGTATCATCACCAATTTGAAGACGAGTATCTATTTTTAACTTTCCAGTCAAAGTACCCCCAGCTAACGGAAGCTTGGTTGCAATACTAGTTGTTACCGTGGTAGAGAAACTAGCATCGTCTCCTAACGCAGCTGCAAGCTCATTAAGCGTGTCTAATGCAGCTGGTGATGAATCTACAAGGTTTGATATCTGTGTGCCTACGTAAGTCTCTGTAGCGTATCCCGTGAGTTCTTGTGCTACATAGCTTTCTACAGTATCAGAGTCTTTGTAGTCACTTGTATTAGCAGCAGCCATTGTACCAAGTGTAGGAGTACCAGTAAGGTCTGAATATGCGCCACCAAAGAAATCTCCAGTATCTACTGTACCATCAGCTTTCAAGAAACCAGTGGAAGCTGTAGAAGTTTTAAACCCAGTAGCTACAAAGTATGAGTTAGCAGAATCATCTACCTCAAAGCTCGCGCGCTCTGTACCGCTGTTTTGGAATGACACAAGTGTTTCAGTGTCTCCTTGACCGATCTGAGTAGTGGAGTTGATGTTAATTGTACCATTGATAGAAGCAATGTCTGACCAGTCTACATCTGTAACATAAGTAGACGTGTCTACACTTACAATACCAGAAGCATTGGTCTTTAATATACCTGCTCCGTATGCACTAAACTTCAACTCGCCATCTGTATCAATGCCAACATATTCAGTGTATGTTCCAGATACATCTTTACCTAAAGATATTGGAGCGTTATTACCAGAGATGATTGCATCGTTGCTAGAGTTGTTACCTAGGTATAATGCAGCGGTATCAGAGTTTGGTCTGTTTATACGTACAAGTTGATGACTAGCGCTAGTTGCTCTAATGGATAGCAAAGAGCCTGGATTAGTAGTACCAATACCAACGTTGCCACCTCTAGTTATTATCATTTTTTCTGACGGAGAAGAGGTGTCAGAGGTAGTAAAGAATCTTAAATCACCAGAACCAGTATTACTATTGCCAGTATCTGTACTTGCGTAAGAACCAATACCAGCTAACTTCCAATTAAACTGAGAACCAGATGCGTTATTTACATCACCAGCAGCCGGATAGTCTGAATTTCCAAACCATAATGTACCGTTCCATCCTTGTACTCCAGTTTGATTAGCTCCAGTACTAATTACTAATGAAGCAGCATCATCTTGAGCAATAGGCTGACCACTAGCGAGAGTGTGTATATGAAGGTCTGCAAAATTCGCTGGTGGTGTATCGGTTTCATCTAACCCGTTTGTTCCGATAAGGACGTTTCCAGCTACGTGCAACTTAGCAGAAGGACTGGTAGTACCAATACCTACGTTACCTGTTGAAGTGATAGCAAATCTATCTGCGGAATTCGTGTCATCGTAGATTCGTAATGTACCGTTACCGTTAAAAATGCTGTAATCCGAGTTATTATTAGTGTCGGTCAGGTAAATTCTAGGGAAAACTCCTTCTAATCTCAGGTTACCTCCAGTACTTCTAATATCTCCAGCAACATCTAGCTTATAAGAAGGACTAATTGTCCCAATACCAACATTGCCATTGTTACTGCCAGTACCTCCTCTAACTGTTAACCCTATATTTCCTGCTGGAGCAAGATGTATTAGGTTTTCATCAGTTGCACTTTGGTATCCAGTAGCAATCGTAAGGTTATTCTGACCTCCTTGATTAAAGGTAATTGTAGCATTTTGTGTAGACCCACTACCTTCTTCAAATTTTAAAACAGCGTTACCAGTGCCAGACACTGGATTTTTTAGAACCAACTGTGGCTCTGAGGAGGCAATTAGTTGTAGTCTTTCAAACGTGGTTGTAGAAGGTGTTTCAGTTACTTGTAAGTCGTTGAACTGACAAGTGCCATCATAAATAGCAAGACCTACTAATCCTGGA
>Ga0206126_10000999_pt1 | contig 36032 bp, 44 predicted proteins | sample Helgoland_Spring_5_FD_148621 | JGI IMG/M metagenome (GOLD analysis project Ga0206126, IMG submission 148621) | Pelagic subsurface seawater microbial communities from Kabeltonne, Helgoland, North Sea - Helgoland_Spring_Bloom_20160412_1 | ecosystem: Environmental > Aquatic > Marine > Epipelagic ...
ATTCTTTTTTGGGAGGGTCGCACATTAACAACTTATTAGGGTTAGGGACGATCTTGCCACAACACCTAACTACTTTTTGTGTAAATCCGGTAACTTTATATTCATGATTATAAATCTGCATCACTCTCTCCTGTTAAAGCCCCTTGCGACCACAGCGGGGCAGACTGCTTATAGCCTATCGGTCATCAATGCGCGAGTCTTACGCACTAATTTTAAACGCAATTTGCTTGAGTTTAAACCTTTCCATTTAGCTGAAACCCTTACGCTGATTGGCGTACAGAGTTTTTATTTCAACGCAATTCTGTTAGTTACTCTTCTCCTGCTTCGGGTGTTTTATCTTTCATAACGCTTCCCCCTTGGAGGTTCGGGCCACGGCATCCAGTATTTAACCTCTAACGAATATCCTTCACTCTCTTCACTCTCTTCACCGCATAAGTCGTACCATGCCCCGCTCCCGAACTTATAGCAAACCATGCTTACAGTAACTAAACCTGTAAGAGAGTATCTATCTTCCACGCAACCAATCACAGGTTCACCATGTACCTCTGGCAGTCTATCTTTAACACTTATCCACTTCATCACTCTCTCCTAGTTGTTTTTTCTACTGATGCGTTAAAAACTACAACCGCAAGACCATAAAATGCTGAAAGCAAAAACGCTAATAAACAGACAAGCAGAGTGGACTCAAAGCCTTCTTTTCTAACAAAAATTCCCGACATTTCAAAAAAAAGGAATTGAGTTAACAATATAACCCCTGTAATTATAAAAAGTGCTTTAGGTACAACATAACTTATTTTATTCATCACTCTCTCCTCATCCTTCCATTAAGTAGCTCAGGGTTTTCGTATATGTTGCCTAGAATTTCTGGGAAATCACCTTCCATTGCGCTATCAGAGTACGAATTGTCGCAAAATAACTCAGGGTTTTCGTAAATAACGCCATAGTCTGGGGTGATTTTAACTTCTACCACGCCCAATCCAGCAACGAGGACAATATCACCCTCATAGATTTCAGCGCCTTTTGAGTCCTTCACGCCAGTGTATTGCCGTCTAGCTATTAGGTTGTATCCACCCACTGCAAAATATTCGCTATGGCAATTCTCAATCTCGTCGAGCGTGTAGCGTAGGTCAAGCAACTTCCCTGCTTCTTCGCGCTGACACATATAGCTAAATTTAATTTCTCTCATCACTCTTCTCCTTAGAATTCAATAAATTATCAACAAGACACCCCACTGAGGTATAGTAAACGCCTTCGTTATGATCAAAATGAGCTTCCATTTGCTTGTTAAGTTTTTCACATTCGGCTTGGGCGAGTTCCAACGTGGCGTAGGTTACTGGTGGGTGTAAGGGCCAAATGTGGTTAGTAGCATTATTTTCTTCTAGGTAAAGAACGTCCCAGCCACCACTTCTATTTCTCATTTCAACGTATCTCATCACTTCCCTCCTTGTTTTTTCTTGATGCGTTAAAAACTACAACCGCAAGACCATAAAATGCTGAAAGCAAAAACGCTATAAAACAGACAAGCAGAGTGGACTCAAAGCCTTCTTTTCTAACAAAAATTCCCGACATTTCAAAAAGAAATTGAGTTAAAAATATAACCCCTGTAATTATAAAAAGTGCTTTAGCTACAACATAACTTATTTTATTCATCACCGCTCTCCCTAGTGACTGGCCCTATTGTTCCCATAACTGTCACCATGTTGCCTTTTAATTTCTCGTCAAATTGGAGGGCATTAACTTTAGATGATATATATGTAGCATTTCCGGCACTGTCGTATTGCATTATAGAGAGCTTTGAATTAGCGTCGCGCACAACAACAGCCACGAGTGCTAAGTCTCGCTTATTCAAATCACTTATAATTTCTTCATAGCTTATAGCTTCCATCACCCTTCTCCTTAGCATTCAAATAATCCAGTAAAGGTTGGACGTTCTTTTTATCAGTTAGGACTGATCTAAAACTCTTATCAAGAACACACCGCCCCCAATAAAACCAAACACCGGCTATATGATCAAAAGCAACTCCATATTTAGCCTGATTCTTGTCTTTCCAATCCACCACCTGATCAGGCTCAAGGTTCAACACAGCTTGCAGTACCATGTTGTATCGTTGTTGGTACTTAGCGGCTTTCTCTGCTTGGACTTGAGTTTTGTAGACGTTGTGGTGCTTCAATCTCTCATTTGTGAGAAACCCTACCTCATAGGATGAACAATTATCCCGATTGCAGACACCAACTAGAACGCTCCCTGATATGTACCAATACTCTTCACCCTTTTCCGGCTCCCACACAATGCTTTTGGGTTCGGACTGTAGTTCTTCAACACGCTTAACTAACCGTTGTATTATCTCTTTATCGTTCTGTCGTATATCTTCTCGATACTTTTGTCGAAAATGTCCGTGATCGTCGCCAGACGCGTAGTTGTAGTTTTCTAATCGCTTTTCAAACCTCAACGCCTCTTCGATTAATTCTTTATCTTTCATCGCCTTTCTCCTTTTACTGACGCGCATAAAATTTCAGCTTTATCAAGAACCGCTTTACAATGTTCTAGCATTGAGTAATCTGCGTCACTTAATCCAATACAAGACGACAGTTCTCTTATCACTAGATGCATATCTTTATAATGCCCGACTAGCACCCACTTTTCTTTTTGCACTTCGCCTTTTTTCTTTCCCTTAGCAATTAGTTTTTGAGGGATAAACTTTAAAAGAGTGTGATTCCATTTATCAATTTCAACTTTAAATTTTGAATTTATATGTACCGTTTGATTACTCATCGCCTTTCTCCTTCGCGTTTAGATAATCCAGTAATGGTTGGACGTTCTTTTTATTCGTGAGTGGTGCGTGTAAATTATCAACAATATAATAATCTGAATAAAACCAACGCCCACTTTTATTATTAAACACAACTCCATATTTAGCCTGATTCATGTCTTTCCAATCCACCACCTGATCAGGTTCAAGATTTAGTACAGCTTGCAATACCATGTTGTATCTCCTCTGATACTTAGCGGCTTTCTCTGCTTGGCCTTGGGTTTTATAGGCGTTGTGGTGTATTAGCAAGTTCCAATCTTCCTCGCCGTCCCTCCATTCTGTGTCGTCCAAAGTTCCGTCAATATCCACATACCAATACTCTTCAGCCTTTTTCGGCTCCCAGACAATGCTTTTGGGTGCAGGTTGTAGTTCTTCAACACGCTCGACTAGCCTACATATTGTCTTTGCATGGTGACATGGTAATAGCTTTGCGAACTCCAGCGCCACTGCCATTAATTCTTTATCTTCCATCACTCTTCTCCTTCGAGTCTTTAACCCAATTAATGTAGCTAAATTTAATTTCTCGCATATCACTCTCCTTGTTTTATTGCCCCCGAACATCAGAATTTAAGTATTTGCTCACTTAAACCTGTACTCCATTAGCACCTTCCACAAACTTTCAATATCTAGCAGATCATGATGTTTCATGACGCACCTAGAGCCATAGCCAAAGTCTTTTTGGAAATGTGAACTCCCAAACTTCTTACGACTGATCCAACCATTAACTCGCATCACCTCTGGGTCGCTAGTCCGACCAACCAAAACAGCAATCTTTGATTTGAATTTATCCATGTTGTCAAAGATCAGGTTGCCAAACTCGGCGTTGTTAAACTTCACATCGATGCTCACACCCTCAAACCAAAGGTCAACGCCACCATCACTCACTACGTTGACGGTAGGCGTCTCTACCCCAAGTAATCGAGCAACAGCGAACTCTGCCTTAAAGCCATAGATGTTTGCCTCTACCCTGCTTTGCCTGTCGTTCTCTAGCCTTGGCTTGAAGCCCTGCATCTCGCATAGCTTTACCGTATCGGCTCCCATAATTTCAGAGCTGTGAACGTCCTGCTTACTTAGCTTTATGAGCATTTTTCCAAATTCCTTTCACGCCATTGATGATGAACTGTTTGGTGTGTATTGGATCTGCAATCTCAGGTATTGAATTGATTGCCTTTCGTCTTTGTTCTTTTGTCTGGAGGTCAGCTATCTGTGACGGTAGATAATAGATTAGAGTGGCTCTGGCGAGTGCGTGGAACTCTTTTGGCATACTTCCCTCTATGTGCTTTAGGCACTGGGGGTAATATATTTTTTCCGCCGCATTTTTTACGAGGACTCTAAGCTTGTCTGGTTTCATCACATCTCCAGAAGCTCACGCATCAACATAATCCCAGTCTCATAATCGACTGTCGCAGTGTCTGATTCGTAGCCCTTTCCCATTAAATCTGATAGCCGAAACACAAACTTAATTGGCTGTCGGTCATACTTATAAATTAGCACTGGAATATACTCATCACCGGCAGAGGTTAGCGTTTGATCCCACCAGTCTTCTTTGTGCCAGTTGCCAGACTTATAACGCTTGGCTTCGATCATCAAATTATTAAATTCAATGTCCGCTTTTCCGGCAGTCTGATACTGTTCAAGATTGCGCTTCAAATGACTAGCGCACTCACCAAACTCATCTTGAAATTTCTTAATAAGATCGCGCTCAAAAGCGTGACCCTTCGAGCGTCCATTAATCGGCACGAGGATCATCCCCCATGCTATATCGGGTGTACCAGATCGACTTCATCTTGTCTTGCTCTGGTGAATTTCCCGCCTTGTTGCCTTGGCGCCATTGGTACTTAAACGCGGTGATTTCAGCCCACTCTCTGACGCGAGCCTCACCGTACAATTGCACCATGACATCGATGCATTCAACGCCACCGTCTTTAATGTAATGCTTGGGTTGAAATACGTTTTCTTCTCGCAAAATTGCAGGGTGTTCTTTTGCAACACGATCCCACTCCTCTGGCGTTGCGCTACTCAGTCCAGTTGATCTTGTCCGCGATGTATTCTCTAAGATCGTACTCGGTTCCATACCGCGCAATGAACCGGCTTTTCGATGGGTGTCTTGATGTAAATTTTTCATTGTCTTCTCCTGCGCGATGATGCGCGTAACACAGTGGAATTGTCAGTAAGTGAGCGTCCGGTTTTGTCTTGCCTTCAATGTGATGAATCTCGGCAGGACTGGTAACGCCATACAATTTCTTGCATATGACGCAACCGAATTCAGCAATTGCCGACATCCACTTTTTTTCTTGGACACTTGGCGTTCTACTCTTCATTCGATGCGTACAAGTGATCAACCGATACGTCGAAATGACTGGCAAGTTTCTTCATCACTTGAAAGCTTGGAAACAAAGTTTTGCCAACTAGAAACCGATGAATAGTGGGTTGAGGCACTCCAGTTTTTCTAGCCAGAGTGGACTGTGAAATTTTGTGATCTTGCATTAGTTGCTTTAAGACGTTCTCTTTCATTTTACTTATCCTTGGTGGTTGTAAATTCTATTTTTTTCAAACCGTAGGTTAGCCATTGTTGACTGCCAGACTTTGAACTCGACCTCTGCCGCCGCGAGATTTGATTTTGCGGCAACCAATTTTCCTTTTGCCGTACCAACATCTAATCTGCACTGGTATACATCGCAATCTTCATCGGCGGTGCGAGATTGTTTCGCGTGAGTTTTGTGACCTCGCGACTCTGCCCTTACCATTGTCAATGCAACCATCTTTTTTAATTCAGCCTCAGCCCCAGCCAGTTCATACTCCGCTCTTGCGATTGACTTGCCAGCCTGTCTAATGTTTTCTGCAAATTGCTCTTGATCGTCCATTACGCTTCCTTCGAGTAATTAATATAAAATTTTGGCTTACTGCCCTTTCTCTCCTTGTACTGCATGCAAGCCGTATCAAATTCAAAACCCACCTTGCCCTCATACATGCCGTTTCGATTCTTTAGCACTTCAAAATAAGAGTCCCATTGCTTGACATACTTTTCCGGTGGCTCTTCACCGAGCATCTCTGCTTGCTCAAGCATTTCAATCTTGCGCTTGTTCTTAAAAATGGAAATGAATGTATCGGCAAGATCAGTAATCGAGCCTGACCCCTTAACGTCATATTTGTTTGGCGCGGAGTACTCAGACTCACCCTTGCGAACGTGCGTAACTAAGAAAATTGTTACCGGAAAACTAAGCTTAAAATTCACCAACATTTCGACAAACTTTTGCTGATTCTCATAGTCATCCTGCCTCACCATATTGGTTAGCGAATCAATGACAAAAACATTGATGCCATAACGGCGGTAGGCGTACTCAAAACACTCCATTAAATCCTTTGGTTTGGGCGTCAGCTTATCCACGAACAGCCATAAATTAGGGGCTAACCACTCCAGTATTTTCTGCCGATAAGGCTTAGGCGGTGTGCCTGATCCGGCGGCTTGCCGCATCATCCTGCCAAGGGTGGATTTGGGGGGCATCTCCATTGAGGCAATCAGCACTTTTTGATCTTGCTGAATCGCGTTGAGACACATTTGTCCAAGGAATAAAGACTTGCCATGACCGTTGATGCCGCAAAAGCCAATCATTTCATGGGGTCTGAATCGAATATCCTCTTCATCAAGCTTGCCCCAACCGGAACGAAAGCCACTGTCCTCACCTGTAACGCTGAAAAAATCATCAATGTCAGATTCAAATGCCGTAACACTTTTTAGCGTTTCGGGGTCTTTCCAAACCGCTTCTTCATAAGCACCACTTAGGACAAATCGAGCGTATTCATAGGGGTTCTGACCTTGGGGTGCTTTCATCAAAAGATCATTGATATCTTTGGTGGGAAGGTTGATTCGATGACATCGATCACCTAGCCGATTCATAATTTCTGCGGCGGCTAATTCACCTTGCTCATCCATATCGGTTGCCACAAGGATGCGCTCGAATCTTGCTAAATTCTCGTACTCGTTCTCAATCCACTTGGTTTGTTTGGCTCCTTTTCCGCCACCCATTGGCACGGATAAAGCGGGAAATCCTAGCTCAGTACAGCAAATGGCATCCATTTCGCCTTCCACTAACCAGCCCTCTCTGGCGTCATCAGGGATAACGTGCCAACCGAAAAGAATCGGTTTAAGGTTTTTTTGAGTAGAGGGGTTGCCGTCATAATTCATCGGCTTGGTCTTGATAAAAACCAGTTCGCCCTTGGGATCATAAAAAGGGAAGACAACGTCCTTACCGCCCTTCCCATCAGTTTCATAGATTCGATGTCTAAAGCACACCTCTCCCACATCTTTAAAGCCTCGGCTATCCATGTAGCCATGGAGGACTTCACTGTTCTTTTGTTCAGGAAGCTTTGGAATGTTGTAGGTTTTATTTTTTACCGCGCTGAATTTTTTTGCCGGAGCGCCATCACGAATATTAAATCGCTTCTTCCCCCAATCCATGGCATCAACAAGACTTAACCCTAACGCATGCTGAATGAGATCCAACATATCGCCAGTATCACCGGTGGCAAAGTCAATATACCTGCCAGACTGTTCTCCATGCAGGTAGACAGACATTGACCTGCCCTTCTCGCCATCAATCGAACCAATTTTGTAACAGCCTGATTCCACGCGGCCATCGGGATAAAGTTCTTGACAGATACCGGAGGCGTTCTCGCCAAGGCGTTTTGAGAGATCTCTAATATCAATCATTTCACAGCCCCCAACAGATCATGCTTTCTGTCATGACCTTGAAATGACTTAAGCGCATCCCAGTCTGGCTTGCCAACGGACTTCCATTCTCTGCTGATTGCAAAATCCACAACACCTGACAGGTCAAAGCCGTGCCTCTTCAAAATGAGAAAGTCTTGGGTGATTACCGTAACCATCTTCTTAGCTGGCTTTCTGCCTTCACGCTCATCAAGCTTGTACTCCCACCATTTCTTCCAAGCAGACTTACTAACACCTTCCGGTGAAGTGTTAAGGAGGATAGAGCGCCAACATGTTTGTTCTTTTTGATGTTTGTTCTTTATGATATTTGTTCTTTGGGTCTGATTACCTTGATCTGGGTTTACTTGATCTGGGTTTACTTGATCTGGGTTTCGATGATCTGGTGGAAAGCGATTCCTAACATCAGTCACCAACCAATCCCACCGCACGACATGACCGCTTTCGTTTCTAACAATTTCTCTACGGATGTATCCCGCGCTCTCAAGCTCATCGGTAATGCGCGTCATTTTGACGTTGCCGACTCCAAATACAGTGCAAAGCTGATTGTTGGTTATTTGCCATTCATCAATATGGCTCAAGAGATAAACAAGAACCCCTAGAGACTCTGGACTCAATGAGTCATCTCGCTGTGTGCTTGCTGATTTTGTTTCGGAACCTCGAAGAAGGCTGTTGGGGAGGCGGGTGTAGTCTTGCTTGAGGGTGGCTCTTCGGTAAATCATATGCGATCCATGTCAGTTCACTGTGTTAAATTATGTACAAGTGTAAATCTTTAACTAACACATAGCAACGATGAATTTTTTTAAGTCGCGGCAAATCACAAAACTACCTTTGTGTTCATGCATATCTTTTTTTTCTACACTTAGATTTCTATTTTTTCACTAGCGTCTTATAATTAACTCTTCACATTAATGTTTACCTTAGTGTATAATGCCAAATCAGATATTCTGAATTTATGCCTATATAAAGGTTTGCAATTGTTTAACACACGGAGATTGTTAATGGACAAACTTGGAAAAGAAAAAAGAGCAACGATAGTCAACAACGCACTTGATAACGCTGGCGTACCCAACTGGGGACGAGCCGGAATTATTAAAAGCGCGTTGAGCGTATCACCCGCAACAGCTAGTGGATGGCTCACTGGTTCGTTGCCAAAAGATCCTCATTCATTGCTACACTTCTGCGACAAGTATGATTTAAGCCCCCATGAGTGGGTGTTTGGAGAGAAAAGCGCCGATACATCTGCTCTAACTGAAGAAAAAATTATAAGTTATGTGGGGAAAATTAAAGAGTTTGAAGTCGCTTCGGGAAAGACGCTTACACCCGATCAGTTTGCAAAGCTCTTTGTTTTACTTACTCGCTCGGAAGATCAGGCAAAGTTTTTACTGGAACACGCTGACTTTTTGTTATCTTAATTTTTAAAATGCACACCTCAAACCCGATGCTAGTGTGTCGCGGTAATGTATTCTTTAGTAAAAACGTATTAGAACAACTAATAAAAGGAGTATGAAAAAATGATGGTCAATACACATACTAATTACTATTCGCTCGTATACTTGAGCTTTATAAATACACGATGAAATAAGTTTTACATATTTGCATTGCTTTTACGTATTCAGGTGCTATAATTAGTCCATAGATAACAAAATGGATTAGCACATGGATACGTTGAGTCGCGCACAAATCTGGAAAACTCTCAGCAACATTGATGTAACTCCCCTCTGCACTGAAACCGAAATGATCGGCAAAGAGACCATTCACTATTTACCGTGGATGGCGGCTCACGAAATCATGATGGGTCAGTTTCCTGAGTACACTTGGGAATTTTCTGAAGATCCCCAAGGTCGAGAAGTGCATTACTTTGATGACGGCTCTGCGGAAGTCCGCTGTCGAATGACCATTGGCACTCACACCAATATCACGTATTTACCAGTTCATCGGCATGGGGTGGCGATCCCTGCACCCAGCGCAATGGACATCAACAAAGCCAAACAACGCGCTAGAGTGAAAGCGTTAGGTGAATTTGGTTTAGGTTATCAGATGTGGCTCGCAAAGCCCGATACTTCACCCCAATTAAGAGAAGATGCTGAAGACAAGGTTACTGAAGATGACTTGGTTGCTCAGTGTTGGCTTGCCGCCAGAGATAAAATTGCCGAGGCAACTAATGTTAGCGCCGGTAAAAAGCATTTTAGCCGGTACAAAAAAGGTTTAGAAAATCGTGGCTTGGTTGACTCCAACGAAAATCGCTGGAAGGAAGTGTGTAAAGCAAAAGGCTGGAGGGCTGAGAAGTGAGCCTTGCTGTTCAGGGGTCACCTGAGTGGCATCTTGCCAGAGCCGGAAAGATCAAAGCCTCTGTGTGTGCCGCACTGGAAGGCAAACACCCCTATATGAAGCCTCAAGATCTTGTTCGTCAGGAAGTGAGAGCATTAGCCGGTGCAGAGTCTGAGTTTGTGATGGTTCCTGCGGTGGCGCACGGTCAAATGATGGAAGATGTAGCGAGAGTTTTTCTTGAAAAGCTACAGGACTACCGTGTTGAAGAGACCGGTTTAGTGGTTCACCCGAAATACGATTTCATTGCCGCTTCCCCCGATGGTTTGGTGGGGCTAGATGGCTGTGTAGAAATTAAGTGTCCCTACCCGAAATACACCAAAGAACCCTATTCGATTTTCAGCCCGAAACGAAGCATGTACTTGATGCAAGTCTATATGCAGATGGAGGTGCTGGATGTGGACTGGTGTGATTTTATTTGTTATCTCGCGCCAAACGAAACGCACAAGCCGCAATACACGTTAGAGCGGGTTGAGCGCAAAGAAGACTTTCTGACTGAAAAGCTGTCTCGAAAGTATTTACCGCAACCTGAGAAAGGCACTATTTCGCGGCTTGATCTTTATCAAGAATGGCACAGGCACATTCAGTCTCAGCATGATCATGAAGACACTCGCCAAGAACATGTAAAAACGGTAGTTAAAGATGATTTTGAGACGATTACTACGGATGATGACCTAAACCACCTATCTCAAGTTCAAAGCCGAATTAACAACATTAAAAGCCGGATTATCGATGAGTTAGACGCTATCGATGTGCTATCCAAGACCTCTGAACAACTGAAAAAAATAATCGCGGAAAAATACGAAGGTTCAGTCAGCAATGGGTCAACGCTAATTAAGATTATCAACAAAACCCCGCCAATTGATTACCGACAAGCTTTCGAGTTTTTGGGTGGTGAAGAAGCGGTGTTAGAAAAAGACGAGCAGTTGGATTCGTTTCGGCGAACCACAGGCTCACGACAAATTTCAATTCAACATGGAGATATCCAATGAGTAACTTTGAAGTGCAAGCCGGAAATGGTCGGCTGTATAAATTAACCCCTGAAAAGAAGCAGAAAGAGTTAGACCGATTAAAAGGGTTGCGCGAAGACAGAAATCAAGCATGGGCTACCGATGACAAGGCTCATGACTACGATGGCTTTTTGCAGATCGGTCAGAACTTTATCAACTGGTTGCAGGAAGGTTTGAACCAATCAGGCAATGATTTGATGCGAATGAACTGGAAAGGAAAAGTGGTTAAGACTGATAACGGTGCTGTGCTTCAGGTGAGAGATGCTTGGATTGGCAACGGCATGATGGATTTAAAGCAATTTAATGAGTCAGGCGCGAACGTGTCGAGCAGTCAAGCGCAGTCCAAGCCACAAGCGCCGGTTGAGATGTTTGATGAAGAAGATGACCTCCCTTTTTAATAACCAACTAAAGGAAACGCAATGTCACTCAGAATTACACGAAGCGTGGATTCTATTTTGTACGGTGGTGAAGATTTGGATCCTGACAACCTTGAAGGCACGTTTGAGCATCGCCTTTGGGTTCGACGAGTCAGAGACCATCGAGGCAAGCAAGACGCGCTGGTAAATGTGACATCTAAAGAGGGGATCAGCGAGCATATTTTACTCGCTGGAGAGGAAGGGATCTGGTTGAAAAATGACACCAACGTGAACATGGTTGGCGTTCAACAGTACTGGATGAAATCAAAACCATATTGTGACGAGTGCGGACGCGGTGATGTTGTGCCTGAACGCATGGTTCCACAAGCACGATTGGCGGTGTCAGCACCGCGCAAATACCAACTAATACGCCATGATGCGAGGAAGAAAAAATGAGTGAGCCACAAACTTTAATTATTGATGGGCAGTCCTATGATGCTGAATCTGTTGATCAGCAATGTCGAGAGATGTTAGTTGCTGTCCAAACTGGAAATCAGGCAGTTGCCCTAGCCTCTGCCCTGATAGAGGTTGCCAAAGTTGGCATTGATTCCACCTTCTCCAATGCGAAAAAGCTGTTACCAGAACCGCTTGATGTTGAGGGTGAGGTCGAAGCCGAGGAAGCAACACACTAGCCCCCCTAGCCAAGGCGAACTCCTCAGCGCCTAGATAGCTGGACTAGCTCACCAGTGGCGACAACGAGCTACTTACCAGATATTTTTTTTTATGATTTAGGCATAAGTGCCGATATTAGTGTTGTGTTATCCACTCCACACGCACAGGTAATAGAAGGATATGCCCGAATCATCAAACTTATAAACTACAAGGATATGTATTATGTTAGACACAATTAAAAAAATAATTGCCGAAGAAAACCTCTTTGAAATCCCTTGGTCTACGACCCTTCAAACCATCGATGGTGACCGCGTCTGTCTGGTATCAAATTTTCAGGCCAGTGATGATTACCCGATTGTTTGTTTAATTGATTACGGCACTGAAGTGGGCAGTGACACCTACACCCTTGAGGGTGAATATGATGTAGGCGTTGCCTCTGGCAATAATTTGATGCCGATTTCAAAATAACACTACCCTGCCTAGAAACGATTTTTGCGCTATACTAAAAGGGCTTCTGGGTAGAAAGTCAGACATGGAGAATGATTATGACTTTTGAAGAAGTAGTAAAGCTATACCTAAAAACGCCGACTAAGAAGTTTGGTAACAAAAAAAGTCCGGCGGCACATAGCACTTTAACGTGGATGTGTTCTAAAACGCCTGAGGGGCTTAGAGATCCTGAGACTAGAAAGGTCTATAAATACAGTAAATATTTGTTAGACAAAAACCCTAGACGAAAGATTATCTGGGATGACACTTCAGGAATGTTTAAGGGTCGAGATATGAAATCGATAAACTCGGCAGATGTGACTAAGATGGAAATTCTTCTTCGTTGTGACAAAGGACTTAGCGAGGCGGGGATAAATAACTATCTAAGGTATCTTCGCGCATTATGTTATTTTGCGAAGAAACGGCTAGCAATTAAGTTTGAAGACTTTCCCGATTTTGAGTTGGGAACGGAAGAGGAAAGAGTAGAATGGCTTGAGCCTGAAGAGGCGCTTAAGCTGATTCGGTGGCTAGATCCTTTACGAGCCGATATGGTTCGATTTGCTCTTGCTACTGGGCTTCGGAATGCCAACGTCACCCTCATGAAGTGGGAGTATTGGAATCCGAAGACGAGGGATATCATTATTCCGAAAAAGGAAATGAAAAATGGTAGCTCTCATCACTTAATAGTCACTAAAAGTGCAAAAGAAGTTCTACAAAATAGGTTAAAGGTGAGGGAGAGGCTACTAAAAGATCACCCAAGCTTGGCGGGTAAGCTGGACTATGTATTTGTCCAGACTAGCGCTAAGTCCCTTGGTAAGCCTTTTTATAGAACTTCTGTTTGTAACAAGACTTGGAAAAGGGCTGTTAGTTTAGCAGGTCTTCCTTCTTGGGTTCGTTTTCACAGCTTGCGACATACCTTTGCATCATGGCATATTATGGCGGGAACGACAGGGAAAGAGTTGATGGAGGTTGGGGGTTGGAAAACAGAGTCAGCGGTTGGACGTTACACCCACCAAAATGAACCGCACAAAAAGAAGGTAGCATCACGGTTGGATGGGGTTTTGGCATAACACAACCCCAAATGGTAAGTTAGGGTTTGTCGCTTTCAGGTTTTTTTTGGAACGATAGCACTAACACAGGAGGGTTGAGCTATTTAGTAACCCTCATAACATGTTGATTTATAACGAAAAACTCCAAAATGGAGCGGGAAACCGGGTTCGAACCGGCGACCTGTACCTTGGCAAGGTTTTGCTATCGATTTCCTTATAAATCAATGACTTACGAGAGCTTTCTACCCAGAAGAATTTTCGTGATAGCACAACCCTAAAGGTAATTTATGAAGAAATTTAAGCAAAAAATCAAAGAAACTAACAAGCTAGCTGATGATTTAATTAAGGATGCTAAAACATCAAATTCATCGCTTTATGAATGGCTAGAAATTGACTTTAAAAAAGTGACTTTAAAGAACGGTCACTGCGTCCTTATCCTATTTGGTTGCATCCTGCTGTACATCCTATAGATGCATAACTGAGATAACCTTTTATCATTACTCAAGGCGCTAAACGAGCAGTATAATAGCGCCTCTTTCGTTAACCCCCTTACCTCTAAAGGCTCTGATATGATCGTTGTGTGTGCGTGTGTTTTATTTGGTTTAGTTGTTATTGCTAGAGACGATCTTGCAAGCTAGCTCTCTGTCGCTAGAAGCTGTTGAATTAACTTCCAACGCTCTTCAAACTCTCTGCCTTTTGCTTCGCCAAATAAAAGGTCTGACTTCTTAATAGTATTCTTCAGAGTACTGTCTGACATTGCCCATGCCTCATAATCACCCCGAACAAGAGATCTTGCATCTTTTCTAGTAACGCCGTTAGACCGCAAAACCATCATCAGTTCGGTATCAGTTAAGCCTGAGGATCTTGCCGCTGACACTAGCTTTATCATGCGCTCAAAGCCTTCTCTTCTTGCGCGAGAGGCTCTTTCAAATGCATTGATTAGATCTCCATTAGATACTTCGTTAGGGTCTCTAAACGTAGATGTGAGAAGCGAGGTGGCATCTCTCTTATCTTGGTTAAACTCGTATGCTTTGAAGTGCAAGCTAACTTTAGGGTCGAAGGTAGTCGATCTGAATCCAACTAACGCCAGCATCTCATCGCGCATTTCGTATTTTTTACCTGACTTGCTGACTTCCCCAAAAAAAGCCTTACTTATTCTATTGACATTTTGAAGCACAGAAGGAGCCATATTTTTAATCATGAACCCAGTCATATCTACAGTAATATTAGACGCAGTATCTGCGGGGTTATATATTCTTCCGCCCGAATCTTTTTCATTTATCATTAGGTTGAAGACAGTACCCGCTGAAATATCCTTACCAAAGAATGGTGATAGCATTTCTTGAGCAGATTGAGCTAAAGCATCATCTACAGGCTGATCTCTTAGTAGCGCATTGATAGGTCTCTTCCAGTAAGCGTATGGGTCAAGATAGGTCAGGTCTATGTACTCTAAGTCACCTTTCTCGTCTCGACCTGTAACGACTATATTTGAGTTTCTAGACCATTCAGGACTCATAAGGCGAATAGCCTCTTCCTCCTCTTCCGAAACATCCCATGCCGCAAATGCCGCCGCTTGGATAGCGTATATACCGCCACTGACCAAAGCCATACCGGCAAGCCTACGGTGAGCAGAAGCCCTCATATCTGGGTCTGCCATGTCCTGCTTTAGGTACTTGAACATGTTGAAACTAGTTCTAATAATCTCCGCAGGGAAAGACACAAATGTTCCAGCTAAAGGGAATCGCCTTAACTGTTGCATTGCTCTACCAATTAAACTGTAGGTAGGATAGGTGTTTCGTATTCTTTCTGCGGCAATTGGTGCGGCTTCTTCGTAGCTAAGACCTTTAGCCTCCATGAGCAAATCCATCTCATTTTGGAATCCTACAATCTTCCAGAAATCATCACCAAATTGGTAGAACTTAGCGGCTTTGCTAGCCCACCGTTGCATTTCCGATTTTGCTTTACCAAGCTTTCCCTTAGCCATTTCTGAGCCGACAAGATCATTTTGTAGAGCATCAATTCCGGAATCTTCCATCGCTTTAATAAGCTCGCCAGCTACAGGAGTGTCATAAATAACGCCAAGTCTTTTTAGCTCTCTAATGTAAGCTAACTCGCCTCCTACAGAGCGCATATAAGATTTATATACAGCTATTGATTTTTGCGTCTTGCTCCAATCAAAGTGACCATTAGCTATTGTAAAGAAGCCCGCTGACATAAAGTTTCTAGCAATAGTTGTAGGAGCAATAACTGTTTTGCCGTACTTAACAATGGAGTTAAGGGCAACAATATTGCGATACATGCCGTCGAGGGAGTCAAGTCCGTTAGCTTCGTCGAATCCCTGCTTTAATTCAGGAGTGACAAAAAATCCATTTAGTGGAGCCATAACACTAGACTGGTCTGCCGCTAGCTTTACATAAGCATCTGATGGCGCTGTCTCAGCAGTAAATAGGAATACTCCTTCACCTTGCTGTTTAACTTGCTCAAGGAACTTGTGGTTGAAAACCAACCGGCTTAACTTAGTAGCTGTCTTGACGAAATTAATTCTAGGTTCTTTGTATTCACCTAATAAAGCAAGTATCTCTGGAGCAATCGTGTTGTTCTTTTTCTTTAGAATAGATAGATCTTTTGCTCCAAGCTTAGAGTTAACAATGAAAGAACCAATGCCATCAAAGGCAGTGCCTTCTTTAAGAATTGTGTTTATAACCCTCTCAACATTAGTTGCACCGTTTCTCTCTAAATATGCTTTAGCATCATCCAGTACGTTATCCGGTACGCTTTTTGCCCAATTAGGGTCATCAAAAGCCCTGTAAGATCGGTTTAAATACTTACCAAGATTAGACTTAAAGGTACTTAGCAAGCTTTGCTTTGCTTCTATTTCTTTAGTTTGTGTTTCACTATCTAGAGCATCGAGTTGTGATTGGATGACTGTTGAGTAATCCGCTGAGTACTTGTCAATATACCGTCTCATCCGACCAATTACTTCTTTGACTGCCTTAGGCAGATCGAGAGACTCTAGCTGATCAACAGGCACTTGCAATGCGTCATTTAAAAGAGACTCTGGAACATCAGTTCCTTCAGGATATGCGTTCTTTATTGCCTCATCGTATGATGCAATGTGCATTCTAATATCTATTTCAACAGCACCAATCTCGCCATCTCTCTTTATCTTAGACTCAAACACCTCATCGTTTAATAATCCTTGAGGTGCTAGGTTTCGCCTAAAAGTTCTTGATGCCCAGTCAGTAGCTTTATCAATAAAAGATTTCTCTTCTCTGATTCTCGCGTTCTGAGCGGCATTAGCCTCTTCAGGGGTTAGGTTAGGGGCTGACTCTTGTCTTGGGGGTGAAGAAAGCAGGTCATCACTTTGAGCCTTAGCTGGATCGAACTGGGCGTTTACTGATCTAACGTCAGAAGGGTCTAGGACAATGTATGAATCATCATTTGAACCAAAATCATTTTCCATGGTGTTTTCATATTTTATCGTAGAATAACCTTCATCGCGTAGCATTTGATTCAACGCTTCCATAAACTTTCGATTTTCTGACGACTTTCTCCATTTAAAAACATTTGTTGAATTTTCAAATGCTTCATCAGTTTCCATGTAATCTTCAATTTTTTCATTTATATTAAAAGCTTTTTCTTGTACGCTATTTGGTACTGCCCCGCCTTTGTTGCTTTCCAATGCTCTTGCTACTAATTCAGCTCTATCCCATTGACCTATATCTGGCATAGATAAAACTTTTCCGCTTATTCGCATTTTTAGTTTCAAAACATTTGAGCCATCTCTGTATTGAGGGATACCTAGTGACCTAAGTTTTTCATCAGAGTCGAATGGGTATCCAGATTCTTCTTTTGCTAGAGTGCGACTGCGGTTGTCGGCTTGGATAGAAGTCCCAACATGAAATCCAATATCAACCCTGTTAGGGTCAACCCGATCAAAGTTTTGGTTTGTACTATGGTAAACAGTTTGATTAAACCCCTGAGCCTTAGCTTGCATCATTCGCTCAGGGTTTCTTCGAGGGGGTGAGCTTAGGAAAGCTACATCTTGAGGAGGAACCCCAAGCTTCTTGGAGTTCTTTTGAATAAAGAGATTTAACTTGGTATCACGAGCTTCAGCTAGGCTTTTTGCGATTCCTTCAGCTTGCTGGAAATCACTAAGGCGCTGTTTGATAGACCCATGCGCTCGTTGAATTCTCGCGTTTCCTTGCCGCGTAAGATCTGACGCGGGACTTTTCCTTCGTAACGCGGCAATGATTTGCTTTTCGGTGAGGTCTCTGACCTTTCCATTTTGTTTCCTCTGGACTTTGCCAATTAGTTCTTGAGCTTGTTCAGTATATAAAGATTCTTTGAAAGAAGCAAAAACATCGTCGTAGTTTTGAATTTCAGAATAGCCAGCAGGTTGCCACTGAGCGTCTTTAGTGCCGATATTAGTTATGCCTGAATCATCAACAACCAATATCTGGTCAGCCGCTAAAGCAATCTCATTCATATCTGGCGTGACAGGATCAAACGTCTCTTGATCAAAAGCCAAAACATTAAACTCGTAACCATTCGGGTAACGAGTAAAGTTAACCTCAACCCCTTCCGGCAATGCGTTAGCAAATGCTTCTATCTGATCTCTTGAGAGAGCATCTAAGGTTTCTACGAACACCTGACTGGTTTCCGTGTAACCCTCTCTAAGTCCGTCAGCGATATCGATAATGTGTGACGCAGGAACTGCATCCTGATCCCACTGCTTAGACAGTGAAGTCATTAGAACATTTAATTGATCACTTGTTACAGAAGCCGGAACAGGCACTCGAATATTGGGAGATACATCACCCTCATAAGTACCACCCACAGCAAGAGGAACGCCTCCTGTTGAGGTGGAAACTCTTGTGGGCTTGGCATCAACCTTAGACAGACCGAGAGCCTTAAAGTACGCTGTGAATGGATTGGTTGCGCCCTGAGAAGACTTATTTAAAAGCGTGGCAAAAATAGAGTGGTACTCATCGGCAATTTTTTGGTCGTTCTGCTCAATTGCGGCATCAAATACTGCTCTGGCGTCCTTACCTATATCATTGCGAAGGCTGTTAATTTCAGCGGTAATAGTTCTTTTTTCTCGGAAAGTAGCCGTTGTAGGGCTTAGTGCCGCAGGAACTCTTGGGTCTAGCAGTATTTCTTTAGTAATTTTGTCGTCAGGAACCGCTATACCAGCTTCCTTTAATATCTGTATTGCGCCTTTTCTGTCTCTTCGACCAGATGAGTCTTTTCGTAAGAGCGACATACTGTAGTCATCAACATCATTTACTCCACCAGATATTTCCTCAGCAGAGGCTGATTGATAGGCGGCTAAAGCATCCGCGTCAGACACGCCTTCAGCATTCTTGTCTTGAATAAATTCATTTTTGTATCTTTGCTCAACCCAGCCAAGAGCCTGTAATTGCCATGTTTCGTATGGTTGCGCTCCATCAGGAAGATTGGCGTTTAGTTTATCTCTTAACCCTATATAGAACCGCGACATCACCTCATACAACTCAGGGTTCTTGCCAATGGATTCGCCGTCAGTATTAAATGTTGCGGCTACCTGTCTATCGTTTGTTGATAGGGTGGGCTTAGACATACCAAGAACTAAATGCATCGTGCCGCCAAAGGAACCTGTTTTTAATCCTTCAAGATCAGAAGTTTTTAGGGCATCCGTTACGTTTTTCTTAATAACAAGATCGTTATCTATTGGCTTACCTTGCAAATAATTAGCGTAACTCGCAATAGTGCGATGCATGTTTACAAAAGGGTTTGCTACAGGACTTGTTGCCGCCACGACAGATATAAATTGTTTTATCTCTTTGTTTGATAAATCAGGTAATACTTCTCGCATAGCTTCCGCTGAAACTTCATACCAGTACCTTGCATTATCAGATAGCTGAAGCGCACGATCCCAGAACTCAACCGTATTAGCATTAATGCCCAAACGCTCTACCGTCTGCTTGGCTAGATTACCAACCTGCCCCTCCGCATTAGTGTCTGTTAGGCGAATAGCCTCATCAAAAATTGAATCAAGATCCGCTTGAGGTATATCAAGACCATCTCCACGACGAGACAAATCAAGGTCTGAGTATCTTCCTCCAGAAATTGTTTTAAGAGGCTGTCCTTCTTTGTACTCGCCAGCAATTCTTTCGCTGTAGGGGATATGCTTTTGAAGCTGAACTAATGATCGAACTTTTGCTTGATTGTAGGCAGGGTCAATTTCTTGAAGCCTATTTAAACTTTCCTGCTCTTTAGCTGGCGAAAAAAGAAAGTCATCATCAAAGGATGCAAGATCATCTTCAATATCTAGCTGACTTACCTCTTCATCTAATCGCTGTTCTTCTCTGGCTTGTTGCTCTTGAAAATCGGAGTCTAGTTGTACAGGCTGTCCAGTATCGACCCTGTCTTCACGTTCGGGCGATCCTTCCACGATGGGACTGGCTTTTTCCTGACGAGCGCCATCTCCGCGAGAGAGTTGATCTCCTTCTCGGTCTTGAACTTGAACGCCTCTGGACTCGGCTCGTGACCGAACTTCTTCTTGTACTGTTCCAAGCTCTCCGACAGTGGCTTCGGCTTGATTGTCATTTTGGGCATTTTGATTAGTCTCCTTTGAAGGCTCTCTGAGCAACTTCACAAGATAATTATACGTTGTTGGGGCTGAACTTTCGAGTAGCTCAGGATTAGAGTGCAATACTGCAAACGCTTGAGCAAACGCCTCTTTCTTTAATACGTTAATCGCTGACTCAGCTTTATCAGGTCTAGCATTGACCCAGCTAAATATATGCCCAAACGGATACGACATCTCTCTACCAAGCTCAGTCTTTTGCTCATAGTTTTGACCAAGCTCAAATAAGACATCACCAAGCTCAACGTCTAAACCATTGGCTCCCATCTCGTTTATCTCGGCATAAAACTCCACGCTGTTGTCTGTAATGTTGTTATTAACGTCAAACGCATGACCAATTTCATGAGCAATGGTGTAGCGAATTTTTTCGGCGTCACTAGCATTATTAGCCAGATTGTTAACATAGCCTTTCTTTAAAGAAACATAGCCAGCGTTCATGCTGTAGGAGCCATCACTATTCTTCATGCTGGGGTGTGACGCAGGGTCATGTATCCCTATGCCTTGGAAGTCGTTTAAAACCGACTTAGGCATACCCATTTCAATAAGATCCACAACGGCATTTAAGATTTCGTTTTTAGGGGCATCATCACCGTAAAACTCTTCAGCACCAACTACAGGATTACCATCCACTACTTCTGGATTTGCAATACTTAAAGTGGTTTTTAATCGCTCTTCATCGATAGGCGTTCTTTCCGCGCCTAGCTCCTTATTAACTTCAGCTATGGCTTCCGGTAAGGAAACTTGAGCAGGTCTTCTTACTGAGCCAACATACTTAGATTCAGAAAAAAACTTTTTATCTGTCGGCTTAAACAGCATTGATGATTGAACAGACTCTTCAATCTCTAAAACAGCAGACTGGTTATCGGTCTCTGGCAGTAATTCAGCAACCTCTAGCGCCTCATCAACTGAGACTTCATCGTTAATTGGTGTGCCAGACTCCGCACCTCTTTGTACAATCACTTCTTGGATTGAGACAGGTAAATCGTCTAATGGTATTAACGTACCTGTGTAGCCCTGAGGTTTGTTTATTTGCGCCTCAATGCGCTGTACTATCTCAGGTTCTCTTATTGTTTTGTTTTTACCTTTCTCATCCCTTACAGCAAGACTAATAGGGTTTCCTTTATCGTCTCTTCGTATTGTGGTGAGGGTAAGTTCTTTTCCCCGCAAAATAAATTTTTTGCTTTCAGGATCAATTGTTACATCGTTTTCAAAAACAACATTTTCGTCTGTCGGGATAATACCCAACTGCTCTGGTGACTGTGCTTCACCGCTTTCAATGAAGATATCTTCATCCTGAGATACAACAAAAAATCCTTCATCTCTTTTTGTTAAAACACCTTTTACACCCTCATAAGTAACGTCCTGTCCAGATAGAGAGTCTAGAGAAGGGGCTTTGTCTTGAGGAAGGTCAATAACCTCTGGCTGTTCAGTTTTTTGAGGTTCGTTTTGGACTGGCTCTTCTTCAGCAAGACGTTGATCAGGAATCTTATTAGCGTCACCATCATATTCCAAAAGATTTGTAGGCGAACTTATTTCACTGCGCGGATCTTTCGCTATACCGGAAACACCACCTATTGCCGCACCGCCGATGATTCCCGCAACTGCTGAGTTAAGATATTGTGAAAGCTTATCTTCCGAAGTCATTCTCTCAAGCCAAGAGCTTTCTACTTGAGGATTGTCGCTTCTTATATATTCAAGGGTAGCGTTTTGTATAACCTCTTGCAGTCCCTCAACAACGCCCTCCGCTCCGGCGCTTTTAGCTCCCTGTTTTATAATTCTTTTAGCCATGCTGGGTTGCTTGGCTATGTTTCCAGCTATCGCCTCTGAGGCGTCCTTAAATGTCTTTTGAGGCAATATTCGTTTTAATGCTCTCATTGGGGTGTACTGATCTAAAGCGCCGCTTGCTACACCTGTAATTAAGGCGGCTATTGGGGCTTCTTCACCACCTTCTTCTAATACTTTTGTAAACGATTCACCAGCGCCAGCGGCTGTACCGAAAGCAAGCGCACCACCTATCTGCCCCCTTACTGCCTTTTTGCCAAGCGCCTCCTGACCTGCCTTTGTTTTTGCAAAGTTTTTTGCGCCCTGTCTTTTGGCTAACTTCTGCGCTGAAGGCTTTATCGCCTTATCCATCGCTTTGGCGGCAATCTTTTTTAAACCACCTTTTGCTATTGCTCCACCTGCCGCACCACTGAGTCCACCGCCAAGCAAGCTAGAGCCTAAATTACCGATAATGTATGCAGTGTAATTAATGCCATCAACGAACCCATCGATCTCTTCTAGGCTACCAACTGCGGCTTCATTTCTCATTGCATCAGTCATTTGCTCGTTGTAATACTGCATGCCATCAACGAACCACTCATCATTGCCAAACAAGCTACCAGCCAAGGCTTTACCGCCACCGCCAATAAGCCCTTGAAGCTGATCAATGCCAGCACTAAAGCCCTTACCTATCTCGCTTAAAGGGTTGGTATCCTCTTCTCTATCCTTGCTGACCCTAAGAGAGGTCGGCTTGCGCGAGGCATATAGGTTTTCGGAATAAAGCATTCAATGCTCCGTAAGATTGGGAGAAAATTTGTTTAAAATACTGTTGGAACATTGGGTGCTTGCTCGCCGTAAGCACCGTAAACTTGAGAGCCAAAAATCCTATCTTGAAACTTCCGCCAGCCGTCCGCGTCATCTACAATAATTTTTGACTTATCTTTGCTTAAACCCATGTATGTCCTTGCTTCCATTACCTGAGAGTCGGTCAACGGTCTATACTCCTCTCCTTTACTTTTATATTTGCGCTGAAAAAGTGACTCAAGCCTAGTGACTGCCGGTAATGATCTTGTTTGAGCAATTTCGCCAGCAGTTTCATCTCTGTAACTTATAGGGATAGAATCTCCAGTAAGAAGCTGATGTCTAATGTATTCTTTTTTTAATTTAGGATCTTGAGCTAATTCTCCAAAAGTTTTATTTGAGCCTTGCATGACCTTTTGATCTGCCCTAAATTCCAACCTTTCATCAAAAAGCTGTTCCGCTTCATTCATTGCCCTAACATAAGATGGGCGGTCATATTGACCATTCTTGCGGTACTGTGCTTCTGCCATTCCGTTGTACAATGCTTCTTTATTTTTTGAAATTTCAGAACTGTAATGAACCATACCAGCAAATCCGCCAGTAAATTCTTCGGCATTAATTTTTACAGCCAGTCCATTTGACTCCCTTCCCTCGGTTGCTGGTGCTATATATTTTGTTATCCGACCCTCCTTGTCCTTTACTCGCACAAGAACCGATACTCCGATAGATCCATCTGAATTAGCAACAATGTCGTAGGCTTCCTTAGAGATAATCTCGTACTCTCCTGTCCTAAAATTTGGAGGAGCGTTAGTAAATGGATGTGGTTGACCTTCAACCGTAGCTGGAATAATTTCTCCAATACCTTTAGTATTTTTAGAAATTAAAATGTTTGTGCCGCCTAAAATATTTTCTTTATTAGACAGATCCTGTCCGCTTGCAAATACCTGTATGTCCTTTGATACGTTTTGAGCAACCTCAGGAGTAAACGGATTCAAAGCACCCTTAATAGATAGAACGCTATTATCTGTTGCCTGAATAGCTTGGTTGAATGCCCCAGCATTAGTGTCATTTAAACCCTCTACCGGAACTTCAAATGCTAAAAGATTGTTAGCGGCTTGACCGGCGGCTACAATCTTTTCTTCTTTTACCCTGTCTGTTTTCTTTTGGTCTAAAGCCGCGTTTTCCTTATCAAATATTGTCTGTTTATTTGCTGAGTCTATTTTGTTTTGTGCAAGCTTTGCCTTGAGTTCGGGGTTTGTTTCAGGATTTAAGAGGCTTTTCTTATAAGCTAACTCTTTTTCACGAAAGGTATTATTTAAGTCTCTTTGATCGGCGGCTGTTTTAAGATCAGTCGCTCTGTTTGTAGCCGCTAAAGCATCTCGATTAGTTCTATAGTCAAGGTCAGCCTGTCGGTCTTTTCGGCGCTCTTTTCGATCTTCATCTCTAAGTCTTAGTTCTTCTTCAGCAAGTTCTTGCCTAGCAAAATTATCTTGTACATTAGATACAAGACCAAAACCTTGAGTGAATCCGTCTGCAAAACCACCATATTTATTAAGTGCCATCTTGATAACCTAATCGAATAATTTGTTAAGTAAAAATGCTACGCCAAGACCAATTGCTACTGGTGCGGCTATTGTTCCAAGAGTCGCCATCCCTCCGCTAGATCCTGCGGCGGCAGTGGCTCCTTCCGCTATTGCAACGCCTTCTCCCACGGCTCCAGCCGTTTGAGCGGCTTCAACAGCACCGGCTACGTTATTAATTCCACCAGCTACCTCTGCGGCTGATCCAGCCGCCTGAGTGGCTTCAATAGCGCTGGCTACGTTGTTAATTCCACCTGTTAACTCTGCGGCAGTTCCTGCACCTTCAGCCAATCCAGCTACTGCCGATCCTGTAGCGTTTGCTGAAACTCCCTCAACAGCCCCAGCGACACTATTAATTCCTTGGCTTGCGGTTTTCGCCGCCTTGCCAGCCTCTAAAGCTTTTTGTACACCATAAGCACCGCCAATACCTGCGCCGGTAGAATACATTTGAGTTTTTTGAGCTTGCTCTGCCGCTTCTAACTGATCGGCTATAGCGTTCTCTTGTGCCTCTAACTCAGCAACACTTTTCATGCCTTGGTTTGCTAGGTTTCGTAACCCATAACCTGCCGCTAGGATTGTCATGCTCCTATACCTCTTGCCTTTTGTGATATGCCGGACATGCTTCCTGTTAGGAGAGCCTGTCTTCGGTCTATATCTCTTAGTTTTGTATCGTTAAGACCACCAACAAGTGTTGACATCTCATAAGCTCCAGCGCCTGTTTGAGGCTGTGCTGTGAGACCGTAACGACCCGCTGATCTATCCTGTTGACCCCGAACATTTATTCCTGCATTCGTAACAGCGTTTTGAGTTCGCTCTAGGTCTCCGGCTAATGATTTAGTTCCAGTAGCAGTTATTTCACTTGCTAAGAAATTTTCTAAGGGGGCAAACCTTGTATTGTAGTCTCGCGTCTGAGCGCGGATTAAATCTGCATAAAGCTGGTCTGCTGGATTGTCCTCTGGACTCATTCCTGAATATCGATAAGGATTTATTCCGCTATAAGCGTTGTAACCTCCACCGTCTCCATACTGAGGAACACCGTTTGCATCCCTTTCGACAGTGTAAGGAGATGACGAACCATAAAAACCGGAAACAGCATCTGCTGAATCTCCTGATAACATTGCTAGGTATTGACCCATGTTAAATGCCATCTTAACCACCTCCTCCTAAACCATATCCAGCCGCCATACCTGCACCTGTGCCAGCTATGCTTCTTAATGAACTTGATTTTGAAAAGTCTTTTTCAGCTTGTGCGCCAGCGCGATCAATACCAGCTTGAGCCAGTGCGATATTTCCAGACATGGTATCTGTTGCTAACCCTTGACCTGCGCGTATCCAATTTCCTATGCCCTGATAAGCTTGATCGGTATTATCTAGTCCAGCACTAGCACCTGAAAGTCCCATGCCGCGAGCCTTAGCTTGTGCTAAAGCGCCAGCGTCAGCCTGAAATGCACCTGATGTAGGATCTAAGCCTCTTTGAAAAGCGGCTTGGGCAAGCTCTGCTTGTTTTGGCTCATATATGCCGGCAGTATTTGTCGTTGCCCGACCCATAGTGTCTGTATAAGCTTGCTCTCCAAACCTATTAAACGAGTCCTGTATGGACATATTTTCCAAAGGCACGAAAACATCTCCATAACGCTGAAGTGCATTTGCCGCCTGTTCAGCTAGCGCAAGCTTGCTTTCTTGTTCTTCTGGCTCGTATCCGCCACCACCACCCATGAAATCACCTATAGTTTTTTGTTCATAACCGCCCACTGAAGGTGGTAGCCACTAGCTTTTGCTAGAGTCCATAAACCTTCGTGTGGAGATAAAAATTCTATTTCTTTATGCCCTGTGTTTCGGGCAAGGGTTTCAAGTTCTTCGCCGTAGGTAGCAAGACTATTTTCGACTGGATCGTATGCTATCCAGATGAGTAGTTTTGCGGCTTTTTGGAATGGAATCCTAACCGACTGGAGAATAATAAAACCAGTAGTCGTCCGTGCGGTGTCCATCAAGAGATGAGCCTCTCCGTTTACGCATTCAGCATAAACATCTTCAAGTCTCCAGTCGGCAGAGGTGTCGGATGACACTTGTTCTAGTCCAACCTTTACAACGTCCCAAACTTCTCTTATATCAACGAAATCTAAGGACATTGAGTACTCCTATCATACTTTAAAATCAAGTAAATTAACAAAAGAAATGCACTTATTCTGGCTTTGCCGGAAATGTTATTGCATCCATTGCTGTTGCATCGCTGTAAGTCGCTGGAATATCTCGCAATACTTGCCTATACGTTACCCATTCAGCCCTCTTTGCATCTGTAATTGGGGCGTCAGACATTTGAGTCCAGTCAGACTCGAACAGTTTTTGATCTCTTTGCTCTCTTACAATTTCAAAGAAATTAGCAGAATTAAAAGTCCATTGCTTGTCCTGCCACAAGTGATAGAGCGAGGGACATTCAGTTCGATCTTTCCACTCATCTGTATCAGTGTCATACCAGCCAAGAACCATTAACTCATCATTGTCTATTTCAGCAGGAATTATGACGGCAGTGTTGTCACCGTATTTCTCTAAGTTGACATACTGATCATCATCAGCCGGAGAAGTAATTCCTTTAAGCTCTCCCTCCGAATTTATAAATGCAAATCTATGCGCCATGATTCTACCTATGAAAAATTGTTGTCTACTGAGCCGCCATTGATAACGTAAAAAATAGCCCAGTCTATGTTGGTTGAAAATGCAGTACGGCTACTACCTACAGCTAAATAATTAAGCATTCTTATGGTTCCGGTTGTGTAATTAAATTCATAGTTCAAATGAAATCTGCTGTTATTACCTCTACTTCCGGTCACATATGTAGACTGAGCATTTGAAACAAGAACGTAATAACGACCTTCATCTAAGCTAGAATCCATTTGAAATTCTTGGTAATAGCCTTCTGCCGTACCTGTGCCATCTGTTCCGTTAAACTTCCCAGTACCAACCAACTGAGCCGTAACATCTAAATCCGTTGCTGAAAAAATAATATTAGAACTGGTGTTTCCTCCGTCATCGTAGACAACCAGTCCATTTCCATCAGGGGTTAAGTTTGCGGTAGACTGAGCTTTTAGCTCCCTCCACACCACATAACCACCACCATTGCCGTTGTTATTATTTGGAAATCCAATAATTCCTTTTGACCACTTTCCATTGGTATATCTACCAATCCTGCCTCTTCCTGTTCCTTGCGAGCCTATAGCCGACGAAGCAGGTCTTGCTATAATCAAATCACTACCTGACCATCCCGATGTTGGAAAGTCCGTATGCGCTGTTGCAGTACCGCTAGCTGTTGCGTAAAGCAGTGACAATCCTGCTTCGGTGTCAATTACAGTGCGACCACTGTTATTAAAAACCTGAAATCCGTAGCCCATTACCCGCTCCTGATCACTATGTAGTCAAAAGAGCTTGTCACACCCATATTGTTTGAGACTCGAAAATAACCCGAATATCTCTGGGTATCATGCGAGCGACCAGACAAACTGTTGGGCGCATTGTTTGGTGTTGAAAACACTTGCCAGTCATCTCCCGAAGTCATGCCGGTAACACTGATATCAACATAGCTCCCATGAGTAATGTTAGATGTAGTACCAGAGCCAAAAGACCGCGTAACTCGACTTGAAGCTTCAATAACTTTTGCCCCATTTGCCGCATATACTTCAAGACCATATACCATCGGCTTATCCTAAATTGCCAAGCACAACACGCAATCTTACGGCGTCATATACCTTAATTGAGTCAGCTTCGATTACCATTCTTGCTCCGCTAGCGGCTGAAGCAATGTTTAATGTTGCTGGAGCGCCCACAATAGATATTTGAGACGCATCTATTGTTCCTGCCTCAAGTCGGCTTGCGCTTAATTTGCCAGTTACGTTCGCTGTGTCTATTGTTGCGTTGCCAATCTGTGCCGTTGTGATGGTTCCATTTTTAATAAACGCACCATCCATATAGACACCCGCTGGAATGTCTATGCCATCAATTGTTGTTGATGAGGATTGAACGACAAAAGGTACGGTTAGCTCAGCACTATTGCTTGGCTCTGTCGTTGAAACATTGGTTGAGCTTGGGTTAATAATGGCAAACCGATCAGCCCTTACAATAAACGCCGAAGTTGGTGATCCATCATCAGATGGAGTTGAGGAAAGACCAAAACCACTTACGGCTCCAGAGCCTGAATCTATTTTTACTGAGTACTGTGACTCCAGCCCATCTTCGCCAGATACGATCTCTTGGGTTGTCTCAATTGCCGCTTTAACTCCACCCGCACCATCCTCGCCTTCAACTATGACCTGCAAGGTATCTATTTTATTTGCGGCGGCAGATTGCCCTGTTGGCGTACCAAAGACTGCTGTATTGATTTCAGATACAAAATCTGCGGAAGCCAGAATAGTTGCGTTATCAGGATCTCCACCTGACCATATCGCTGATGACACCTGATCTAATCTTGAGGCCTTAGCGGTTCCGTCTGGAAACACCTCATTTTCAATTGTTTCTAATTGACCCGCCGTTGCAAGATTCAACTCTCCATCAGTATCACCGTCTACAAACATCTCAGCGGCAATAGAGTCAATTCGCGTAGCAAGAGAACCACCCTCTGTAACCTCAGTTTTAAGCTCGACAAATGCTTCTGCGCTGGCGAGCCTAGATGAACCGTCACTGTTAAATACTTCGGTAAACAAACCATCGATTCTAGATGCTGATGCATTTGATGATCCCCACACCTCAGTTTCAAGTACTTCCAAAGCACCAGCAGAGGCTAATGCAACACTGCCGTCTGCGTTAAAAACCTGACTTACTAAGCTGTCAATCCGCGAAGCGGCGGCTGTGGGGGGATCACTTCCGTAAACTTCGGTATTGAGAACCGACACTGCATCTGATGTAGCCGTCATTCCAGTATCAGGATCATTAACAGTAGAAGAAAGGCTATCAATACGTGAAGTCGTTGCACCAGAAGGGGTAACCCCGCCTCCCCAAACCTCGGCTTCAAGTGAGCTTACAGCATTGTTAGATGCTAAAACCGTGTTTCCTGATTCATCAAAAACTGCATTGTTGAGTGACGTTATAGACGTTTGGACGCTTTTAACAACACTCGCGTTATCACCGTCATAGATAGCCTCAACATCGCTTGTTAGGGAGTTTAGTGCGCTTCCTGTCGCAAGCCTTGCTGTGCCATTAGCATTAAATACTTCGCCTTCGAGATCTGAAACGTCTGACTGAACTGATTTAACAACGCTAGGATTAGTACCATTATAAATAGCACTTACATCACTGCTAACCCCTGCTAATGCTGTTCCGGTAGCCAGCCTAGCCGTACCGTCTGTGTTAAATACCTCTCCTTCCAAAGAAGTTACGTCAGCCTGAACGGTCTTAACAACGCTGGGATTAGCGCCGTCATAGATAGCCGTTACGCTAGTGCTAACACCCGCCAACGCTGATCCGGTGGCTAATCTAGCTGTACCGTCTACATTGAACACCTCACCCTCTAAAGAGGTTATGTCAGTTTGAACGGTCTTAACAACACTGGGGTTAGTGCCATCATAAATAGCACTTATATCACTGCTAACACCAGCTAACGCTGTTCCAGTAGCTAATCTCGCCGTGCCATTAGCGTTAAAGACCTCTCCTTCCAAAGAAGTTACGTCAGTTTGTACTGTTTTAACGACACTGGCATTAGTTCCGTCATAGATTGCAGTTACTGAACTTGAGACTCCTGACAACGCTGATCCAGTAGCCAACCTCGCTGTTCCGTCTGCATTAAATACCTGACCTTCAAGATCTGTAATGTCTGACTGCACACTTGTTATCGTATTGCCTTGACTAGTGACAGTACTGCTTAGAGTCCCTAGTGCTGATGAGGTTGCCAGTTCCAAGTTTCCTGAGGAATCATAGACTGAATTATTTAAAGCCGTAACATCAGCAGATATAGAGGTTATTGAATTACCTTGAGCAACCACTGTGCTATCAAGCACACCTAACGCGCTAGCTGTCGCTAATCTTGCGGTGCTATCTCCGTTAAAAACTTGCGCGTTTAAACTTGTTATAGAATTTTGGTTTGATGCAATCCTTGGGTCTTCAATGCTGACCCAGTTTGATCCGTCATAGTAGTACGGAGCCATATTATCATCGGAATCATACCACCTAGAATTAGTTGATATGGTTCCGGTAGGCTCAGACGTTTGGACATAAACGCTAGATACCCCTGTTGTTAGATCTGAAACGCTGGATTGCAAATTACTTACTGACGTATTTAAAGACGAAACACTTGACTGAAGCGTTGAAACACCTGTATCAATGCCGCTGATTCGGGTTACTAAATTGTCACCAGTGTAACTGGATGCATATCCAGTATACATTTCAAGAGAATTAATCGTGCCAGACAAGGATGGTATAGTTGCAATAGGCGTTGATAAGCTAGTCGCTAACTGACTGCTTGTAATACTGCCAGCCAAAGTTGCTAGCAACAAACCTACGTCTGGAGCGGTTGTTCCGTTTGTTCCGGTTGAGGAGTTATATGGCCCATACACCCCATTCTGATTTACGCCTCTAACCCAATACCAGTAACTTTTATCGCCGCCGACATTATCAGAATATAGCGATGTAAAACCGTACACGCTTGCAACTAAAGTAGCGTCTGCGATGCTATCAGATGTATGCCGATATATCTCTACAGCAGAATGACCGTAGTACTGTTGCATGTCCCAGTTCAATAGAATGCTTTGAAATGCACCATTTGCTGTTAAGTTAGTTGGTGCTGGGGGAATACCAATGTCTGGCAACCAAGGGTCTGGAGTAATGCCGCCAGATGATCCGTTAAATACACCAGACCCAGCGGCTAATTTAGCAATACCTGAATCCAGCAAGTCTCTAAAAGTTACTGCCTTATCAAGATCATCACCTCTTAAGCCGCAAATGACATCAAGGTTTTCTTTGAGAGACTCGCCAAATCTGCGCTCCTGTCCACTCCAGCTAGAGGGAACCATCATGTTAGATGTCTTACCCACCAATTTCCTCCACTGATTCGTATATACAGAATTCATTGACCGGAACTGCGCCACTTATTTCTATCTCGAACTCTTTTGCTTTATATCCTGAAGGAAGTCTAAATACGTCTGCATTAGCTACAGTTTGGGTGTGCTTAAGAGCGCCATCAGCATAAAGCTTGAAGGTAGGTGTTGAGGAGTAACTGTCACAGTCTACTTTAGCTACTGCTGGGTTAATGGGCTTAGGGGTGTAGAATTTTTTTGTCCGCCAAACAAAATTTAGGTCAGATCCTGACGCAAACTTAACGACTGAACCTGAAATCACTAAATATAAAATATCATTTTCAAGATCATTAAATCCCGCAGTAGCATGGAAGTCCAAGCTAACAAAGCTGTTTTTACCGCCTCTAGGGTCAAGAATAAAACCTTTGTTTTCAGATCCTGTTGAATAAAACCCAACGTAATGACCTTCCCAATAAAAGCCTACAACACTTGACGGAACGTAAGCTTGCCATTGGTCTCTTGTTAGTATTCCCTCTGTCACTAACTGAAAGCCTCGCTCACCACCCATGACAAGACCGTCAGGAGATGCGTAGATAACATACTCACCCATGTCCACTACGCTTCTTTTGCTAACACAAGAATGGGTACTATCAATCTCTTGCATGGACATTGCCGCAGGACTTAAACCCTGTACGACAGCAGGTTTTTCTTTAGTCAAAACTAAAAGCCCAGAAGGCATAGGAGCAATAGCAACTACATCGCTTTTCATTGTCAGCTTGTAATCATTAGGAAAGGCATGTGGCTGAAATGCTTCAGAGAAGCAAACGGTCTGCCCTGCAAAACCTGCCAAAATTCCGTTGGGCATAGAAACAAGCCCCTGCAATGCACCATCAACGTGATCAGCAGAAACCTCATCAGGGGGTGCTGTATAAGATATGGTTGGTATTGCTTCACCTAGCTCCGATTCTTTTTTGCTGTCATCGGTTGTTGTAGTGTTAATATCAACATCTTTTACAAACCTGTAAGTACCTGAGGTATCCGTTCTATAAAGTCTGCGACTGACAATGTTGTAACCGCCGCTAGCACCAGCAGGGAATGTAAGAGTCGCGGTCTGGTCGGAATAGACCTCAACAATATTTGAGGCTTGAGGAACGCTGTTTGAGCCTTCTTCTCCGTAAGCAGTAACGTATGTGTACAAATATGACATTGTGACCGGAACTTCTTCATCTACCTTAGTTGAGGTGGATGGAGTTAGTGCAACCGATGTAATGCTTGCAGGGGTCGGCAAACCCAGCCTGTAATAAGTGTCATTGCCAACTACTTGCGCTGAAGTTACGCGAGGATATCCGGCTGATCCGCCTATGCCGGTAACATACAGTCTCTCATGTGGATCTTCGGCAATTGGTGAGCGAACAATATTTAAATCATCGTTACTGCCAATCCATATTGAGCTACTGTATCTAAATAGGGTTTTGGTTGCGGCTGAGATCGAATAAGACGCGACAGGCGTAACCGTTGCTGAGGCATTGCCCTTCAGTGGCTCAATACGACCTGAGTCTAATTTTGTGTTTTGCGCGACCTGTGCCATGTCATTTGGCAATAGTCGGGCATAAACTTTAGGCGCAATCCCTGAGAATGTATTAAGTGTAAAGCCTGTCATTTTCCAACCCCTTTTATTCGCTCTAGGCTACGGCTACCGGAGAGACCTAACATCCCCAAAAGAAGCGGCATAAGAGTCCCCGCATCAGCTTGGGGAATTACAACGCCAAAACCAGCCGCTACAGGTGACACAAGGAAATTAATTGCCATGCCTAGCACTGCAACGTAACCGCATAACGGTCTCCAAGAACTCTGAAACCAGCTTCCCCGCGCGTCCGCTTTATTAAGTTCTATTTGAGCAACAGCAAGCTCTTGAGCATGCTTCTCCGAAATGGTGGATAGCTCAAAGGCTATTCGTTGCTTCTCTGTTGCATCAGGAATATATTTATCCAAGAGTCCTGTAACAGGTTCGATTAACGCCGACAAAATACTCATCTAGTTCTCCTACTCACTTAAGACCCTATCAAGGCTTGCCCTAATGTGACGTATGTTTTCGTCAATTCTTGCAAGGGACACTGCTTGTGACTGCACGTTGTTTTCTAAGGTTGAAAGTCGTTGATTATGCTCTGTGACTTTAAGTCGATTGGCTTCAATATTTGAATCTAGTTCAGCGACAAACCACACCAATGAAACTGCTTGCAATAGGATCGCTAACAAAAAAGAAATTGGAACTGTTTTCGATAAATGCCACTGGCCGTCTTCGCTGGTCATAAGATTATCCTTTATTTTTGATTAAGCGGAACGGTTGTCACCGCCCGCAAAACTGTTACACAGCTAGCAATAATGCAACCTGCCACTGCCTGACCCATAGGACTCACTGGTAAAAAACCCACATATCCTTGGGCGATGCTTAACACAGCCAGTGCAATGCTGAACTGCACAGTTTTTGACTTTAATGCTTGTTTAATCTGATTCATTTTTTACTCTTTATTTGTCGTTTTATTAAAATTACTCTCGCTAGTCATTCCAGTCTGGAAGCCCAATTTGTCTTTCACTCATTGTTCCCATACCAATAGTGGCTTCAATATACTTCTCGACGCGCTCAACCTCTTCTTCGCCCATAGCTGATTTTACCCAACCCAAGACCTGTGACTCTGATAGAGAATCCCAAGACGTAAAACTACTTGCGTCCATGCCTGAAATATCTAGCTGTTGATTGCCCCAACAATTTCCCCAATTATTCAAATCACCAACATCACTGGCATACCAATGCACATTTTTTGCTACGTTTATTAAGCCGTCCTCTAAAGCAATGTATTCGATGTTTACAATTTTCCACGTAATCATAATTACTCCCAAGTAGCCGTTGCAGTTCCGCTAGAACCAAATGGGTGAGAGCTTAAAGACCAGTACCACGTACTTGTCGAAGTTGCTGAAAATGTCGCACTTGCTCTAGTAAAACTAGTACCGTTAATTTTCATTGTTGTCCAACCTGTGTTTGAGCGAACTCCTGCTAGTCTAAAATACAGCTTATTCGTAGTGGTTTGATGATAAAGATCGTTGATGTTTGCCCCAGAATAGACATTCGACGAACCATCGCTAATGCTACCTGTGGTAGTACCTGTGCTTTTATATCCGGTGCTTATATATCCATAGTCATTTCTAGAGCCAACTACGACAGCCTGTGTATCTAAAATGGACGGAGGGGCGCTGTGGCCTTGAAAATTACTAAGTGATATCGCACCGCTCGACGGAATTGCACCGTTGTACCCCCCAGACCCAGAGGCTATTATGCTACCTCCCGCATATAATGATCCCAACGCCAAAGAACCAGTCAAACTGTACTCTGTGCGGATATCATTAAAGGTTACTGTGCCTGTAGGTATGGTCACTAGCTAATTACGCCACACGCGATCTTATGGCCGATACCCATAGCTACTTCGCCTACACGTACAAGGGTAGCCTCCGCATCGTAAGCACCATCAGCATCAAAGCAGACGTTAACTGAACGCTCATGGACACAGTCGGTATCACCACAAGTAAAGCGTACCTGTACATCACGGCAATCAGTTTCAGTAGAAACAGTCTCGCCTTCGTTTTCCATATCAGGCATTTCAGTGGTGCGAGTGCCTGTGAATTCTTCTAAAAGTTCGTAAGTTACTGACATTAGTTAGTCTCCTTAATTAAATAATGCGGCATGTACCGCTTGTAGTGCTACTGTTTCACCAGATACGTCTGTATCAGCGTGTAGTATTTTCTGAATACCATCAATGAAATCCACTTGCATAGTTGCGGGCGAGTCGGTGGGGTCGGTGCGATCAGGCGTCCAGTTTATATTTCTTATATCATCCATTTTTTAACTCCTTAACTTCAGCTTGTAAGTATTTAACTTGTTGTGATAACTCTTTTACCGCCTCCACTAGAAGAGCCGCTGTGTTGCCGTAGCTAACACCATACTGATCTACGTCTTCAGCGTAGGTGACCAAAGGTTTTGCACCTTCAATCTCATCTACCTCTTGAGCGATAAAACCAATAACGGTTTTCTTTTCTTCATCATCAATGCGGTTGTAATAAACCCCACGCATCTCTTCGACAGTCTCTAGCGCGTTGTCTATTGTGCGGATGTTCTCTTTAACTCTACGATCTGAGTAGGCTGTAATGTTTCCAGTAGAGTAAATAGCACCTGTAACGTAAAGGCCGTAAGCAGATGATGTAGTAGAAGCGTTTAAGCCCATGCAGTTATTTCCAACATGGTGATATGTATACCAGCGGCCATTAGCCTGTCTGTACTCACCTCCGTTACCAGCACCGTCATACATGCCAGTAGTTACTGCTCCTGTGTCTTGGAAAATTCCAGCGTAACCACCACGGCTACCGATGGTTCGCCAAGCTCCGTAACTGCCAGAAGTGTTAGGTAGGAAATGCGCGCCATTGGTGGTTGGGTTATATAGTCCATAAGCTCCTGAACCCTGAATCCAAGTATTATGCTGGTAGTAGGAATTGCCCGCTTTACCTATATACGTTGAACCATCATGTCCGTCTAATAGATCAGCGTCTAATCCTGAGCCTGAGCCGTCACTACCAGAGTGCCATACTGTATGAGTGCTACTCCAAGTTGACCCAACCCCGCTTCTAAAATATAAGTTGTTGTGCGCGCTTGGATCGCTACCGCCTATCAACTGCCAAGTAGCATACCCATCGTGCCAGCCTTTCAGATTAAGAACGCTGTGCCACCCAGGAACTATCGTGTTAGTAAATTCAGCAGACACTTTATACTCTGGAACATCA
>Ga0206126_10001002_pt1 | contig 36007 bp, 38 predicted proteins | sample Helgoland_Spring_5_FD_148621 | JGI IMG/M metagenome (GOLD analysis project Ga0206126, IMG submission 148621) | Pelagic subsurface seawater microbial communities from Kabeltonne, Helgoland, North Sea - Helgoland_Spring_Bloom_20160412_1 | ecosystem: Environmental > Aquatic > Marine > Epipelagic ...
AAACCCTGCCTGATGCTGAGATTATTATTACGCTGTTGCCAGATACAAACCAAATCGAAGTGCGCGATACAGGCCCAGGTATAGCACCAGAAGAATTATCTAAGATATTTGATAGCTTTTATACCTCGAACAAGCAGGGCGGTACTGGTTTGGGGCTGTCCTACTGCAAACGCACCATGCAAGCCTTGGACGGGGATATACACTGTGAGTCAGAGCTAGGCCAATATACGGCCTTTACCCTGTCTTTTCCTGCACTAAAGGCGGAATCACGGGGCTGAAAGAAGGGATCACAGGCCTATGCAATCAAATTTTTGTATAGGCCTATTTAAGCCAGCCTGACACAGCATCAGCTAAACGATCCAAAGCAGTCTTATTTACCTGTTCCTCCACCTTGTCCTCAATGCGTTCCGATTGGTTGTTAACATTGTTATTTTCCACGGGCCTCATAGGAATACTTGTCGGATCATCCCTATCCTTGCTTATTTCCTTATTTAAACGACGTATACCACCCAGCGCATCCTTTTTAGAGGGGACCTTATTTTGCTCATCCACCTTTTTAAGATTATCTTCATGTTGCTCTTCCACCTGGTTTTTAGCATTATTATTAATATTTTGCTTCGCTTCAGAAACAATCTTTTCAGATGTCTCATTAACTGGGCGGAATACGTCAGTATTTCCACCAAAATTTCCTTCTCGCAAATTATCTAGAGACACTTGATTCTCCGAGTATTTACTTAACTCGCTCTGAACATAATCTTCGGCATAGTTATGACGATGTTGTCTTGCATCCGGGTCGCCCCGGTTGGCCTCACGCATGAGCTGTGCGATCTCATCATTGGACATACCCTGCTCAGAGGCAAGCCAACCAAAGAATCCATCATCACCTTTGGCCTGTATGCTCGATGAAACCTGCTGAGCATAATCAAGCTGCTTTGAAGCCTGTTCTTTTTCTTTCAGTGCATCGCTATGATCTAGAGAAGCCTGATGCTGATTACTTAGTACCGCACTAAGGCCATCTTCTGAACTATTATCAACGCGGATTTGAAATGATTTTGATAACTCGAGTGCAGCCATACCTTCGGCACGCAACGCTTCGCTATATCCCTCACTATTTAAAGACGCAATAATCTTTGAATATCGTTCTTTATCAATCTGTTGCCCCTCAAACCCTATACCACCTTTAAAACTGACACCATTACCGCCCTTTTCAGTTGAGCCTTGCAGGCCAAGGCTTATGGCTTTAATCGTTTGCACATCTACTCCATGCTCTTCTGCCACTTTCTCCAGTATCTGGCTTTTTTCCTCCCTGGCTTCTGAATAAGCAACAGAGTCTGAACTGGAGGAATTCACAGAACCAGCTTCAGATTTATATATCCGCTCCATAGTTGAATCGATCGCTGTGAGCAACGCCGCATTGGACTGACCTAGGTTAGATGCTGCAGTTTGTTCATTACTGGTGCTCTGAGCTACTGCTTGACGCGCAGAGGATTCGGTAGCAGAACCATAGTTGATACTTAGAGGTGTATTGGATGAGCCAGCATCGGTATAGACCTGACCATGGTTCGTTACGCGCACATTATTACCCAGGCCATCCCCCACCGATACACCGCCACGATTGTCAGTGGGTGCCGCGTTAGCTTGGAAAGCAGTTTCAGTTTCGTATTTAACGTTGCCCAACTGCTGATTGCCCGTGGTTGCTTCGTCAGAGGCTCTGGAGACGGGAGCATCGTAGCTCTGCATCATACGGCCGGCCAATCCAGCCATCATTGCTCCCGACTGAGATACCAGCATATAGGCAATCATGGGAATACTCAGGCTTAAGTAGCCAGCGATAGCCGCATAGTCTGCCAACACTTGCCCTAAACCCGTGTGGGTCATCACAGAGAGCCCCGTGGGGAAGCCACTACCGGCTTGTACCACCGCGGCCTTTGCCGATTTCTGGCCAAAGTATGTCATCGCAAAATGTAGCACGGCATACAAGGGTGGCCACATATTGATCCAGAACAGGGTTTTGACATACCCCATTAATACCTTGCCTGCCACCGGCAGCATCGCCATCAACATTACAATGGGAAAGATTGCGTAGATAAAGGCCTCAAAAATAGTATGTAGGATTGGCAACATGCGCTTAGCCAGTTTGCCCATCACTGCGAACGTATTTCTACGCTCCTGTTCAGCCCTAGCCATCGCAAAGTCCTGTGCCGCTGCAGTAGCATCAACTTCACTGGCAAAATTGCTTAAGCCGCGCTTAAAACTATTCGCCAACACGTTTTGGGCCAAAATTCTGGCATTGGTCATGGCCATACCCGTTATATATTGATAGGCCACAGGCATAGATGAGGCAAAACGCGATACAGCTGCTGTCTGGGTCGCCGCATTTGATACTAAGCGTACACCCTGGATATTGGTTGAATTAGTAATTTCAGTATTGAGATCCGTGGTTAGTTGATTGTTCAATCCTGTACGACAAATAACAATACTTCTATCGCCGGAAGAGGGTTTGTAAGTAAAGGAACGCACCTGCGACGTATTGCCCCCCAAGAACGTCATCAAATCATTCGACTCGACAACATCATCCCATTCGTAAAGCTCCAACAGTAAGTCGTAATAAACACAGCTCTTCCAAAATTCGGAAAAGTTGGCAGCGACCCGAGGTGTAGTGATCTCAAAGCGCGTCGACGCTTCTACTAGATGACTGGCAAATAACAGGCCATTTCCGGAATATTGAACCTGATTGGGCAAACTAAAAACTGTTTCAAACGACCTAGTCATCCAGTCACTCAGTTTGCTAAATGCCGTGGCCGTCAAGCCCAGACCAAGGGGAATATTGCTGACCACTGAAGAATCAGCGATTACAACCCTATCAGTAATGGTCACATTGACCTTTGGTACAATCATCACCATAACAATCATAATAATTCCGGCAATCCATTTAACATCCAATGGACCTTTCTGGAAAGCCGCGTAAATAAGCACACCGATAAACCCAATCAACGCCGCACTTTTCAGCGCAACCATATAATCAGCATTGCCAAAAATCTGCGCAACGCCAGTCAATATCATGCGCAAAAAATCGCCGCCGCCATAGGTAAATAGTTCCCACATTCATTGATCCCACTTAGCATTTTTTTCAAAGTTGAGATGCTTCACCTTGCTGTTTTTGATGAGCCTCAGCTTCGCTCTGTTCCCAAGCTAAAATCGTTCATTTTGATTATATTTTTGCACTTTTTAATACAATTAATAGCAGTCGGTATAATTTGATTGATAACACTTTGTTGCCCGAGCCTGGCCTAATGCTATCTGCTGTCTAGTCATCCTCTTTTTAAGCTTTTCAATAAGGGTAACTGAATTTTTATTACCAGACAATTTAGCCATTGCAATCCAAACATAAGCCGAAATATAGTTATCTGGTACACCTCTACCACTGCCATACATAGAGCCTAGGTTATTCTGAGCTAAAGCATTCCCCTGTTGCGCCGCCTTTCGATACCATTTAACCGCCTCTTGATCATCCTGCGGTATACCTTTGCCTATGTCATACATAAAGCCTAGGTTATTCTGAGCTAAAGCATTCCCCTGTTGCGCCGCCTTTCGAAACCATCTAACCGCTTCTTTATGATCCTGCGGTACACCTCTACCACTGCCATACATAGAGCCTAGGTTATTCTGAGCGAAAGCATTCCCCTGTTGCGCCGCCTTTCGATACCATTTAACCGCTTTTTGATTATCCTGCGGTACACCTCTACCACTGCCATACATAAAGCCTAGGTGATTCTGAGCTTTAGCATGACCCTGTTGCGCCGCCTTTCGATACCATCTAACCGCTTTTTGATTATCCTGCGGCACACCTTGACCATTTTTATACATGATGCCTAGGTTATTCTGAGCTAAAGCATTCCCCTGTTGCGCCGCCTTTCGATACCATTTAACCGCTTTTTGATTATCCTGCGGCACACCTTGACCATTTTTATACATAACACCTAGGTTATTCTGAGCTAAAGCATCCCCCTGTTGAGCAGCCTTTAAATACCATTTAACCGCCTCTTTATAATCCTGCGGCACACCTTCGCCATTTTTATACATAAAGCCTAGGTTATACTGAGCTGAAGCATATCCCTGTTGCGCCGCCTTTCGATACCATCTAACCGCCTCTTTATCATCCTGCGGCACACCTCTACCATTGGCATACATAAAGCCTAGGTTATACTGAGCTGAAGCATATCCCTGTTGCGCCGCCTTTCGATACCATCTAACCGCCTCTTTATCATCCTGCGGTACACCTCTACCATTGGCATACATAAAGCCTAGGTTATTCTGAGCTACAGCATCCCCCTGTTGAGCAGCCTTTAAATACCATTTAACCGCCTCTTTATAATCCTGCGGCACACCTTCGCCATTGGCATACATAGAGCCTAGGTTATTCTGAGCGTTAGCATTCCCCTGTTGCGCCGCCTTTAAATACCATTTAACCGCCTCTTTATAATCCTGCGGCACACCTTCGCCATTGGCATACATGAGGCCTAGGTTATTCTGAGCTGAAGCATCCCCCTGTTGAGCAGCCTTTAAATACCATTTAACCGCCTCTTTATCATCCTGCGGCACACCTTCGCCATTGGCATACATAAAGCCTAGGCGATTCTGAGCTAAAGCATCCCCCTGTTGAGCAGCCTTTCGAAACCATTTAACCGCCTCTTTATAATCCTGCGGCACATCTTCGCCATTGGCATACATGAGGCCTAGGTTATTCTGAGCTGAAGCATCCCCCTGTTGAGCAGCCTTTAAATACCATTTAACCGCCTCTTTATCATCCTTTGGCGCACTGTTGTATAGCCAACTCAAAGCAAACAATATACACAGTAATAAAACCGCTACTTTTTCCATATAATTGCCCTATTTTTCTCAAAGTTGAGATGCTTCACCTTGCTGTTTTTGATGAGCCTCAGCTTCGCTCTGTCGATTAAATACTTGCATGAGATCGTCGTTGATATAGTTCATAGACATCTTAAAACTCAGATGATGTGACGTAAGTAAAATTTCTGTATCACCCGCTCTGTATATGGCTTCTTTGTTGCCCACAAAAGGAGTTTTTTGGCTAACCCGCTTGTACTTGCCGTCAAGAATTTTCTTTAAATAATCAAATTTTTTCTTGTGTAGCGTTGTTAAAACACCCACTAGCTGACCATCTTTGCTAAAGATAGCTGTAACTTCTTGAAGGCCCTCAAACTTAATACTAGAGACTGGCACAGAATACATATTGCCATCGCTGTACTTATTTGTGCCTGCACGATTTACGTTGTACTTATCTTTAAGCTCCTTTTCTGTCATCTTCCCCAATTCCATACCAAATATGGTGGGGCCTGCTAATACAGGTAGACTCAGCAGTGAAAGCACTAGGATAATTGCCTTTTTCATAAATTATTTCTGTTAGTTAATTTAAAATTAATTGCTATTCTCCACGTCTAATCGACTATTTGCGCATTAACGCCTACTACCAGGAAGCACTGGATCATAAACATAGATCCAATCAGCAGGTGTGGTTCTATCACCGGCCTTACAGTTATAACCCTTCGGATAAGCTGCCTGTATATGATACTTATTATCGCTGGCCGCCTGTAATAAGGTTTGCAACATAACCTCTCTTGCCTGAGAGTCCGCAGTGGCTGCCAAACGCCTAGGTGAATCTTTCTCCCAAGTGACATAAAGCACATCCCCGTTGGATCGGATCATTACACCTTTGACCAATTCAACAACGCAAGGCCCTGCTAAGACCGAGGATGCCTGAACGGTTATTAAGCATAGTGCTAATAAAGCCGCTACTTTTACTTTTTTCATATTATTTCTCCTAAAGTTTAAATTCTTCGCCACCGCCATAGATAATCAGTTTCCAAGCTAGCGACTCCACATGGCACTGGCGACCAGACCACTACCCAGCCGGCTCATCAGCGCTTTTTCATATAACTGAATACGCTGTAACATAACCATTTGCTGATCAAGATTGACCTTATTTTCCTTTTGTAAACTTCCCAGACCGCTTAAAACGCTTTTAATATCTTCCTGGAAAGTCTGAACAGACTTACTGCTGGAAATACCCCTGGGCATATTTTGGGATCCCTGATACATCCTCTCTATGGCAGCGCTCAAACCGCGCAATAGAATATCTTCGGCTATTAGGGCGGTATAATTACTGGTAAGCCGTGAAGCATTAAAATACTTTGGAAAATACGCCGTAGTGGCTGTTAAATACCTATATAGGGGCATGGATGTGGAATTGATCAGGCCCAGTTCTTCAGCATTAAGACCAGAGGTGTTATTGCTACCATCCTCGCGGATTTTTTGTACAATACTCGCCATCAGGGAATCAATTTTGCTGTGCAATCCTACCCAGCTGGGCTCAGTCTTCTGTAGAGAAGCAGACATAGTTAAACAAGAATTGGGATCTGCGGTAACAGCCCCTTGACAACGATATATCAGCAATCCATCAGCCGCCTTATCACCCAGCAATAACGCAGTATAGATATTCTTAAAACGCTCGGTATTAACAGTATCGGAGAGGGCTGATGGAATCCTTCGTTCTTTCAATTCGCCATTGGGTAGATCATAGGTAATAAACGTACCCGTTAGATTTAATAATAGCTGGGCAAACTCCAGATCTGACTGAAAAAATGGATCCTGCATCAGAATAGACCAAGCCAAATTACCCTTTGAAAAAGTGATCTCATTGGGACTGCTACCGGATGCCTCTGTTTCTTGAACACCCTCCTCTTTCTTACAAATATTGTTAGCTGTCGTCCAATCCTGACCATAATCATTCATTCTTCTGACCGTGCAATTGGCCAATTGAGCGCCAAAATGCTCCATTGTGCCACCCACCAGCCGGGTTGCTGCCTCACAGGAATCCACGTTCATGGACAGATGTTCATTGGCCCAGTCCTGTATTTGCTGCATCTTTCCAGACAGTACCGGTGATACCAACTGAATGGCCAACACAAATGCCAATGACTGTGCGTTTTGGCCTATATTGCGCAGGTTTGCAATAAACTGATCAGCATCAATGGCGGAAAATCCACCGGCAAAAATATCAATACCTGAACAGCCTGCACTCATTTTAGGCATCTGAATATTCACGAAAGTAAAGGGCTGAGTCACAGGTGCACGCGCGGAAATACCACCCAGTGTCAGGTACCTAGCTGACTGGGCTGTATAAATACCGGGGTCCGTGGCATTGCTGTAGTTCATTTCATCAAACCAGCTATTTAACCTGTCCTCTATCCCCGCCATACACAGAGCGGATAACAGCAGGGAAAAAATGCCTGCAGTAGCTCTTAATAATCCATTCATCGAGCACCTCCTGCTTTCAGTCTAGACATTCCCAGCTGTTGCGCAGCAAACAACACCTTTTGAGTTAATGTTGACCAATCTGCGTATCCATAGCCCACTGTAGAGACTGTATTGGTGTCTGGATTTAACATAAATACGGCCGGTACCACACTGATGTTCAATTTGCGCCCCACATCATAATCATTCCTTGGGTAGGGATACTGAGGCAGACCGCCGCCGTCCAGTGAAACCGGGATCACAGTAAAGCCGTAGTGTTGCGAAAATTTCTCAAGGATGGGTGCAAAACGACGACAATAAGGACAGTCACTTCTAAAAAAGAAGATCAAACCATTGTGTTCAGAAAGCCTGTACAGCTCATCTTTTTCTAGACGTAACTGTTGCTGATTATGGGCGGCAATGGCCTGTGTAGTGGTTGGACTTTGCAGCCTGTAGTCGTATTCAGGCGTTACCCATACCGACTGTTTAAATCCAGTGGCAAAGTCTTGCGACTGCTTCTGAATCTGCGCGGTCATAGCCAGATAGCGCCGATAATTTTCGGCGCTGGGGTTAAGGATCGCAGTAGCCAACGCATCCTCCCACACCTCGCCCTGCTGCTTGAGGATTTCTCTAGGAGATAAAGGCGTAATAGACGACGGCGAAGAGCCCACTATAGACTGAGGATTTTTCTCTTCTTCTACTTCCTGCGCAGGATCTTCATACCAAAACCAGCCGCGTTCTCGATCATTAAAATAGTTTTGCGGTGCCGTTACTACTGACGGCACCGCTGATTTGCCTGATAACTTATTGGCCACTGCGTACCCTGAGAGGCATAAACAAAGACAAACCATCCCCAGAAATAAGGGCCTCATCAGTTATCTCCTTTATCGAGATCTGGATAGCGCGCTTTTAACCTATCCTGAATATCGTCCTTAAGATCAGTGGCGTTTGGAGTACTGGCATTGTTCGCATTATTCTCTACATCAGCATAGAACTCCGACAGATCCATAGCATCAAAATCCAGAGATTCTAATTCTTCAACCGAAAACCCTTGGCAATTCGGGTCTTCGGCGGAACCAAAACCCTGACCCAACTGGCTCTTACCCTGCTGGATAATAATACGAGCTAATTTTGATGGATAACTGCAATAGACATCATGTTTAGCAAGACAGCCCAAAATAGAATCGTCACTACAGTATCTACCTACGTAATGCACAAGTTTTGCTTTCCTCAATAGTCCCAGTTCTTTCTCTTCACTGCTACAATTATCAAGGCCTAAATCAGTACCCCAACCGCTGTCTTTACAGCAGTCGCTAAAACTCGCCAGTTTCTTCTTACATGCCTTACTATCACCCTTAAAGACTGACAAATTATCTTGATCGATTTCCTTGACAATCTCGCTCGCCACCGCCATACCTGTGGCTGCTCTTTTAAAATCTTCCGAGGCATCCTGTTGCACTTGATACTCCTCAGCACAGTCGCCATCTGGACAACTTAGGGTCTCTGCACATAAGTCAACGGTTCTGGCTGGGTTAGTTGTCTCACAGCTAAAGCTAAACTGCGCCTCTTCACAAAGATTATTTGACGGATTAAGTACATAGCCCTGTTGACAGCCATAACTGGGTTGTGCAATGACCACTACCATTCTCTCACAAGAGGATCTGGTGGCATTTAAGGTTTCATTAGATTCACAAACAGGCTTTGGTGGCGTTTTAGTGACAACCGTTAACTGGCAAGACTCACCCACTAAAGTGTAGCCGATAGGACATACAAATTCCGGTAGCTCATTGACTGATCTAGTGTACTCACACTTATTATTTGCAGCATTCAGAGCATAAGGAGGATCACAGACAAGATCTGGTGATTCCACCAGTACATTCTTCCGCTCACACAGATGAGCAGACGCATTCAATTTGTAATTAGCTGGACAAGACCGACCCGGGGTTTGAGTTACAACACCAACTTTTTCACACTGTTTTGAAGTTTTGTTATAACTGTAACCTACTGGACAAAATGAAATCGGTGAACTGTAATTAACAATTTGGTTAGTTGCACAGCGGCAAATTTCGTATCCCTTTCCCACGTATCTTAATTTGTGAATAAAATCACCAGCATAATATAAATAATTATCTTTGGTAAATTCATCGCTAGAATGGTTGAATTTAATATATTCGAGCATAGAATTCCCCCACTGAAAAAAATACTTACCACCAAACCGTTCGCTATACCAAACTCTGTACTTGGTATAGCGATGGGGGTAAGTCCCTTTACATTCTCTGGCAGCTCTAGTGTCTGTACGACAATTCTTAACTGCCTTCCCACATCTATCACCAATAAGAGATTTACCCCTCGGACAGGTAGCCGTTGCGTTGGCGGTTTTTACAACCGATTTCTGACAGCGGTTATAGTGAGTATCATAGGTATAACGCGGAGGACAGGTAGGCATAACCGCCTTAGTAGTAGTCTTCTTTTTTTCGCAACGATTACTTGTGGAGACATAACGATAACCAGATTCACAAGCAAGACTAGGCTGTTTGGTATCCAAGACTTGCGTGACACATTGTTTAGTACTTGCTACATAAGTATGCTTATCTGGACAAACAACGGTGACAGCTTCTACCAGGTCTTCACTATGTTCGCATTGATCGGCGCTATTTAAGTGATAACTTGGATCACAGACCAAGTTGGGATCCCTAGTTTCAATGGTTGATAAAACACATTTCTTCGTCCCATCATCGTAATGATGATCAGCTGGGCAGTCTGGTGTTAAAGGTTGACTATTGATCACCGCGCGTTTGCACAGACAACTAATATTCCTATCAACATAGGTAACACCGGGTTCACAGCTCGCGGTGAGCCGTTCATCGGTAGTTACATTATTTTCAGCGCCAACCGGCAAAGCTTTGCAATCCGAATAAGTGCCCGTCAAATCATGCGCCTGATTGGCGATATCCTCATAGCGCGTAAATAGTGGGTCAGTCTCCTTGTCGATAGTAATTTGCGGACGTTCCTTACGAGCATTATTGATAAATTGGGCAGTGGGATTACTGGCCGCTTCTGTCCGCGCCTGATTTTCAATATTAGTGCCTGATTCGTAGTAGCTTGTTTCAGGCACGTCCCTGTCTTGGTAATGAGGCACCGTTGCTGGATCTATAGTCTTGGCAGCATCTTTTACCTTAGTATTATTTAAATTGTGCGCAAAATCCTTGCCCTGGGTATTAGCCCGATCAGTGTCACCGGCCAAGACCACAATGGACGTGTAACACAGGGGAATCATGGTCATTAAAAGTAGGATTTTCACTATCACCGATTTAATCTTCATATTTTGCCAACCAAAAAGCTGCCTCGGTTTTTTCTCTATCAGTGCCAATACGCCCTACCAAGTCCAGAAAATACTGCAATGTAGCTGATCCACTGGCTTTCACATGTTCTGGAACAGAACAGCCTTGATTCGTACATTGCTGCAATGATTCAAGTGGCAGTATAAAAGTGGGCACCACCCTCACATCAAAGCGTTTAAATAGAGTGGGATCAATCATAACTCCGACATTCAGATCACCGGCCAGCTGCCTCAATGTGATTAACGTCTCTTTAAAATCATCGTTAACCAGACCGCGAACAGCGATAGCCGCCCCGATAGTATGGGCTTCAGCAATTAGCGCTTTAATCTGACTCTCAGGCATTGACAGGCTAATAAGCACAATAGGATGTTTGGTTGTTATCGCAGCAGCTTTATGACTAATCGACTCACCGGCAGCTAATATATTTGCCATGTATCGGTCATCCCGTTCTTTTTTCAAATACTCGGGCATCTGAATATCAAAGCCCTGCTTACTCGGCTGAATAGCCCTTATATTTGCTCTCTCCTGCTCTAATATTTTCTTCAAAGCACCCTCTTTTATCAGTCCATTGGCCTGATCCATCACCTCTCTCGCAGCGCCTTGCTGGCGCTCGATTAACGCTTTTTTAGGCTCCTTATATTGCCTGTCTTGGGCATAGCTCATCACTGAACAAAAGAGAAGGCAGGTTATCAAAGAGCGCAGCATGTGCGTTTCCTCCAGATCAAATAACTAAAATCTTCTCCTTTGTAGGGAAATTCACGTCCAGCTGCCCAAAAGGCCGAGGGAACCCCAAAACCCATCCCCAATGAGGTCTGAGGAATTGGGTACATCATTTGTTGTTTGTACTGGTTCTTGCGCATAATGGGCTGTGGTAATGGCGCACACATTGCACCTAAGGTCGATGTATCCTTGGCCAAAAATTGTCTGTGCAGTTTAAATGCCATCCTATGGACGAGATTAAGTGATGTGTCGACGCCACCAATGTGGTTTATATAATTGCCTGTCAGAGGATAGACTGACCCAGTTGAGCCGGAACACCAAAACAGTAAATCCAACCCAAACATAGTGGTTGCAGCAGATATTGAATCAGCGACACAGGCTGCTTGAGCGATTGGATTAGCAAACAGAATAGCCTCAGGATTCAAAAGAAAAGCCAGCTCATCATCGTTCCACAATGGATCAATTTCGGTCAGATAAGCCAGATCAAAGGTTTCACTGCTCGCACACAAAGCCGTTCCCAACCAAGAAAGAACCGGATACACGATCCAATGGACATGATAAAAAGCCTGTGCCTGCACATCCTCAGAACCATAATGCGTACCCGCAGGGGCAGGCAATGAACCCAGTACCGTGCCGTTTAAAGTCGGCGAACACAGGGGTGTTCTTACAACTTCTACTAACCGTACAGGCTCCCAAAAACTAACGCCAACGCCGGGTCTAACAAAAATCGGTGGAGGCGCCGGACAGGCACATAACAGCGGGGGTTGTGGATCGCGATTATCTATCTGTCTGGGTGGTATATAAGATCGATTAGTCTCTGCTTTATCTTCATCTGAGTTGTCTCCTTCATCATCCGTACTAGATTCAACACTGGGGGAATAATTCATTTTTACTGGACCTATATTGATTGGAAACATACAGGCCCAACAGATATCAGTCACCGGATTGGGAAATTTACCGCCGCAGGTAGTTCCTGATCCTCCACCTTCCCCATCAGACGCCAATCCACGATGGCTAATGCATACCGCCATCATGACAATAAACAACAGACTAATTAATCGGAAATTCTTCAAGATACAGTACCCTGCCACTCTGTCTGATCACTGCCGGTAATGATTTGATACCAAACCGTTCAACCAGATAACCGCGTTGATCAAAATACAATCTCATGCCCATTTCCTGAGTCACAGCGAGATAGTCACCATTCACCAATATCATCTTATTTCGAATATCTTGGGCACAATATGTCTCCAGCCAAATCACTTGATCGGGATCATCTCCATCGATAAAGCACAGCATTTTTGTTAGTGGATGTATCTCAAGCGGATTGACCTTAGTCCCCGCTTTAAACAACAGCTTGCCCTCCGCATCGATAATGTCTTGTTCAAGCGTATAAAGTGGATTTATTTCAACGGCTCTGTAGGCCTGTGATCTTGGCAACACAACGCCCGGCGGCCGCCTAGCGTAATTTTTAGAGCGCGTTTGCATGTCCTGGTGGAGCTGATCAAGCTCACCTGACTCAGCCTTATCAGTTATACGATTATGAATAACTTCAATCATGTCAGGCTCGGTGATCGGATAGGTCTTTCCGATGGTTCCCAGGTCTTTGGCTAACGCATCACAGGATGCGGTAAGCCACACCAATAACAAGATGCTCGGGAATCCAACCAATCTGTTCATAACGACTATCAAAACTGTCTGCATGTGGTGTCCAAACAAAATAGAATCCTTGAGGAATAACGCCGTCCTGACCAGGTCGCAGTACAACACCGCCTTTGGATGCTTTTTTCGCATCGCCAACGTATTCCCCATCGATAAAGAAAGATTGTCCCCGACGTGTTACTTCATCACCGGCGACCCCTTTAATGTATTTTACAAACCAAATATTACGTGGATAGATATCATTTTCAGGCGGCCAAAACGCAACCAACTCATCTTTCTCAGGTAGAACATCCTTGATAATTAAAAACACATACCCATTCACACTATCAGTAATATTAAAGCCAATCTTCATAAACGGCGAAAGAGACCAGCCCAAAAGAATCACATAGACAATAACGCACAAATACCCTAAAAGATTGCCTCTAAATTGTTTAAGACCTGTCCTTTTCTGACTGACCGCTTTATTTGTCATTGAGTATTGAGTAGCCTCTCCACTTCGGTTTTAACGTAGATTGTGTAATCAGGAACATCGGATATCACAGCTGGCGCAATCAAAAGGGTCACTCGCTCCTTCTTTGCGATGCTGTTAACGATTTGATCGATGGATCTAGCAAACCGTTCGCTGACTGCGTTGCGTTCTTCATCAGTGAGCTCTTTTTCACCATACGCCTGCAAATGTCCAGCGATAACTTCATCCAGCTTTACTACAGCAATGGGACGTGAGTAAAAATAGTTATTGAACAGAGTAAAAACCATTGCTCCCAACAAACCACAGATCAGCGAAACCACAATATTTTTCATACTAGAAACACCCATCTAAATATTACCGTTTTTCACTTTTCTGTATCAGTGCTTGAACCGCATCGAGCAGAGAAATGCCTTTTGATTCAGCATCACGGATATAATCGACCTCCTCAGCTTTGGTTGAATAGAGTTTCTCCGTCAAAGGATCAACAGAGAAACGTAATGCAACTAAGCCGCTGGGTGAATCGATAGCGAGCTCTGAATATTTCCCCTGAACAGTCTCTAGCGACCTGATAACATCTACTTTTCCACTGCTGTTACTCACATAACCTTTAGATTCAGCCTCTGCCAACTCCCCAGGATCTTGCCTAAGATATATCTTAAAATCGGAGTTTGCATAAGCGGCCTTGGCTGTTTCAGAAGCGTAGTAATCAGAAATTTTCTGTGTGATAGTCATAAACGAACCGCCGTGTTTACGCGCTACTCGATAGCCTTCTTCGATAAATCCACCGGCGCGACCGCGCCCTAGCAGACGCCAAGCTTCATCAATGATACACAGCTTTCTCTGCTTCTTATCTCCGCTGAGATACATCATTTGATTTATTTGCATCATCAAAATCAACAAAACAACACTTTGCAAATCGCCTTTTGCATTCAGCGCATCCAACTCAAGCACAACTAAAGAATTGTCCATATTGATATTGTTATCACCCTCAAAGTAGCGACCATACATCCCTTCTTCGGTGTAACTGTGAAGCATCAACGCAAGATCTTTTGCATAATCCTGTGTCTCACCCTGCTCATTCTTTTGTTCAAAGCACATGGCCACCACTTTGGTTACCGTTGTTTTTTCTTTGTGCTTTTCAATAGCCGCATTCAAGGCAATTTCAAGACAAGCCAACAATTTCGGAGACAGCTCGCTATTCGGCGAAGCCATAACACTTAAAAGCAATTTGAGCATGGGCATCATGTCATTGATATAGTCCTTAATGCTGTATTCCTCGGGCTGTTCACTGGCCAATTTTTCAACCCGCTGGATATTCTCTCGACTGAAGACCTTAGAAAATGGATTGATATTGGGTCTACCAGCTCCAAAGTCGATATAGGTACCTTTTAGCAACTTACAAAGATTTTTGTAAGAATGACCCGCATCAATAACGAATGCACGACCGCCGTTGCCCAGACAGCTGTAGATCCATTCTTGAGTAAAAAATGATTTACCAGATCCCGATGTTGCACTACAACTCATATTGTAGTTGCCTTTGTCATTATCAAACGGGTCAAAATAAGTAACCTGACCTCGACGACCGTTGAACAGCATCATCGGCGTCTGTGTACCCTTCCACTCGCCGATCCAAGGTGCAATATTAGTGCAAGTCCACGACAATCTGGTGCTGAAATGCCCAAATGCCACCAGTGCTCGTTTTACTTCCTGACACAAACCCATCGGCAAAGCTCCCAGAAAAGCATGGATCGGAAGATAGCGACTCTTAGATAGAACCCAGCCCATAGACTCATAAACAGACTTTAATACCTGCTCACATTCCTGTTCTCGCCCCTGGGGCGAGAACAGAATAATCTGATAAAAAGCATCCATTAGTTTATTGCCATTACTGACTTTTTTCGCGGTGTAATCCCAGTCGGTCTTGCGCTCTTTCCATTGCGGAACAAATTTGGCCATGGGCGAATCACACATTTGAGTGGCACGAACTGATTTACGCATCACCTTGCCTTTAGCCGATACCTGATCTGGCGCACTGACCGTCAACGTGGCTATAAACGGACAGGCTAAACGCAAAATGTTGTTAGTGAAACTGCCGATTAAACTGCCATTTTTATAGCCGGGCCACATTTGAGGAAACTGGCGCACATGAAACGGCAATAAAGAATAAGCTTCATCCTTGTGTATCAAAGTCGAAGCACCCGAGTTAAATAGCGCCATGGTGTCAGCATCGACAATCTGATTATTGATCAGATTGTTGTCATCGTAGTGCAAATGAGTCTGTGGTTCTCGCGAAGGATTGAGCATTCCGTTCATCATATTAATGAACCGTTCTGGCTTCATATTTTGCGCATATATCTTCGCCGAACGCAGCAATCCTATCGTTGAGTCCCTGACCCGAGTAAGATTATCAATATCATCCTCAGGAATATCATTGGCTGTTAAACCCCTGAGGATCGGTATACTGTAGGATATTACCAGGTGAAAATTGCGTAGCAAGAAAGGCTGGTCCGTAAGTAGTGAATCCCACTTGCCACTTGCCATGTACTCGACACGATTAGTCGCCAGCGTCTCAAATATTTCTGCAAGTGAGCTATCGGCTACATTGCTCTTTTTGTCGGCCCATCTATTTAAAATCGGCTCCACATTAGGGTCAGCAATCAGGGAAATTTGAATGGTTGCTTCGGCTTTATGTGGCTGATTGAAAAATCCGTTGAGAATCTTTAGTTCAGTGGGTGAAACACTCGTACCAGGGCTCGCGTAGAGCATAAAACCAACAGTATCACGGTTGTAATAGATAGCTGTTTCTTCATCATATGCTTCATAGGGAAGGATAGAAGCAAGCCCATAGCGCTCCGAAAAAGATTTTATAGCAGCAATGGTGGGAGCATCTTTACTACCTTTGTTGAGACGTATTCCCGGAGGTGTATCATCTACTAGAGATAATTTGATTTTGTCGACAAATTTACGCTTTGCGACATAGATCCGATCAGCAAGCGTTAATTTTCGATGAGCCATTGCGAATCCCTCACGCGAACATAGACAAAACCACCGGCATTGAGATCTCCGTTTTTATCTTTCCAAGAATTGAAAAGAACCCTCATCACTACCGGCCTGGTTAATATCGGATCTCCTGACACTGCGGCATGTTGCGTTTGATTAAGTTCTATGGGCCTATTGGCATACCCATCTTTTTCTATTTCGTCATCATACAAAGTGCGGCGATAATCGTGAAAACCATTGTTAGTGCGCTCATAGACTTCACTCACTGGTTGACAACCTGATTCTGGGAACTGACCACAGTTATAGTTAGTCGCACAACCAACTAGCAGCATCGTCAGCAAACAACCATGCAATATTAATTTAATCATCGTATTCTCTCTTGTTACCAATAAGATTGGTGCCAAAATCAGTGCCGTCGAGTAAAATAATCTCACCGATTCGGTTAGCATCAATCTCGATAATTGGATACATTTCATTGGCGCGTGCAATATAAAAATCGGCAATCTTTTCCAGCGCGTTGCCAGCACCAGCTGCCAAACCCGCATCAAGCGTCTTGTTTGGATCAATGGTTTTCACATTACCGAAGGCGCTTGTCGATACCTGCTGGTATTGCTGAGAAATAGAATTCCCCATACCAGAGGCAACACCTGACAATAATGATTTCGCGATAAGAGAACCCTGCTTGCTCACTAATCGGCCACGCAGTCCCGCTTTGCCATCTTCACCAGCAACATAACCTTTAATTGCCTCTTCAATCACGTCGCCATTTATCAGTACACAGCTCAGTATTTCCAAACGGATATGCGCTCGTTCACTGGATATATCCCCATGCGCAGCTCCGGTGACATGACAGCTGGCGACATCACTGTTCCAGAAATTGGGAAGTTGTCCAGCATCCATCACCCGAAGTAGAACAGGGACGGGCTGCGACCTGGATTGCCCTCCTGTCGGCGCATCCATACCCGACAACAACACCGCCGTCGCAAAGGAACCGGTTGGAAGATAATGAGAAACATTTTTCATCTTGCTCTCTTCATCCCTCTGTGCATCAGCAGATCCTAAGGTCACCACTTGAATGGTATTAAATTGAGCTGCCGGATTAATCCGTTGATCATTTAAATCAACGCTTTGTGATGGTGGTTGTGGCAGAGAACGATTGTTGTTCTGCTCTGTTGAATTCTGAGATGCATTTAACTGTTGTGGTACTTTTTTTGGTTTAAATATTTCTACGCCAACAGGGATTTCCACCTCGGGTTTTTCTCTATCTGTTCCTTCACGCCCTACCAAGTTTTTCTCATCAATAATGCGATCAATCTTATCTAAGCGATTGCGCAATGTTTCATTTTCAAACTGAAGCGCTTTTAAACGCTTTTCAGAACGTGTAATCCAGGTCTCTTCTGCACTCATCACATCGCTACTTCTGGCAGTAAAGTCTCTCATGACCTCCCTGGATTTTTCCCTTTGAGTTTCCATTGAAGTCGGTTTACCCCGGTTGGGGTCGCTCAACCACATACCCAGCACCATAACAGCAATGAAAAAGAAAAAGCCCCCTATAGCGATAGCAAGTTGCTTGCGTTTAATCTTTGATGGCGCCTCCATTACTCCCCTCCTGAGGGGTTGCGAACAATATACAAGAATCCAGTTTTATCCGTCTGCAAAGATAAATATTCAAGTGCAACCGCTTGGGTTCTGCCACCAAAATTCATAAATTCACTTTCGTGAAATTTCAATACTTGATCCGTACGATTCTCAATCGTATAAACCTCCCCGATCAGATCATTTCCCCGATAAACACGGCGAAGGACGATATTGGCTTCTTTCCAGAGCGGGATTGTCTCTCGTAGATCCTCCAAGACATATCCACTGATCGATCCCCCCAGAGCCATACCTTTCATCAGTTGTTTAACGAGTTCCACAAGGGGTGTGACAAGGTATGTTGATTCGCGCTTCATGCTTTTGCGAAGTGCCACTGATTTCAACAAAATAGTCTGAGCCGGAATATCGTACTGTTGGGCTACGATAGTATAAGTAGCACCTGAATCATCGCGCACAAAGAAACTGAAAGCTGCAGGCGCACCTCCTGTGGTGCGAATAAAAATCTCACCTCTTTCTTTATCGGGCTGAATCTCCAACACACCAGAGGCACCCCAAACCTTGTCAAGGCGTCCTTCACCGGTAACTGCGATACGACTTAGTTCTCTTGAAGATATCTTTACTTTAATCGTATCCCCATCTTTCACACGAAATTCCTGCGCAGCCTGTAGTAAAGGAGCGCAAAGTGACATTATCGATGCGGTAATATACGTCATCACCATCTTTGTATTACTCGACATTACTTTCTACCCCGTTATCAAAAGGCACTGATCTATTCATCTCTGTGCTCTCGTCCCTCGCAGATTTTTCTAACATAACCTCCTCATCTGGTTTCACCATCTGGTAAGAACCCCCAGAATTTTTTTGAAATTCGTTAAAACCCGTGATCGTCAGAGTACCGTTGTAATTAAAGCGCAATTCGTAAGTCTTCCGCTTTTTGCTGACCAAGTGACTACCGATAAAACCATTGAGTTCACCTGTGATATGAGCAGTGTTTTTTCTAACGTGGATCTTCATCAAGTAAAAAACACTGCTCATATCATTGCGTGCAATGCGATCAAAATCGATAGCAAAACGTGCCTTCATCTCCTCGTATACCGAAGGATCTATGTAATGTAGAACCGTATTGAACTGAGCCTGTGCGTTCTGTTTGTGATAGGTAAGCAAAAGTTGCGAAAAGTAACGAGTTATCTGCTCTATATAACTTGCACTTAAGTCATTACCTTGGACGAAAAAAGGTTGCTGGAGTTGGGGCGGCACCACAATTGTTTTCTCTGTCGTATCAGCAGTCATAACAAAACTAGCTAGCATCACATTAGATAAGAGCAGAACACCAGCAACACCCATCCAAAATGATGCCTTATAATTTGCATTAATAACCGTTGATGCATACTTTAGCCTATCCACCAACGTACTCACGTATATGCGATGGAATGCGCTTTGAAAGCCAGGTTGAGGGCGTATACCAATACAGAACTTTGATAAGCAGACCTCTACCGCCCTCCTCTTTCAGGTGAGAGTACCCTCGACCAAAGGCAATAGCCAAAAACAGTCCCAAAAGGAACATGTTTAATACGCCACCAATAAGTAGCCAGAAGATAACTATGATGGCAGTATCGACTTCCCACATAAACATCAAAGGTGGCGCGTCGAGGTTGCGAGGAATCCAATAATCTTCTTCATCCATGATTCAATTCTCTAGTTAAACATCAATGTTCCACTAATGAGCATCCTAAAAACAACTATGATCCTATTCTCTAGTTAAACATCAATTTAAATAGTCGCGCTAGTAAACAGCGCATTGATAATTGCTGGGCCAAGCACACCGAATATCGCCAGAAAAACGCCCATCACGGCCGGTAGCGCTTTACCCATTCCAGCGCCAATGCCTAAGCCTATAAGACCACCGACAATGGCAATAGAACGACCTAAATAACCGGTAGCAGCACTGTAGATAAAAGTATAAAAAGTCTGGAACTCAGTACCGCCTGTGCCACCGCCGCTACCAAGAGTTGAAGCTAGGGCTATTCCAGGCAAAATTGCTAACATTAAAGCCGTTGCGGCACTAAAACTCTTTATTTTCAGCGTTAATACGATAGTATTCATGATTTTCTTCATCTCTATTACAAATGATATTTTCCACATACAGTAAACCACCTATTTATTGATCAGTATTTAGGTAAACCTCCACGCGACGATCCCCAGCTCCCGGAGATTTCGAAGAGCAACATGGATCCCCACTAAAAACTTTAATCCGTACATCAGCAGACGACTGCTCAAGGAAAACTTTGACTCTTTCAGCGCGGCGAGAGCCAAGCCAATTGTTGTATTCTTTTGATCCATAATTATCAGTGTAAGCATATACCTCAAGCATCCCGCCCTTAATCTCTTCCAAAATACTCACAAGAGTGGCCTCTGATTCACCGCTAAGATATGAACTGTTAAACTCGAAATATATAATAGCGATGGGCTGAGAACCTGGAGCAGGAACCCTCGACACAGCCCCCTCTTCAAGTTTGGCTCTGATAGTATTTCTAACGCTTTGATTAATTGATTTATTGCCTGAATGCTTGGCAATATTATGTTGAACAGGTGTTTTGATAGTCGCCGGGTCACAGCGCCAAACACCATTACTCATGCCACAAAACATATAATCATGAGAACGTCTGTCATCAGCAACCTCTGGCTGTTCAATTGGATCTGAAGTACTGACACATCCTGACAACAAGCAGCAGCAACAAACAAATGATCTTTGAATCACTGTCATTTTTCCACTTCCCCTATAAACACGTAAGGAGGTGGAATTAGGCTCCAACAGCCCTCCAGTATAACAATTTAAACTACCATTCACTAAAGGTTAACAATAGCCTAAAAATAAAAGTTTTTTGACGCTAGGGGAGAATTTTTAACCAATCGACTACCGGCCAACCCGAAATAACATTTGCTAGGTCTGAAGAGTCTTAGGTTAGTCAAAAAGCAATAGATTTCAAACTGAAGATATTTAGTGTATGACAGTCGTCTTGGCAAATTCAGAGACTTTAAAATAAAACCGCTCGGATAGATCTCCATAGGACCAGGCTTTAACATGAGATTTTGACAGTACGTAGTGGTAATTTACCTTATTTATCACTGGCCAATTTTTTGCTTTGAAATGCCGTTCGTAAATATTCCTAGCGGACTCGTTAGAGAAGTAAAAATAGACTATATCGTAACGCCCTTCTAGCATCTGCTTTAGATGCTGCAAAAGTATCCATTGAACTCTTGTCGAGCTTTTTACAACACCTTCGTACTCTAACACCAAATTTATTTGCTGCTCACCTTTCTTATAAGAAATGTGAGCATCGGGCCGCCTGCCGCCTTTATAACTATCGTCAAAAAATGACTCTCCATGTATTTGAAATTGCTCCCTCAGAATATGTGACCTTAGCCCCATCAAATTAAAGACAGAATCTTGCACCATAATATTGTGTCTTAATAGTGATGAATTTAATGCCCTCTTTTGATTCCTAAATTTCTGCTCTGACTTCGTAGGTTCAATTTCAACCCACTGCTTGTAGCCTTTATGGGTCAGAAAATATATATAACTTGTTTTTGTCAAAGAAATGGCTATTTTTTTTGAATCAATAAAACCTTCAGTATAAAGATTTTTAAGAAAAATTTGCGCTTGCCGCAATCCGACATCCAACAAATTGGCAACCACATTAGCTTCTACATAACGAAATTCATTGAGCCAACGATACAGCAATATTCTCTTTTCGACATTGCGCTCCTTCGTTGATGAAAATTTGCTCCCTATAAATTTCACAAATAACCCTAAAAGATGCTAAACATAAAAAAACAATATCTTTATTTACAAAATAAAGCCATTAATTTTGTAAATAAAATTCTCGGCTTTGCCGAGGCCTCCAGGCGCCACATCCAGCCTACCCACAGGCTGGCGAAACGAAAGCCGCCCACGGCTGAAGTGGAGTTTAATGTGCCTATAGCCCATAGGCTATAGGTTGAGATATAGAATATCTCAAGCGCAACGCGCCCCGTCAAGCGGAATGAAGCGAAGCGAAATGAAGACGCTTGACTCCCGTGTATAGGGTAAGCGTCCAGCGCAATCGGAAATGCAGTGAGCGTATGCGAACGACATTGGAGACGACGAAAATCGACAGATTTTAGGCAGCCCGCGGACGCGGGAGTCAAGCGACGGAGGAGCGCTGACGGGGCGCGGGTGAATTTGTATTTTTCATGTAGCGTACAGCGGTGAAAAGTCAAAGAGGGCGGAGCGTAGCATACGCCCTGAAAGGATATTGGCGCTCCCAATATCCGCTAAAATAATGCTCGTTGAGATATTCGTTATTTATAATGATTAAAGAGAAAGATGAAAAATGGACATTTTCTATAACAGGATAATAGCTAATTTTAATTATTCACTGATCAATCTAGCTGATGATTGGTTTATCGAAATCATCGCAGCGATTATTTTTACTTTATCTCTCATTCGATTTAGTCCACTAGGATCACAACCAGATCAGTCATTTCATGAGATTATTTTTGTAAAAACAAGAAAAATATTACTTTCTTCATTACTGATACTGGCGATAATTCTCTTCTTTTCTTTTTTGCTCTACGGAGCAAGCAAAGAATCAAATTTGCCCAGTTTTAAAAACTGGATAATTCAGCTAATTTTAGATAAAGGATATATGGCCATTTTAAGCTGGATTACAGGCCTGATGCTGAGATTCATTTTTTACCGATATGTGTCCACTTTTATATCATCAATAAAGAAAAAATTACGATTTCAACAAAAAAATGATGAGCTATCTGATATAAGAAAAGAAGTAGGCAAACATGAAGTAAAGGACTTTAGACCCTCAAAATATTATAGAAAAGGACAAAGGTTTGTTGGACTTGATGAAAAAAACAAACCACAGTATATAAATGAAAATTTATACAGAGAAACACACCATCAAATAATAGGCCCAACCCGATACGGTAAAGGTGTCCTTTTAGGGAACTTAATTGATCAAACCATCGATGCTCAAGACAGCGTTATATACATTGATCCCAAAGCGGATAAGTTTTTACCCTATATCATGTATGCTGCTGCGAAGAGAAATAATAAGAAATTTTACTTCTTATCGCTACGAGATGGGGAACCCGGAAAGTGGCAACCATTCGCAGGTGGTAATATACGTTCAGCGCTAGATCGAGCTACACAAGCGTTTGATCTACAAGAAAGCGGCTCCGATGCCGATTATTACAAGACTCTCGAAGTTGAAGCTTTAACAAAAGCTTTATCGCAAGGACGACACTTAAACGCGATACTGAAACATGTAGAACATAATGAACATGCAAAAAAGCTAAAATCAAAACTCAAGCAATGGGCCGCTGTTGATACATTTTCAAATTCAATTAAAAATAGCTTTTCAATTGAAATAGCTCTTGTTACAGGTGCCATTGTTTACGTTAGAAGCGATCTACAAGATAAAATTGTCAGAACGGCTACAAAAACATTTATATCAGAAGTCATCAGTGAATCAAGGCGACTGGATCCCCGCAGGAAAGATCATTTATCTTTTTATATTGATGAGATCAAATTTTTAGTTTCACAAGAAATCTCGGATGCTCTGGCTGCTGCCGCTGGCTTCAGAGTTAATATGACATTGGCATATCAATCTCTCGGTGACACATTACAGCCCGATGACCAACGACTGAACGGCAAAAGTTTAACAGACTCAATAAACATCAACTGTCAATTAAAAACCATCCACGGAGGGGCTCATCCAGAAACAGCCAAGTACATTTCAGAAATGTCTGGCAAAATTTATAAACAAGTAACTAAGCTTGAACATACTGAAATCAAAGATGCTGGGGCTGAATTATGGAATGAAGCAAGAACAATCGGAAGCCAAGAAGAACGTTTCATTGATGAAAATATCTATTATGCTTTACCTAAAAGAGCATGCATACAGTACATACCATCGGAGCTTACTAAAATTATTTTTACATCATTTGTTGCTGTTTCTGACAAAACAAGAAAAGAGCTAGACGAATATATCAATACACTATATGCCCCCTCTTCTAATGCTCAAGATAAAGTCTCACAAGAAAGCAAAGAAGTTGCTACAGAAAATAGAACAGAATCCGGATTCATTAAATTACCACCTACGTTCGAAAGTAAAGATAATATTTTAGATGATCTTAATTTTGATGAAGATGACTATGAAAACAGTTGATCAACGATGCCGAAAACCCTGAATGGACCGACGCGATGTTTGCCAAGGCAAAACGTAATTCGGCGGCGAGCAAAATGGGTCGTCCAAAAGCAACCATAATCAAACAAAAAAAACTGCAAAAATGCAGTATAAAATTTTTTAAGTCATTGATTACTAAGTATTTTTTTAAATAGTCTCACCTGAGACTCTAACCCCTGCTCTGCAACTGCAATGCCGAAATTATAGCGTCGATTGTGTCACTATCAACGCCGATCAGATCAATTTTGTACTTGTCTTCAGCTCCGCGAATTGCGTTCACTTTTGCAAAAGGAGATCCATCTTTTCTTGTGATTGCTTGGGGCCATTTGCTCTTTTCAGATTTTTTTATAACTTTGAAAAATGCTTTTAATTTTTTGGCATCACGGAAGGTCTTGCCCTCCCCTGCAATCTTTTCACACTGTTTTACTGCATCTTGGAAACCAAAAATCTCCATGCTTTTTAGCAATGAAATGCCGTCTTGTCTGCTTAGATCGTTCGGGTTTTTCAACAGCGAAACTGCAGCTTTGGGTAAGCTGGCTAATTTCTTGTATGCCGCTACTGTTGCCCTGCCAATGCCCTCAAGTTTTGCTATTTGATCCAGGGTGCAGTTAGCGTAGATATTGTCGCATGATCTTTGAATATCCATGGCTCGTTCCCAGGCTGATAAGTTTTCGCGATCATTGTTTTCAGCCCGAGCAAGTCTGATCGCATCTGCGTCATCAGTGATTTCAGCCAACTCTGAAATCAGTGAAAAGCCATCAATGCGGGAGGCATCTTCAAGTAATGCTGCAAAACGTCGCCGCGAACCATATATTACTTCGTACTCTTCCCCATCAGGCCCTGGATTACTTCTCACTAAAACAGGATCTCTTTGCGATTCGGTGACCATTGAGTTGCGCAGCTTGACGATCGAAGGGTCAGATTCTCTTAGCAAATCCTGATCCCGAGGATTGATAAGCGGATCCACCCAAGTGTGCTTGGGATCTAGCTCTAAGCGACGTAATAAAATACTTTTCCCTGTCACTGGCAATGTATAGGGGCGCCCTGCCCCGCTTAGCATGCTAGAGCGAACGCCTGGCTTGAGCTTAACGGCTTTAGATTGAAGTGGACTCTTGCTAGCAGTGCCCTCTTCTTCTGATGAATTTGAAGATTTCAAACTTAATGCGCGCGCCTTTGATCCCGGTTTGATTGGCATTAGATTGCTCCTGCTATTTCAAGTTGTGTTTTTTTCGATGGCCAGCGCGGATAAATCATTTCAATTACGATTTCTTGCAAAACGGCTGTATAGTTATTGATACATTTCTCGCGCGCTTCTTTTTTGACCGGTAAACTTCCATTATTCACTTCAACCATAGTACGTCTATAGATATTTGTCGCACCGATGGCACTTTCGTGTTTTCTGACGACATTACGCATCACTGATGAACCAAATGCTGGCTTGATAAAATCATTTAACACAGCCATCGAAGATACCGTATTTGTGCCTGCACCGAATCGCGTCGCTAAGAATCGTATTTCCGGAAAGATGATTTGATCTGAAAAACGCTGATTTAATAATTCGAATTGACTACTTAGCAGGCGCAAAAATGTCGTTGTTGATGCAAAATCAACCATTTCGGTCGGCGTCGGCACGATAACAATATCCGACGCAAAGACAATATTTAATGGAATAATTCCGAGTGTAGGGGTGCCATCAAGTAAAATCAGATCATAATCGTCACGAATAGCCGATAAACAAGCGTCTACACGCGAAAAGTAGCTCAACTGCACTTCGGCCTGCTCTTCGGGACTAAAGCTCTTAAATTGCGTGCTAGTAAGCCCTGCGGCTAATTGCCATTCCGTGGATTGCAAATCCAGAGAGGCGGGGAGGATGTCCATGTTGGGTATACGTGTGCTTTTTACAATGCTTTTAATATTTTCTTCAGTAATTGGAAGATCTTCAATTAAGAAGGGTGCTAAGGTGTCTTCGTAGGCAACATCTACGTCTGGACGCAGGCCGACATTAAGCGATAATGAGGCCTGCGGATCCAGATCAACTAACAAAACTCTAAATCCCTCGGTTGCAGCACAGGCACCAATATTGTGAGTGGTTAGTGTCTTATAACAACCGCCTTTGAAGTTTGTAAATGAGATAACAACCGGCTCATCGCCTTCACCGCGCCCAGGAAGGGTTTTAAACAGTGCTCTTGCGGTATTAACCATATTTAAATCGTAGCCACCCTTATCATTGCGAATTGATTTATAATCATCTGGCAACTGTCCTCTCTTTTCAGCCATGTAGATACGATTAACCGTTGCAACACCTACGGCTTTGGCTAGTTCATCGCCTTTCCAGCGGCGCGGTGGTATTTCTTCGTCGCTGTAAGTTTCAGCGGCAATCAATTCTGCAGCATTTGACGACCAATCGCGCATCTGATTCATTAGATCTTTATTAGAACTACTCATTTTTTACTCCCTGTATGTAAAAAAGTTACATGAAACTCTCTAAAAAGAATTTTTTTACATTTTTAACATAATATACTAAAAAAAATGTAACTGGTTAATATTTTTGCACTTACAACATTAAAAAATCGACAGATTGAGCAAAACAAATAGACAAATAGACAAATAAGGTAATGAAGAGAACAGATTGGGCAAAAAAATAGATAAATAAGGCAATAAAGTGGACGTATTAGGACAATTTAGTTCTATGTCGAACTAAATGTCCGCGACGTCGAACTAAATGTCCGTGACTTCGAACTAAATGTCCGTGACTTCGAACTAAATGTCCGTAACTTCGAACTAAATGTCCGTAACTTCGGACTAAATGTCCGTCAAACTTGTGTAGGTCTATGTTTTTATTAGATATTTTGGCTCTGTATTAGCTATATTAGCTATACTAGTTATATTTGTTATATTAGGTCTACTGAAATTGCAGTAGAACAATAATTAATTTAATTTTTTTGCCTTACATGTTGACGAAGCTAATTAATAAGATGTACTATGCGTTAAACAAACTTGCCTTACAACTATGTCTAATGTGCAAATAACAATTGGCCAAGATGCTGCCGCAAACTTAGTGCAAGCACAGTATGCTTCTAGGCTGCCCAACGCACTGGCTAATTTTCTACTTAGCGTAGTTAATTTATTTAAAGAAAATGACTGCCGGAATATCAGTCGAACAACACTTCTAGGTGAAATCAAGAATAGGGCGGGTAAACCTCTCAGCTCTGCGCGATTGTCGCAAAATTTTAAAGCCTTAACTGAACTTAATATTTTCGCTAAAGAAAATGTTGTTATTAATGGATCAGCGGCTACGGTCTATCATCTTAAAAGTTTTGATCCTCTTAAATTTTTACCTGAACCCAAAGCACCTACTATGCGCCGAACACGCGGTTCGGCAAAACGAGTAGAAGCGGCACTTAGGGATAGCGACTATGCTTATTTAGCAAATTCAGAGAATAGCCTGAGCCGAAATGTACATGATCAAATTTTTGCCGGAATATTAGATGCAGGTATGAGGCTCTCCGGAAAAGACCCTCGCACAGAGATAGTGACTGAAATTTTAATCGCGAAGCAACCATTAACCATTACTACTAGAACAAGAACATCAAAAGATGATGGTATTGCGCTTATGTCAGATCTTGGAATGGTGCGAATTTTACTGTCTTGGGCTCGTTCTGATTTGGCGGCCCGCGCAGCGGAGTTCTTAGATAGGGAAGGGCAGGACCCTAAACCTAACCAATTGACTAATCTTTTCTCGATAAGTGCTTTCTCTTTAACTGAGGCGTTGGGGTTAAAACGCACTGCTGGCGCTAATGTGAACAGGGTTGTAGATATGATCAATCGTCTTGCAACAACTGAATATGAGGTTGATTCATCGATGAGTCCTTGGTTTAGAGAAAAATTTAGCTTTAGTGGTGAAGCCGAAATTATGCGCTTTAAGTTCCTTAATAATTTGGAAATTAAACTGGATGAAAGAGGGACTTCTGATATGTTCGAAGCTCGACAAAAGTATGCTGCGCGCTACTTCACCTTTAGTTTTGATCCAAGAACCTTTCATGTACTAGCCTCAGATGCGATTCAGGATGGCGGCTATCACTTATTTAATTCGCATCAAGAATTGAGTTTAGATCGTTCTGGCATCACTCAGCGGTTCTACAACTGGGCCAGAGCATATATCGGCGGTACAAGGCGTAAAGCAATTGAAGATAAGTGGTTCTCGATTGAGCAGATGCATGGGATGCTGGTCCCTTCCGCCCGGTTAGATAATTTTAGGCGTTATTTTTTGCGGGCTATAGAGAAAAAAGCGGTTGAAGGTAGTCTGGAATCAGGTTATTTAAAAGCTTTAGTTTATGGCTACTTTGTAGTGGTCAAAAAGCAAGAGGGTAGGGCTTGGGTACTTAATATTCAACGCGATATTAATGATCCTATAGTAGGCTTGGAGAGCAATCATCAGCAGATGCTTAGGTCTGAACTGGATGTTGCCGGTGTTTAGCCTCTCAAACTGCCACTTATTGCGCCAATCTGGCTTTAGTTCAGGGCAAATAAAGAAGGAGTTTATGGCTTTTGAAGAGCTTGATCTCAATGATTTTGAAGATGAGTTTATTAAAAGCGCAATTTTGAAAAAAAGGAAGTCAGTCAATTTTTCTTCTAAAGATATTTTGCAGTGGCGTCCGAAAGAATCTTTAGTAGAGGCTTTGATAGGGCAGGGCTATGAACGCTCTGACATTGAAATCGAGGCAAGGTCATGGGCGTTACAGTTCGTTACTGCTGAAAAATTCGCGGTCAATTTAAGCGCAACATTCAAAAAATATTTTTTGGCCAAAAAATCTTATTTTTTTTCTATAGAAGATTTTTGTAAGCAGCATAAGAAAAATAACTCTTCTGACAATACTGCAGAAATGGCACTGTTGGAGCTGTCTATCGAGTGGCAGGGTAGGGGCAGTAAAACACTGGATGCGTGGGAGCGCCTGTTGGCATCAAAGCTTTAGGGCAGGGAAGTCGCTATTTAGATAAGGTCCAGTCTTCTACCACGAGACTCTTTGTCACATTGCGAAACCCTTTATCGTTAGTAATCAAAATAGCATTCACAGCATAAGCATGGGCAGCAATTAACATATCCATGTTTCCCAGAGGTCTACCTTTTTTTTCACAGGCTGTTCTGAGCATTGCGTAAGCTTGTGCAACATTAGAATCCCAAGGCAAGGTCTCAACTCTCAGTAGGAACTCCTTAACAATTATAGGAAGCTTTTTAGCCTCGGGCTTTTTGGCTACGCCGTGCAGCAACTCTGCTTCTGTGATCGAGGAGATACATACACTGGCCATCGGTACTTTATTTAGATGTTGTGCAATTGCAGGTTCTACCCCTTTAATTAAATAGCTGACCGTATTAGTATCGAGCATATAACGCTGTTCCACCATCAGAACAAATCCCTTTCCTGTGGTATTTCATTATCGCGTTCCGTGATAAAGTCCGTTGTCACCGGATCAAGCATCTTGAAAAAATCATCCCAAGAACCCGGTTTTTTTGAGATAATAATATCCGCTGTCAGCGGATCTTTGCGAATAAAAACCTCGTTGCAATCAAAGCGGAAATCAAGCGGCAACCGAACTGCCTGACTGCGCCCATTCATAAAAAGTTTTGCGACCTGTCGTTTCATCTTAACATCTCCCACGTTGTAATATATCGTAGTATATACCAGCAGCGGAGATATATCAAAATATATTAGCCGTAAAACCTTGCCCAAAGTGCTCAACGGACGCGGTGCTAGTACACCTGAGATGGCTGTTCGTTTGGAACTGGCTAGAGAATCTTCAGGTTTTTTTGCCCGCGCTCAACTATGTTAAGTATGTACTTAGGCGCTCCATGTAGTAGTGAATTGCTTTCAAGTCATCCCCCTAACTTCCGCGCTGCGCTTTAGTTGTCATTATGTATCCTATAGGATACAATAAGAGGTATGCTTGATATGATAAACACAATCAGGGATTACACTGACGAGAGAGGGAAAAGCCCTTATGCTGAGTGGTTGCATAGTCTGCGGGACGTGAGAGCGAAGGCCAAGATTATTATGCAAGTCGATAAAATGGAGCTGAACTTGTTCGGGGATGTTAAACCTATAGGTGAAGGCTTGAGTGAGCTTCGTATCCATTACGGTCCTGGATATCGTGTGTATTACGTCAAAGAGGGACAGCAAGTGTTCTTGCTGTTGTGTGGTGGCGATAAGTCCGCTCAATCCAAAGACATCAAGAGAGCTAAAGAATACTGGAAGGATCACAAGCGGAGGAATGAACATGGTGCGTAATGTAAGAGCGACACATAACGAACATCTGCGCGATCCTGAAGTCGCCGCAGAATACTTAAGCGAAGCGCTGGAAGATGGTGAAGCTGCCGTTATCCTGATGGCGTTGCGCAACATTGTAGAGTCTCAGGAAGACGGAATCTCCGGCTTGGCCGAACGTTCTGAACTAGGGCGTGAAAGCATGTACAAAATGCTTTCAGCTACTGGTAATCCCAAACTATCCAGTTTTACCAAAGTTATCCATGGCCTTGGGCTCAAATTAAAAGTTGAATCTGACCTCGAGCATAGGCCAGTCATTTAAAAATATTCAACTCGCCACGGTCATTGGTTGAATATCTGATAGACTTTCCCCGATAGCTTGCTCAGCAACTTCCAGTTCATAATGATGTTGTAAGTTCATCCAACTTTGAGCATCAGTACCAAAATATTGAGCTAGCCTTAATGCTGTTTCTGCCGTAATGCCTCGGCGACCGCGGACAATTTCATTGATACGTGCGGGAGTAACGCCTATAGCCTTAGCCAAGCTATTACTAGATAAACCGAAAGGATCCATAAATTCATGTTTCAAAATCTCACCTGGATGTACAGGCTTTAGCCTTTTCATATTAAACTCCTAGTGATAGTCCACAATTTTAACGTCATATGCATGACCACCATCAAATCGAAAACAAATCCGCCACTGCCCATTAATACGGATACTGTATTGCCCTTTTCTGTCGCCTTTGAGAGCCTCCAGACGATTCCCTGGTGGTACGCGAAGCATATCTAAAGTTTCAGCTGCTTTTAACTGCATCAATTTCCGTTGAGCAATACGCTCAAAAGCCATAAATCGTCTGACAGAGTAGTTGTTGGCAAGTTTTTCTGTATCTGAGCAACTATAGCTTTTAATCATAAAATATATTGTATATCGATAAACGATATACGTCAAGGGCTATAACTATAAATAGAGAACTGTTTTGTGCAGGTTTTTTACTAAAGGATTTGAAGGATTAAAAGATTATTTTTATATCTCGATCTGCTGGCAACACTCTGACCAAGACTAGTTTACAGTCAATGATTTGGTAATATAGATTGTAACGTCCCACTGGAAAGCTTTTTAGACCTTGGGCTAACTCAGGACGATCTCGTCCAAGATCTGGAAACTCGGCTAATGTTGAAGCTTTCTCTTGCAATTTATCAAGATAGCGATCTGCATTAACCGGTTGATCTTCTGCAATGTACAACCAGATTGCCAATAAGTCTTCTTCTGCTTTCGGCGAGATTTTGAGTTCAAGCATTGTGTGTCTTATGTCCTTAACTTAGCTTGTCCTTTGGACTTAATCGCTTCGATATCCAGAGGTTTGTCATCTCCAGATTTCAGTGAGTTCAGGCCTTCGTTAATCTCTCCTCTCAATGCTTCTAATCGCATGGCTTGTATAGCATCACGCTCCTCGAGTAATCGCAGTGCCTCGCGCATCACTTCACTGACAGAGTTATACATGCCTGTTGCAACCTTTCTTTTTACATAGTTTTCAAGTTCAGAAGTTAAAGATACATTCATTGCTTCACCTTATTTTCTAGACAGTCTACATACCAATTATAACCAAAATTAGCAAAGATTGTTATTTTTAATAATGCTTAAAAGATTCTTTTCATTGATACGTGCGCGAGCGATGCCTATAGCCTTTTAGGGCCTCCTGACGATCCTATCTAGAGGGGACTATTCCTATCTATCTTCCATCATAGCGCCTTGCTCGCTTAGTAAAGAGTAAATGCTGCGCACTACTGCGTAGCCCTTGACTCACTGCGACTAGGCGCTTCCCAGCTCCAACGATAGGAATTGTTTATTAGTTAATCCGTTTGAAGGGTCAAAATTAGCAGCGTTAGCAGCGACAGGAGGTTCCATAGGTATCAAAATTGCCACCTGTGATGGAGCATCATGGACAGCCAATGCTTCTCGAGAGATTTCTGGACAGTCAAATTTAAAATTAACTGCTTGCTTATTTCCTTATTCAAAGGGCTACCATCTAAATCTTTACGCCACGTTTTCAAAAGAAGAGGGCGGTTTTCTAGAGATCAGCCGAAAGATGGCCAGCGCTATGGTTGGAACACCCGAAGAGTGGACGGAAAAAACCTTTCTCGACATAGTGCGCCAGATCAAAAAGGACACTGATGCAGATATAAAACTCTTAGAAGGATATCCAGTGCTTCAAGGCACACCATGGTTGGATAATGGTGAAGCCATATAAAAAATACTCACAATATTAAAATAGTCTACATTTTAATATTGTGAGAATGGATTCAACTGAACGATATGGAGCAATAGACTATGAAAACCATGATTCTTTTTTTAGTGATCGCACTTGTTGCTTGCAGCCCCAAGCCAGACCCAGCTGCACCTTCTCCTGATAAATCAGCAAAAACAGGCGATAAAACTAAACCAGTTCCACTTTCTCCTAATAAACCTGCAAAAACAGGCGATAAAACTAAACCAGCTCCACCTTCTCCTAATAAACCTGCAAAAACAGGCGATAATGCATTTATGCTTAGTAATCCTCAACGGCAAGCAAATGACCCCTCAGTTAAGGTTTTAAGTGATGGAACTGTATTTGCAATCTGGGCAGAGGAAGCAACTAATGAAAATCCCGCAGAAATATTCGCTGCTGTCTTTAATGCAAAATTACCAAAGGAAAAACGTAATCGCAATGCACTTGTCCATAAAATAAGTAAGCTAAGCAGTAGCGGCAATTCCGTAGTGACTCCAAAGATGGAGCCGGCGTATATTGACAGAGACGACAACGAGCAACTTTATGTGCCTAGACAATCCGCGAAACTAGCAGTGTCATCCAACGGTGTTGCACACGTGGCTTGGTTTGAGAAAAATAATGACAAAAAACCCTCAGTCTATGTTTCAAACTATAGCCCTCGGAAGGCTACCTGGTCGAAGGCAAAATTAATTAATTCAACCGTGGAATTCAACAGTGAAGTTGAATTAATTGCCTTATCTAATGGCGATGCTCTGCTGGTATGGAAACAAGCCAGTGACAGTGACAATGACAATCGCATATCGTTAAAAGCCATACATTATAAAGGGAATACAGAAACTTGGGGATCAGGATTTGAATTATCTGACAATGTAAAGCCTCCACATATATCTGCCGATGGAATAATAGAGAGAAGCCACGGCATAGCGCTTTTTGAAAATAATGATAATGGTAAAGTAGTTATTGGGTATCTAAGTCCAATAGATACAAAAAATGATGCGCTGAATGTTATTTCTTTAAACCTTTCAGAACTTCACACAATAACTTCTTTAGACGACTTAAAAATAGATAAGGTTGATACTGCTGGCATCAAAAATAATTTGAGCGGTTTTCTAAGTAATAGAGGTCAATCAGTATTAACCTGGGCAGACATAGATAACGGCTTTGTATTTCACGGAGCGATCAAAGATGGAACAGTTTGGCAACGATTCACAAGATCAGAGTATTACCAATATGGTTTCATAAATGGTTATGATGATGAACCTCTTGATGTGGGAAAATTTTATGGCGCTTCAGTTTGGCTCGATCAAATAGACAATAAGACCCATATTATGATTTCGGTAAGCTATCGTGAATAAACGGCTTCGGGCTCAAATTAAAAGTTGAATCTGACTTCGAGAGTAGGCCGGTTAATTAATCTTCCACCGGAAAGAATCGCCAGATTCTGAACTAAATTCAATTTGATCCTCACCCAATCTAGAATGCCAGGTTGATGATTCCTGTGGCTTTGCCAAAGCAAATGGCGACCTATCAAATAACCCCAGATTAATGCCGGCCTGTGGACAGCGCGCAGAAACAAACCGAAAAAGCTTCACACCCGCTTGCCGCATCTCCACACCCAGTTGCTGAGATTTGTCATAGGACTTTTTATTTGAAATATCATCTTGATAGGCACTAAAAGGCATAGTGGTAAGATCAACACCATGTTCCGAAACTAGCGGCACCTTAAACAGAGTATGGCTGGTAATGATCGGCTTTTGCATCGCTTTTGCCCCAGCAGTATCTGACAAAAACCGAAACCGATAGTAAGCGCACTCAGCAAAGGCTGTTTCTTGCTTTTCAGAGCCATAAAACAGGCTTGGCAAACCTCGGCTACCGAAACGACTACCATAGCGCAGGGGTGGATAACGAAAAGGGGTGGTTAAAAGATAATGCATCTGCGGATTAATTCTGTTTGGCTTACTTTTTTCAAGCAGTTCTTCCAGTAAAGACTGTTCGGCATAAGAATCAACTATGCGCATAGTCGCCGCATCTTCTTGGGTTTCACAAATTCGATAGACGCTTAATGCCAACTTGCGGATAAAATCTTCACTCTTGCAGTATGTCCATATACTCTGGCTCATGATTTAGATTTTACCTCTCATAGCATCCAGATACTCAACGGTATGGACTAATCCGACCGGATCTTCCATGCAGGTTACCGGCACGCCTCCCAAGTAGGCATTATGTGATGACATCCAAATGCGCATATTAGTCCTATCCCCGCCAAGAATCGCATAAAGACCACGATAGACGCGAATAACCAACAGCGCCAACTCGCCAGGCTTACTCTCAGGATCAATCCCACTCTGAGCTATTGTTATACGACTTCTACCAACCATCTTAGCCAGATTTTGCTGAGTAATACCCAACTCTTTACTGGCATTGATAGCCGCTGTTTTCAATACATTGTTTTCATTTAATGCATTATTTTGAATAATTGTCATCAACTGATCCTCGTATTTAATGTATTATATAATACATTTAAGCAGATATATATTATTATAGCACTAAAATTAAGCGCAAAGGTCTCGCGCCAGCGCTTCGGTCGAGATTAGCCCACGAATTTTATTTCCTCGCACTCTAAATATGGTTTCTGCATTCTAAAGAATCTTCAGGTTTTTTTTGTTTTTTTGCCCGCGCTCAACTATGTTAAGTATGCACTTAGCAAAATCTGAGTGCCGGACTCAACAATCCGAAAATCCGGGCGCAACCCATTAGGCGCTCCATTACTGAAGCGTCTTTTTAAAGCCTGTTGTTCTTTATGGCAGGTGTCATGGAGGCTCTTCGGAGCGCCGTTCCTCGGTACGGTATTGTTGACTCTGTGGCATCTGTCGCCATTCAACTGAAACTACTGGTGGCAGTTCTCTTTAATTAAGGGCTATCACCATGTCATCAACACAAACAATCAAAGATTTACAAAAGGCGCTTGACGCTGAACGCGAAAAAACCAAAGCCTTTAAATCCCTCGCCGGCTCTATCGCCCATGAAATGCGTAATCCTTTAGCGCAAATCTCAAGTGCACTAAATTTTGTTTCACGAAATTTTGAAACAAATGTTATTCCTTATCTTAAAGCTGCTGAAGAAGCTGCCAACAACG
>Ga0206126_10001004_pt1 | contig 35993 bp, 27 predicted proteins | sample Helgoland_Spring_5_FD_148621 | JGI IMG/M metagenome (GOLD analysis project Ga0206126, IMG submission 148621) | Pelagic subsurface seawater microbial communities from Kabeltonne, Helgoland, North Sea - Helgoland_Spring_Bloom_20160412_1 | ecosystem: Environmental > Aquatic > Marine > Epipelagic ...
CCCGTTCTATCGATGGCTCTGTGGCTATTGTAACGGGCGCGGCCAGCGGCATGGGGCGGGCGACCGCTCACCTGTTTGCCGATGAAGGCGCCAGATTGGCGATATTCGATATCAATGAGGCCGCGCTGGAAGCGGTGGCCGGGGAGGTAAGGTCTGTCGGGGCAGAGGTATTAACTTTAGTGGTCGATCTACGTGACCGACAGGCCGTTGATAAGGCGGTAGGCAGTGTTATTGAGCACTTTGGCGGCCTGGATATCCTGGTCAACAACGCGGGTTTCGCCCTGCCTGCCGCTATCGATAGTGACGAATATGAGCATTCCTGGGACACATCCCTGGATGTTATGGCAACTGCCCAGGCCTGGGCGATCCGGGCGGCCCTCCCTGGGCTGCGCAACTCGCCGCATCCTCGAATAGTGAATGTGGCGTCGACCGAAGCGCATGGTGCAACACGTTTTAACAGCGCCTATGTCGTTGCCAAGCACGCCTCCATGGGTTTAACCAGGGCAATGGCCGTGGATCTTGGCAAAGAAAGTATCACCGTCAACTGTGTTTGCCCGGGCCCGGTTCACACCGGAATCACCCAGGGTATCCCCGATGAAAACAAGGAGATCTTTGCCAACCGCAGAACGGCACTGCGCCGCTACGCCGAGCCGGAGGAGGTCGCCCACGCAACGCTCAGCCTCGTGCTGCCTGCGGCCAGCTTCATTACCGGCGCGACGCTGGTGGTTGACGGGGGAGTGACGATTCGAAATGCTTGAGCCAGAGGACAATCCTACTGCCTCTTATTTTGTTAACCCGCCGCGCCTGCTTCGCTTTTTCCTGTCAAAGCGATTTAGCCGATTCGCAAACGCCCAGTGGAGAGAGAAAAAGCGACTGGCCGCCGAGAAGAAACGCAAGGCCGGAGGGCGAGCTCACGTAGTGGAGTATTTCCACCAGGTGGACGATCCCTATTCGCACTTGATGGCGCAGGTGGTCGCGCAGTTTGCCGAGCGTTACGACATTGAGTTTGTGCCGCATCTTATCCGCGCAACCGGTGGCAGCAGCCAACCCGAGGAAGAAAAGCTGGCAGTTTGGGCTCGTCGTGACTGCGGATTGATTGCGCAGCACTATGGCTTGAGCTTTCCCGATGACGCTGGCGTGGTACCTGAGCCTGAATTGCAGCAGGCGGCTAATCGAGCGCTGACGAAACTCGGAGCTAAGGATTTTCTAAATCAGGTTGAAGGCATCAGCGCCGCCTTATGGTCAGGTGGGCCTATCGATTGGGGTGACGTGACTGCGCAAGACGCTGAAGCGGCTCTGGAGGCAGGGTCTGCGCGCCTGGCAGATCTAGATCACTATTCAGGCGCGATGCTTTACTACGCTGGCGAGTGGTACTGGGGCGTTGACCGGCTATTTCACCTGGAGGAGCGCCTGCGTGAATTGGGTGTGTGCAAACAACCAGATCGGCCCTATATAGCAGCGCGGCCGGAACTGGATGTTGCGAATATTGATGCCAGCAGGCTGCATTTGCATTTTTTTCCCTCGCTGAATAGCCCTTACTCCGCGATCATTTATGATAAGACCATTGAGCTCAGTCGAGCCTGCAAGATAAATCTTCACCACAAACCTGTTCTGCCGATGGTAATGCGGGGGGTCCCTGCCACGCCAGCAAAAGCAAACTATATATTCTTTGATGTGAAGCGTGAGAGTGAATTTTTGGGTGTGCCTTTTGGCAACGCGGTAATAACGATCGGTGAGCCTACCCGGCAGTCCTACTCACTAATGCCCTGGGCCAAGTCACTCGGTAAAGATACCCAGCTGCTAAGTGCTTTGATGCGCTATGCCTTCGCAGAAGGCAAGGGTTTACACAAAGAGAAGAATATCAAACGAGCGGTAGAAGAGGTGGGGCTGGATTGGTCTGAGGCTCTGAAACACCTTGGTAGTGAAGATTGGAAGCCGTTCATAGAAAAACACCAGGATGAAATGGTAGAGGGCATGGGCCTTTGGGGGGTGCCTTCCTATCGCCTTTGTGGTCCCGAAGGTGAGCCTGACCTGGAAGTTTGGGGCCAGGACCGCTTGTGGCTGGTGGCGGCAGAAATTCGACGTCGTGCCTGAAATAGGGGACAGACCACGATTAATAACGGCAGAGCCAGAAATAGGGAGCAGATTACAATTATTAATTGTGGTCTGTCCCCTATTTCCCTGGATTGATGATGACTGATTTGAGACTCGTAGGTAGCTCGGTATCCCCGTATACGCGTAAAGTGCGCGCGCTTTTACGTTATCGGCGCATTCCTTATCAATTCGTCAGGGCAGGGGGGCGAGAGTCAGAAGCACTTCCGCCTGCACCGCTGCCACTGATTCCCTATGTCATATTGCCAGATCAGAACGGTGAGTTGACAGAGGCAATGGGCGATACAACGCCTGTTATCAATCGCCTTGAGGACGAGTACCCGGAGCGCGCTGTGCGGCCAAAGGATCCGGCACTGGCCGTGATCGATGCATTGCTGGAAGAGTTCGGCGATGAGTGGTTGTCTAAATGCATGTTCCATTTTCGTTGGTCAAAACCAGCGGACACGCAGACCTCGTCGTCCTATCTGGCCTATGCCATGAACATGACGGCGGCACCCGAGCAGGGAGAGGCGTTTGCCAGAATGTTTGCCGAGCGGCAGATTTCCCGGATTGGTATGGTGGGGTCTAATGAAACAACCGGCCCTCTTATCGAAGAAAGCTGGAAACGGTATCTGCACGTGTTTGATCGTCACCTCCAGAACCAGCCGTTTCTCTTAGGCAGTCGTCCCGGTGCCGGCGATTTTGGCTGCTTTGGCCAGATGACTATGCTTGTGTTGACCGACCCGACGCCGCAAGCGGTTTCCCGTCTTGTATCTCCCCGCGCTTTTGCATGGACAGAAGCCATGGAAGACCATTCTGGATTGGAGGTCGATGACGCTGATTGGATTGACCTAGATGCGCCACCAGAGACACTCAACGACTTGCTGTGTGAAGTGGGTCGACTGTTTGTGCCTTTTATGCTGGAGAACGCAAAGGCAGTGGCAAACGGCGCCAAAACCCTCGAATGTGAGCTGGACGGAAGGCCCTGGGTGCAAGAAGCCTTCGTCTATCAGGCTAAATGCCTAAGCTGGCTGAAGCAGCGCTACGATAATCTTGGTGAGATCGACAAGGCGCGTCTCGATAAGGTCTTGTCTGGAACCGGCTGTGAGGCGCTGTTTGCAGAATAAGACGGGTTGTTGACGTGACCGCGGCCAACGCTGATTGTCCGAAGATGATACACAGAAGAGCGGCACACCGAATACACTGGGCAAAACAACTCTAAAACCTGTGTATCGGAGATTCTCCCATGATCTACAAGAACCGCTACAACCATCGAAGCACCTCCCTAGCATCCGCCGTCGCTATAACGCTGCTTGGCGGTACTACGCTGGCCCAGGCTCAGGAAAGAGTACTTGAGAAGATTATCGTTACCGCCCAAAAACGTTCCGAGTCAATTCAGGATGTTCCATCTTCGGTCAATGTGATCGATGGCGATGCCCTCAAGGACTTCAACGTGTTCTCGTTTACCGACCTGGATGCATTGACTGCGGGCCTTAACATCACCAGTTTCAACGGGCGCAGCGGCCGTATTGACCTGCGCGGCATAGATTACAACCCTAACTCCGCGGCGGAAGCTACCGTTACCACCTATTGGAACCAGGCAATCGTGGATTCGAACGCGGTGTTCCAGCAGATGTTCGATATTCAGCGCGTGGAGGTGCTGCGCGGCCCCCAGGGTAGCCTGGCTGGCCGTACCTCACCTGCCGGAGCCATTAGTATCCACACGGCGCGACCTAACCTTGAAGAAATAGAGGGTGAGATCCGGGCCACGGTTGCTGACAATAATGGCGTGAATACACAGATAGCAGGCAGCTTTCCACTGATACCCGGTAAATTGGCCGTGCGAATTGCCGGCGTGTACGACGAGAGTGACCTCGATGAGATCGAGAACGACGTAACCGGGGAGACCACCCATGACGAATCCAAAGCCGGTCGTCTCAGCCTTAGCTGGTTACCGACGGACAGTTTAAGCGTTGACCTGGCGGTCCAGTACCTGGAGCGTGATAACGATGACATTTGGGTGCTGGAGGGCGCCCCGGCGGGTAACCCGGCTCTGCAGGACCCAGATGGTGTACTGCGGGAGTTGGATGCGTTCGACCGGCGGGGTGCGCTGGTTGGCCTTGATAACGGTATAGAAAACAACACGGGCGCGGAATACTGGAATTCCTCACTGGTTCTGGAGTGGGATCTGGATTCCCATACCATTACCTCGGTGACGGGCTACCATGATACGGATTCAACTTTTGAGTACGACCAGGCAGTAGGGAATGCCAACCCGGAAAACGTTGAGCGTCGCATAGCGTTAGATGATCGTACCGATTGGTCGCAGGAGTTACGCATTGCCAGTAACAATGGCGCAATCTGGGATTACATGCTGGGTGCCTACTACGAAAACTCAGATGTCGCTTTCAGCCAGGAGAATTATCTCATCCCCGCGGCAGTCAACGCTCGCCCGTTTGGGGCGAGCGGTAGCACCAAGTTGGTTTTTCCGGCAGATGTAGAGCGCTGGGGGCTTTTTACCCACAACCAGTTCTATCTCACCGATGCCTTGACCCTGCAGGTAGGCCTTCGCTATCAGGAGGTTGATCAGGATCGGGAGCTGTTTTCTGTTGCTGGCGCCGAAGGGTTCTCACCTCCATTCAGCCCGGATACGGTGCCTGCGGACAGTCTGCTGCAGCAGGTCCTTAGCGATGACAACAAAAATGAGAATGAGGATTCTGTCACGGGCCAGGTTACCTTGCAGTATGCCCTCAATGATGACCTGAACGTGTATGCGCTGGTTGGAACCGGCTGGCGACCTGGCGGCTTGACAGTGACCTCGACGCTGGTGCCCGAGGAGGTCCTGCTGTTTGAGTCGGAAGACAGTACCTCCTACGAACTGGGCTTTAAGAGCACCTTGATGGAGGGAGCCCTGAGGCTGAACGGCTCGCTCTACTACCAGGATTTTGAAGACTATATTGCCCGTCTCAATGCACTGAACGTTCGCGGCGAAAGTGGGGATATCGACGTCACTGGACTTACCGTGAACGGTGACGCTGAGGTATGGGGCGCGGAGATGGATCTGACCGCGCTTCTCAGCGAAAACTGGTACTTGGGCGGTTCTCTCAGCTACAGCGATGGTGAGTATTCCGACGGCACAGAGTTACCCTGTAACGAGTTCGATGACGACGGTGCGCCAGTGATCCCGGCGGGACAGCCCGTGGCACTTTGCGATGTGGGCGGCGATGCTATCGGTTCCGTCCCGGGTTGGACGGCCAGTATCAATAGCGAGTACAGCATTCCGTTTGACAGTTTCGAGGGTTACGGCCGTATTCTTTACACCTACACAGGCGATCGCGATAGCCTGACGCTGCAGGAAGAACTCGACGCCTACTCCCTGGTGAGCCTGTACCTGGGCGTACGTGCAGACCGGTGGAGCGTTGAGTTGTTCTCCACCAACGTGTTTGATGAGGAAGCGCTGCGCGGCGGTGGCGGTACCCAGGCCACACCACTGGTGCGCCGGAAGCCGACTGGCTATGGCCAGCGCTACCCTGTTCCCGGTCGCCGGATTGGACTCACTGCCAGCTATAGCTGGTAGTGCTTTAGGAGGCTTTTAGATGATAAAAGTCTATGGCGTGCACGGCTCCCCCTACGTGCGCAAAGTTTTTATTGCACTAGACATCAAGGATGTCCCCTATGAAATAGTTAGGCAGATGCCTTTCTCCGAGGATGCTGAATACCTCAAGATCAATCCGCTAGGCAAGATTCCCTCTCTGGTGGATGGAGACCTGACGCTGTGCGACTCCAAGGTGATCTGCCAGTATCTGGATGACGCCTATCCTGAGCCCAGGCTTTATCCTACGAGGCCCAATGATTGGGCAAGGGCGCTATGGTATGAAGATCTGGCAGGTGGTCGTGTTTCTGAATTGGCCGCCAGTATATTTTTTCAGCGCTTTATGCGCCCTCTGGCATTCAAGCAGGAGCCAGATGAAGAACTCATCGCTCGTATCATCGAAAAGGATCTGCCTCCCATGTTGGACTACCTGGAAAGCCAGATACCCATGGGACGCTTCATCTTCGATGATTTCATGATGGCTGACCTGAGCATCGCGAGTCCGTTTATCAATGCAGCTTATGCGGGCTACGAGGTCGATGTGTCGCGCTGGCCGAACCTAGTGGGACTCGTCGCGCGGGTAAGGGCGCAGCCGCAGGTAGCGGCAGTGCTGGAGAAGGAGAAACGTGCCTTGGGTCTTAATTGAAGATGTCGTGAAGTCCAGCCGAGAGTACTAAGGCAGCTAGGCTTTAAAAATGCCCTGTCCTGTATCCGTTGTGGAATCCACGGCGAGTGGAAATTTATCCTTCTTGACCACAGCATTGCCCGGTGAGGTTGAGACTATGAGCCGTTCGCAGATCGCCTCTAGATTCTCGGTATCTGAAAGCTATCTTACTTATAATTTTGGCGCCGAACTTCGAATGCTCTCGCAAAAACACAGAAACCGAAAGGTATACGAGAAGGAGCTAAGAGACAAAGATCCCAACTCATTGTTTATCGGGCCGTCTCGCATGGAATTTCGAGAAGTCAGACAACCAACTCAGGCGGGGTGTTAGCGGATGTCCCCACTAACCGCCTAAGAGATTTGGTTAATCTAACCGAAAGCCAGTTAGAAACGATGATTTTCCAAGGGGAAGAAAAGAGATCAAGAAAGGAAAAATCTTTCTGAATAGAAACTTGCTCGGTAATGAGCATACGGGACACAATATCGTGTAAATGTGACTCCGTATTTCTACGAAAAGATGTCCCTGTTTGCTAACTTATTGACTTAGAAGAAACTGGCTCCACGATTCCATTAAAAGGTGTCCAAAATGGACACCTTTTAATGGAATCGTCACACCCTGACGGGCGACCCTTTATGGTATTCGGTGGAGGCGGCGGGAGTTTGAGCTTCACAGGCCTTTGGCCTGTTCACCACGCCTACGCGCTGCTACGGCGACCCTTCCCTTCGGGCGCGGGTTCAGCTGTCACAGCCGCTAAAAACAAAAAAGGCCACCTGAAGGTGACCTTTTCTGTTTTATGGTGGAGGCGGCGGGAGTTGAACCCGCGTCCGCCAGTACTCTGCCTTTGGCTCTACATGCTTAGTTTCCGTTAATTAATTTAACGGCAAACAGCCCAACGGTCAGGACGTTGGCCGCGAGCCCCGTAAAGTTTGACAGTCGATCCCGGGACATAACCGACTGCGGTCCAGTTCTATATGACAGTCACAAGCTCGGTACTGGCACCTTGCTATAGACCGCCAGGGCCGAAGCACCTGGATGGTGTTACAAAGGGCTACTTACGCAGCCAGTTGTGCACCGTAGTTGTCGTCATTGGCAACTAATAGTTTGCAGCTTTGGATTTACGTGATTGGCTACCATCACGGCATGCACCGCAGGTTTCGTTACCGTCGTCGAATCCGTAACGCCCCCAAGCGCCTAGTATAACGCAGAATCAAGGGTTTCTCAGCCAGTGAATGCGCATTGGGGCTACTTTTACTATCGCGCTTAAAGACCTCTATTTGTGGCCTAAAGCAGCCCAGACAATGCCGGCTGATTCATCATGTTGACTCGTAACACACGGTGCATTTTGAGTTTGACGAAAGGTTTCCTTGCGTGGCAGTTGCGCTGAACCATGATTCAGATCTTTAATTTAAGGGCAGGGCAGGCCTGTTTCTGCTGCGATCTGTTCCCATTAAGGGGTATTCGGTGAAAACCGCTTTAGGATCTACAGTAGGGCCCATGCGCACTTCAAACCTCAATACACCATCGGTTTTTCTGGCGGCTGCGGCAACCGGTACTGCGGCGGTAATTTTATTTTCGCTTATGCCCGTACTGATTGGTGCTCTCGCCGATCAATTTGACTTATCGGATACCCAGAGTGGGCTAATTGCCACCGCCTATTTTTCAAGTTATGCCCTGGTGACGTTGACGTCACCGGCATGGATTCGTCGCTCTAATTGGCGTCGCGTGACGGTGTTCGCTTATGTTGCGCTGGTCTTGGGAATCCTGTTTTTTTGGTTGGCCGGCAGCTATACGCAAATCCTGGTCAGTATGGTCGCTGCGGGTTGTGGCGCCGGTATTTTATTTCCTCTGAGTCTTACGATTGCTGCAGACACTGAGCGACCCGAGCGCACTTATGCGTTGCAAATTATGCCAGAGCAATTGATACCGGCGGGGCTCTTGTTGTTAGTGGCTGGCTTGAATATTGTAGGAACAGGTAGCCTCATACTCATGGTGATGGCGACGGTGCTGTTGTGTGTGCTGGCGAGTTGGGGGATGCCCGCACAGGGTCTTGCTGTCACTGCAAGCAACGCCCGTCAGGGTAACGTGGCGCTGGGTTTGCTGGCGCTGCTGGCTTTGGCGATAAATTTTTCAGGCTATGCCGGCCTTTGGGTGTTTTTTGAGCGCATAGCCGCGCAGCAAAAGTTTCCTGACACCTTTACTCAGACCTGGCTGGCTGTGGGGCTGGTGATGTCAGGTGTGGGGCCAATTTTTGCAGCGATCTATGCAAATCGGTTTGGCTATGTCATGCCCATCATACTGGGCACCGTAATTTCGATACTCGCCATGGCAGCACTGGTGGCCGAAGTCAGTCAGCTTCGCTATGCCCTCGTTCTGGTCGTGCTGCCCCTTGCCTACTACGTGGCTATTACCTACATCATGGCTGTCATAGCCGATGTGGATGATACCGGGAAAATGGCGGGACTCATGTCCTTTGCTCTGGCTGTGGGTGCCGCAGGCGGACCTGCACTCTTTGGTGCCCTCAATGATGCTGGTCACTCTGCTGTACCGGTCATGATTGTGGCTGTGGCTCTGGGCGCGGTGCTGTCTGCCATCGTAATGAAATTGAGCGCCCACAAAAAAACGGGGTTTGTATGAGTGGTTTGATCCGCGAAGAGAGCATTGAATTTTTGCATTTTTGTTTGGTTCGTATAGCCGTCGCTGCAGGTATGACGACGATACATGCGCAGTATATTGCAGATGCCATCGTGTTCGCCCATCGTCAGGGCAAGCTGAATCAGGGACTGGGTGTCTATGAGGCGCTAGACATTGCGTTGGCGGCAGGTGCGTTAGATCCCACTGCCATTCCTGAATGTGTTGATGAAGGGCCCGCTTATGCGGTGTTCGATGGCCACCGGTCTAGTGGTTATTACACCCTAAGTTTAATGGCGGCTGCGGCCATTGAGAAGGCTCGAGAGACTGGGATCGCCATCGCGTTTGGTGCCAACCATAATGACGCTGGAAGTTTTGCACACTATGTTCATTTGGCTTACGAGCAAGACATGGTGGGAATAGCATCGAACAACACCGTGCCTTTGGCGGCTCCCTATGGGGGCATGGAGAACCAACTGTCATGCCCCCCTTTCGACGCGATCATTCCTGGTGGTGTTGAGCCCCCAATCTGGGCCAGCCTGAAATTTGCCGAATGGTATGACGCCGATATTTCAGAGGCTGTATTGGAAGACAAGCCCATGAAGGGCAAATGGTTGATAGACCCTGTTACCGGTGCATTAAGTGACAATCCTGCACCCTTTGCCAAACCTATTCCCGGTTATGGTCGCGTTTGGGATGCCAGTTGTGCAGGACAAATCGAAACTCCGAGAACCTACGCGCTGAATCTGTGGAATGAGGGTATGTGCGCCATTATCAACCCGCTGGGAAAAACCAGCGTTGACCTGCCCACCATCGACGATTTCGCCGGAGGGTCGGCAGACCCCAGTGTGGGTGGCAGCTATTACATGGCGATTGACCCAAGCCGGTTTGGGCCTATTGCGGCGGTCAAGGAGCGGTCAGATCACTTTATACGTACGGTTAAAAATACCAAACCTCGCCCTGAGCATCGTATTCGTGTTCCCGGAGAATCCGGTTACGAATCTATCACTCAAGGCCAGAGTCAGATAAAAGTCATGGAGAATCACTGGGAGGCATTTTTTAATACCATCGCTGCCAAATATGGATTAACAGAAGCTTTACTAAGAAAGGAGTACGGTGATGACCGGAGTGATAAAGGGTGATGTTCCTTTTTCCATCAAAGACTATACCTCGGCAGGTCTTCGACTGGAGTCTTGTATCCGATATCAAGGCAAAAGCGCTGAGGACGTTTTTGACATTATGGGAGATCCCGAACGCATCACCGATTGGTATCTGCTTGCGAAGCAGGTAAAAATTCATGAATCACCGACAGGGGGCGCTCAGAACTTTAATGTGGAGTTTACTTTTTTCGGCGATGTCTTTGAGGAAATTCTTCATTGGGACCCCCCAAACCGTTATGTGTATGCAGCCCGAGGCAATGAATTCCCCATGCGAGACTACGTTGCCTGTATTGAGCTAGAGGAAGCTAGCGCAATGTCAGGGATCATGCGCTGGCAAATCTACAGTGACGTTATAGAAGGCGAACATTTTCAGCGCATTCTTCCCGTGATTCTTCCTGTGATCAATGAAGTCAGCATGCATAAGCTTTCAGACTTGATCGGCGGGGTAGAGTGCACTGTAGAAAGCTTTTTTTAAAAGGACTCCTATGTTTTTCTCGCTACAGAATAAGCGTGCTTTGATTACCGGAGGTGCCAGCGGCATTGGCTTGGCAACCGCGGCTCGATTCAGAGAGGCGGGTGCATCGGTCATCATTGCTGATATCTGTGACGGTGAGGATGTTGCCGCAGCGATTGGGGCAGCGTTCGTTTTATTGGACGTCAGTGATAGCGGATCGGTCAATGCGCTGTTCACTAAATTGGCGGCTGATGATCAGCTGCTCGATATTGTCATCAATAATGCAGGGCTCTCTGGTGAAGATGGCGTAGCAATTGTTGACAGTGATGAGGCATTGACGCACCGGCTTTTTGCAGTCAATACCATGGGCGTTTACTACGGGCTGAAGTTCGCTCCCCAAGCCATGGTCGATGGGGGCAGTATTATTAATACCGCTTCTTTGGCGGCGTCTTATGTTTATCCCGATTCTGGTCCTTACTCAGCCACTAAAGCTGCTGTTGTCAGCTTCACCACGATGGCGGCCGCCGAGCTAGCGGATCGTCAAATTCGAGTGAATGCGGTGGCGCCATCTTTCATCAGAACGCCTATGACAGCACCTGAAATGGCTGTTTTTGAAAAGTTTGGTGAAAAAGCGACGCATGCTTTACGCATTGCTGAGCCAGAAGAGGTGGCCTCTGCGTTTCACTTTCTAGCGAGTGACGATGCCAGCTATATTAATGGTCAGGTCATTTGCGTGGACGGCGGTATGGGGCTTGGATTTACGCGGGCCATGACTAACCTCATTGCCGAGTCTTAGTACTGCTGCCTAGGACCACCGCGTGGTGCCGCAAGTCTGCCGTGCTTTTCTGCTATCGCAAAGGAGGCATAACAGTTCAAAAAACAAAGCCGCTGCAACATGACTACTTTGGCCGTCAGTGTCGCGCAGCGGGTTGAGCTCTACCATATCAGCCCCGATGATATTAAGGCCCCTTGCTCCGAGGATCATGTCACGAACCTGCCGAGGGTTAAGACCGAAGGGCTCCGGGCCTGTGGTACCCATCATGTAGCTAGAATCCAGGCTGTCGACATCTAGGGACAGATATGCCTTTTCCTCACCCACGATTTCATGAGTTTTATCGATAACGTACTGTGTACCTTTTTCAAAGACCTCATCGGCACTGATAACTGTCATACCGGTATCGTGAGAGAACTCCCAAAGAAAGTTCGCTCTGCCACGAATACCTATTTGAACTGTGCGCTGTGGATCGATAAATCCTTCTAGTACGGCCTGTCGGAAGATCGACCCATCATTGACTTTGTCGCCGCCCCATACCGCCATCGTGTCGCAATGAGCGTCGATATGAATCACGCCAAAGCTGTCGTCGTGAACCTCTGAAAGTGCCTTGAGTACGCCGAAGGAGGTGGTGTGTTCCCCGCCACAGTTCAATGTTGCGCAGCCCGCCACTGCCAGTTGATGGCATGTGTTGTAAATATCATTTAAACGACTTTGCAGATCAGTAGCCGACCATTCGACATCACCATAGTCGACAATAGAACATAGCTCGAAAGGAATGTTTCCCGTGACATCATGTACCGGCCCATAGTTTCGGCTCGACTCACGGACCGACTTTGGGCCGTGGCGCGTTCCCGATAGGCCAATAGCACCAAGATCAAGTGGGCTACCCAGCATGGCAATATCAACATCGGTCAGATCAACCCGATGAGGAGCCTGAAAAAACCCTGGATGTTTTAAAAAGCCGTTTGTGTCCAGGTTGTAGCCTTGTGCAAGGGCGCGCTCAAAAAAAGCCGCGACAGGTGTGTCTGCAAAATCAAATGCTGCACGATCAAGATATCGATACTGTTCAAGTTGACTCGAGGTGACTTTTGTCATGACTAGAAACCTTTATTTCGTTTGTCCTACTTTAGATTGTCTCTAGACTGCGTTCTTTACAGGCCCGAGGCAAAACCCCCTGCAACAGGAAGTGCCACCCCGGTGACATAGCTAGCCATATTGCTGGCCAAATAGACCGCAGCCTGAGCTATTTCTTCTGGCTGCCCGGAGCGTCCCATGGGTATCAGGCTTGATTCGAGTTCCCGTGCATCAGCAACGCTCAGGTTCTCTGCCTCGGCAATAATTTCCAGGCTAATGTCCAGCATTTGGGTTTCAATCGAGCCAGGACAGATAGCGTTAAATCGAATATTTTTTTCTGCATACTGCAGCGCAAGTTGCTTGGTAAGCCCTACAACCGCGAACTTGCTGGCGCTGTAGCAGGCGGGAATACCCGAGACCGCCCCCGTGCCTGCCAATGACGCAATATTGATGACACTGGCATTCCGGTCCATGAGGTGTGGAATCGTCTCTCTACAAACATTGACCACACCGCGCAGGTTTACGGCCAAGGTCACGTCCCAGTCATCATCGCTAATGGCCATGAAGTCTGCTGAGCCCCGTCCTACTCCGGCGTTGTTAACAACAATATCGAGTTGGCCATACTGCTCAATGATATTGCTTACAGCTGACCTAATCGATTGGGCTTGCGTCACGTCACAGGGTAGGCCATCCATATCGGCAAAGCCTTCGGCAGTCGGCAAATCAACGCCGACTACGGAAGCCCCTGCCTCTTGTAAGGCAGTGACAATAGCCCGGCCGATGCCGCGTGGGTGTGCGGCACCTGTCACCAGAGCGACCTTATTGGTGAGGGTGTTAGTCATGATCCATTCCTCCCATAATTTCTACGGCACTGAGCAACCACTTCGGGGCGTCCGCTTCTGCGCCAACACCGCCATAGCTGAGCAGGCCCTCCTCTTTAAGCTGTCCGGATCGTATGCGGGCGGAAACATCGTCGAGATCAGTAACAAAGCGGCTCAAGGCTTCGTCTGACATAACGTCGATGGTTAGGTGAATAGCAGGGGGAGTACTAACACCCAATAAACGCCAACCTTTTTGTTCCATACCACCCACGACCAGTTGAATATTGAAATCATCCGAGGCAATCATCATTAGCGGCCCGTGAGTAGGCCAACTGCGTAAACCGTCAATGCGTTCACAGGCTTCCGCGAGTGTCTGCTTAACACGTAATAGTGCTCTGGCATTTTCAAGGTACCCCTCGTGACCCCAGTGGTGCATCAATGCCCAGACAGCGGCTACGGGCCCAAGAGGTCGACTGCCCACGAAGCTTTGAGAAAGGTATAGCCCACAAGCCCATTCAGTCACGGGTACAAAGTGAAAGCGTTGCTCTTCTTGAGAGCGCCACAATACGGTCGAACAGGGTTTTGGTGCATAGCCATATTTATGGAGATCGGCGGCTATGGATCGGACGCCAGCAACGCTGAAATCATAGGGCGGAATCGCCTCGCCCAATTCGCGCATAAACGGAAGGATATAACCGCCAACACAGGCATCAACGTGAAGCCAAAGACCCTGTTTAATAGCGAGTTCGCCAAGTTCAGTAATAGGGTCAACGTGACCGTAGGGCCAGTTGGGTGCGGAGGCCACTATACCAATGGTGTTTGGACCAATAGCATTCTCAAGCGCTTCAAAGTCAGCACTAAGGTCAGATTTCTGTGCCACCGTAACGACCGTAATGTCGAGATATTTTGCTGTTTTGTGAATGGTCGAGTGTGTTGAGTAGGGCGCTATAATTTCGGGGTTTGTAATCTCGGGCTTATGTTCTCTTGCCCAGGATCGCATGGCATGAAGTGCGCAAAAATTACTCTCAGTACCTCCCGATGTCAGGTTGCCACGCCCCTGTTCGCCACCACTAACGAGATTAATACAAATATCCAGAACCTCGTTTTCAAGACGCGCAGCAGCGGCCTCTTGGAAGCTAAATAAGCCATTCCAGCCAAGAAATTCAGTGAAAGCAGCGGTTATGAGCTCGCCCATTTCGTCGCGACCCTGAAAGGCGGTGCTGCTCAGTTTGCCGCGATCATTGGAGGTCATTGTGGCGCGCAAATCACGAATTTCATCCAGCACTGCGGCGCTGGGCTGTCCTTGCTGTGGCAGCTTGTAAGGGCTGGACACGTATACCTCCTCATGAGTAAAAAAAGCGATGATAGGTGACATTGCACTACCACTTTACCTTAGAGACGCTTCTGTTTGACGGCCATCACCATCAATGGGTACAGTCACTGCTCTAGGTATCAGAGGTTTCCTCGGTGGCAAAATCTAAGCTGGTTGAACAAGCTTGGCAGACGCATGTTTCACATGCGATAGAAAATTTATCCCGGGAAGATTTTTACAGTAGCTTTGCAAGTTGCTGCGAATACCTAAGTGGTTACGACAGCACACTCGTGGTCTGGCTGAGCCGTGAGCATAAGCCGCTACATCTGTTTGATAACATCCCTACATTGTACTTGAGCCAAACGCAGCCACCTTGGATCAATGGTGCTTATTTGCTGGATCCTTATTATCAGTTGTTCCTATCAAACGCACCCTCGGCAGTTTATCGGCTTGAAGATGTCATGCCCGACAACTTTTTCGAAACAGATTATGCAAAAAGTTATTACCACGATACGGGCTTGATCGACGAGTGCGGGCTGCTAATAAATCTCGGTGATGATCACGCCGTTTTAGTGTCTTTAGGGTTGCGCTCACAGGGCAAGTTATCCGAGATTTGTACCCGCGATATTACCTCTGCGTTACCCACCCTTGCGTCTCTGTGTCGCAAACAGCAATCTGCGGCCAATGGAGAGATAAATTTCTCTGCGCCGCTAGACAAAGCCTTTAGAAATTTTGGCCGGGATCATTTGAGTAAGCGTGAGCGCGAGGTTATTCAGTTACTCCTTAAAGGACACTCCAATAAATCTATTGCTCAGCTTCTAAATATCAGCGTAGACACGGTAAAAGTATTTAACAAACGGTTTCACCTAAAATTAGGCATTTCATCTCAAGCAGAATTATTTTCACTGTTTTTAGAGTCAATATCCATGATTCCCTTTGATGCCGATATTGATCCATTGACACATTATCTAGAGATTACGAGACCGTCTTCATAACGGTATTTCAAATACGTTTTCGGTAAGTTTTTTTAGATTTATTTCGGGCGCAGTTCAAGCATTTAAAATCCTGAAAAATGGGGCATAAATTTCGATTTAAACAACGATTTCAATAGACACATTTCCCGCCATGAACCATGATGTTTTAACGTGTTGGCCGGCTGTGGAATTCATGAAGAACCCAAAGAATAATGAATTGCCCCCATACCTAAGCTATGAGGCTGTAACGTTTTATCGGGCTGCTGTTCCTATCACGCACACCATCGATTTTGGTGATAGCGAAGCGGTACGCGAGTTCAGAAAAGAGGTTCATGCTGACTGGGCGAAGATCACTGAAGAGATCGATTTTTCTTTCGATTTGCATGAAGAATATCTAGGTGATGTCCGCGCACTTCGAATCACTACAGACACCACACGAGAAACGGACAAGACTATTTTTCTGCTTCATGGTGGTGCTTATGTTTTAGGCACACCCGAGGTGAATGCATCGTCTGCGATTTTGCTGGCGCAAGCCACGGGTATACCGGTGTTGTCGATTGACTACAGGTTGGCGCCGGAGCACCCATTTCCAGCCGCTCTGAATGACGCGCGTGACGCTTATCTAAGTCTAGTAGAGTCTGGGTGCAAGGCAGATGACATTTTCGTAGTGGGTGAATCGGCGGGCGCCGGACTGGGCGTATCGCTCTGTCTTACGTTGCGCGATTTGGATAAGGTACGACCGGGGGCATTGGTTTCGCTGTCTATTTGGGCTGATCTTGAGGCGTCGGGCGATAGCCTGACAACCCTCATCGATTCAGACCTAGATTTTGGCAATCTGGCGGCGCTGTACGACTGCGGTTACCCCTACGCGGGTGATAATGATTTGAGCCTGCCATTAATGTCCCCTGTTAACGCGGCGTTACATGATTTGCCGCCTATGCTCATACAGGTTGGCGCCAGAGAAATGCTCTTAAGCGATAGTCTGAGATTAGCTTCTAATGCCCGGGATGCAGGTGTCCCGGTTGATCTCGATGTATGGGATGGTATGGGACATATGTTTCAGGCTATACCGTCCTTGCCCGAAGCGACAAAGGCGCACTTACGCATTCGCGCGTTTTTGGAGAAATTAGGGTGAAGGGAATCAGTACCGATCAACCGGTGAACCCCGATGACTCTAGGGTCATTGGTGCCGCGGTGGTGATGGCGGTGATAGGCCCGATTTTTTTCCTGCTGCAGCCATTTTATGTGGGGGCATTAGCTGATGTAGTTGGTTTTAATGCACAACAGATTGGCTGGCTAATCGGCGCCGAAATTTCTGGTACTGCTGTTGCGTCCATTGCAGCGTTTTTTTACGTACGCTACTTAAACTGGCGCGCGGTTGTTACATTTGCCTTGCTGGCTCAAGCGATTTGCAACCTTGCATCTTGTTTGGTCACAGGCTACACGGAGCTTCTACTGCTTCGCTTCGTCACGGCGGTACTGGGTATGGGGCCGCTTTATATTATTGCTATTGCGATGCTTAGCGTTACCACGCGCACGGGTGTTAACTTCTCTATAGTCGTCTTCGGTCAGATGACGCTGGCTATTGCAGGATTGGCCATATTGCCAAATTTTGTTCAGCAATTCGGGATGGCTGCACTTTTTGCTCCCATTGCAATCATCGGAGTTGTCGCGTTTAGCATCACCGGGTTTATACCCAGGCAGGCAATGACAAGAGCTGAAGGTAGGGTTCCAGAAATTGCACGAAATAACGCCAGACCCGCGATTGGAGTGCTCTGGGTGCAATCGCTTTGGTATCTCGGTATCGCAGGGGTATGGACTTTTATTGAGCGCATTGGGGTTGAGGCAGGTCTAGCATCAACAGATGTAAATACGGCGCTAGCTATTGGCATGGCTGTGGGTCTTGCGGGGGCTATTAGTTCTGGCTATCTCACCGAGCGCTTTGGCCGTGTGTTGCCCTTTCTGGTGGGTATGATATTTCAGTGTGTCGCAATTACATTGCTTCTTGAAGGACGAGATTATTACGGTTTCCTCGCCATAATTTGCCTCTACAATCTGATGTGGAACATGAGTATGCCGCCGCTGTTTGAGCTTATGGCCTTAGCGGATGGTCAGAACCGTTATGCGGTCATACTACCCACAGCTCAAGCCTTAGCGTTGATGATAGGCGCAATTATGGGTGGGATATTTGTGCATGACTTTGGGTTGAGCGCTGTCCTGATTAGTGGAATTGTATTTACCTTACTGGCTTTACTATTGTTTTTGGTGATTGCTTATTGGCTTGACCGGTCTGCAAAGATTCAGTCAGCGCCGACATAGTTCTCCGCTAAAGCCATCACCGTCTCAATAATATCGGGGGTCAGAGCGATAGCCGTATCGGTAGTCTTTCGCGTGTGGAGCCATCCAAGATAGGTAAGTCCGCGAGCGAGCAAGAAAGTGTCCAAATGCTTGAAGTGCTCGTCAGGCATGGCGCGTTGTTCTCTATAACCCTCCAATAAGGCAGCTCTTAAATCTTCGAAAATAGCGTCTCCGAGATAGAAGAAAAGCGGGGTGGCAAATTCAAATAAATGCCAGCCATAGCCAAAGTCATCAAAGTCGATTAGATGAATATTTTGATTTTGCACCAAGATATTTTCGGCGAGGAGATCGGCATGTATCAGACTGAAGTACCGAGAATCTTCTCCCAGTGTCTCCAGTTCAGTACGCAGCTTCCCTCGAGCCGTTTCAAGTACTTTTAGTTGCTCGCTCGTCAGGGCCTCCAATTCCCAGAATCGTCCCATAACAGGGTCGCTGCCGATAAGGCCCTCAACGTCCCATGCGTGTCGTTTGAAGTTTTCGGGAGTAATCCAGTCCACCGCTTGGTTATGAACTTGGGCGGCGAGATTTCCAAGTAACCGGTAAGCGCTGACTAGCTCGGCATCATTTGTCTCAGTTTGTTCGTCAATGGAATCTAACTGTACGCCATCGATCCATTCAACCAAATCGCAAAAGTAGTTTGAATCTGCAGCATTTATTTCGGTAACAAGGGCTCCTTCCACTGTGGGGCGGACCGTTGGTGTACGAATGCCGACCTCGTTCAGAGCTCGCATCCAAGTAGTCTCAGACCGAAGAGCCCGCTGGTCGTGATAGTTGGGTCGATGGACGCGCAGGACAGAATTAGCCTGTTCATTGACTGACACTTTAAAAACCGCATTTTCTCGAAATTTGAGCAATTCCAGGCCTGCATGAGAGAGCCCGTAAGAGGCCAATGCTCTGCGAGCAATGCCTTCTGCAGATTCAGTCGTTTCTGTGTTGGTCATAAAAAGCTCTCATGATGGTTCTGTTAGAAGGGCGCAGAATCATTGAAGCGTCGCAGTACATTGCGTGTCACTGCGGCGACATTGTTCTCGAAATTGTTGTGGTTGAGTGCCGATGACCAGGCTATGGATCCGGTTGAGAAAACTGCGCCGCCGCCAGAAATAGATCGAAATGTCATTTCTGCATAAACATCGTCAACCGTATAAAAGTCATCAGGCTCCAGGATGCCCGGCAGCGTGGCGCAGCGGGCCAGCACAATCGTGTCGTTAGGGGTGCCCATTTGAGGATCAGTGCGGTCAATTTCTTCGCCGACAGCGCCGCCAAAATGATTGCCAAAATTGCCAATAATGTCGTCAGTAACACCTTCAAAAATGAAGCCGGTTTTTTCTTCGTCGAGATTCTTTTCGCGCTCATAGTAGCTGGGGCCAAAAAATGCCATAGCGACAAAGCCAACTCCCAATAATTTTTGTGGCGCACGATCGTTCAGTGCCCAGAGGGAGCCTGACACACCATCAAACTCATGAAAGCTCTCGCCATCGGGCATGAGTCTCCGTACTTCAATAACACCGGGTAATTCTTGATGATGGGATGTCACCCAAAAAAATCCGTTGGCTCCCATATACATGAGTCGTCCTCCGGTTTGGGTATAGGTTTCTACCGCATCGAGCATTTTTTTAGTGACATATTCTGGGTGGCTACCCGTCATTACCACCCGATAGTTACTAAGTAATTCGAGGCCCTCATCGTGTAGGAGGTCGTCGGTAATAATATCGAAAGGTATTTCTTCATGCTCCAGCCAATCGATAATGTCGGTATCGGCCACAAAGTTATAGGCCTGCCCTCCCGGTCGATGATGAACCATGGGGCGCAGTCGAGAGGCATAATTAACCTCAGACTGGTCGGAGTGGTAGCAGTAAGTACTTCGGCCAACTTCCGGATGTCGCTCTAAATAGTCACTGTCCTTCGGACTGGTGTGAACCATGGGGAATCGGTCGTTCCAGGCTATGTTCAACGTATGGTTGGCGTAAGCTATGTAGCTGGTCGTTGGCATGAGTAGTGCAATGTTGCTGGTTGCTGTGCCGCGCTTTGGCGCGACGAAAAAGCAGATGTGGTCGGTAGATTGTTGATGGGTTAGGCGCGCGGCGTAGAGTCCGCTGGGAAGGTCGTCGGGTATTTGATACGTGAAGTCTGTGCGCCACTCGGCGTCATAAAGATCGTCATCGTGAAATTGAACAGCACCATAATGACTTGGGTTATCTACCCAATTTGTGCAGTCGCCATTCCATTCAACACCAGCTACCGCACGCAGGGGTAGGTTAACGGTTTCGCCATGCAACCCATAGGGGCCCTTATCAATAATTCGCGTACTGCCGATGCCTTCTGAGAAATCCCAGTCAGCCAGTAGGCGCTCAGTCTGGTCGGGCCCTAAGTGAACGGTGCCTAAAGCAACCAGTTCATCTCCCTGGGTCCTGTAACCTTGCTGCTTCGGTACTCCAGAAAATATTCTGGGTCGCTCGATCTTGCCGTTGAAACACCCGGTGGGGCGTGCTCGGACACCGTTGCCTAGCCCGTCATGAGCAGCGCCAATACGAATTGGTCCGCTTTGGGTGGGTGTAAAGGTTTCCGGGACTGTGAGGCTGCGCCGAAGAGGCCAGTCCAGCAACGTGTTACCGGTCTTGGTAGCCCGGGATGTAAAAATCTGACATTGCTGGGTTTCGGAATCAAAACTGATGGTGACATAAGTCCAAATGCCATTAGTTGCCAGCATGTGGGTAGACAGTTCCAAACTGTTCCCCTGACTGTCTCCAAGTAAAAGGGCAGGGCACCCTTTCTCGTTAAGAATAACAGCCCAGCCGTGCTGTGTTGTTTGATTCCAGCGGGACAGAAGGTATTGGCGGCCCTTGTGAGCAGTGGTGGGTTGAAAATACAAAGAGACAGAAAAGCTGTTGGGTAATACTGCAAGCGCCTCGTCTGCTACCTCAATAAATGAACCGGTATAAATGGGTTGTTTCGATCCCTCGTATTCGCCAGCAAAGGCTGCTGCAATAGACCTTTCACAAAAACGGTTAGCGTCAGTTAGGGTATCGGCATTTCGCAAGCGCACGAGATCTGCTTGATATGGAGCTTCAGTTTCTGTGCTGACTTTAAAGGCAACGGTTTCTCCTGGTCGTGCAGTAAGAGGGTCGCAATAACCGATCACAGTCTGGTCGTGTGTCATAGCTTGTTACGCCTTTATAAACCGTGAAAACGCGCCTTCAATGACAAAATATTATTGAGGTTGCCGTTATCAGACATTTGAGGATCACCTAGCAGTTCAATCTGGTTTACTCGCTGCAATAGCGTGTTTGCCGCAACGCGGGCCTCCATACGCGCCAGTGGTGCACCCAGGCAAAAGTGCGGACCGCCTGCAAAACTCAGATGTCGGGGGCGCTTGGTTGTAATATCAAAGTTATTGGGCTTTTCGAAAACACTGGGATCACGGTTGGCCGCAAGGAACCACAAAGCTACAGAATTACCGGCAGGAATCGTGACGCCATGGAATTCTGCGTCTTTGCAAACGCTGCGTATAGTCATTCTCAAAGAGGGTTCAAGGCGCAGTGTTTCCTCAATGGCCGCATCAATCAGGTTGGGGTCTTTTTTGAGGAGCTCAAATTGAGAGGGGTAACGAACCATGCAGCGAATAAAATTTGTGATCAGGTTCGTGGTGGTTTCATTCCCAGCCAGCAATAAGAGCATTGCAGTAGATTCAATTTCTTCGTCACTAAAGCGCTCGCCATCGAGCTCGGTTGTCATTAGGGTCGATAGGATATTGTCATCCTGTGGATTTTTTCGTAAGAATTTAAGGTGATCGTGAAAATAGTCAGCCATCTCCTGTGTAACTCTGACTACGCTGTCAGCCCTCTCGTCGTCCCACTCAGTGAGCCAAAACGACGCCATCGTGTTGCGTTGCATGGTATTTGTCCAATCACGCACAATAGACCAGTCATCAGCGGGCAAACCTAAAATGCCTGTAATCATGCCGATGGTGAGTTGCGACGAGACGTCGTTAACCAGATCAAACTCATCCACCTTCAGGGCATATTCGAAGCGTTCTTTGGCAATTTGTTCGGCTCGCGGAAGAAATTTCTTAATCACCTTGGGGAAAAACCCCTGCTGGGCCAAGCCACGAAGCCGGGTGTGACGCGGTGGGTTCATCAAAATGAAGTTTTCGGTGGCCCGGCCCAGGTTGAGGGCATCGAGATCAGTATTGATGGGTTCGCTTGAGAACGTTTCCCAGTCAAGCAGGACGCGCTTTACATCTTCGTAGCGAAATATGCTGTAGACCGGGTCTAGGGTGACGTCATGCTTTACAATCGGGTGTTCTGACAAGCCCTTGGTCATGAAAGGCAGGGGGTCTTTAATAAAGGCGTCGCTGAGGGCATTAAACCCGAATGCTTGCGGCGATGGACTGTTTGCAGATTCAATCATGGTGATAGATCATCCTCACTAGGCCCGTCGAATTTCGAGTTCTACCGCCTGAAGTAGTAAAGCCACCTAATCTGATGGCATGGGTTTGTTAGCAGATCTTAACTCGAATTAATTTGAGTTTTATGACATTTATTTGAAATAGTATGGGTCATAAAATTTTTAACTTCAAATTTTTTCGAGTTAACGAGTTTTAAGAGCGCTAAGTTGTGGAAGCTTATTTGTGATGAAAACAGCAGAAAAAGGCCAGTCAGCCACTCAGGCACGGGGGCGGGAGCGCCGGCAGCAACTGATCGAATCGGCTAGATTCCTACTCGAATCCCATGCAATGGATGCGCTGTCTCTGGCCGATATTGCCGCAAATGCTGGTATCCCTACAGGTTCTGCCTACCACTTTTTCCCCAATGTTACGGCGGTTTACCAAGCGCTGGGAGAGCGCTTCTCTGATGAGTTGGATGCTGAATTATCAAAGCCATACCGGGTCTCGGCGGAAGATGGGTGGTTGAGCATCATTGATGAATCGATTGATCGAGCACATCGTTTCTACAAAGCCAGTGGGGCCTACAGGCAGTTAATTATTGGGGCACGAGTTCCCGCCGATATCAAATTGTCGGACCGCCTCAACGATGAAGTGATCGGTCAGATCTTGATTAATGCGATAAATGATCATTTTTATCTGCCCGAGATTCCTCGTGCTAATGAAATCTTTTTTCACGTTGTAGAAATCATCGATCTGTTTTTCACACTTTCAGTGCTGCGCAATGACGAGATTACAGAGCACATGAGTATCGAGGCCGGGCGGGCGTCAAAAGCCTACTTGCTGACTTACTTTCCCAGCGTTCTGACGCCAAGAGATAAACCTAGCTCAAAGCAGGTCCCTCAGGGTGTTTGATTCAACGTGTTCAAACCCGATTGGCAGGAGTGTGCGTCCAATCGTCTTGCGCGACTGTTGACAACATTGAGAAAAATATTAAACCGATGCCGCAGCATGCTGGCCTATTCGCAGGTTGTTTAGTTTGTTCGGGCAGTTATTACTTGTTCTATCGTGATCCTGTGATCACGAAGGGGCAACGTGACTGGCTCATTGTGGCGCTTGAGAAGACCTTGCTGGAATTGTGCGGCACTGAAGCACAGATTGATGGGCGATAACTGCGTTGAATCGACTGGTTATGGCGATTTTTCTTTAGCTTTTGCTTCGGCCAACAGACATAAAATCTCATACATCAAAGTGGCGCCCACGAGGGCGGTATTACCACTGGGGTCAAAGGGTGGCGCAACCTCCACCACGTCACCACCTATCAGATTCAAACCGCGCAGCCCACGCAAAAGCTCCATCGCTTCTATGGTGGTGAGGCCGCCAATTTCTGGGGTGCCTGTACCGGGTGCGTATACCGGATCGAGGCCATCGACATCAAAAGAAATGTAAGTCGGATGATCGCCAACTAACCTCCGGGCTTCATCAATGACCTGTTTTACTCCCAGCGCCGTGAACTCCTCCATGAAGACCACACGCATACCTTGTTCAAGTGAGTAATCCCAGCCTTCACTGGTTTCCTGGGCGCCTCGGATGCCTATTTGGATGGTTCGATTTGGATCTATAAGCCCATCCTCACAGGCCCTTCGAAAAGGCGTGCCATGCATAAATTTTGATCCGGAGAATTCATCCCAGGTATCGGTGTGGGCATCAATATGAATGAGCGCGACAGGACCTTTGGCCCCAAGGGCTTTCAAAATAGGATAGGTGACCGAGTGGTCTCCACCTGCGCTCAACGGCATAACATCTGCCTCGACAAGGCGCTGATACTGCAGTTCGATCTCTCTAACGACGTGCTCGTGTTCGTACATACGAGACAGTTCGATATCACCTATGTCGCCGATGCGACACAAATCATAAGGGCTGAATTTATGGACGTGATGAATGGAGCGCATCAGCGTGGAGGCTGCTCTAATCGCTTGCGGCCCGTGCCGTGCTCCGGGTCTATTAGTGACGGCACCGTCATAAGGAATTCCAACCAACGCAATATCAAGGTCTGACAGGTCGGTTACCAAGGGCGTACGCATAAAGGTGGGAATGCCTGTGAATCGGGCTTGTTTCATGGGGTTGTGCGAATCATCGGAGAGCGCCGAATTACGTTCATAAAAATTATTCATGTTCGATTTATTCCTTTTTTTTGGCTTGTGCGTGGCGCTCAGGTGATGGGTACCCCACCTTCCTCAAGAATGCGGCGTAACGGCATGAGTTCTTTCTCATAGTGGCGCCATCGAGCTACCGAGGACCGATAAACCGGCTGCCTAACCTGAGCCGCGCTGGCTGTCGTTGATGCTGCTGAATTCTTGTGAAATTCGAGTACAGAGTCGCTCCAGCTTAAGCCACAAAAATCTAGAGTTTGTTTTGCCGTTGTTTCCAGATCTTCGGTGAGGGCTTCGTACTGGACCTGATAAATTTGCTGAGGCAGTGCGTTATGCCAATGTTGCATCAGGTGATAGTAGGCTACGTAGTAGTGGCCCAGATCTTCCAGAGAATAAGAGTAGGGGGCCCCGGCATTGAATAGCATTTTAAAATTTGAGTAGCAGGTATCCATGGGGTGGCGAACCAGATTGATCATTTTTGCATGGGGCATCGCAAGGTAAATCAAGCCGCAGTACAAAAAATTTATGGGCATTTTATCAATCCAAAAGGGTTTGCCCCGAGCATATTTTTTGGTGGCATGTAGATACGTTTCACCCAGCTTAAAAAAATCAAGTTGGCTAGAACCCTGAACCAAATCGAGCTTGTTGAGTTTGGAGTCGCCCGCCAGACCCTTCACGATATGACTGATCATCAGGCTGAGTTCATTCAATTCACCGGCAGCGGTCACCTCGCCTTGGCTGGCAATAACTCGCTCCAATAGAGTCGTGCCTGTACGCGGCATTCCCATTATAAAAATAGGTCCGGTTTTATCGCTGCCCGGCGGATGTTCCTGACTAAAAAACGCGGGGCTGAAGGTGTCTTTGAGCGCCTCCATCACTTCAACATCGTGCTCAACTTTATAGGCCATACCACTTCGACGGATTACAGCGCCTGTTTGCAACGCGGCAAACGATTTCTGGTATTCCTCGAGGTCTTCATATTCTTTAGCCAAGGTGAAATGATGGTGAAACTGATTCTGTCGCCCCTCAATACCAGCGGCAATACGGGCCTCAAGTTGTTGTATGTGATTATTTTCGAGCGTTTGTTTGCGCACGTCTGACCGCAGAAAAAGGCCTTCAAAGTTGTTGGGATCCAAGGTTACGCAGCGATCAGCATGAGCCTCAGCTTCCTGTAGCCTGCCCAAAAATCGGGCATTGGTCGCGGCCATATAACAGAGGTCGGCATTATCTGGCTCCAGTTTGAGACCATCGAGAAATAGTCTATAGGCACGCTCATAGTGCTCGGTCTGGCTGAAAACCGAGCCCATCGACATTAGGACTCTAGCGTCAGTTGGCTGGGTTGCTAAAACCTTTTCGGCACAGCTCATCGCCTCATCTGTTCTGCCGCGCAGTCGGCATAGGATTTCAGCGAGTGTGATAAGAAACGGGAGGTGGTCGGGAACCAATTCATGGGCGCGGCGGTAACAGCGCTCGGCTTTCTGCCAGTTCTCCATGGCTAGATAAACCTGCCCTGCAAAGGATACGAAGCGTGGCTCGCTACTATTGGCGTGCAGGAGTTTTAAGGCAGACTCTTCCGCAAGGGAGTAGTTGCTCTGACGAAGTGCGCTCTGGCCTTGGGAAAAAATAGCCGACAGATTGTCATGATTCATCGTTATCTGTCCGGTGCGGCGAATGACATACCGTTATCTATAGCATACTGCCGCGCTCACTTGAATGAGAAGGGGTTGCCGGGCTGCGACTACCCCTCCTATTTCAAGAGGTTCTCAGAACTCGTAGCGCACTCTAATGCCAAGACTGCGAGGCCGTTCGGCTGCTTCGTAGTTGGTTCCAGCCTGAACAGCGACTGTGGTGACAGCATGGGTTTCATCGGTGAGATTGTTGGCGAATGCGCTTAGGGTCCATTCATCGCCAACAAGATTTATGCTTGCATTCAAAATGCTGAACGAATCGAGCTGGTAATCGTTGAATCCACCTGTGAGATCGTTTCTCGCATCACTTCTGTAACGTCCGTCCCCATGAAGCAGCAGATCAAAGCCACCAATAAGAGCGGGAATCTGGTAGTCAATAGAGAAGTTCGCCATGTGTTCGGAGATGTTGGGCAAAGGCGAGCCTGCGATACCGACAACGGTTCCAGCTGCGGCTGAGAAACCTTCGGTCAATTCTGCGTCGGTATAGACATATCCGACGAAAAAGGACAATCGTTCAGTGAGATTTCCCGTAAGCGACAGTTCCAGACCTTTGCTCTCCGACTCGGCAGCGTTGATAACCGCAGGGAGCGCGGCAATACTGACAAAAGCTTCTATCTGCGACTTGTCCCACTGAGTATAGAAGCCCGTTGCCGAATACTGCAGTTGGCCATCCAACAGGTAACCTTTTAAGCCCAGTTCCCAGTTTTGTGTTTCATCCGCGTCGTAGCTGATGAGCTCCTGAGTAATGATGTCGAAACCAACGGGTAATGCATTAGCCCCGCCATGTCTAAAGCCCTCAGCCCATGTAAAGTACAGATTGTGCTCGCCAAATTCATAGGAGGTGTTCAGTTTGAAAATGAGATCAGACTCGTCTTGTTGGTTGTTGCTGCCAGAGACACCCCACAGGGCGTTCAATTCATAACCCAGCTCGCCGCCCAGTTGGTCCATGAACGCCTGGTCGGCAGTTGTGCATGCAGCTCCGCAATTGGTGAATATTTGCTGCAGAGCGATTTCGTACTCCTGATCAAAGTAGCGAGCACCACCAGTAACTTGCCAGTTGTCAGAAATATGAAAGGTCACTTCACCGTAAACAGCCATGTCCTTAAACTCTGATTGCCTGGCGATATAGAGCTGGGGGACGCCAGGCTGGGGCGTCAACGCGTATAAAAGCGGGTTTAGCCAAGTGTTGGCAAAGTTATATCCGGGTGGGAGGTTAATGTCAGCGTCGTAGTACGCTGATATGGGGCCATCTGCCGAGCCATCAAGCGAAGCCCATTCAGCGTACCCCGGAATCTCTTCGTCAGAGATTAAGTCCGTCTCTTGGTCGTTGTAATAGGCGCCAACGAGCCAGTCAATTTTGTTGTCATCGCCGTTGGAGGCTAATCTGAATTCTTGTGTGAAGTCGTCCCGGTCTTGCGGCTCCCTGGCTGGAAATAAATTAGCTCTTGGATAGCATCCATAAAAGCCACAGCCCGGACGCGTTGCTGACCCTACGCCAAAGAGGTAGTAAAGCGGGACTGAATCCAAGTAGGTGGGCAGGTAACCCAAGTCGCGCACCGTGTCGATCTCACTCTTGGTGTATGCGGTACTAGAGGTCAGTGTTGCAAAGCCTAGATCAGCTTCGACTTCAAGGCTGACAAGATCGACCTCCTGCTCAAAGGTGCTTCTCGAAGCATCGAAAGACTCGTAAGTATCAGACCCGAGCTCGCGGTAATTCTCTCCATCAGCGTCTACATTTTGATGATGGAAATTAAGTTGGGCGCTGAGGCTGTCGGTGGGTTCCCAGAGTAGGCTGGCACGCAGCGTGTAGCTCTTGGCCGTATCGCCATCTTCGATGACCTCGGTCGCGGCCGGACTCCTTAAAATATCATTCGGGTTCTGGAGTACGGTTTTTCCACCCTCGCGCTGATAGATCGAGGTGTAGTCGATAACGCCGCCGCGGTCTTCATAGGCTCCCGAGACTCGCAGGGCCAAGTTTTCTCCCAGGGGAAGATTGATCGCGCCCTCTACCTGATAGGTTTCATCTGAAGACTCTCCCAGCCATTCTGTTCCCCCTGAGATATAGCCTTCAATTGCTTCGGTACTGGGTTTATTGTGTATAAAGCGTACTGTTCCTGCGAGAGACCCTGAGCCATAAAGGGTGCCTTGGGGGCCCCGTAAGACCTCCACTCGATTTAAATCTACGAGCTGAAGGTTGAAAAATGCTGGCGTATTGTCGATGTATGTAGACACCGTCGGAACGGCTAGATTGGAGAAAATACCATTAGTTGCCTGGGCGCGAATATTAAGGCCGCGCATGACAATGCCATTATTCATGGCGTTGCCTCTGGGGCCTTGGTCAGAGAACACAATACCGGCGACACTATTCATAACGCCTGTCAGGTTGGTTACACCGGCCTTAGCCAATTCGTCAGCGCTAAGCGCACTGATGTTGTAAGGGACTTCGATGAGACTCTGGCTTCGCCGAGTCGCCGTGACCAGTACTTCCTCCAAGGCGAGGGCTGACTCTTGGGCAAACGTTGTCTGGACACAGGTTGCGCTCGCCAATGCGACCGCGACTGCAACAGGTTTTTTATACAGCTTCATGGGGTGGCTCCCTTGCATACCATTTTGATATTGCAGATTGCCCCCGAAACGACTTTCAACGGAATGCCCTTAAAGAGGTACACGCGTTAATATTGTTAGTGTGGCACCGGGAGCCTTGTTTTCACTATAACTCGAAAATATTTGAGTTAAAAGGAGGTTAACACCCTTATAATCAATAAAATCAGGGATTATCTGGAAAAATATTGAGATTTGCGGGGATGGCAAGCATTATGATGGACGAGGAAGAAAGTGCAGAATCCATAAGCAGAGTTAATCGCAGTTTGAGTATTCGAGGCGAAAGACTCTATATTGAAGCATGCGATGTGGTGGAGCTTGCTGAACGGTTCGGCACGCCGATCTTTGTCGTATCTGAAAGTCATGTCCGTGAGAATCTCCGGCGCTACAAACAGACGCTTTCGGAGCATTGGCGTAAGGGACCGATTCGTATTATGTGTGCGTTTAAAGCGGCTCCCCTGCTGGCGCTTCGAAACATGCTTAGTGAAGAGGGCAGTGGCTGCGACATCTTCGGCCCCGGTGAACTGGAGGGCGCGATCAGGGGTGGGGTCCCCCCCGAGTTGATCTCGGTTAATGGATCAGTCAAAGACCGCGATATGATTCACCGTGCGATCGAGCTAAGCGCTAGAGTCGTGGTCGACAGTACACGCGAGCTGCTGTTATGCGAAGAGGCAGCCAAGGCTCTAGGTTGTCGCGCAAGGGTGATGGTTCGCGTTAAGCCCTTCCTGAAGGATTTAACACGGGAGTCAGATTTTCTACCGGGCGCAGAGATAAGAGAACTGACTCAGATTATCAAATACGGTGTGCCAACATCGGAGCTAAAAACGCTGGTGTCACAGGTTGCCAAGTCTGATTGCATCGACTTAGTGGGGGTTCACGCCCACATGGGGCGCCACAGCAAATTTTCCGAAGTATGGGAGGCATGGACTCGGCACTGTGTGGAAATTATCGCGCAGATACGAGACCAATTATCTGGCTGGAGCCCCCTAGAAATTGATCTGGGCGGGGGGTTTCCCAGCGAGTCTGATCGGGATACTGATGTCACCGTGCAAGGCTACGAGGGCGCTTCCCTAGAGGAGTTCGCTGCTGTGATTGCTACGACTTTAGAACGTGAGTTGACAGCACATGGCTTTGACCCGGCGGGCATTACATTGGAAATCGAGCCCGGCCGGGGCCTGCATACAGACTCAGGAATTCACCTTGCTGCCGTAAAAAATGTCAAAGAAGAAGCTGTTCACCGCCCCCGAAAATGGGCAGAAATGGATACTTCAGAAGTGTTCCTAGGGGTTGGGGGGCTTAACGACACTCCGCCCTTTGATTTTATGATCGCCAGTAAAGCTGGTGCCCCAAAAGATGACCGCTATGACCTCGTTGGCATGAGCTGCAATGCCGAGATCTTATTTCAGCAAGTTGCGACTCCCTCACTAGAGGTCGGCGATATCGTTGCACTACTAAATACCGGCGCCTATATCGAACCCATGTCGGCTAACTTCAATTCCCTGCCTCGCCCGGGAACTGTTCTGGTTCGTGGGGCGCAGGCTGGTTGGGCCAAGCGTCCCGAAACCGTGGATGAAGTTTTTGCCCGGGATCAACTGCCGGACTTTTTGAAGGAGAGCAAGCAATGACTATAAAGATGGCACTCTCATGGGAGGAATATGCCGGTTTAGATGCGACTGGCCTAGCAGATCTGCTGAGGTCTGGGGATGTATCGGCTCAGGAGCTTGCCTATCAGGCTAGGGCGGCTGTGGGCAGGGTAAACCCTGCCATCAATGCGGTCGTTGAGTTATTTGAAGATGCAATTGTCGAACCTCAGATCTCTGATGGGCCGTTTATGGGGGTTCCCATGATGCTCAAGGATCTGGGTTCAAAAATGAAAGGTCGAGCCCAAGAGGCCGGATACAGCTGGCTTAAAGGGCTAATCGCTGAGGAGGATGATCCCTTAACCGCAAACTTCCGCTCTGCCGGTTTTAATCTCATAGGGCGCACAACGACCCCTGAAGACGGTATGACAGGGGTCACCGAGACATTAGGTTTTGGTATTACGCGAAACCCCTGGGATTTGACCCGGTCTCCGGGTGGTTCTTCGGGTGGGTCTGCCGCCCTCGTTGCGGCGGGAGGGCTACCGGTTTGCAGCGCCTCCGATGGTGCAGGGTCGATTCGTTTGCCCGCGGCCTGGACGGGCTTAATCGGCCTGAAGACAACCCGAGGTCGACTGCCCCTGCCGACAGGAATTCACGAGGCGATCATGCCCTCAGCCTCTGAGGGTATTGTGACGCGCAGTGTGCGTGATACGGCTTATATTCATGAGTTACTAGCCCGCCGCTCCCTCGGTGCGGGGTTCATGCCCTATATGGAAGAGGCCTTGTTGGGTCCTAGCCTGTCACCTGTAGATCGCTCGCTGCGAATTGCGGTCTCGACGGGTAATTGGTCCCGAGTCGATACAGTACCGACTGATGCTATTGAGGCCGTAATGCGGGTGGTCGATTGGCTGTCGAATGCTGGCCATAAGGTTGAAGTGGTCGACGATAGCCAAATTTGCGACTTTGAGCAGGTTTATGCGTCTTACACAATTGCTAATTGGGTGGCACCCCTAGGGCGCTGGATTCCTGAACTGGCAGCGGCTTGTGGTGTTACGCTAACGCCAGAAAACACCAGCAATCAGGCGCTACAGCTGATAGAGGCAGCCAAAGAAATTTCTTTGGCTGATTTTCTTGCGGCTATGGAAACAAATGCGACCACTACACGACAATGGGGCCAATTTTGGGAGAGGGGTTTTGACCTGCTCCTAACACCGACCCTTGGCGATATCTGCTCGCCCGTGGAGAGCGACTATGCCCTGTCGAGCCAGCTTCCCTACCGTGAGTTTTTTGATCTCAGCGTGGATCTGTGTCGCTATACACTGCCTGCCAATGATGCCGGCTTGCCTGCCATCAGTTTGCCTGCGGGGCTCGATCGTAACGGTTGCCCACTAGGGATTCAGTTTTACGCGCCTTGGTGCAGAGAATGCGATTTGATCTGGATGGCAGCAACGCTAGAGCGCGAGCTGCCCCAGTATTTTTCTAAGCTTGCACCCCACAATGTCGTAACGGCGGAGTAACCGAGCGATGACAGCAGGAACCGTACCGAATATTCAGGAATTACAGGATATTGAGGCGATCAAACGTCTGAAGGCTTATTACTGCCAGTATGCAGATAGTGGTGAGCACCCCGAGGAATTTGCCAGTCTGTTTACCAAGGATGCGACTCTTGATGAGGGTGAGGACGGAATATTTGAAGGGCGTGATGCCATCGCGCAGATGTATCGGGATATCTGGCCTTATTTTCGACTTAATCAACACCTTGTGCTTAACCCTATTGTCGAGGTCGATGGTCTCCACGCAACCGGCCACTGGCGACTAGTTCAATATATGACCACAATCCACCCCGAGGGTGATAAAGCCTTTCTGGCGGTAGGTGGTTACGATGAGCGATACCTTAAAGAGCGTGGTGTTTGGCGGTTTCAGCACGTGCACGCGCGAGTGCATTTTTGTTGTGATGCAACGAAAGGCTGGGCACGGGAGCCTTTTGCAACACTGTTGTCACCAGACGCCATGGCGGCCCTGGGTTTACCCATCACAGCTTAATCACCTGATAACCGATGGGAATGCTGGCGTTGATGTGTCACGAATTTTGGGGGCTCCCGCGAAGAATCAACGACTTGGGAAGTTTTTGCGCCCATGAGCGGAGAATAATCGGCGTTACCTATTCCCATATTTAATGCCTCTTAGAGTCGGTGAGACAACCAGATTTATATGTGTTCTAGCAGACTGAGGAGCATGCTTTTCAGCGACGAGAAGCTGTGCGTATTGGGCTGAAATGATAGCGGCCGTAGTGGTCTTATCAATATTAGCGCGAGTTGGCCTCTTTAAGTGTCAGTACTTACTCTGATCTAGGTCAGTTAAGAACTTCCATGGTCGCCCTTTTAAGTTGTGTGAGCTACCCGCTTAAGGTTGTCTATCGAGCCGTCGATACTGCGTCTAGCTCCTCACTATCGTTGAGTTAACGGGCCTACTGTTAGGCCGCTTTTTACTTGCTAATATGTGGCTTTCTTATCTCTTCGTCGAAGTATAAACAGGTCCGATATCCCCTTTGCGATGTCCAGTGGACAATAAATCGTTATACAGTATGACGCTGTATTTCACAGTCAGGTTTTGGAGTAATAGGTGTCAGAAGAGCAGTCAGCTGGGCGGGCGGCAGAAGCCCCTCAAAAAACCACGTTTATGGGCTCAGACAATCAGGCAGGTGCACACCCAGCGATTCTTGAGGCACTGGCATTGGCATCAGACGGCTTGGCCTCGGCCTATGGTGAAGACAGTCTCTCGGAGACACTGAACGCCCGGGTCAGTGATATTTTTGAAACTGATTGTGAGGTCTTTCTGGTTGCTACGGGTACAGCGGCCAACTCATTAATTCTCAGTGCCATGTGTCCGCCCTGGGGCGCTGTACTGTGTCATGAGGGCGCTCACATTATTAACGACGAAAATACTGCTCCAGAATTTTTTACCGGTGGTGCTCGCCAGATTGGCGTACCGGGTCAGCTGGGAAAACCCTGTCACGACGCTATTCGTGGGCAAGTCGAGTTGGCCCAGCTGCATGGAGTCCACAACGTCAAACCCACAGCGATCAGTCTCACCAATGCCACAGAGCAGGGAACTATTTTGCAGCCCACTGAGGTTGCCGGCTACGGTGAACTAGCCCGGGAATTGGATCTGGGCTTGCATATGGATGGCGCGCGCTTCTCCAACGCGGTGGTCGGTTCAGGTGCGTCGCCAGCAGATCTTACCTGGAGGGCTGGCGTAGACGCGCTGACCTTTGGTGCCACCAAGAATGGCGCTATTGCTGCCGAGGCCGTGGTGTTTTTTAACGATCGCTTTAGTGCTGATTTTGCCTATCGGCGTAAACGGGCGGGGCATTTGTGGTCTAAGCATCGATTTTTAGCCGCGCAATTTGACGCTTTTTTGGCCGGTGATTTGTGGTTAGACAACGCGCGCCATGCCAACGCCCTCGCAGCGCGTCTCGCGAACGGGTTGTCGCAGCTGCCGGGTGTTACTTTGCCCTGGCCCACAGAGGCCAATGAGGTTTTCCCGGTGTTGCCTGAAGTTATAGACCAAGCGCTGGAAGCCGCAGGCTTTGTGTACTACCCGTGGCCCATGGTCCCCGGAATGAAGCGGTTTGTGACCAGCTTTGTAACAGACCCTGAAGATATCGACCGCCTGTTGGCCGTTGCTCAGTCGGCGGTCTGATTAGTATCTTTCAGAGGGTTTGCGTAACTCCCAATTGCCCGCAGTAACCAACGACGCGTTTTCTAGCTGCGTTAGCGCGTTGAACCGCTGACAGAGGGTTGTGCTCAAACCCCTGTTGATGCGCTAGTTCGCGGCCATTGCTGCTTGCAGTGCTTTGAGATTGGCTTTGTCTTCGTCGCTGAGCTGGGTGGGTTCGCAGCGGGGGTCGGTTTTCTGGATCGCACTGATCATGCCCCTAGACAAGGGAATGGGTTCACAACCGTGGTTGTTGTCGCAAATAAGATCCCACTGGGGTTCGGCCTGAACGTGGCAGGCAAAGCAGTTGCCGCCAAATCGATTCACAACTTCGGCAAAACCGCGCTTGCCAATGGTTGTGCCCTCTGAAGAAACGTTTAACTCGAAAAACTCCCAGTCGTTGGTTGCGGGGTTAAAGCCGGCTTCACGCTTTACCATGGCCTCAGCAGGCACCAGTTGCACCACCGCACCTTCAGGATAGGTTCCTCCGTTGGCACTGTTTGCTACCGCAACCGTTTCTGCAATATTGCCCAGCAGGTTGTCCACATAGAAATGCCTAACAGGGGTCATATCATTGAGGCAGCGAAAGGTCTCGTTGGTGACTTCTGTAGCCGCAGCAGGTTGCAATAGAGCCGCAGTCATAAGGGCGGAAAATAGCAGGCCAAATCGATTGCGCATGGGGGCTCTCCCTTGTTGGATAACCTGAGTATACCCGAGGTAGAATTTGTGCAGATTTGCGCTCGCTTGCGAAGGCCACTACTGTGGGCGCCCTCACAATTCGACCGTTAGCGAGAAAGGAGTTCCCATGCGGTTTACCCTGTTAGTTCCAATGTTGTCTGCCTTGTTTGCTGTGTTTATGGGTTTTATTGCCTCTGCGAGTGCCAATGAATCTTCACTGACGGTGCAAAGCATCGCCGAGCGCATCCAGTCTGGCGAGTTAGACGAGAGCCCGTTGTTTATGCCCACGGCCGAGCGGCGAGTTGTTTTTGCCAATCCCGAATACTTTATGCCAGTGCGAGAAATAACCCCAGGGGGAAGTCCTTACCCATTGCCCTCGACACCGTTGGATCTGAGCAGTGTTGCCTATGAGGTCGATGGCGAGGTCTTCACCCTGCAGCATTTTTTGTCGCAACAGCCACTGATGGGTTTTTTAGTGATTCGCGATGGCGCGCGGCTACTGGAGCACTATGCCAATGACCACTCGGTAGATTCGCGTTGGATTTCTTTTTCGGTCACCAAATCGGTGACATCTTTACTCGTGGGCGCGGCCTTGGCCGACGGTTTCATTACCAGCTTAGACGACAGCGTGACTGACTATTTGCCTCGGCTACGCGGGAGTGCCTACGATGTAGTCACCGTGAAGCACCTGCTGCAAATGGCCTCCGGCGTGGCTTGGAATGAGGATTACTTCGACCCCGAGTCAGATGTTGCCCTAGCGGGCATCCTCGGCGGTGTGGCACTGACTGATTATCTTTTGGAGCTGCCCAGAGTGCACCCACCGGGTACCCATTTTAACTACAACACGGGGGAGGCCAACCTCACAGGTGAATTACTTCGGGCGGCCATTGGTAACAACGCCTCTGGTTACCTGAACCAGAAAATTTGGGGTCCCTTTGGCATGGAGTTCGATGCTGTTTGGCCGGCTGATGGCCCCAGCGGGGGGGAGGCGGGGGGCTGCTGTATTAGTGCGGCCTTAAGAGATTATGGACGGTTGGGGCAGTTCGTCTTGGACGATGGTGTATTGCCCGACGGCGCCCGGGTCCTACCCGAGGGTTGGGTTGCTGCTAGCGCCGCCCCTTCCGAGGGTTCTGAAGAGTATGGCTACATGTGGTGGCGCTATCCGGGTGAGCGATTCAGTGCCGCGGGCATTTTTGGTCAAAAAATATTTATTGATCCCCAGACAAGAGCGGTGATCGCAGTCCACAGTAATGCCGATGCCGCGAGCGGCAGCGTTTATGCGGCACACCTT
>Ga0206126_10001008_pt1 | contig 35892 bp, 21 predicted proteins | sample Helgoland_Spring_5_FD_148621 | JGI IMG/M metagenome (GOLD analysis project Ga0206126, IMG submission 148621) | Pelagic subsurface seawater microbial communities from Kabeltonne, Helgoland, North Sea - Helgoland_Spring_Bloom_20160412_1 | ecosystem: Environmental > Aquatic > Marine > Epipelagic ...
CGCCAACCAACCTCGCTCCAGCGCCTCGTGTTCCTCGTCCATGTCCACTATGGCCATGGGTCGGCATATCACCAGATCCTGATGTTCCTGTTTGCCGAGGGTGTGATCAAAGAGTAGTTCCATTGCGTGATATTTAAGGTGTTGTCAGAGACGGCTTACGCCATCTGAAACTTCGCTTACGCTCGTTTCGTTTTCTAGATTTACGCTTACGCAAAGTAGAAATTAACGGTGTACGCACTTTGCGTGCCCTGTGGTAGATGAGCAGTCACAATTCGGCTATTTCTAGCCGAACCGACTTGAACCCTGTGGTGAGTTCGCAGTCACTATACATCGCTACCGGAGTTGGGCGGTTGTGCTGTACCCATTTGCTCATTCATTACAACGCGAGCCTACCAAATCCTTGTATAATAGTTCTTGGTAAACCTGGGGATTGACTTTTTCTAAGAGCCCCATCATTTTTGCTGTGTGCATCTAAGGATTCACCTGTCGCCTTGTCGGCCGCATTTCCTTGCTCACTGGTTGCGATGCTATGTTTGCCTGTTGGAAATTTTTAAGAAATTGTAGTTTGCCTATCGCACTTGTTTATACGAGTTTTCTTTCTAGGTCAATCTTTTTGGCTTTAAATACCACGATGCATTGGACATACCAAGGAAACGAAATTCACACAATACCTGAAGAAGTTGTGGGATTTGTTTATCTCATAACCAACACCACCAACGGCAGGATGTACATTGGGAAAAAATTAGCAAGATTCAAAAGATCTCGTCCACCTCTCAAAGGCAGAAAGAACAAGCGTAGATACAAAGTTGATTCTGACTGGCAGGACTACTATGGATCTAGTGATGATCTCACGCTAGATGTCAACAGGCTTGGTAAAGACAATTTCACAAGGGAGATACTTTTCTATTGTAAATCAAAAGCGGAACTATCCTATGTGGAAGCACGTGAGCAGTTCTCACGCAAGGTCTTGGAAACCAATGATTATTACAATGGTCACATCCGTGTCAGGGTGCATGGTAAGGGAATCCTCAAGTCGTAAAAAAACCCCCGACTATTGCTAGTCGGAGGCTTTGGGTTTTGCAAAATCCAATGATCGATTACGCCGCCGTTTTGGCCGCGTTCTTAACTTCCTGAATTTCTTTTCTTCTTGCTTTGATCAGTTTAGATAATTCTGCTAGGGCCTTTCTGGCTCTTGTTGCAGAGGCTTTTACACCCTTATCAACAAACTTCCCATTCTCTTCTGAGTAAGTCTGAATTGCTGTCATTATAGCGTCATGTGTTTCATTTGACATATTAATTGTCCTTCCTTTATTATCGTACGATTAACATTAATTAACGTCAGTGTAATTAAAGCACGTAAGAAGTGGTTTTGTCAACATAAAAATTAAACAATTATGTCAACATCATTGGCATAGTTGGTAAAACCATTTTCTTTTACAACTTTCAATACAGAATTTACTCTGCTTACCAATTCGTCCTTGTGGGAGATCAGGAAAATATTTTTCTTCTGCGTCCTGCTCATGTCTTTGAGGACTGCCATTGAACTCTCAACTCCTGATATGTCCATACCTGCGTCTACCAGTTCGTCGATGAACAGCAAGTTGATCTGTTGATAAAGGCTTTCCCACACGTCTCTGAATGCCCAGCTCAGACTCAATATCAATCTGTTTCTTTCGCCTCTTGATAAGTTGTCAAAATCCAGTTCCCTGCCCAACTCCTCGATACGCACACTGAGATCTGATTGGAAAGTCACCGTGTGTGGTAGTTTCACTTTGCCTAGGAAATATGCCAGGCGTTGATTCAGATATGTCAAGTTCTGTTCTATGATCCTTGTTCTTATGAATGAGTCTTTTGCCGTCAACAGTTTGTATAAGAACTCTTGGTGTCTGTGTAGGTCTTCCATCTCGTTGGCCTTTTCGTAGTCCACTTCCTGTATTGCGGATTTCTTCATCTCCGCTATCTGTTCTGCATATGTGTCTTCTTTCTTCTCTGTCTGTTCCAACTGTCGTATGAGGTCCTGTAACGATCCCTTGTGATTGTATGCCTCGTCTATGGTGTCATAGTACGTGTCTGGCACTTGTCCTAGGTCTCCCACCTCGTCAATGCCTTTTTGTATTTCTGCAAGATCGCCTTGTAATTTTGTTACGTATTCTGTTGATTCTGTAAGTTGTGTTTTTAGTTTTCCAACCAAGAGTTCATGCTTGTCGTCGTGCAGTGATTGTTCACACGTGGGACATTTTTGTTGTTTAGTGTATTCTAGATCTGCCTCGGTTTTAGTCACTGTGCTTTCGGCCTTGGTCAACGAATCCTCATGGTATGCCCTCTCTTTCTGCAGACTTCTTAATGCAGTCTGCATTTCGGCGTGTTTCTGTAATTTCTTGTGTTTGGCTATCTCTATCTCACTGTCCACCTTTTCTAACTCCGCAATCGCCTCTTGGAAACTTTTTACATCATCGTCTTTTTGCTTTGTCCAAGCGTTTGATCTGATCTGTAGGCTTTCTATTGACTCCTGTATTTTTTCATTGCTGGCAATTCTGGCATCTATCTTTAATTTTTCTTCGGTCAGCATCTGTTTTGTTGCTTTTTGTTTCTCCTTCAAAAGATCCGCTTTCTGTGAAAGCAGTGTTATGCCAAGCAACTGTTCGATTATCTCTCTTTGCTCTGCTTGTTTGGTTGACAGGAACGGTTGTGTGTATGTGTTCAGGGCAATTATGTTCTTGAACATGGAGTGTGTCATGCCCATCAACTTGTTGATCTCCACCTGTGTTTCTCTGTTCTCACCTTGTGCTTCGTTGCTCTCTGTTTTTTGTTCTATGTCGTTGGCATAGAATCTGAATATCTGTGGTTTACGCCCTCTTTCTATTGTGTATGTGATTCCGTTCTTGATGAACTTGACACCCACCAACATGCCTTTCTCGTTGGTCTTGTTTACGAGATTGTCCCTTCTGATGTTTGTCAGTGCCTCACCAAAGAACACATAACTTAATGCGTTTATGATCGTGGTCTTACCTGTACCGTTCCTGGCACCTGCATCGTCACCGCCTAGGTCCATGTTCTCACCGATCACTAACACAAGACTTTTGTTAGAGAAATCTATGGCCTGGGCCTGATTGCCCACACTCATGAAGTTTTTTACTGTGAGTTCTTTAATCGTTAGCAAGTTGTTTCCTCTTCCATTCGTTATATCCTTTCAGCCACTCTTCCTGTGTTACGGGTTTTGCAAGTTGATCCAAAAGTGATTGTTTGGTTACTGGTTCTTCCAGTTCTCCTTTCAAAACTTCTATCAATTTCTTTTTACTAATTCGTGACATCTAGATCGTTGTAGATTGCTGTTAACACGTTCTTGTCATAGACTTCCGAGTCCACGCCCTGTAACTGTTTGATAACGATTTGATCCACGCTGTCAAACTTCTGCACTTCGACTAGTGGTTGCTGTGCGTTGTCCACTTGTTCTGGAATCAGTTGTAGTTCCCTCAGTTGATACTTGTCTATGAATGTTTCCCTGACGAAGTTTGCTTCTTCGTAACTGATTTTTATGTCTAATGTTACCCTCACGTACATCTTGGGTTTTAGGTACTTGTCTGGATCCTCTAACAGTTCCGAGACTTTTATTGTGATGTATCTTGGCATTTCGGGCCAGTTGATATATTTAGGTTCTTGCCCATACTCGATGATCATCATGCCCCTGTCATCATCCCATGCGTCTGCATAGTTGTGCGGGAAAGCGTTGCCCATGTAAGTTACATTTTTCATAATCTGTCTTTTATGGAAGTGTCCTGAGAACACTTTCTCACAACCTGCGAAATGATCTGTCTGTATTCCGCCAACATCTGGCATTTCTACCATTGCGTTCATTTTGAAGTAAGGCAATTCGAAATGTCCAAACACGTACTTCTGTTTCATCTTTTCAATTTTTTTCCATTCGTCTCCTACAACCCACGGTAGGATTGCAACATCGTCTTCCACCAACCATTCATTGACAATGTGTATGTTTGGAATGTTCCTGATGTATTCCATTGAATTGATTTCTCTTTTGTCTCTGTAATACAGATCGTGATTGCCCATTATCACATAAACTTTTTCAAATGCCGCACCCAGTCTCTCCATGTTGGACACTGTGTAATTCATTGTGGAAACGTTTGTTGCTGATCTATGATGGTGCCAATCCCCTAGGAATATGCAAGTCTCACATCCTTCTGCCTTTGCTTGTTCTACGAACCATTTAACAAACTCTTCACAGTCGTCGTTGTGTATCCGACTGTTGCCTTTGAGACCAAAGTGTATGTCAGTGAAACAGGCTACTTTCTTAAAAAACATGTGTTACCATTTCTTCTTGACGATTGGTTTATGGTCGGTCATGTCTATCTTGTTCTTAAACTTGACGTCGTCGAAATCCTCGGAATCCAGTTTGCCTTTCTTCTTCAAGGTCTTGTTCAGTTTTGCTAGAGTTGTTTTGTTTACTGCGTGTACATCGCCGTGTGCTGTCTTCATCCTCTTCTGGTATGAAGGCCCTGCTGTCTCGTTCTCGTTCTGTCTTGTGAAACTGGGCATCATGCCGTTGAACTCCAACAGGTCATCCCTGATCGCTTGGTTCTTTTTTTCTATGTTTAATATCCTAGTGAAACTGTTTGTGATCGCCGCCGTGTAGTATGCGAACGGGTTGTCTGATTTAGACTCGTCAAATTGTAAACCAATCTGGCTTAGTTGCATCAACGCCTGTGATTGCATCTCGTCATTGTAAGTGTATCCTCTCCAGTTGGCCCTCGTGCCATACCTCTCGCAGAGTTTCATGTACATCATGGCCAGTTGGTTTGTCATCTTGCCATGATCCACCGAGAAGTGCCCGTTGTTCATGCCACCCACCCAGTGTGATTTACCAACGCAAATCAATTTGTCTTTTTTATCAAATCTATAATGTTGGAATGGAGGGAAGTTCACTTTTGAGTGGTGGTCAGCCACGGTCTTGGGATTCTTCTTCCTCTCGTCGTCCATGGGCACGTGATCGAACATCATGACCCTGAACACAAGATCTGTCTTGTCTATCTTCCTGGGGCTCACTGTGTAGTCCACTAATTTAATTTTTTTCAGTCCCGCCGCTTTGGCCTCTTCCCACGCTTCCTGTGTCAAACGCTTGGCCTTGGCCTTACGTGCCTGTGCCACCGCACTGGCGTTGACTTTCTTTAGGTTGGGCACTATGAGGTCAAACTGTGAGTCCTCGGGTGAGACGTAAGAACAGTACGTGTTCTTGCTGGCATGTATCTGTAGTAGCAGATCTCGGTTGTTTAGGTACTTGACTCTCTTCATAAATTGCTTCTCTTTATATTGTGTTGATTCGTGTCGTATGGTGAATTAAGTGCGCCTAGATTGATGCCTATAAATATAGTTAAAGTATACGAAATTTTACAAAGGAAAGCAACCGTTAATATGGCATTTGGAGAAATCGGCAAAATAGTCAAGAACGTGGGTACCAACATATTCAACAGGACCCTCAGCAGGCTCACGGGTGCAGGTCTTACCACGGACTCTCGAATAACACAGTCTAAGGCCAAGTGGTCTGGACGTTACAACTCAACAGACTGGCGTGTGAGGTTGCAGATACCAAACCAGGCACAAGAGGTCCACGAGGCAATAATGGCCAACAACGACCTATTGGCACCATTGGTGCCATCACGTGGCATGTTCTGGCCCCTGACACCAACAATACAGATAGCACACCAGGCCAACTACAATCCGCTGGCACAGACACACAGCAATTACCCGTTCCAGGCGTACCAGAACTCACAAGTGGACTCTATTAACATAATCGGAGAATTCCCCGTGCAGAACTCAGAGGACGCCAAGCACTGGGTGGCCACCGTGAATTTCCTAAGGACAGTGACCAAGATGTTTTTTGGAAAGGAACAGCCATTGAAGGGCAACCCCCCACCGATCCTGCACCTGTCAGGTTACGGTGATCACATGTTCAACAAGGTACCGGTTGTGGTAAACTCATTCAACGTGGAACTGAGACAGGGCATTGACTACATATCAACAAGACAGAAAATTGAGGAAGGATATGGAGAAGGACAGGTAGATCCTAAGTTGGCGAACCAGGTCCAAGTTGACAGTAAGGATTCGCAGACATGGGCACCGACACTGTCCAACATTTCTGTGCTGATAACACCTATCTACAGCAGGGATTCCATCAAGAATTTCTCTCTGGCAGAATTCGCGAGGGGTGAACTCAACGGCAAGGGTGACGGGGAGATAGGATTCATCTAATGGCCAAGTACTCAAGAACATCACCATACTTCGCGACACCACAGAATGAGATCAGCCTGGGAACGTTTGTTCGAAGGCGTTTCGCCATAGAGGACGATGACCAGACATACACCATAGAGAGGACATACGCCTACAGGCCGGACCTGCTGGCCTATGACCTGTACGGCACACCAAGGCTTTGGTGGGTGTTCGCACAGCGTAACCCCAACCAGATAGAGGATCCCATCTACGACTTCAAACCAGGAGTGACCATACAGTTGCCGAAACCGGCCAACATAACTCGTGACCTAGGAGTATAGTATGGCCGCAGGCGATAGTAATCCAAAAGGAAAAAGAGCATCAAAGACAACCAGCAAGATCGAAAACACCTTCAAGAACAATGAGAACCTTGTGAGACCGGTTAAGGGAGGGTTGAGCAAAAAATTTCAAGACAACTACAACCAAAAAAAAGAGAAAGTTGAATCAGGCACTGTCTCTGGCACCAATTATCCCGGAGAGAACAAAAACTCCACAGGAGCGGGTGGCTCTTTAAGTGCAGGACTGGAGGAGAACGTACTACACAAGTTCGCGTCATACACCACACTGTTCACGCTGAGTGGAGTCAATGAACAAGAACTGCAGGATCATACATTCCTGCAAAATCCTGTGCATGACGTGATAGCACGTTCATCTGGCATAGGTGCTGACATCAATCAGAGCGGGACAGGAATCAGGACAGCGAGTAACCCCAACCTGGAAGAACAGACAATCAACGAGAACGAAAGTTTCAAAAATGCCGTTGGAGTTCTCAAGAAGGGCAGGGACATCTTCATAGAGGAAGTCAACATGCTGTCCACCGTTGGTCCTGGTGAGGAGCGTGGAATGGCCGACTTCGTCAAGATGTCGTTCAAACTGCACGAGCCCTATGGTATTTCCTTCATAGAGAAGGTGCGTGGTGCGGCAAGGATCAATGGCTACAAGGATCACCTAGATGCCCCCGTGCTGTTGACCATAGAGTTCAAGGGATTTAACGAGAACGGCATTGCAGTGAAGGACGAGGCCACGGTAAGGAAGATACCCATACTGATAACACGGGTGGAACTGGACGTCAACGAGGGCGGTGCCATCTATGATGTGACCGCGGTGCGTATCAACGACATAGCGTTCGATGACAGGTTCAAATTTCCAAGATGTAAGATAGAGATCAAAACCAACACATTGGAAGACGCGGGCAAGCAATTGGCCGAACAACTCAATCAGCAGATACTGAATGAGAGGGATGAACACAAGGTGCGTACGGTCCTGGACGAGTACAGGATAGAGTTCGACGACACGGTGAAGGACCTCAGCAGAGGATACATTGGCGAAAAGGATGTGCGTAACACCTTTGTTCCAGGAGGTGGGAACCCTAAAAAACCTGGCCAGGGGGGTGGAAAGCAAAAAATAGAAATCACCACGATGGAATCAGATATAGTCAGTCTCACCAGCATAACCAAATTGCTGGAGGACATGGTCAGGGGCACCGTGGGATACGATGACCTCGCATCTGACTTCTGGACAGCATACCTCAGACGTACGGGACAGATCAAATCCCGTGAGGACGCATCAGAGGAGAACATAAGGAAATTCCTCCAAAGCAACAATTTCGAACAGGTCATCAGCAAAAACAGTTTCGTGGATTGGTTCAAGATCAAAACCAGCGTGCAGACCGATTACAGCCAATTCGACACCATCAACAAGATGCACAGGAAGATTGTCACATACAAGGTCATACCATACAAGATCCATGTGTTGAAGTTCATGAGACCTGGCATATTCTTGTCCAAGGGCGTGGCCAAGTCCGCCGTGAAAAAACAGTACAACTACCTGTACACAGGTGCCAACACGGACATACAGAGTTTGCGTATCAACTACAAGACTGCCTACTACATGCGGAACACGATAGAGGTACAGAAGGACGCATCAGGCCTTTTCGAGAAGATAGACAACATCATTAGCAAACTGATCGGTGGCGCTGACACAGATGACGGTGATATCACTGCTCTGCGGTCGTCTCCCAGCATAGTAAAAGGGGCCATGGTTGTCAACAAGCCCGACCCGGATCAAAAGAAGACGGCACGTGCCCAGGACTTCTATGACTACCTGACCAACCCCACAGTGGACATGATGAGGATAGAAATGGACATCTTGGGAGACCCTGCCTACATTTGTCAGGACCAGTTCATACCCCTGGACAAGCAGGGTGATGCCATGAAAAGCGGGGGTTTGTATAGTGGCAAGTTTGGATCGTTCAACGTGGATTCACACACCCCACTGATGGAATTAACTTACAGGTTACCGGATGACGTCAATGACAAGACAGGTTTGATGTTCGAGGGCAAGAGTACGGCCCCAGAGGAGAACCTGTTCTTCGTTGGTGTCTACCAGGTAACCAGGATAGAGAGCAAATTCTCAGATGGCCAGTTCCTGCAGACACTGACCTGTGTGAGGCTAAACAATCAAAGCGGCGCAGGCGAACCTCTGTTCGAACAATCAGCAGGTGCGACGGCGGCGGCGGCAGGATCAGGATCAGGTAAATCTGATGAAGCAGGAAAGGATGAAATTAAAAGTGTTATTAACAATATAAAAGATTATTTGGATTAGATTATGGTAGGATTCGTAGACACACACGACAACATGAAGAACTTCGACCAGAGGTTCTCAGGCAAGGACCCTGGCCCTTACGTGGGCACGGTCAAGTTCACGGATGATCCAATACGACAGGGCAGGTTGGGAGTGAACATTCCAGAGCTGTCGCTGACCAACAATCCAACGATCAACGACTGCATATGGTGTCAGTACCTTTCACCGTTCTACGGTGCCAAGAGTGTCGAGGCCAACACCCGGTCAGATCCAGACAGTTACAAGGGCACACAGCACTCCTATGGAATGTGGTTCGTGCCACCGGACATAGACACGCAGGTGCTGGTGATATTCGCCAAGGGAGAGCAGTCCGTGAAAAAAGCATTCTGGATAGGTTGTGTGCAGGAACCACTGACCAATCACCAGGTACCGGGATACGGCAGTTCCAGTGACACCATAAGGTCCAAACAGGACGCCAAGGAATTGTATAAGTCTGGCGCACAAAACTACGGCACGGATTTCTTGCCAGTGGGTGAGAAGAATCGAAAGATGCTGGGGGAGGCACAGACCGAGGAGTTCGCTAACAGCCTACAGTATCCGATCAATGACATCCTGGCAGATCAACTCATGACCCAGGGACTGGTCGCGGACCCGATCAAGGGAACCACGTCCAGCTCAGCGAGGAGAGAATCACCAAGCCAGGTATTCGGCATCAACACACCAGGGAGGGTTCTTCCGGATAGCCGTAAGAAGAACATAGGACCGGAGGGAGCAGAAGTCAGACCAGACAGGGCTCCTGGACACAGTTTCGTCATGGACGACGGTGCGTTAGACGGCACCAACCAACTCACGAGACTGCGGACTGCATCTGGACACCAGTTGCTGATGCATGACACAGCGGGTGTGGTGTACATAGCCAACGGTTCGGGCACCGCATACATCGAGATGACAAGCGCCGGGATCAACTTGTACTCGGGCATTGGAGGGATTAACATGAGGACCCATGGTGACTTCAACCTACACTCGGACACAAATATAAATTTACACGCTGGCCAATCGATACGTATGTCAGCATCGGGCATCGATGAGGTGAAATACAACGAAAAAGACATAGCCGTACAAAAGGGACAGAAGACAACCAGTGATATAAAAAGTCCAAAGATCCCCGGCCAGATAATACAATCAACTGATCTCCATATGACCATGGGCGACCAGGGAGTTTTTGTGTCATCCCAATCCGGAGGCATACAGAGTTACGCACAATCTTCTATATCTTCTTTTGTAGCAGAAGGACCGCAATTACACGGAGCCAAAGGTCAAATTCATATAGCAGGACAACAGGTACACATGAACTCGACCAAGGCCAGTAGTTTGTGGGGGCCAACATGGCTCACAAAAGATAGAACTGGCATGCAAGTGCGTGATGAAGGTGATGTCAACTTAGCCGGTAAGGGAGAGCGACCGCTGAAACCATTCACCACCAAGACCAAGACGACTGTTCACAAGTTGGTGACGCACGAGCCCATGCCAAGTTTCCAGGGCATATCCGGCGACGGGATCATCCCCGATACACCAGCGGACAAGGAGGAGTGGCTCAAACGTGCCAAGAAACCAGGCACTCCGGAGTTCTTGAGCAATCAACTTAGACTTAGCGAGAACAAGGCTCTTCGTGAGGCCCAGGCCCAGGCGGATAAACTACAATATCTCAAAAAGGCGATGGGTGACAGCACCGACGGAGCGAAGGCCAAGAAGTTGTTGACTGATTTTACACTCAACTACAACGATTTTTACGGGATCAGTGAAATGAGCAATCTGCCGTTCGACATCAAGGACAGCATTTCTGAGCAATTCAAAGGATTCGATATCAACTCTGATGTGAAAGATCTAGCCAACAGTCTCACTTCACAGGTGATAGATAATTTCACAGGAGTGAGCAAGGACCTGTTCAAGGACAACGTGTTCGTCAACAGTGCGGGCGAACTGTTCACACTTGGCAAAGACACCTTCGAAGGAATAGGCGGTGGCTTCGATCTTGCCAACAGCAGTCTCAATGCTGTGAAAGGACTGAAGGGCAATCTTTCCGCAGGCAACATTCCGGCAACCATATCCAACCTGTCCAGCATCACACAAAACTACAAGAGCGTGATTGGCGGAAAGATAGTGGGCATAGATCAGATCCAGGGTCTGGCCACCAAGGCAGGACTGTTCAACGCCAGTGCGGCACAGTTGGGCGGACAGACGTTCCTGCAGAACGTGGGGCAAAATATTGGATTGAAGTTAGGATCGTTGGGCAAATCAATAAAAAGTGCCTTCTCCGGGTTCAAAGGATTTAGTGATGCAAGATTGAAAGAGGACATAAAATTAGTTGGCAAGTCGCCCTGGGGCATCAACATATATTCGTTTAAATACAAGCACACCGATGGGACATACGAGGGCGTGATGGCCCAGGAGGTTCCATGGGCGAGAGAAATGACAGACACAGGCTACTATGTTGTAGATTATGGCAAAGTGGATGTTGAATTTAGGAGGTTACATTAATGGCATACGGAAATTCAGGTTCGGGAGGCGGAGGCCTATCAAACAAGACAGTCACCTTCAAGGGTTTCAGTTCACGTGCGGACAAAAATAATTTCAAACAGTACGACTTCGAGGTGGCCAAGCAGGATCTCATCAACAGATTATCTGTGCGTAAGGGCGAGAGGGTTGAAAATCCCGAGTTCGGGACTATAATATACGATGCCATATTCGAACCATTCACAGAAGCATTGAAAGACGCCATAGTCGATGATATCACAGCAAATCTCAACGCAGATCCTCGTATATCCACACAGGAAATATTGGTATCAGAAGCGGACAAGGGCATAGCCATACAGGCCACTATCACCTATGTTCCCTTGAATATCACTGAAAAACTGAGTTTCAACTTCGATGAGAATTCGTTGTTACGCCTATCTTAAAGTACGCACATTTCCTAACATATAAATACCATTGTAATTACAATGGCCACAACAGATAGACAGAACAGATTATTAGTCGCGGAAGATTGGAGAAAGATCTACCAGGCTTTCCAGCAGGCAGATTTCAAAAGTTACGACTTCGAGACCTTGAGAAGGACCATGGTGGCGTATCTCAAAGAGAACTACCCAGACGATTTCAATGATTTCGTTGAGAGTTCTGAGTACGTTGCACTGATAGATCTGATCGCTTACATATCGCAGGCACTGTCGTTCAGAGTCGATCTGAATGCCAGGGAGAACTTCCTTGAAACAGCGGAGAGAAGGAACTCAATACTTAGATTGGCAAGGTTGATCAACTACAATGCCAAGAGGAACCAACCAGCCACCGGCGTTTTGAAGGTGGATGCAATATCAACAACACAAGACGTGCTTGACAGCACAGGAACAAATTTAGCAAATTCGAACATCATATGGAATGACAGTGCAAACTCAAACTACAGAGAACAGTTCACCGCGATACTGAATGCGGCCAACCAGACCGGACAACTGTTTGGCAAGCCCAGGGAGTCGGCGAAGATAGGCGGCATAGACACAGAGGTGTACACATTGGCCTCCAACCAGTTGGACTTGCCCATATTCAGTTTCCAGAAGTCAGTGGGAGGCGTGACGAGATCTTTTGAGATAGTGCCCACAACATTGACAGATAGTGAATCACTGTATGAGTCTGAACCTATACCTGGCACAGGATTGACATACACCTACAGGACGGACGGATCGGGAGACAGTTCCAACAACACCGGATTCTTCTTCCTTTTCAAACAGGGCAGGATGTCCAGTGAAGAATTCACCATCAACAACGCCAGCACAAATTTCATACAAAGTCTTGACGCACCAAATGTCAATGACACAGATGTATGGCTGTACAAACTAGATCAGTTTGGACAGTTGTCACAGTCATGGACAAAAGTTCCGTCCCTGTCCGGCAACAACGCGATATACAATTCATTGTCACGTGCAGAGAGAAACATCTACAATGTGGTTACCAAAAATGACGACGCAATCGATTTGGTGTTTGGAGATGGCAACTTTGCTAACATACCGTCTGGAAGTTTCAGGACATACTACAGGACCAGTGACAACGCCAAGTACGCCATACAGTCAGCAGACATGCAGAACGTACAATTATCTGTGCCATACACGGATGCCAATGGTGCACAACAATCATTGTCCGTGAGTCTCAGTCTCAAAGCAAGTGTCTACAACTCGGCGGCGACAGAATCAAATAGTTCAATAAAAGAAAAAGCGGCACAGGTTTACTACAGTCAGAACAGGATGATCACGGCAGAGGACTACCAAGTGGTTCCTTTGAGTGCATCTCAGGAAATTGTCAAGGTGAGATCGGTCAACAGGTCAGCATCAGGCATATCGAGGGCCAAGGAGATTCTCGATCCAACGGGTGCATACTCCAACGTCACCGTGTTCGCTGAGGACGGAATACTGTACAGGGAGGAGTCCACACAGCAGTTCACGTTCACATTCAACAACAGGAACGAGATCCAGTCTACGATCGACTCATCGGTTGAAGCAAAATTGAAAGAAGCCTACGCCAGACAGTTCTACTATCTGAAGTATGGCACCAAGGACGCCAGCACACTTTCCGCAACATGGAGCTCCACGACCACGTCCACGAACACAAACACGGGATTCTTCACTTCAGGTGGCGCATTGGTCATAGGTGATTCAGCCACTTCCAAAATGAAGTTTGCAAAACCAGGTGCGTTGATTAAATTCACTTCACCCGACACAAGAAAATTTTTAAACGGAGTGTTAGTGACATCAACCACTGATAACGCCGAAGATAGAGTATGGGCAAAAATAGGTGCGGTAGTGTTGGACGGAGCCAACGGCGGTACAGGTAATCTCGAGTCGGGAGTGGGCCCAGTCACACTTAACAACATAGTGCCAGACGGCAGTGTTATTAACGCAATCATACCAAAATTCACCACAGCATTCTCATCAACACTGGAAACTGATTTGATAGACAGGATAGAGGCCTACGAGGATTTTGGACTCAGGTATGATGTAGATTCAGAGACATGGAAAGTTATCACATCAACTAACCTAAGCACCAGCACAGTGTTCAGTTTGGATGAACAAGGATCAACCACAGATACAAACGCAGACGCCAGTTGGTGGTACAAATTCACCAACGATGGAAACACCTACACTGTACAATACAGGAAATTAGATTATCTGTTTGAATCGGAGTCGCAGAACAAATTCCATTATGATTTGAAAGAAAAGATATACGACTACAAGACGGGCAAGAGTGTCAAGGACACAGTAAAGATTTTGAAGACCAACAGCATCGTGTCAACAGGCAACAGCGTGGGCTATCCTATCACGTGGCAAGTGGTAGATGTTGTTACTGAAATAGACGGTTTCCAAGACAACAGGAAAGTGAAGGTTGGATTCCACGATGACGATGATGATGGTGTAGTGGACAATCCGGAACTGTTCGATATATTCATCGAACCAACCACGTCGGAATCAACTAAATTTGTTTTTTCGGAAAAGTACATCTCTTATGACAACATAGAGAGATTCAGACCATATGCGGCAACTAATTTTGTAGTAACAAAAAACGAGGCAGACATCACTCTGTCCACAACAACATACACGGACGGACAATTATTCTACTTTTATGACAGTGCTGAGGATGTGGTCAAGTCCTACAGTTCTACCACGAACACACTAACAACTTCCACAGACTACAGGGCAAGAAGAGGCAGAAGTTCCATAGATTTCCAATACAAGCATCATGCAGGACAAGAGACCAGGATCGATCCCAGCGTTTCTAACATAGTTGACGTTTACCTATTGGAGAGAACATATGACAACCTGTACAGGATATGGTTGCAAGACGGTGGTACAAAGCCGACATCTTCCACACAAGATCAATTGCGGATCAGTTATGCAGGCATTCTCAACCCACTTAAATCTTTATCAGACCAGATCATATACCATCCTGTCAAATACAAGATACTGTTTGGTACCAGTGCTGAGGAACAACTGCAGGCAACTTTCAAGGTTGTAAAAAATCCAAAGACCAATGTTTCAGACGCAGTGATAAAGACCAGGATCATCTCCGCAATCAATGATTTCTTTGCACTAGACAACTGGGATTTTGGAGATCCTTTTTATTTTACAGAACTAGCCGCTTTCATACACAATCAACTTGCTCCAGATTTACTTACTGTGGTGATTGTGCCCAACCAATCAGGACAGACATTTGGGTCTCTGTTCCAGATCAATTCCGCGGCAGACGAAATTTTCATCAGTGGGGCCACCGTTGATGATGTGTCGATTATAACAGCACTGGGAGCCAACCAATTGGCGGCGTCCGGCACTGTGGTAACAAGCTCATCAACATCCACATCAAACACCACATCAGGATCAGCAGTGTCAGGCTCTACTACATCAGGTTCGGGATCAAGTTCCGGCAGTAGTGGGGCAGGATACTAATGGCTGACAGAGAAATCAATTCACTAACCAACAACGAGGTTGTCAAACAAGGCAACAACGAGTACAGACGTACGGTACAGCACTTACCAGCATTCTACAGGACAGATGCAAACCAAAGATTCCTATCAAGCACACTTGATCCATTGGTGCAGAAAGGTTCACTGGAGAGGCTGGATGGCTTCATTGGAAGGCAAGATGCAACAACACGAGAAATAACAGACAGGTACATAGGTGCAACCAGTAGGGATAGATTCGCATACCAATTGGAGCCAGCGGTCACATACTCAGACAGGGATACCACGTCAGTCAACCCAGAAGACCAAGTCAAGTTTGCGGCCACATACGATGACTACATCAACCAGATCAAGTACCTGGGCGGCCACACTGGCAATCACGATAGGCTAAACAAGGAGACGGTATACAGTTGGAATCCAGCCATAGACTATGACAAGTTGGTGAACTACAGGGAATACTACTGGATGCCGGACGGACCAGGAGCCATAGAAATAGACTCCGTTGGACCCAGTGCAGTGTCCGAATACTCCGTGGAGAACTTGGCAAAAGGTGCCTACAACTTCACCCACAGGGAAAATGTAAACAATCCCAGCCTTACACTTTACAGGGGCAACACATACAAATTTAACGTGAATGCAACAGGTCATCCATTCTACATAATGACTGAACCTTATCCATCAGGCGTAGCGGCTGATGGATCCACTTCAACAATCTATGACACCGGTGTCACAAACAATGGTGCCCAATACGGCACAGTCACATTCACGGTGCCAACAGGCGCACCAAACACTTTATATTACCAGTGTGGCAACCATGCCGCCATGTATGGCATCCTGCAGATCAAAGACGTCTCAAGCACTTCGACAATCAATGTGGAAGATGACATAGTCGGCGTCAAGAACTACAGCCTGAGGACTTTGGATTTATCCAACGGAATGAAGATCAAGTTCACGAAATCATTGGTCGCTTCATCATACCAAGACAAGGAATACTATGTGGAAGGTGTTGGCGATGCAATAACGCTCACCGATGTGGAGGACTTAATCACACCAGGCAGTTATGCAACTGAATCTACAATACTGTACGATCAAGCAGGCTACGACACGAGACCATACGCCAAGGCATTCTACACGCCTGAAACAAAAGATTACATCTCGATCAAGAGAGATTCACTGGACCAAAATGCATGGTCTAGATACAACAGATGGTTCCACAAGTCTGTCATAGATGAGACGGCCAGGGTGGGAGGATTTACACCTGTCCTAGACGAGGATGACAGAGCCAAGAGACCGATCATAGAATTTGATTCAGGGTTAGCACTTTACAATCACGGGACGGTGGCAAAAAGATCTGTGACATTGTATGATACAGTCACGACTGACGCATTCAGTGACGTGGTCAAGCAGACAGGTTACAGCGTGGACGGATTGGCGCTGGCAGATGGCATGAGGATTGTGTTCGCGGCAGACACGGATCCCTTGGTCAAGAACAAGATATATGATGTAAACTTCGTCACAGGCGGAGATTCAACACTGGTAATAAACTTGACAGAGGCTTCTGACGCCAACCCAGCGGACAACGATTCCATATTCATAGAGTTTGGCACAGTAAATCAAGGCAAGACATTCCGATATGACGGCACATCGGAATCTTTCATAGAGGCACAAGAGAAGACAGGGGTCAACCAACAACCATTGTTTGGCATGTGGGACAACGATCACACATCCTTCGATGACACAACCAAGTATCCAAATTCAACTTTCACAGGAGCAAAGGCCTTCGCTTTTGCAACTTCAGACACAGCGACCACTGACACTGTGTTAGGAATCAAGGTCAAGTACAGCACAATCAACAACGTTGGAGACATAGTTTTTGATTCGGATCACACGTCGGGCACGTTCACCTACCTGAGTGGGTCACAGACAGTGACCAAGAACCTAGCAGAGGGACACCTACATTACACGACGAGTAGAAACACACACAACTCACGGAGTGCCTGGATAAAAAGGACCAATGAGAGTAAACAGCGTGTGGTACGTACATTCATAGTCGATGCAACGGAGACACAACTATTTCCGATTGATTTCTTCAAGGATTCAGCGGACCTCACAGATCTTGAAGTATCGGTATCGGTCAACGGTTCAAGGAAAACACTTTCAACAGATTACACGGTTGAAACAGGGACAAAAAACAAATATGTAAAATTTACAAAAGAACTAGAAGTTGACGATCAAATCAGGATAGCAGGATACAGCAGTGCGGACAAAGTTGCCGACAAAGGAATTTACGAGGTGCCGGAAAATCTAGCAACAAACGGCCTCAACCAGCAGTTGGGCACATTCACGATGGGACAAGTGCTGGATCATGTGAAGAACATTTTTGACAGGAACCAAGACGTCACAGGTGCCATACCTGGTGTATCGAACCTAAGAGACAAGCCAGATGCTAGACTGAAAGGTGGTAGCATTCACCAGCATGAAGGGGCACTACCTCCTGCCATGTTTGGCCTCATTGACCAGGATGCCAACTTTATCACGGCAACCGATTATGGCAATCAGGAGTACGAGAAGTGGTACAACGCATTTCTTACTCACGCCACAGGAACAGCGTACGAAGGGACCGCCGCGGACAGGGTTGACGAGATAATCGCCGCAATAACGCCAGGCAGGAACAGCACGTTCCCGTTCTACTACGAGGACATGGTGGGTTGGGGACAGAACGCTTCAACGAGGAACTACACAGTGCAAGGAGCATCACAGACAGACTACGCTCTTGACTCACAACATGATATCACCACATTGAGCAACAGGGCAGTGTACGTATACCTAAACGGAGTTCAATTGATGCTAGGCGCAGATTACACCTTCAGCACAACGGACGATAGCGTCACTGTCAGCAAGACATTGGCACAAGGCGACAAGATCGTGATCAAGGATTACGCTGACACAACAGGCAGTTACCTGCCACCATCGCCCACAAAACTTGGAATGTATCCCAAGTTCACGCCTGAAACATTTACAGACACAAGTTATTTGACCGATACGACAGTGGTCAGGAAGCATGACGGATCTATCATCAAAGGGTATGGCGATGAAAGAGACGATTTGATACTAGAACTTGAAAAAAGGATCTACAACAATATAAAAGTTACGTATGATCCAACATTACTGGACATACATGATGTATTGCCTAGTGCTTTCACTACAACGGAATACAGCCTGCAGGAAATAGACAACGTGATGGGCCCAGACTTCTATCAGTGGGCGGGACGTAACAACGTTCAGTACATAAACAACACTGTTTTCTCAGAAGGATCACCATTCACTTACAACTACGCAAGATCAAAAGCAAGGCTTGTTGATGAGAACCTACCAGGCCACTGGCGGGGCATATACAAATATTTCTACGACACAGACGCACCACATGTGAGACCATGGGAGATGTTCGGCCATTCGGAGAAACCAACAGATTGGGAATCCACGTACGGTAAAGCACCATACACATCAGGCAATGATGTTTTATGGAATGCTATAGCAACAGAACCTGGACGATACGGCAAGCCAACTATCAGAGATCACCTACCGGTTGATGCATCTGGTAACTTGTTAGATCCTTTGGCGGCACAACTGGTAGCCAACTATGACATTCCTGGAAGGCAGAACGCATGGAAGTTTGGAGATCAAGGGCCAGCGGAAACGGCATGGAGGAGATCCAGTTCTTACCCTTTCACAGTGATCAAGGCTCTGGCACTTACTAAACCGGCCAAGTTTTTCTCAAACTTTTTTGATCCCTCAAGACTGACCACGAACACAGCAGGAAATCAAATAGATAAAGACACAAGCATCAGGACGTCATTGGCAACAGCCAAATACCATTTGGAAACAGAAACTAACAGTACTACAGGAGTTACAACACGATATCAGACAGCAGGATATCAACCTTTCATAGTCAATCACCTTATTTCAAGGAATCTAGATGTTGCGACCTTTTACTACAACAAGAAAAAGAATCTTTCTGTGCAGTTGGCCTATAAATTGGGAGGATTCACAGACAAGGATAACATAAAGGTATTGACAGACAGTGTGTCACCTGGATCAACGTCAGGCTCTAAATTCATACCAGACGAGAACTACAAGATCATGTTTAGGACATCCAATCCTGTGGAAAGTTTCCAATATTCGGGTGTGCTGATAGAAAAGAACACAGACATCAGTCAGGATGGATCGACTGTGTTAGGAGGATACAAGGTGTTGGGCTACAGCACTGTCAAACCTTATTTCAACTTCAACTACCCAGTCAAGACCACATCAGCAACACCAGTGTCTGTGGAGGGATCGCTGGTTATCAAGGAGTATGCATCATACCAACAGGCCACACAGACCATACCTTATGGACATGTGTTCGACACAATACAAGACGTAGCAGACTTCCTGGCAGGATATGGAAATTATCTAACGCAACAAGGATTCAGGTTCGACAAGTTTTCAAATGAATTAAAAGAAACACTGAACTGGCGAAATGCAGTAAGAGAATTTTTGTTCTGGACCACACAGGAATGGCAACCAGGCAGTGCCATAACGGTTTCACCCGCCGCTGACGGTTTCGAGTTGGACACAAACAACAGCATAGTTGGCAAACTACGTAATCTTGCAGGTGACTACTCGTTGTTGGATTCAGGTGGCAGGAAGATCGATGTTAGCGAGATATCTACCAAACGTATAGGCAAGACGTTTGAACTGTCCATAAAATCTGACACAGTAGGACTTTACAATATCGCACTCAACACTGTGCAGAAGGAACACATCCTGTTGTTTGACAACAGCACAGCGTTCGCAGACAAAATATATGATCCATTCACGGGATTCAGACAACAGAGGCTGAAACTAGTTGGTTGGAAGACCGCTGGGTGGAATGGCGACTACTACGCACCAGGATTCGTTTTCGATGCTGGACAGGTTACATACTGGTTGGCAAACACAGACTACACGATAGGCAACAGCGTTGAATACCAAGGCAAGTTCTACGTTGCAAAAACAAATCATAATTCAGGATCAAAATTTGATACGGCCAACTGGACGCTGAAAGACAACAAGCCAGCACCACAACTTATACCAAACTTTGAGTACAAGATCTCACAGTTCAATGACTTTTACAATCTTGAGACCAACAATTTCGATGAATCACAACAGAAGTTGGCCCAGAGGCTGACAGGATACCAGAGCAGGGATTACCTAGAGAACCTCTTTGTCAATGATGTGTCACAGTACAAGTTCTATCAAGGTTATATCAGGGAGAAAGGCACACAGAATGCCATAGACAAAATCTTGAAAGCACAGTACGAGGGAGAGGATATCTCACTAGACCTGTACCCAGAGTGGATGATCAGGACTGGAAGATTTGGTAACACAGATTCTATCGAGAACATACAAATCACACTGAAAAGCAGTGAGGTCACCGCCGATCCGCAGAGCATTGAATTATTGGACGCATCGTCTGACTCCAAAGAGTACACACGAGCACTTGGTGTGGTGCAGACTGATTTATATTACAAGCCTGTGGAGTACACGGCATCAAGCACATTCAAAAGATACGACTACAGCCAACAAGGTGTGACCAGTGACACGGTCCAGGTCTTCAAAACGGCGGGATATCCACAACTGACACAGGTGCAACACACTGCGTTCAAAATAGCGGACCTTGCCAACCTGGACATGAATGCTATCACTCCCAATGACCTTGTATGGGTGGCCAACAAGAGCAATCTTGATTGGGACGTCTTAAGGATATCAAATGCAGGTGTCAAGATAGCAACATTGAGCACGATCAACAATGCATCACAGTTGGAGATCACGTTCACAGGATCACACAAGTTATCAGCGGGCACCACGACAGCCGAGGCCGATTACTTTGGAATATCAAACAGTGAAGAAGCAACGCTGAATGGTGTTTACCAGGTATCATCAACGCCAGATCACAAAACGGTGATCTTCGATTACGCCGGTAATGTGGCATTCATCCCAGCTCTGGAGGACGGATCTACAGCGGACAGTTACGGCAACGTGTACAGGTTCGTGTCCGTGAGATTAGCCACAATGGACAATGTGAATGATTTGTTGAACTATGATGATTTCGTAGACAAAAATGAGTCAATCGAACAACCAGGAGACAAGGTATATGCGGACAACAACGGGTCGGGATCATGGAGTGTGTACGAGAAGCAAGATCCTTATTCCACTAAGTTAACACTCTCACCGGACAATTTTACCGCGGAACAAGAGTTTGGACACAGGATAGTTGCACGTAATGATGGCAGGCTATTGGCTGTTTCCGCACCAGGGAAGGGACAAGGTGAGATACACTTCATGTTAAGATCAGAGGCCTCACCTGGGAATGATTTCAAATCACAGGCCACAGTGACGATGACGGACAACGACGACAACACCAGCAGGCTTGGTGAATCCCTGTCCATCAGCACAGACGATAATTATATTGTGGCAGGTGCGCCATTCGCCAATGCGATCGGACCTGATGGTAGCACTAGATTCATCGATTCAGGCCTTATCAAGATATATGTTTGGGATCCTGTCTTATTCCAGTACAGCATATTGAACACAATTTCAGCACCCACGGATGGGTCAAGTTCGAACGTCGACCTTAACTTTGGTTGGGCACACAAAATTTCAGAACCAAAAACACTATCAACCAGGACAACACCGGACAAGTACCTGTTCGTTTCGGCACCGGGACATGCCACAGACACAGGTAGAGTGTACATGTACACTTGGGGAGTTGGCGCTGATGGATCCACGTATGACACATGGACGTCAGAGACTGCGATAGAGGCACCAGATGGTGGTTCAGGACAAAGGTTCGGACACAGAGTTGAAGCAAACGACAACGGTGACATACTTGCAGTGAGCTCACTGGCACCCGGAAACGCAGGCAAGGTGGAGATATTCATAAAGACCTCACAAGCCAATGATGATAGTACACTTAATTCCTTTGCTCTGGCACAGACCATAACAGGAGTGGCCAGTGATGGGTCATCATTGAATACCGCTTTTGGTGATTCTATCACAATGAGCAAGGACGGCACAACGCTAGTGATCGGTGCACCGGGAGTTGACGGAACAGCACATCCTGATTCAGGTGCCATCTATTATTACAAATGGAATGCAGACAGCTCTACAAACACGTATACCTTACAGCAAACGATCACTGCACCAAGTTCGCACGCTAACATGAAGTTCGGTACAAGTCTAGATCTCAATGACGACGGATCGCGGCTTGTGATAGGAGCGGAAAACTTTGCCAGTTCAAGAGAAATGAAATTTGATTCTGGCGAGACCACATTTGATCTGCAGGACACAAACATAGTAGATCCCAACACTGAATCGGGAGGAGCATTCACGGCCACTATGTACAACACCAAATTTGTGATTGATGACAGACTGACATCTGAGAACATGTCGGAGAGTGACGATTTTGGACGTGGTGTATGCATAATCGATAATTCAGTTTTCGTTGGAGCACCAAAAGATGACGGCAACACCGGCGGGGACGGAAGCACAAAGTTAGTGAATGATGGCACAGTTTCATGCTACGATCTCACAGTGATAGGCAAGTACGCTTGGAACAACATCGTAACAGAGACGGCGCTGATCGACACTGACAAATTGGGGAAAGTTTTTGATTTTGATGTGGGGAGCAAACAGATACGAGGTTACTATGATCTTTACGATCCGGTCAAGGGCAGACTACTAGGTGTGGCAGACAGAGAGATCAACATCAAAACCGCATGGGATCCGGCCACCTACAACGTGGGCGACAATGCAAACACAAGCACGCCATGGGCAGAGAATCATGTTGGAGAGGTATGGTGGGATCTTTCAACAGTCAAATGGTTGTGGTATGAGCAAGACACACAGGAATACAAACACAACCACTGGGGACAGATTTTCCCAGGTTCCAGCATAGACGTTTATGAATGGGTTGAATCGAGGGTGTTACCTAGCGAATGGAACCTAAGGACTGAACTGGCCACGCAGGTGTTGTCAGGCACGGCTCTGTACGGAGATGATTCACAGTACACAGTGACACAGAGATATGATTCGAGACTTGATACATTTGTGAATTACTATTACTACTGGGTGAAGGGCAAGACTAACATGCCTGCAAACAGTGTGGTTACAAGGAAAAACACCGTGGCATATGTTGCCAACCTAATTAGGAATCCAAGTGCATTCGACATACGATATTATTCGGTCACAGATACAAACAAGTTCATGATAAGCAACATCAAAGGTCTGTCGCAAGATTCGATAGTCCTTAACATGGATTTCAGGACCAACTCGTTCGACGGGGACGCACACAGCGTCTGGAAGTTGGTGAGGGAAGGTGACAAGGACTACAAACCAGGACAGCAGATAGAGGCACGTTGGTGGGATTCTTTGATAGGCAAAAATTCAACAGGGGACCTTGTGCCAGATCCGGATCTCCCCGTCAACGATAGGTATGGCAACAACACACGGCCAAGGCAGAGCTGGTACATCGACAGGTACGAGGCACTCAAGGAGATCATAGACTACGCCAACACAGTGTTGAAGAAAAAACAATTGGTTGGCCAGATAAGTCTGACCAATCTAGATTCTGCAGATCCAGAACCCACAGCACAGAGTCTCGAATGGGACGCTTCTGTGCAGACATACGCTGAGTTGACCTACATCAACACAGGAGACTTATCGGGCACAGTGAACTACTTGGTCAAGGCAGACGAGACTGCCAACAACTTCTGGGCAATATACAACTGGGACGGCACTACATGGTCTAGGACCAAACTACAGAGTTACAACACTTCTGCCTATTGGAGTTACACGGACTGGTATGGCACGGATCCCGAAGTACACGAAATGGTCCATAGCGAAAACACACCCATTGACAAACAGGTCAAGTTCCAATACGAATTAGACACTTTAGACCTCGCGATAGGCAAACATGTAAAAGTAACAAACGCAGACACAGGCGGTTGGAAACTTTTCATGAAGACAGCAGACGGGTTCAAAAATGTTGGTACAGAGAACGGCACGATCAGATTGAGCACCAGTCTCTATGACTACTCACAGGACGCATTCGGATTCGCAGGCCAGGACATATTCGATGGAAACTTCTTTGACCAAGAACCCAGTGAGGAGACCAGAAAGATATTGACTGCATTGCGAGATGACTTGTTTATCAATGACCTCGCAGTAGAATACAACACTCTGTTCTTCACGGGATTGAGGAAAGTACTTTCGGAGCAGATATATGTGGACTGGATGTTCAAGACGTCATTCATAAACGCAAAGAACAGTGTGAGACAATTAGATCAAAGGAAGTCATACACCACTGGGACAGATTCCTGGATTGAGAGCTACATAAACGAGGTCAAGCCGTTCCACACAAAATTACGGGAGTACAAACTTGGGTACGACAAGACAGAGACACAGGACGGCATATACACGGATTTCGACAACCCAACTTTCTATGATGCCACAACAGGCAAGATACGAAGCATCGACGTTGAGGGAGACACAGACAAGTTGACAGAATACCCACACCAGATGTGGTACGACTACCACAAGAAGTATGTGCAGTCTATCACAGTGACGGCAGGTGGATCAGGATACGAAGTTGCACCAACGGTGACCATATTGGGCGGCACAGTGGGATCAACGGGACCATTCCAGGTACAGGCGACCAGTTCAAGTGGTGCAACAAGTGGACAGTTCGGATACTACTATCCGTTGTTCACCAGTGAAAAACAGGCAGAGATCCATGACACACAGAATTCAGGTTCGGGAACGACCAAGACATACACCTTTGACGGACTGACAGGCACATTCTACGGACCAACTGCTTCGACAATCGAGTCAACAGATGTCAAGTCCACTGTGTTCAAGATGTATGTGACTCCAACAACCACGGGGGCCACTGCAACAGCAACGATACAAAGTGGGGCAGTAACCAAAATCACAGTCACAGGCATTGGTGCAAATTACACCACAACACCGACCATTGTTTTATCTGGTGGAAAGACAGACGGCACGACAGTGACGGACCAAGCAAAGGCATACGCAAATCTAAACAACGATCTGGTGAGAGATTTTGACACAACTATAAAATTTGACAGGGTGTCTAGCACATCCAGGGTTGTAGATTGGACGGCATCAACGGCATACGCCTACAATGATCTTCTGAGACACAACAATCAACTGTACAAAGTCACAAATGCCTTCACTGCTTCAACAGACTTCGACGACAACATAGGAAGCGTGTACAAGGTGTACGGCAACGAGACAGGCCTTACAGCGGCCGACAGGACAAAAGGTTTCTACACACCAGGATCTGGAATGCCGGGCAATGAACTAGACCAAGTGATGACCGGTGTTGACTATGGTGGTACAATGGTGACAGGTTTACTGTTTTCACAAGAATCGGGTTGGGACAACGAGGGTTGGTATGATTTCCCATGGGACAACTACGGAGATTCGAAAGTGAAGGCCTTCAGAGCAGATGGTTCAACCGCGGCCTATACGTTTGCCACGGCACCTGCAAGTAGTGAAGTGTTTCAAGTTTATATTACACAAGATGACAGCACAAGGAAAAAACTTCCAGATGTGATTAGGGGTGACGGCTCAACAGTGTCATTTACCATAAGTGAGACTGCAGAAGAGAATGCATTGGTTGAATTTATACCTTTTGATGACGACGGAGTGCTTTCCCCAGTAGATGACAGGACATTAGATTCCATAGTCAAAGGAGGCCTGTTCACTTCAGCGTTGGGACAAGCACCAAGTGATATCATATTAGAGGGAGACGATTTCGTTTCTCCTGACACAAGTTACGCACCCGAGGAGACTGTTCCGGGACAGATATTTGACACGGTAGACATCAAAGTTTACACTTCACCGGAGTCTGGAGTGCCTTTCATATCAGACAAGAATTACAGAGGTGATGGTGTCACAACAGTTTTCAGCATCGGTGACTTCCCAGGCACACTGGGATCAGTGACTGTGGCAGTGGATGGTGTCGTGCAGAAAGGCAGTGCATTGGATTCAACAGTGTCTGATTACACGATCGATGTCGGTAACAAAACGATCACATTTGATACTGCACCCGCGAACCATACCAAGATATCTACTAAAGTTTTTGCGATATCCGGAGAGAACTACAGGGTGTTGAACACATTCACAGGGGATGGATCCACGACCGCTTACCTTACATCAACAAGGGGAGAATTCAATCTAGATTCAACCACATCGGACATCTACGTGACAGTGGATGGCGTGCCTACAACGGCACTCACGACATCCACTTCTGCAAACACGATAACGGTTACATTCAACACGGCACCGAATGCAGGCACATTTATCCAGATTGCGGGATTCAACAAATCATCGACATCGACTAGAAGTTTTGCAAGTGTGAGGAATGAAGCAATAACATACGATGGTTCAACAAACAGGTATGCGTTGACTTTCCCACCTGGTGCGATAGGACCATTCTCTGGTCTGACAACGGTCGAGGTCAATGGCAGGGTGCTACGTGGACCAGACAACACATATTACGTAGGAGACGGAAGCACTTACACGTATGGTGTGGTTTCAGGATTGGAAGATGATTCAACAGTTGATCCTGCTAAAACTATTTCATCAGCATCGCAGGTAGAAGTTTTTGTGAATGGTGTCAAGAAAGATCTAAACACACACTACACAGTTGATACAGGAAATCAGAACGTGGAATTTGTTACTGCATCCGTTCCCACAACAACAGATGTGATTTGTATTTCAACATTGGTGGACAATCAGTACTTCGTAGACGGTGGCACAGATGCAGACCTAGTGCTAGTGCCTAGTGCGATAACATCACCTTACAGTTTGACTGCTAATGATGTGTTGTCAGTGACAACGTTCAACAATGCTCTTGGCATGAAACAGAGGAGAGAAGTACTTGAAGGAAGATCATCAGGCGTTTTCAAATTGAGATTTGACACTTTGAATGCTGGTTACACTTATGTGTGGCTGAACGGTGTGCAACTTTTACAGAGTAGTGACTACACGGTAAGCGGAAACACCGTCACAGTCAATGGAAGAACAATAACATCATCAGATAGGCTTGATGTCATGTACTTCGCAGTTGATTCAGCGGTCAGTGCCACAGGATTCAGGATATTCAAAGACATGATGAACAGGACGTTCTACAAACGTATTTCAAAAAATGCGACTACAAAATTAACAATAGATATGACAGAAGGCACACAAACAATCACAGTGGCAGATGCAAGTGTGTTGCCAACACCAAACGCGGCAAGCAATACTCCAGGGGTCATATTCATAGACAAAGAGAGAATAGAATACTTTACATTATCAGGTAACACGTTGGGACAACTAAGACGTGGAACACTTGGAACAGGAATTAAGGGGCATGGATCAGGCACGGAAGTGGTAGATGCGTCTGGTACTCAAACCATCCCTTACGCAGACACAGTACACACCAACACCTTCACAGGCGACGGAAGTACACTGACGTTTGCACTATCACAAGCACCAGCCTCCGCTAGCGAGTTAGACATATTCATTGGTGGCCAACGATTGTTGCTCACTAGCGAGGATGGATCAACCATAAACTACTCTGTGGACGGAAGCACCACTGCGGTTACATTAAGCACAGCACCTGCTTCGGGAACACAGATAAAGGTATTACACAAGAAAGGACAGGTATGGTACACGGCACTAGATGGTAATCCAGCGGATGGTAATGGATTACAGGCTTCTAGCACACAACAGGCTAAATTCATTGCTAACGAGCCTACAAACGCACCTGAATAAATACACTAGATGACACAGGACAACAAACCAACAGAAGCAAAAGAAGACAACAACAAGCCTCAGGATAACACGGGTGTTATGATGACGGGGCACATAAAGATTTCAGATCCAGAGACAGGTGAGGTCATCGTAGACAAGAGAAATGCGATACACTATGAAAACATGTCTCAGGCATTGGCCAATTCTTTGGCAAATAAATCTACAGGTTTCATACATGAAATAGCGTTAGGCAATGGTGGTACAACCGTTGACCCAACGGGAGTGATAACTTACCTTACACCAAATTCAACAGGTACCAACGCCGCTCTATACAACCAAACATATTACAAAGTCATTGACGACAATTCCACAACCAACAAGGACACAACAAGGAACAAGATGGAGGTGAGACACACAGCGGGTAACAAGTTCACAGACATCGTTGTAACTTGTACTTTGGACTACGGTGAACCAACAGGACAGGCGGCATTTGACAACACCACGGATTTCAACGGAGACTATGTGTTCGACGAGCTAGGACTCAAGAGTTGGGAAGGCACAGAGAACGGAGCAACAAACAAACTGTTGACACACGTGATATTCCATCCTGTACAGAAATCATTGAACAGACTGATACAGGTAGATTACACATTGAGAATACAATCATTAACAACATTCACTGAGACTAGCTCAACTGCACTGTCAACATCAAACACAGTCAGTGGAACTACATCAGGTGGTAACACAGGATACTAATGGCATACACTGTAAACAAGACAAGTAGTGGTTCGTACACGGTGCAGGATGGTGTGGTAAACACCCAGACTGATCTGAGCCTTATAGGTAAAGGATATGCAGGGTATGGAGAATCCATAGCGGAGAACTTCCTACACCTACTAGAAAATTTTTCAAACACTTCAGCACCCACTAAGCCCATACAGGGACAGCTCTGGTATGACAGCAGTGAGTCTAGGCTTAAAGTATACACGGGCTCTAGTTTCGTCCCATCTGGCAGTAACGTTCCCTACCAAGCAACGGCACCTTCTACATTGGCACAAGGAGATATATGGATAGATTCAGACACAGGACAACTTTTTTTCTACAACGGAACATCAAACATACTGATAGGACCAAGTACCTCATCTGGAACTAACACAAACGGATTCCTTTATGAGACCATAACAGACGACACAGATACAAGTCAAAATGTTACAAAATGGTACAATGACGGAAACTTAATAGCAATAATATCTGAAGACACATTCACACCCAAGGCGGCCATTACAGGATTCGCCACAATCAAAAAAGGTGTGACTTTGACAACAGCAATTACAGACATAAAATTTCAAGGCACAGCCTCAGATGCAGATTCACTGGGTGGAGTTGCGGCGGCCAACTATCTAAGATCCAACACGAATGACACGACGACTGGCACGATAGGAGTGCTCAACGACTCAGGACTGTCGGTTGGTGTTGACAGTGATTTAAATTTAGCAGTGGACAGCACGGGTGTCATCATACAGAACATCACATCAGATCAAGACATAACCTTCAAAGTGAACGATGGCGGTACTACAACAACATTAATGACAATGGACGGATCGGCGTCAAGGATAGGTATCGGTACTATAACTCCAACAACGAAGTTAGATGTGTCGGGCACTGTAAACGCAACTGCATTCACAGGGCCAATCACAGGAAATGTCACAGGAAATGTAACAGGAAATGTCACAGGAGATGTTTCAGGTACAGTTACAGGTGGAGCAAGTCTAAACCTACTATTGACTGGTGGAACGCTCACAGGAACGGTCAACTCACGGGCTTTATTGCCAAGTGCGGACTCTACTTACAATCTGGGTACAGATGGCACTAGATACGCAACTGCTTTCGTTGACACATTAGATGCCACGGAAGTAAAAAGTCAGGGTGTCACAATAAATGATAATTCTATTACAGCAAGTAGATCAAACGATGACTTGGAAGTATCAGCATCAGGAACAGGTGATGTCAAAATTAATTCAAATGTAACACTTTCGGGGTCATTTGCTCAAGCCATACACACATTCGTAGAAACGGATGCCATTACAGCGACAGAACATGCCGGTAGAATTTTATTACTTGGCGAGGTTGGCGGAAACGCAGACGTCGTGCTTACACTACCAGATGCAACAGGATCAGGAAATGTTTATGAATTTATAGTAAGCGTTACTATGGCTTCTAATACATACAAAATTGCTTGTCCAGATGCCAACAACACAATCACCGGACAAATACAATACCTGGACGAGGATGGCACTGCGGCGGCATCATTCCCAACAGTGGCGGCATCAGACACCATCACGTTGAATGGTGGAACACAGGGTGGATTGGTAGGAGATACACTTACATTAATAGATATAGCGGCAGACAAATGGATGGTCAAAGGACTTATGCGGGTGGCGGCAGGAGCCAACCCAGCAACACCGTTTAGTGCGGCAGTCAGTTAAAGGTAAATATACAAAATGGCGTACACAATTAACAAAACAGACGGAACAGCAATCACCACAATCACGGATGGAACGTCCGATAACACCACTACGTTGCAGTTGTTTGGAAAAAGTTTTTCAGGGTTCGGTGAAGGACTCAACGAGAACCTGGTTAAGTTATTAGAGAATTCAGCATCAACATCGGCACCCACAGCACCACTGAAAGGTGAGCTATGGATGGACACAACAACGAATCAATTAAAAGTCTACGACGGCACCAGTTTCAAACCCACTGGCGGAGCAAAATCAAGTTCTAGCACACCAACAAACGCATCTGCGGGAGACCTATGGCATGACACAACAAATGATCAACTATATGTGTACACAGGCTCTGCGTTTCTATTGGTTGGTCCAGTTTACACTTCTGGACAGCAACTTTCGGGTTGGAAGATCGAGACACTGACCAGCTCAGGTGGTAACAAGGTTGTATCTTCCATGTATGCAGGCAACACACGGGTAGCAATTCTGTCCCTAGCGACTTTTACGCCTAGTGTCACACAAACAGGATTCGCATCAATCAAGGCAGGAATTACACTTAACTCAACACTGGGAGCAGTGTTCGAAGGTTCAAGCACACAGGCGGCCACTTTAGACACATCAGACACGACCAATGCATCATCACCAGGTGAGACATTACAAGGTGGTGCCAACTTCCTAAGGTCAAACGCGGCGGACACCACGACAGGTGCTCTGACCATTGACACGGACAGTGGTATTATCGTAGGTGACGCACAGGAATTAACAGTGACAGTCACCAGCAACAACGTGACAGTGGCACAGACTTCACAGGATAAAGATTTGAAATTCACAGTGAACGACGGTGGTGTCACAAAGACACCTCTACAGTTGACAGGAGCGGACGGCGGAGTTGACATCACAGGTGATGTCACAATAACAGGTAACTTAACAATATCAGGGTCATATGACAAGTCAAGTGTTGACGTTTCAACGTACACTGACACATTCATAGAAGTAAACTCGGGCCAGGCATCAGATGTCGACGGTGGACTAATAGTTGAACAGGCATCGGGCGTCGAGGCAAGGATTTTCTGGGACACATCAGAACAATACTGGGCGGCTGGCAAGACAGGTGCATTAAACCAGGTCATCACGATAGCAGATGCAACAGACGATGGTGGTGCAAACCACAGCAAAGTGCTCAAGGCATCATCGGCAGGTGGACTGACAATGGATTCAGTGACATTGGTCGCAGTCGGATCCGACATCACATCGTCAACTTCAGCCACTGAAAAAGATGTACCAACCATAGCACAGGTGCAAAAGTCACTGAAACTATGGGGCGGTTCAACCATAAGTGATGACAGTAGCAACAGCATAGCAGGTAACAGGTACGTTGAGACTTCGGCACCCTCATCTGGACAAGGTTCAAACGGGGATCTCTGGTTCGTAAGGGAGGCGTAATCCCATGGTAGCAGTCGTCAAGACATTCAACTACACAGGTACTCTACAACAGGCAACCATTCCACCAGGCACTACATCCATTGATGTATACCTTTGGGCGGGAGCAGGTGGCGGCGGTGGTTCAGACGCAGGTGGTCCAGGTGGCCCAGGTGCGGCGGGACACCATGTGAAAAAAACAGCATTATCAATATCATCAGGACAGATCGGCACCACACTGGAAGTGGCAGTGGGTGGTGGCGGATCAGGCGGATCATCAGGAGGTGGTGCACCAGGTGGTACTAACGGAAAGAGCAAAACAGCATATTCAGGTGGCAGAGGCGGTAACGCTGGACCCAACCCATACTCAGGATCAGGCGGAGGTGGCGGTGGAGCCACTGTCGTATTAATCGATAGCACAGCGGTCGCAACGGCTGGTGGCGGCGGCGGAGGAGCAGGAGCAGGCGCACATTCTAACGGAACACCCGGGATAAACACAAACTCAGCCACAACCAACACACCAGGCACACTGGGAGAGAACGGCAAGGACCACGCCGGAGATGGTGGTGGTGGTGGAGCCGGCGGTGGAGGTGCTGACGGTGGTAAATCAGGAAATGCTGGGGCAGGTGACAATGGCGGAACAGGCGGAAGGTCTGGATCAGATTTGGTACCATCAGGCGGTTCATCAAGTGTAGGGTCAAGTACGACACCAGGAGGCACAAGTGAAGCAAATTATACTGCAGGTGTGGCAGTGGGCGGACAGGCTAGCTCAACAGGCGCAGATGGAAAAGCGGTTGTCATATTCAACATAGGTGTGTCAGGAGAATTCAAAGTAGGCGGAGCATGGAAAAGCATCAACCAGGCATTCTTCAAAGTAGGCGGAGCATGGAAAAAAATCACAGCAGGTTATGTGAAGATAGGTGGGGCATGGAAGGCACTTTTCAACTCAGGGGTAACTTTCCTCTCAACAGCGGCAGGATTTGGTGACGCACAAGGCGGATCTAGTTCAGGCGGAGATGGTACTGGAGGCGGTTGTTTCATAGCAGGCACGATGATAACCATGCACGATGGTTCGTTGAAACCGGTCGAGCAAGTGGACATAGGCGACGCAGTAGCAGTGGGTGGCAAAGTGTTCGCGACAGGTAAGTTCTTGATAGACAACTTGTATGACTACAACGGAATACAGGTATCTGGAACACACATGGTCAAGGAAGATGGGGCATGGACAAGAGTTGAAGACAGCAGAATAGGTAGATCACTAGGTGATGATGAGGTTATTGTATACGTGTTCGGTAACCAGAACAGAAGAATAATAATCAACGGCACAGAGTTCACAGACTACTTCGAATTAAGCGAACAGCAGGAACTAATCAACCACGGCGAAGATATTTTTAGTAATTGGCAGGATCATGATAGACAGATACATGACAAAAATGTTAATATACTGAATGCTTGATAAATCCTTTTACCACGGCCTACAAGGCGAATGTTTCAAACAGATAAAAAAATATTTCCAAGAGATCAAGTACGAGTTCGACTCGCAACCAAACAAAGCATTCCTAGAGCCAGAGGATTTCTCAGACAGTGTCAGGGGACTCCCAGATGATTTCGACGACAAGTCAGGGGACTATGTTCATGGTGAATGGCAGGCACTAGGCATACAATCAGGAGAACACGAAGGCCAATCGTATAATGATTATCCAATACTGTATTCGATACTGCGGAAATTTCCTTATAAAACTAATGTAGCAATAATGACAGTTGGTCCTGACACAAAGATAGGCAATCACACAGACAACGAAGGTGGATGGAGATATCAGATGTGTTTGGATGACGGTGGTGGAGACCAAAGTGGCATGCATGTAATGAATCTCGAGACTCGTAAACAGGAACTGATGACCTGGAAAACAGGAGAAGCGTTTGTATTTCAACCAGATATACAGGTACACAATGGTTTCAACAACAATCCAGGAGAGAGAACCACGTTATTAATTGACTTTTACAAGGAATCATTATACACTAAAGAGAAGTTTGAAAAGTATTACCAACACTATTCAGAATGTTTTGAAGGGTTGGAAAATCTGGTAGATGTATATGAATCAAGAAAACAAAAATAAGATTGCTGTAATCGGCCACACCCGGGGAATAGGTAAAGCCGTAGCCGACCTATACAAGAAAAAAAAATACGAAGTGGTTGGAATGAGTAAAAGCAATGGATTCGACATAATTCACGATCAAGAAAAGATAATAGGAAATATAGAGGATTGTAATCTCGTGGTTTTGAACGCACACGCAGACAAGGGACAGTTGAACGTACTCAAAAGGATATACGGTCAACATTCATTCAGCAATATGAAAGTCGTCGTAATAACAAGCACATCAGGCTTGGAAGAGGACCCAGATTACAACCAATTTCAAGTTTGGGACAAGTTCAAGTATGTTCAGTACTGTGAAATCAAAAAAGAACTGATAGAATACATTGAAGAATTGCAAGACGAATTACTATCAAAACCATTATCGGTGTATGATGTGTGTCCTGACGTGGTAGACACAGACATGACCAAAGGCCTGTGGGAAGACCTACCCAAGTTGACAGCAGACGAAGTGGCAGAAGCAGTGAGATACTGTTTTGAATCAACATTTAATATTAACAAGATAGTGATCCAAAAAAATGCAAGATAGATTATGGGACAGAGATAAAGATTACGACACACTGGTCAAGTGGTGGGCTGACTGGGAGTTTGGCAAAGTGCCTAAAGAATGTTTGCCACCGGATGGTATCGTTGTTGAACACGATAGTGAACCCGTTTGTGCCGCTGGATTGTACATAGGTGTTGGCACACAGTTTGCGTTCATGGAATGGATAGTGACAGACAAGAATGCAGAACAACGGCTAGTACATAGATGTTTAAAATTGTGTATTAATCGCATAATGGAACTAGCCAAGCAAAAGGGTATGAAATTGGTGTACACAGCCACAAAAGAACAGGCGTTACACAAAAGATATCAGAAGTACCACAACATGATTCTCACAGAGAGTGGGGTAAAAACATTCCTGCGGGACTTAGACGGTGCATATTCAGAGGATTTAACTTGGATATCAGACGATGAGCAGATAGAATCACGTAATAAATAAGCATAAGGAGTACACGAAATGGCAACAAAACAAGAAGTCGCAGACTACATCAACGCAAACTACGAGTCAGCGTGGACGGACGCCGAAGAAGCAAAGATAGATGCTATGCTGACGCCCGAGCTGGCAACCATACTGATCAAACTGGTCGGTGACGTAAGTTTCTTGACTGAAGTCAGAGACAACGCATCAAACAACGACTAGACAATGGCATACAAGATAAACAATTCATTTGGAACACTGTTGGTCAGTTTGGCCGATGGAACCATAGACACAGCGACAACCGACATTGCCCTGATAGGAAAAGGGTATGCAGGATTTGGTGAGAAGTTGAACGAAAACCTTGTAAAGCTCTTAGAAAATTTTAACAACACAACTGCACCCAACAATAAAGTCCAGGGTCAACTTTGGTTTGACCAAACCAACAAACGTATGAATGTATGGACAGGTGACAAATGGAGACCTGCAGGTGGTCCTACAAACTCCGCATCAGCACCAACCAATGCCGTGCAAGGAGACTTGTGGTTTGACACAACAAACACACAACTCAAAGTGTGGACAGGAACGGTATGGACTTTGATCGGACCGAGTTCGGTGGCAGGATCGGGAGTGACAGCGGTCGTCTCAGAGAC
>Ga0206126_10001012_pt1 | contig 35738 bp, 52 predicted proteins | sample Helgoland_Spring_5_FD_148621 | JGI IMG/M metagenome (GOLD analysis project Ga0206126, IMG submission 148621) | Pelagic subsurface seawater microbial communities from Kabeltonne, Helgoland, North Sea - Helgoland_Spring_Bloom_20160412_1 | ecosystem: Environmental > Aquatic > Marine > Epipelagic ...
ACTTCGCCTTTTGTAACGTCTAGGTTGTTAAGTATCGTAACTGCATTACCTGATACATCATAAAGAGAACAAGTATAAGTTGTAGCATACAATGATATTTCTAAATCATAAAATGTATTTTCTCTAACACTTGTAGAACCCATTACTGAACCTGTAGCATCATAAATCTTAACTTTACCATTATTATGTGTAAATGTTCCGCCAGTATTGTTCCAAGCGTGACTGGAAGTTTCAGCAGTAATAGTAGTAGTTCCGCTTGTTGCACGGTATGTTCCTCCACTTGCTATTTCAAGAGTTCCAAACTCAAAAGCTCCTGTATTTGTATTTCTAACGCCTAAAATAGAATGATTATTAACTGTTACCTTTCCATCTACTGTTAAAGGAGCAGCAGCATAATTAGTATCAACGTTACAAGTGTTAGTTCCGTTACCAGTAAGCGTTAAATTACCTTTAACAACATCACCACCTACAAACTGTAAACTAGAAGCGCTGCCTGTTCCTGACTCTGATTGTGTTACAAGAATATTGTTAAGTTGAGTTCCTTGAAGAGATTTAACATCCATAACTGTTGAACCACTTTCGGCAGTGATAGCAAATGTTACAGTTCCGCTATTATGATTACATTCTGCTTGATTATCTAATCTAAACACATAACCACTTTTTTCTGGGCCTCTTACGGTAAAAGAACCCGAAGCATCTGGTAAATTTAATTCTGAAAAACCTGTGCCATTAGAACCTGCCGCTATCTGACAATACACAGAACCTACAATTACAGTAGATGAATTACAAACCAACTCGCCAGCATCTAAAATAAGAAGATGTCCATTAGAACCATCACCACCATCAACACCTGTACCTACTGTAAGTGCATAATTACCACTGCCTGATGTACTTAATGTTCCTGCTGTAATTGTCAAATTACCTGCTACTGTCGTAGCACTGTTAGTAGTTATATTTGCACTTGCGTGATTTAAAATTAAATTGTTAAGTGCAAGAGTGCCGCTAGTTTTTTCAAAGAATGACACTCCAGCAAAAGTAACTGTTACTGTACCACTACCGTGTGCAAATGTACCATTAGCAGCTACAAACAGATTATAATTATCTGAAGCACTTTCTGCATCTAATGTAGTAATTTCACTCGTCAAAGTACATTTTGCATTACTGTTGTTTTTAACATCTATACTTCCTATTGTATGAGTTCCACTACCTCCAGTAAAAGTACCGCCTTGATTTACAACTAAAGCAAAAGAGCTAGTTCTTCCAGAACCTAAACTTATTGTTGAAGAACCACAAGTTAATGTTGCTTGGTCTTCTGCACCACTTGCTGGCCCTATGTCTGTTCTTCCTGCTACTGTAAGTATATTTCCATTAGCATTAAAATTTCCTGCGGTTATTGTAAGGTTTCCTGACAATACACAACTATTTTCTGAATTAAGAACACAACTTGCATGATTTACAGTTAAATGTCTAACGTTACCTGCTGTTGCATTAAAATCTACTGAAGCTGTTGATGCGGTTGTTATTGTTATATTTGTAGTTGTCCCAATTATATCACCATCTATATCTACTGCAAAACCAGCACCGTTTTCACCTACTACAGTAAGTGTTTCAGCGTTGCCGTTAAAATCTCCTCCAGCTTGTACTACAAAAGATTTAACAGACCTACTACCGTCAAGTACGCAATCGTTTGATACGTTTGCAATTATTACATCATCAGATGAAGTTGGTACTGAACCTGTGTCCCAGTTTGCTGGCGTTCCGTAATCGGTATCTGTGGAACCATCCCACGTTACTACAGCCATTAGGCCACCTCACTTACGAAGACAATTTCAGAGTATATAGGAGAAGCCATTCACTAAATGGTCCCCTGTAAGAATACTTTACAATCACCAGCAGTTATAACAGTAGTTGAAGTACCGTCTGTTGCTTTTACAGTTACTGCAATGTGTCTCAAACCTGTCGTAGATATAGACTTCATAGCACCTGAACTTGCTGCTACTACTATATCATCTCCTATCTGTACCCATTTACTGTTTGTCACTGGTAAAGCTTCTGCTGCATCAAACAAAGAACCCCATACTTGACAAGTAAGCCCTCCATTCTCATCGTTAGACAATACTTGTATTGAAGCTCTTTCGTAAGCCTCTATATCTACACCATCTATAAGTGCCACATATGTAGCGCCACTCAAAGTGGTTGCATCATTCTCTATAAGTAAAGTCTTAAGTGAACTGCTTATTCGTTTTTTTGTTAGTGTATTCGCCATTACTTAGCTTTCCCCTTAGCCTTCTTAAGACCCTTGGGCTTTTTAAGTGCTGCGTCTACTTTCTTTTGGGTTTTGCTTCGAGAAGCTTTGCTGCGAGTTCTAACCCCTGCGCCGACCTTCTTAGCCCCAACTTCAGTTTGGACTTCAAAGACGTCTGATTGGGTAAGTAACCTTTTACAAAACTCTTTGTATCTTTTGTCATTTTCGTCAAACGTGTGGACTTCACCGGGGTGGAACGCAATACTGCGCCCACCGTCAGTCCTAACATGAGTAGGCTTATGTCCTTTGTACCTAATCGTAACCATGTAATCATAGCTCCGATTATGCTACTTTCAAGTCAGTAATTAGTCCTTGTGTATTGAACTTAGTTGCAATTAACTCACCAGCAGTCATGAATGCGTAGTTACGCTTCAATGCTTGCACGTTTGCCAAATCTTCTTGAGCCAAGAAAGTGGTTGGTGCTGCAATCTTCATGTACAAGTGTTCTAAATCTAACAACATAATTGGACCCATTGAGGTTCCACCAGATTGGTCAGTCATTGCTGTAGCCAAATGTTGTGTTGCGTAGATTGGTATGCTGTCATAGTATCCCATGCGTCCATCTAGGTTCATTCCCGGTTCTGAAGAGACTCCGTTTGTTCCTTTAGGTGCTTGTGATTCTAATGCCATTCTCCATGTTGCATTTGAACTTCCTGCTGTAATTAATTGTTTTAATTCAGTCAACTGTGTGTGACCCATTAATAAAATTAAATTGTCGTAGGATGCGCCATTTTCGATTGCATTTTGAATAGTTGCGTCAAGAATATCTAAACTTAATACTCTGTTTGTTCCACCAGCTCCGTCAACAAAACCATCAGCCCATGTTGCTCCATCTCCTCTTGCACCCATGTCGTAAATATCGACTTCTGCTGCTACAGTTCCTGAACGAGCTGCTACTTGAGCGTGGTTTGCACATACACGAGTTAATGTTTCAAAGTTGTTTCCTGCTGCTCCTCCTGCGTAATCTGTAGTTAGCATTGCGTCAATGTAGAAAGCGTGTGCTTCTGCTGCTTGCGCTCTTAGGAAAGTTGCTAGGCCTTTTACTCCGTCATCTGCTTCAGCTAAGATAGCTGCTCTTGTAGAGACAGTGTAAGGACTTACAATTTCTTTGATGGTTGCAGTTACTTCTGCAAGGTCTGGTACATCAGATGTTCCAAATGCTCCACCTTCTGCTACTCCAGTATTGCTACCAGTTACAGTTCGAGCTGTTAATACTCTCCATCCAGATTGTGTCCAGCCTTCTTTTCTCAAAAGCTTGAATACATCAGATTTTGTGTTTAGCTGATTGAAAACAGATGCACCATACATTGTGTTAAAGTATGCGCCGTCGCCTGTTGTCAAATCATCTTTCTTTATGCCGTATCTTGCTGAGATATCTAAACCGCCTTTGTAGTAAGCGTTGACGTAATCTTCAAAACTCATTCCAGCCATTCTAGAAACCTCCTATTATGTTTTTGTTTTCTGCCATTCTGTCTATCTCCTCAAGGGATTTTGATACATTCAAGAAATTAATTTCCTTTTGTTCTTCAGCTTTTGGAGCTGGAGCAGGAGTTGCTTTCTTGCCTGTATAAACGTTAATTCCATGTTTCTTCAAGGTTGCTAAAGATTTTTCTAGGTCGTCAAGTTTAGTAGATTTCTCTTCTTCTTTCTCTTCTTCCATCATCTTTTCTTCTTCTTCTTCCTCTTCTTCAGGTTCTTCTTCCTCTTCTTCCTCGTCTTCTTCGGCTTTCTCTTCGCCCATATCTTCAAGGTACGCGAGTACTTCTTTTAGCTTAGCAAGGGTGGTTTCCATATCTTTCATAAGTGCCTCTTCCTTACCAAGTTCAACTGGCTCTTCTAATCCAGCAGCTAATTCTACTTCCTCTGTTGCGACGATTATTTCGTCTTCAGATTTCGCATGATTGCCACCACAAGTGCATTCTGTCATGTATATACACTGACCAAAAGGGTATATAAGTAATCTAAACTTTCCGGAAACTACCTTTTTTTATTCCAAGAAGGTGTCTTTCCCCTTCTTAATCTTTCTTTAGGTTGCCATCCGCCACGAGCCATTGCATCTCTTAATGCTCTACCTGATTGATTACGAACTCTACTAGGACTCATCTTAGGACCGCGGCCAGTATACTTTCCGGGATTTCTCCACATCTCTGCGCAAAATGCCTCTGGGTCTCTTACACTTTGAAGGCCTTCGTAATTTCTAAGTTTTAATGCATTCCTACGACAAGTTGTCATAAATGCTCTCATACCTCTTTGACTTCTTCCGGGAGCTTTACTAATTGCAATTCCTTTTTTTACTGAACACTTTTTAATTCCTGCAATGTCCCAAATATGTTTGTCAATCTTTCCTAATATGTCGGTTACACTACTTGTACTCCACATCTTACATGACCAATACCTTGCCTTATGTTTAGGTCCGGGACTATCACAGTTGTGTCTTGCTCTAAAGTTTCTACGTTTGTCAGGGCTATCACGCTTGATATCCATCTTAGGGTCTCCAAACTTTACTTGTACTGTATTACCTTTTTCGTTTTTTGCATAAACCCCAAACTTCTTGTTCTCACCGCTTAACCGAAAAGGCTTGTTTAATTCAACCTTCCTGCCTTGATACTCAGCTTTATTTATAATTCCAAGAATGTCATCAAGACTTTCATTCATTTTACTAAATCTTCTAGCTTGTATTGCTCGCTCTTGATTTACTGCGCCTGCACGCGTAGAATGACAGCCCAATAATTTTCTATCTTTTTTAGCAAACAAACAATATTTCTTTCCCCTACGTGCTATTATTTTTTCTAACATTCCCTCTACTTCATCTAGAGTTACTTGCTTTGTCAGTTTGATTGGTTCATCTGCTTTTGCTGCTGCTACTTCTGTAACAGTAGCTTCTGGATTAGCTGGCCTGTTGCCAACCCATGATACGGACCAGAGAGATAACTCGGAGATGTTGTTGTGGCAGACGTCTCCTTCGCAGACCTTCTCTTGTTTTTCGGCTTCCCCTCTAATAGAGGAGCCACCCTTGTCACCGTAAATCTTCATTTCATCCCACACCCTAGTATGCATAGGAAGCTTGTCGTGTATTCCTACACGGATTTTAATTTTACCATTTTTAACTTTGTATGCAAGAGGTAGCCCTACTGGCATCTCCTCATGCTTGTATGAATAAACCCCGTATTTCATATAGAAATCCATGGACTCTTTAATTGTGTCAGTTCCTATTTTATCGTTCTGTTTATCGACGATAGGAGAACTAATATACGTTTCTAAGATTCTTTCGTTATACCACTCTGGTCGATAGACCTGCCACTTAGTATCTTTAGCGTCTGCCACAGCCTAAGATTGACTACGTGTATATAAATAATCTAAACTTTCCGGAAACTAATAAGTTCCTGATGCAATAGCCTTGTTTTTTCTTTTTTGTGCTATAATAAATATTTCATTTTTAATATCTTCTTTGTGATAAAATAATGCACCCCATGAAAACATAGTAGCTTCTTGAAATGGTTGATTTTGAAATATACCTCTAGCAACTACAAAAGGACTTTGATTATATTCTTTAGCGTATTGTTTTATAGTTTGTGAGTTCCAATTTGGAAATCTACTAAATCCTCCTTTATCTATAATTTGAGCGGCTTTGTGATAGCTTTTAATTGCTAAATCGCCATCTTCATCAATAATTGTATAAATAGAATCTTTTAATTTTCCTGTAACATCATTTACTTTTCTACCAAGTAATTCTTTTGCAGTATTTTCAATTTCTACACGCCATTCTTCAAACGCTTCTTTAAATATTTTATCCCAGTTTTTTTGTTGTTTAAAAAAGTTAAGAGCTTTTTTAATATTATCAAAATTACGAAATTCTAAAGTTGCATTCATTTGTATGATGCTACTTCTTCAGGTGATGCATCTCCGTACTTTTCTTTCCACTTACGATTTACTTCCTGTGCAGCCTTCTGCCTCATTAACATTCTACTATTCTTGTTGTACTGCTTCATGTGTTCTTCTTTGTTATTCCAAGCCCTGTCATGCTCACACTCTTGACAAAATCCGTTAGACATAATTCTAACTCGACTTTCTCCTGCCATACACTTCTTGCAACTCTTCACGGTTTTAACGCCCCTACTTCTGGTTTAGCCTCATCTGGCATACTAACTTGTGGCTTGTCTGGAAGAACCAAATTACCATCCTTATCCAATGTAGCTTCTATTCCTACTTTATTTAATACTGTAATTATATTTGCTTTCTGTAACATATTAGCTAATGCTTGTTGCTCGTTCTTTACATTGATATCTGCAAACATTACCTTCCATGTCTTGATTCCCATCAATTTCATTAATGGTTTTAAAAATCCCATTTCCAAACATTGTTGAGTTTCTAACACAGTTCTGTCAAAAAGAGATATCTGTTCGCCTTCTGCATTCAACCCACCTACGCCTGCTGTACTTCCTGTTACGATTGGCATAACTCCATACGATGCGTTTATGTCGTTGTTAATGCGCTCCATGTAAGGTAAAGCCATCAACTCATCCATGTTAGGCATAACTGGCACAAACTTAGCCTGACCGCTTCCTGTACCTTCTCCCCTACTACTTATGATAGGAACAAAGTTTGGATTGCGTCTTGTCTCTTCTGCAATGTATTCTCCCAACCTGTTAAGACTTTCTTCATCATGTCCGGGAATATCAAGAAAACCTTTAGGCGGTCTCTCTAATTTATAAATCTTATTTTGGAAGTTTTCAATGGCGAGCGCTGTTTCGATTTTCTTAGAAAGACCTATAATCGGCGACTGTCCATACAATCGAGCATTTGCACTGTATTTGTTAAAATGTATAATTTCATCACGAGCAAAAGGAATCTTGTCTTCATCCTGCCCCATATCATAAAAGTAAGCCATTGGCTCTGCTTCAAATCCACCTTCTCCTAATTCTCCTTTTGCTAAAGGTTCTCTAGTTATTATATCAAAATATTCATCATTTTTAAACTTACCATAATCATCTACATGAAATCTCATTTGCTTTGCATCCTCTACCCAAAGCTCTTTGACTATCTTATCTTCACTACCCTGAATCCTATCGTATACAATACTTACCCAACAATCGTCAAATACTTCTACTTGTCGTATCATTGCTTTGAAAAATTCACTTGCCGTAATGTCTGCATTACCGCCACTTGGATTTCTAAGAAGAAGTTCTAACATCTTCCTTTCTTCCTTATCACCTGTATCTCCAACGGCGTGATACTCCCATCCCTTCGCCACGGATTGAGAAGCTATTCGAGTGATTACGGTTCTGAGATGAGAATACCTGTCAGCTAATTGTTCTAAATAATTCTGGTCTACTGGTGGAAGAATATCTGCCTTAAACGCACGGTTGCTGCCTGCCGTACCATAAGCAGGAGTTCTTGCATCTTTCAATACACTAGCAGTGTTTCTCTCTATCAAATCCTCTAACGCGGAACGCTTCCGCACTGGCTTGCGCCCTAAAATTCTATCGTACCATGCCAAGTTGTATCGCCTCCAATGTTGTGTTTATCTTCTTAAGCCTTTCCTTTTTCTGAATTACATCTAGACTTGTCTTAAGTCTTTTACTCCAACTGTGACCTGAATTGCCACCCATCATCTTCCACATTATCAAACCCTTACTAGGATTCTTCTTGTTGTTAAAATTCTCAGCAGGTGGGTCCACTTTCTCGTGTCTCCTGTAATATGTATCAATTTTCACTGCCGTCTTGTATCCGATGTCTTTTTGATATCTTAATTTTCTGTTGATTGCTTTTGTAACCTTTCCACCACCATAGCCATGCATCTGTCGTAAATCTCTACCCTGTAATGCTTCCTTCTTTACTCCTTTAGGAACTCTGTATCTATCTCGCTTATCGCCCATGATCTCCCCTAACATACTTTCTAAGCAGTGGTTCCACTAAGATGCCTGTGGGAACATTCTCCGCCTTAGCAATCTCTTTAAGGCTCTCTTTGGTAGCGTTACTGATTCCATAAATCTCCAACCTTGTTCTCTTTTTCATGTATGGTTGGATGTCTCGTATGTGCTTGATGTATATAACCTTTTCTATATGTAATCCCAACTAACATAAGCCAACCCCTTTTTGTTCATTCCTTTAATCGCTAACTCACACATCCATAACGCCATCACTGCATCAGGTGTATGTCCCTCTAATCTTCCGTTTTTACCATATATCAACCTAGCCAACCCATCTGTCAATTTTCTAGGTCCCGGACGACTTGCCTGCCTTATTTCTTTTTGCCATGGAACCGAGTATCTTTCTTTCTCAAACTCCAAGGCCAACCCCGGTATGCCCACGTCGTGTGAGTGCTTTTCGCGTCCCGTGTTGTGACCTTCAACCGGAAGGCCCGCCAAGTCACTCGCACTATGAACCACCAATCTCTGATACCCATTAGATTCTATCATTATCGTGTCTGGATTAAAACGTTTTGCAAGGTCTCTGATTTTTAACACCTGTGTTTCCAACCAACCACTACCTTTTGCCATTACCTTGCCTGTCCAACTGTATAATATCCTACGATGCTCCGTACGCTTATTATAAGCCACAAGACAGTAGCTTGTCTCATCATTCTGACTGTTCATACCCACGGCCAAGTCAACGCCCATTACGACGCTTATATCGTCATCGTACTCTGGCAATCCCATGTCTAATTTTTCATCCAAACATCTCTGAAGTACCTCATAAGGTATAACCGCACTCTCTGGGTCCAATGGATTTAACATATACTCAGACTCAAAAGCCCGACTTCCCATTGTCTCCTTCTCTTTGTCTAGCCTTTCCTGATTCCAATACTCTGGCCAACGCGGACTTCCGTCCTCTAACAAAGCAGGATGCCTTACTACATTCCACTCAGAACTCTCAGATACCCAATCTGTAATGTCTCCAACTCTTTTCTGCGTTCCTACCAATAACATCTTAGATTCTGGAAGACGCATCGGCATCACAACCCTCTGAACGTAATGAATTACCTTTTCATCTGTCAAATTAGGAAACTCTTGCAAAACGTCGTCCAAAATAATCATATGAACGTGAGGACCTTCCAGTGCCTTACCAATACTTGCAGCAGCCACTCTACTTCCATTGTTAAATCTCTTAGCGCTTTTTCGTATTGTCACTTTCCTATCTTCTGCCTTTTGTAAAAACCCACTGAGTCGCCAACTTCGCTTACACAATTCTTCAAACTGTTCCAATTTGTCCCAAGCCTGCTCCAATGTTGCAGAAATATACAAAGCCCTAAAATTTGGCTGCTTGTGCATAAAATATGCCAGCACACACAACCCCCAAGTCGTCTTCAAGTGACCCCTTGCACAAATTATTGATGCAAATTCTCCTTTATTGAAATTTTCTTCCCACTGGTCATGCATATCGCCCAAAGGAACGTAAGTCCCCGGCTCTTGGTCCATATAGTCCGACATTACCTCATCTATGAACTCATTCAAAGTAAGCGGCTGCTCATTCATTATCTCCAGCGCCCCTGCGATTGCCTGCGTGATATGTTTGCTGTGGTCCATTACTTGTGCTTTGCTATAGTTATAACGACGTCTTTAACATCTTTGTCATGAACTATCAATAGCTCATGTATGTGATGCAAATTGTCCGACTCCTCTAAGACCTTACCATCCTTAATTAATCTAATGATGGTAACCACCTCTCCCCGTCAAACGAAAATACACTAAAATAACCACGGAAATCAAACCGAGGTATCAAATAACAACGACTTACCTTTTTTCCTGTCTTCTCATCAAGCTCTCCTGCTTCTACTGTTTTAAATTTGTTGTCCTTTATCAATTTTTTTAATGCCTTCATGTCAATTACCCATAAATGGTTGTCGCTTATGTTAGGAAAGTAATATGCAAACCAATCCGACAATGTTGTCTTAATTCCACTGTCCTTACCCCTACACTTGTACTCTATCGCCATATTGCCTGTTCCTCCCTTGTCCCAGTCTTTTTCAAACATATCGGTCTTTACCTCAAAAAATACAGGCTTCTGTTTATTATTTTGAAACATAATGTCAAAAGCTGCCGTGTTTCCATATGTGATAAACTTCTTGTTCCATTGTGTCTCGACAAAGTGTCTAACTGCACGCTCTCCCATCTGGCCATCCTCTAAATCCTCTTCAAAGTTGTTGTTCATAATAATAACTCCTTAGAAAACTTCTGATTAGCATTAACAACACGTATCTCTAACGGATACATATGCTGTTTTTTCATAATAGAATCACTGCCCTCTGTATTGACTACCTCGTAAACTATGCCCTCGTCTGCATCAATTACATCTGCACGTAACCCACTCGGCTCAAACACAGCCTCTGTGTAAAACTCGTGGTCCCACTCCTTTAACTGCTTGCATATCGCAAACTTCATGTCAATGTGGGCTTTTGTCTCGTTTCTACTCCAACGCATAGCGTTACGATTCCTGTTACTAGTTCTCAATAACCGACTTACTTTGTTGCGCTGCTCCTGTACTGCATACCTATTCATCTATCTGACTCCTACAAGCTTTGCAATTAACCTCATGGTCCTTGTCAGTAGCCATTACATTCATCAAACCATTAGCACTATCCACATAACGACCGCAATTAGTCCAAAAAGACTCACCCATGTACTTGTGAATGACTCTATCTCTGTAATCGTTACTATCCACGGTTACCTACCATCTCACCCATTATTGGTGTATATATCTCCTCGTGCTTGCACTCATAACAGTCTACCATAGGCCTGCCTTTTTTGTTTTCACTAAACACAAAATGCTCCTTTGCCAAATGACGGTGTTCCTCTTCCCATCTGTTTCCACATAAAAAACAATCAAACCTCCATTTCATTTTAATAACTCCATACATTTCTTGCAATTTACGTATTTCAAATCCCTTTCCTGCATCTGACGATACTCCTGATGAGTCGTCTCATGACCACACATACTCATCTTATATAACTCACTAGGCGCGTGTTTCCTTCTCATAAGTTCTTCCTTAACTGGTCACGGTAAGCATGAACGCCTAACCAAAAACCCAATATGAAACATCCAAACATAAAAAATACCGCAACAAAACTATTCATTGCGACACTCCTGACAAAATCCACCATGTTCCTCTACATCCGTCGGAGTTACTACCATTCCACAAGCTTTACACCTCCACATTAGCAGGCTCCCTATTGATGTCCTCTATCATGTTCTTGCAAAGTATACTCACCATACCCAACGCTGTCGTATATGCCTTTAACTCTTTCTTCTTATATCCCATAGGATTGTCATCTATAAACTTCTGAATGTGCATCATCATCTCATGTAACACAACCGTCCACACATCTTGCCTCGTTGCATCACTCATCTGCTTCTCTCCACTTACCATCTTTCTTGTCTACATTATTATGGTCCATATTTGCTAAAACATTCGCTAAATCTATAAGAGAAAATACTTCATGAGTCAATAAACCTATCTGTTCCATCACTCCAGTTAACTTTTCTGATACTTGCTCAGCTTGATACTGTATAGGAGTACGGTCATTTATTATCTTACTCACTGTCTATCCTCCCCTCACACCAACCAAGAAAATCATCGCAAGCATCAAACAAACCCTGCATATACACCTTCAAGTTGTCATCAGTCACCTGCCAATGCTTATCCCTAAACTCCTGTGATATCTTCATCTTCTTTAAACAATATGCACGTATGTCCATATATTTTATCTCACGCTTCAAATCAGCCTCTGTAAATGTATGCTTTCGTATACCCGCAACATGACTGTCACTCAATCCATTACGCTTCTTAGGAATCTAAATCACCTCTCAACAATGCTATGTACGTTCTTAAAAAATGCTGTTTTTTTGCCCTAGGTATGTCCGTCTCCTCCAAAGCATTCTGTATACACTCGTTAATATGCTCAACCAATTCATCCTTCTCCCTCTGCACATCACCCATGCTGTTCAACATCTCCGTCATCTTAGCAAACTCATGCCCTCTTATCTCTGCATCACCTTGCCGTAGGCGGCCTAAAAATTCCTGTCTTACCTCTTCTATCTCAGCCATACGGGAACCCATGTCTTTCACTACCGTGCGCTTTACTTCCTCAGCCAAATCATGCTCAACCTCTGTAAGTTGCTCCTTCCAACCCATCTTAGCACTCCACTTCTGAACCGTACGCATACTCAATCCCCAATCATAACGCTTATTCAATTCCTCCGCTATAACTCGGTAACTCATACCATTCAAATACATACCAAAAGCCTCCTGCTTGTCTGCTAGGCTATATGTACTAGGCCTGCCGACTCTCTTTTCCTTTCCTTCGCTCATAAATCTCCCTTATTTCTAAACATATCGCTCGTTGCCATTCTTCGTTCGACTTTACGCTCCGCATCTAATACCTCCTCAACAACCTTTTCCTGTGCATCATACGCCTCATTAGCAACTACATCATTAAAATCATTGTCCATGTGTATCCTACCATCACCCGCATCATCCAAAGGCTCTTCTACATCTAATACTTCCTTGTGCCTTTCTACGTGCATAAATAATGCATCCCACACCTCATCCGCCATTGAAGATTCCTCGGATTCTACTATCCTCCACAAATCATCCATGACCTTTTTCCTTAACCTATCTCGACCTACCGATATCAAATACCGTTTAGGACGTTCTCTAGTCTTTGACCATACCATATATATACATTCTATAAAGGACTATATATACTTATGGTAGAAAAATATAAAAAATTTAGAGATTACCTACCTTGCATAAATTTGGCTACCCCCAGCCACAGCGGACTAGGGGCGCCTTATTTTTCTTTATTCTTCTTCGTCGTCTTCGCAGTACTCCCTTAATGACTCCCAATCGATGCAATTAAAATCTATCATATCCATATAGATGTTTGCTGTTCCACCTATCTTTTCTATGAAGTCATCTTCTAAAGTTTCTTCAATATAATCAATGTCTGATTTTGTCACAGGATTATACCAAATATTGACTAACCAAGTCTCCCGATTTCTCCAACCGTTATAGCTCATATTTCCGGGCTTATCTCCGAGTCTAAAAATAAGTCTAATTGTTGAGTAAAACCGCCTTCAGTTTCTATAACTATTCTAACTGTTTGAGTTGGTATTGTTGTCTTATACGCTCCGTGCGGGTTTTTAATCACTTTAAGAGCCGTTACGTTATGAATAAATGTATGTTGATGTCCAACCTCTGGTGCGTGTTTCGAGGTCTGGAAAAGCATTTTTCTTCTTCTATTCATTTTAACAACCATCCTTTATCGCCGTATGATTGCATAACTTGACAATATCCATTTTTGAATGTTTCTTCTAAAATTTCACATTCTTTTAATAATTTAGGAAAATCTATTTGTTCGAAATTCCTTTTATTATCTGCCAATATTTTTTGGCTTTTTACTAGCTTAAAATCTATTTTACTTTTTTGTTTTAACATTTTTGTGTTATTCCTTTTTTGCTCTTCTTTTCTCAGCTTCTCCAAGTCACCGAAATTTAAACGGGATTGTTGGATGCGTCGGTTGCGTTTAGAGTATGACGGTTCCATGGTACCTATTATCCCATACTAGCAATAGTGTATATGCAGGGGATGACTTAAGTCTGCCGGTCTATTCTAAGCACGAAATCTAAATTCCTAAAGTAGGGTATATATACCATAAAATCCCGCTTACACTTTTTAATACAACCATACCTTTTATATAGACTAGTCGCTAGGGGTCTGGGGCTTGACAAAAAGACGCCGCCCTAAATGTCTAATTAGGTTAAACCCTAAATTCTGGGTTCCCCTTTTAGGTTACAAAACCTATTAGGATGTTAAACCTTTTAGGTTATACAACCTTTCGGGTTGTTGCCCCTAATTGTCAGTTTGACAAAAACCCTAATTAGGCGAATTGCCAAAATGGGGGATAGATAGATATTTAACCCTTAGCCCTACTCAAAAAATAGTAGCGCCCATAGGTATATATACCCTCCTGCTCTGGGCCTGACGGTCCCCATCTCTGACCCTGACAAATAATATTGTCACTACATAGGGATTAGCATCATTGGAACATAAAATATTCCTCCGCCATCCTACGCATATGCGCGAGGGACTAGAACGACTGTAAGCGTATGAATAGATACCTAATTGACTAGGGGGGGGGAGGAAAGTAAAATTAAAACCTCCCCTTTCATCCTAATCCTTTGTATCACCTCTTCCACAATAGGGATGCCAATCATTATTGGTTATAACTTCATTACAAACTACACATCTCATTTAGATTTTACCTCCAACATAGTATGTTTAGCTCCTAGATACATCAATCCTTTATTGATTACCTTGTATGCTTCCCATAGCTGTTCTTCTGTGTCTAATCTATCGGTTAAGTCTATTATAGTTTCTTTTATTCTTGTCGCGTTTATTTCTTCCATTTAGAAATCCTCCAATCTTTTCTTAAGATATTTTAAGAAATCTATTGCATCCTGATTCCAATCTGCATCTAAATCATAACATGATTCTATCATTGCTATCATTTCGTAAACCCATCCTTTGGTCATTCTGACAGGCAATTTTTTACCTTGACTCAGAAACATTTATTCATCCTCCAAATTGTAACAAGATATACATAATCCTTTATAGGAATTAATTGCTTGATATTGTGTCATTTCATAACCACAATCTTTACAAATCATAAATGTTTTGTTTTCCATTTATTCTATTTCCTCCGTGTCCACATACCAGCCATTAGATTCGAAATAAAGGCTTGGAATGCCTCTGAGGCCTACTTGCTTCTTAGCCTCTTTAAGAGCCTCTGAACGGCTTGAAAATGGATATTCTGAAGGGTCTACTTCTACCCCATTATCATAAACCAAATGTTTAGGATTAGGTAGATACTCATCAGTGTCTATCATGACTCTCCACATTTGCCAATATTTCAAAGCCATTAGTATTTACCTCCACAAATAATACAAGTATTCATTTGCTTGTAGCTCCTCTTTGCATGGGCGTGATTGCTAGGTATTTTGTAGATATAACATCCACAATAATTCTTACCATCAACACCTGTGTAATTAGTCATTTATTCAACCTCCTTTTCAGCATCTTCCAGAGATTCTACAACCCACTTGGCTACTGCCTCCCAAGCTACAGCCCCCCTGTCATCACCATGTAGGTGAACTCCCCAGTGGGATTCAATACTCTTCATCAAACCACCTAAGTAGTGTTCGATTTCAGTATCGAAAGCCTGACCGTCAACCCCAGCCGGATTATCTCCAACTTTGAAAACGGTGGTGCTATCCATTAATTTCTCAGTGTTTTTTAGTTCGCTCATATTTTAGCCAGACAGTAGGAGTATATAACAGTTACGGTCTAATTGTTTCTCCTCTATAGCTCCTCTATATCTTCAGTGTATATAGATGCCTCAGTCCAGAAGAATTCATAGGCCGAATGTTCTGCCTCATCTTCATCCTTTGCTTCTATATCTACATACTCTTCTTCGAACCTGACATATACTCTATATTTCTTTTTCTTGTCGCTCATTATTCTTCCTCCATTTCTGCATTTGATGTGAATTTTACATACTTCAGATTGTACTCTGATTGTGTCAATATTTTGACTGGACAAATTAGTCTATATCCACCATCATTGGTAGGTATCCAAACCAACTCCTTTCCATAACAATCGCAATCGTCTTCATGACATCTAAACCTGTAATCTGCTTCAAGACTCATTCGTTAGCCTCCAATACGAGCTTTACAAGGGCCTTCCTTTCACCAAAGTAGGCTTCTGGCTTCCAACTCCATAGGACCATCTTTTCGTGATTGCTAAAGTCCTCTGGAATGGCCATTTCGATTATGTCACTCATCGTAGTTCCTCCAAAGGTATAATCTGCTGCCAAGCTGAAGAACAACAAAAGCTATTCTCATTGAAATAATGAGTACCGCATTTGTCATATTCCTCTACCATCAAATCTAACTTTTGGTCACAATCCTGACAAGGACCTACATCGTATGATGCAGCTTCCCAATCATCCATAAAATTGTCACTTACCATCTAAATATCTCCATACATATATTTGCCATTATGACAGTAATTGCATTTGTCATTAACTGTGTTTTCCTCATCTACTCTCTCTCCACAATCGGGACACATATAACTCACCATCCATAACACCCGTCACAAACCCATCCTACATCAGAATCATTGGCTGAAGTCCAACTCTGGTCTTTGTGGCCTCTACTGTATTCATAGACTTCCATTTGGTCGTATCCAGTTATAGCTCCCTTATATGATTCACCAGTATAACAAGTCTCACAAACTATCCTTAATGGATTCTTAATTAAATCCTTAGCATAATGATAGATATTATTCTCGGTAATTGTAATGCCTTCTAAAAGCATCATCCTAATTTCTTCATGAGTCTTTTTTCGACTAGCCATAGCTAAATCTATACCAGCTCCTCTGTCCTCATCATTATCTCCAGAAGGTTCCCATTCTGGGTCGTTTCTCCACTCTCTTACTGCCTCGACATTGGTTTGAGCTAATAATGCATAAGCATCCTTTCCACCATATACTCCATAGCCTTCGTAATTCTTTTCTTCAAAGACTTCTCCATCTGGAGACATAAGATAATTAGTTGATTTACATCCTCCTAAGTCATCACCATCTCCAAAACATTCTTCACATTTGAAACAGGCATCGTGTCTATCTGGGCCATCACTCAACATAGGCAAATCACATGATGCACAATGAAATCCAAAGCTACCCATTAGTGAAGCTCCATACGTAGTGTTTCCATAAGGTCGAGCTTGTAGCAAGTACAGTTTCGACAGTCGCAGTCAAGCGGATTTGAGGCATTGCAGCCAACTTTGTGTCCATTCATATTGGACCAGTAGCGTAGTCTATATAACATCTATGCCTCATCCCTTCTAAGCACGAATCCCTTACAAAACATACACGAATCCCACTTGTGAATTAGCCCATTTTTATCTACCAGACTTGTACTGTAGAATCCTTTTTTGTCACACTTAGGACATTGAGAATACTTGTCTTTTTTATCCCACCAATTACCAGCTCCAACTAAACTCATTAGTCCTCCTTGTAGAATAAATACTGTTGTAGAATATACTTATAACAAATGTCTGATTCATCCGCATAGTCTATCATTATTTCATCCCATACTTCTTGCGGAATATACTTCATTATGATTACATTAGTCCTACGCATACGGGCCGCAGGGGAACTTCTCTGATAATCAGTCCTGTTATTCCATTCATCATCTAGTTTCTGGATTCGGGCTTTTCGATTAGGTCGTGTCTCGTTCATAGCTTCCCTAACGGCGGGAGGTCTATATATCGTTATGCCTTCTTTATATAGGCAGCTCTACAGATTTTGCTCTAAACTAGGGTATATAAAGGCCTGAATTTTTCAATGCAATTTTAAAGGTTACCCTATATATAAGGAGTATATATACTAAATGTCCAAATTCAATATAAAGCCTCTGGGCCTATGGTGTATATGTACCCTTTGTGATTGTATCCGAATACCCTTTTCAGCCAATAGCGGCCGTTTAAATGCACATTTTTCATTTAGTATACAACCTCTAGTTGTTAACCTAAAACCCTAAAAACCAAAACTCCTAAACAACCTAAAACACATAGCAACCTAATATACAATATGGCTTTTCGCCATTAATCTAAATTCCCCAATTATCCTAATTACCCAATTACCTAATTAGCCTAATGTCCAGAGGGCGTAAAGTATATATGCACTGCCCCCTAGTGTGTTACAGCTTGGATGGAAATCTAAGTGGAGGAAACTCTATGAACGACACACGCCAAAAAAAAGAATGTCCGAAATGTCTAGAACTTAGAAAAGAATACATTGTGAAAGTTAAACCTTTTGTATTCTGCTCGGAGAAATGCTTAGAGGCTGGAAATGCCTAGAGGCTACACACCAAGATGGGCTACCATGTATTGGATATGGGAAGATGACAATCAAGAAATTGAAGTCGAACCATATTGCGGACCTGAGTGGAGAAAAGTCCATAAGATTATTATGGAATATGAAGCCACCGGAGAAAGTCCAACTCACGGTAGACCAATAGCATCAACACCATTTAAAGAAGTCTATGACCAAGAGGGTGGAGTAGACCCATATTACATGAGCTACAAAATCGTGGATGGAAAAATAAAATGGTTTGAAGACTAAAACCGGTTACCACAGAACTCCGGTTCTGTGGAACTAAAGGTGAATAAATGATTTGTGAATTATGCAATAAAAATCAAAAGCTAACAAACCATTATGGTAAATGTATTTACTGTGGTCATAGAAATAGGTAGCTACCCATTTTTGGGTACCCCTAGCCGATAGTTAACCCTCAGGACTTTAGCTGACTTATGACTATCTGAGTCTCTTCTACTGTCAATGTCTTAGCCTGTACCTTAGTATTCTTTCTATTCATACTATAATTACATCTAAAGCATCTCCAAGATTTATTCTTGTCGTTACCTGCTCGGTAGACATAACACTTAGGACATCTTAATACATAGAACATTAGACATCCTTTATTATTTTATTACAAAGAACGCATTGCCATCCTTTGCTATTGCATACTTGGGCTTCGTGTTTACAGCTCATATTTTGGGGGCCACAAGGTGTTCAATGAACGAACACGTTATGAAAAAACTAATCGTCGTGCGTAGCTCTCTTACGCCACTATTCCTTATGACCTTTCCCATTTATGCTATACGGTCGCCTAAGTCCCTGTATCTATTGAATACGGCAGTCTGATTGCCTACAATATATATCGTACTAGTGTTGTATGAATACTCTGCTTTACCTTGTGTTTCTCTAGGCCATATGCCTATCTTCTTATGATGTAAAGGATGGCGTGCATTTTGCATTGTCTTCTGCCATCTCTTAGCTACTGCCAATGAATTAACTCTTACAGTCTTAAGCATCTATCCTCACTTCGTAAATATCTCCTTCAACATCAAAATCAACTTCTTTTACATAAGAAGCCCACCATTTGTCTGCTTCCTTTTTAGTCCAAAATGCTTTCTCTGGTAGTCCTGCTCTTAAATATACATAGATGAACTCAGTCATTGGGACAACCTCAATATCTCTTCTTCTGCAAAATCCTTTGTCAGTCCATTAACTAAACCTTCTGGAGCTTTTAGAATATCAATACACATAAGCAAATACTTAGCCTTGTTAACTTCTATCTTAGACATTAGTCACCGCCATACTGTTTTAGTAAATCTTTGAGTTTCTTAGCTTCTGAGGCTTTTAAGGCCTTACCAGCCTCTTTGGGTACAACTCCAGCCAACTCATCCTTAACCGTCCTTAACGCGTCTTTAAGGTGTATCCTTGCACGTCTTAGCTCATGCTCATGAACTTCCATAGCCTTATCTAAATCTAATGCATCCTCATCAGATATAGTATATGTCGTTTCTATATCAGCCCGTGCTGATTCATATTGCTTGCTTGTAGGAGTTGTGACTCCTAACTTTATTGTTACTTGTTTTAACATTGTTTCACCATGTTTTACATTGAGTATTTTAGTTAGGACAGGGGGTCTATATAACATTAACTATGACAGACACACACCTTCATTTCCACTGGAGATTTTATTCTAAGTCTCTACAAAACTTTCTAAACTAATAACTACTCAAAAATGAGTATCTACCCACAAATAAGTAGCTCTAGGCTAATAGTTAACCCTTAGGACTTTGCTCTAAAAAACAAAAAAGGTTCGACGGCTTATTATTAAAATCAAGAATAAAGTCTTTATTTTAATAAAAAAGTTCCAGTGGAAATGAAGGTGTGTGTGTCTACACTAAATTAAGTTCAATGTATTCTTTTAATGTTAATTCTGGTCTACCTAATGTTATCTTAGAAGTTATGTTATCTGTAAAACTATGTTGTACTTTAACTACAGGAAGAGTCTCTTCTTTCTCATAAGCTATATTCTTTATCTTAATGTAATCACCTACTGTTATATGTTCTGCATTCTTTAATGTAACATCATAATTAAATGTAGGTTCTTTTAATCTAGTAACTACTTGATAAGCTAACATTTCTAATATACCTTTCTGGTCGTCTTCTACTTTATACAATTTACTTCTAACACCAAACCTTCTAACACTATCATCATCCGTTACAGTTACATATATGGCAGGGTCCTTTGTACTTTGATAGGTTGCACTGTTTACTACTTGTGTTATATCTGTTTTTGTCACAAGCCCATCACCTACCAAGTCTCGACTTTTATCTGATAAAATTAATATAGGCATTTCATATCTTTTATTGGAAGGGTCTTCTAACCAAAAGTCCATAACTTTATTTCTTTTAATTGCATATCTCCACTTTACTACCGTTACTTCATTATGTTCTGTGTTATCTATAAATGCTTCCATGTTTGTAAAACACTTATCTAAAAACTGACGTCTTGTTTGTAATCCTTCTAATTGCATTTCTTCAGTAGCTATAATGCCACTACCTTTCAATAAATTACTCGTGTCTATTTCTTTATAATTACAAGCATCAGCAGCTAAGAAGTATAAATCCTGACCTACAATATCACTTAACTTGTAGTCTACATATTCAGAAGTCTGTAAAAAAGTAACATAATCTACTGCGGTAATTATAGTAATATCTATAGATGGAGACGCTTCAACTACTACTCCCATAAAATCAAGGTTGTGACTATCTGCAAGAGTTACATCATTTTGACCTACCTTTAAAGTTACTTTAGCTCCAAGCCTTGCTAGTTGTTTTTGGTCAAGAGAAGATAACGCAATAGTAACTGTACGCCCTGCATTTATTGTATGTGAATATTCAAGGGCAGTAATAGAAGATATTGGGACCCCATCAATCTCACAAATAATGTCTATTAAATCACTTACTAGTTTGTATCTAGTCTCTGCCATTAACTAACATCCTCACCCACAATTACAAACTCAAGGTCTGCAAGGTATTCATTAGCTAATTCAGGTGATTTGTTAAGAGAACCATCAGACAATTTCATTCTGTATGTAACTTCTTTAGTATTTGGAGAATCAATTTGATTACTATCTATAAACACATAATCATAAGTGTCTCCTTCAATCAAAGACCTGATTCTACGCAATCCAGTAGAACTTAGGATTCTTAAACTAACAGACATAGTAGGAAGTCCTGCTTTGTTTCTAATAACATTTACAGGGTATTTGTCAGCCCCTAAAGGCATTGTAGCTGATAACCCGCCACTCCTACTCTTATTGGCGCTTAGAATAGCTATATCTGTACTTGTTAGTGCATTTGTTGTACTATCTGAATCATAGTCTGTTGTTGTTAATAAATCTAATACATTAGGAACTGTACTTGTTACTGTAGTAAATGCAGTGTCTTTTCGATAATGTAATGATTGTAAAGAACCAGTATGATGATGTGTTTCATCATAAATCATTGTCTCAAATACTACTTCATCAGTAAGAGTAGATGGTGAAAAGATTGCTACAGTTCTTGTCGGATTTGTAATAATCCTAGAAACTGCTCCTCCTTCTGTATCTGATGTTAAAGAAGTACTAATGTAATCATCAACATCACTACCATAAATCATAAGTTCATCATGGCCTGCATAACCTCCATCACCTTTTCTAATGTCTGCAATTTTAAAATATTTAGGGGCTGAGTATGTACCATTACTTCCTGATATTAATTCAACTGCAATTATATCATCTTCAAAAAAACCGTTAACAAACCAGTCTCTATCTGTAGTGCCACTACTATGTGAACTTCCTCCACCGTAAACACTACCTGCGCCCGGAGCATCGACATTATTTATTTCAAGTAAACCACCACTACCATCGCCACTATCACTAAAAGCAATAGCTTGAATACCATTAGCCGTACTATTACCTACTACCTTTGCATAACCTCCCCAACGATAACGTCTTTCTTTATCTGTAACATCTGTTTTAGTTCTATACCTTAAATCTCTATTAATTATAAAAGGGTCTAATATACTTATTGGGTCATTATCAGAATGAGCTGATGTTGTACTAAAAAAATAACCAAAGGCATGAGCGCCAGTACCAGATGCAGTCAACAAACCTCTACTTACATAAAGTCTTGAATTATCTTTATCTGTGCTTAATACTTTCATATATTCATTATTAATTTTAATAACATCTCCAGCTTTAAAAACTTCTACATTATCTACACTTAATAATAATTCTTCATTTATAGTAATGTCTTCAGTAAGTAAAACTCCAGATAATTTTGTCGTCCAATCGCCAGTATATGCAGTAAGTAAATATCTATCTCCACTAACATCTTGAGCATCAGAAGCTACAAACACAGAAGTTTCTATAGATTTAAAATAATTATAAGAATAATTGCCTACTGTATCTGCCGCGCCTGCGGTAGTTCCTTGAGTAAGTACGGAGCCTGCTGCGTTAGGAGGTTTAATGGATTCACTAGTATATTTATAATATGCAAAATCTGAATTATGGTCATTAATTGGGTCGCCTGAATTGTCAAAAGAAGCCAAACCAAACACTTTCAAACGCGTGTCGCCAAGTTGTGCAGTAGTATGTGATAAATGTCTTAAAGCAACTCTTTTGGAACCAGTATCAAACACTTCATTATTATTATCATAAGCTCCCATTGTAACAATAGTGTCTGCATTACCTGCATGACAAGTAAACAAAAAGTTTTGAATTTCTCTATCACTTCCCACTGCTCTACTTTGAGCTGCACTAATAGTTAACATATTGTTTTTGTCAACAAACGTAGAGTTCATTACTTTGCCTTTGTTTGCATTAAGATGAGCAATAGGTTGAGAACTTGTAACTGTAGCATTACCTACAGTATGGGCATCACTAACAAACCCATCAGGGTCTCTTACTTTTACTTTGATACCAAAATTACCTGAAGAATTATTATCTACATTTTTATGATACTTATGTTTTATTGTAAGGTTACTTGCTGTTGTAAGTGCTGGTGCTGTATTGTCTGCAAACTTATACTCTACATAATCTGCTGCCGTATCACTTGCCGCATAATCCCAATTAACCAATACACTTGAAAACTTTCCACCATGAGGATGTCCTGAGATTGTCTCCGCTACAACAGTCAATGTAGTTTCTTCTCCTATTGTCAGAGATGATGGTGAAATCGCAGTACCAGAAGATGCAACCTCAGGCCTTATAACTTTCAATACATTAGAACCTCCACCATTATCATCATTGTTAACTCCATCTTCAGCATATAACCTAAAGTAATATGCAGTATCATCTATTCCTAATGCAGGGTCGCCAGATAATTCACCTAATTGGTCTGTGTTAATTTCTTTAAGTCCCGTATCTGCAAAATCTGTAATGTCATTATCTGCCGTATGGTCAGGTGTAGTATGAGTTTTACTCCAACATAAACTATACTTATTTATTGAAGGTGATGGACTTAATTCCTCTACATTAATAGTGCCAGTCATTCCATTTGAATTTGCAACTATAGAAATTCGTGGCCCTTCTGGAGTAGGAATCTCATAAGTAACATAGTATTGTGGTTTGTTAGTCTGACCTTCATGGTCAAACTCAGCCTCACCACTTGTTGACCATATACCTAAATTAATTGTAGAACCAAAAGTTATTTTTTGTTTATTTATTAAATCTTCACTAATTTCAAAAGTAACTGCGCCTGCGCCCGTCGTAGTCTGAGACTCTATTACTTGGCCTTTTAACATAGCAGGGTTGCCTGTCGTTGAAGCACCATCAAAAGCAGGCTCCCATACTTCAACTACACTAGAGTCATCATGAGGCCCATACCAGTCTGCTTGATTTTCTGTAAAATCACTAGTCAAAAAACACATCTGCGCAACATTAGTACCGCCCGGAGCGCTTCTTCGTGTTAACACTACGTGTACTTTTCTTAAAATAGCTGATGATGCAGAAATACCTAATGTACTTAAATCCCCTACTGTAAAAGAAAGTAAAGTTACTTGTTCTTCGTTTGGACCGCTACTTGCAACTTGTATTTCTAATTCAGAGCCATCATTGTTAGTAGCTTTTGAAACCTCATTTAACCATGTTGCTATTGTTATATCCTGTTTGTCACTGCTTGTTGTTACTGTTTGTCCCATTATACTGACCTTCCTCCTCCAAATCCTAGTTCCCTACTTTGATTAACAAAAGAAGGTTTACCTGTACCGGGTTTATTTGCATCAAAACCCATGCTTACATTACCCATATCTTTTAAAGAACTAAATGCACCAGTTATTTTTTCTATTGCTTTTTTTGTACGTTCTATAGCTCTAGTAACTCCATCAAATTTTAATTCCATTAATGCTAATGCAGCCACTACAGTCATAGCAATCATTGCAAATCTAACATACGGATTCATTGCTAATACAGCATTATTTGCTGCAACTGCTTTTGTATTTACATTTGTAGCTGTCGTAAATTTTGCAGTAACTGCTGCACCAATAACTTGAGCAACAGTATACAAACGTGAAATTGCAATAGCTGATTCTAATATACCGGTATATTTTTCTTGTTGTTTTATTGCTTTTCGCCTTTCATCAGCCTCTTCTGCGGTAATTTCACCTGCCGCTAAATCTGCATCTATACGTTTATACTGTGCAGAAATTAACTGATTAAGTCCACTAGTTGCAGCTTCCATTACTTGTAGTTTTGCAATAGTTTGAACATTATCGTTCATTGTGCTTTTAGCATTTTTATCAGATATAGTTTGTAAATCTTTCATAGCTTTAGCATGACCTTCTGTACGTTTTTTACCTTTAGCCATAGTAGTACCAAGTTTTTCATATTTAGTATCTACAACATCAATAATTTGAATACCGTCTGCTTTGATTTTAATAACAGATAACATCATGTCACTTTCAGCCATTATTGAGTTACCATCCCTGCTTCTGCTGTTCGTTTATCAAATATATGTTTAGCAACTGATGCTTTTTCAGAAGTCATTATACTTACATAACTAAGCAAAGTGTCTACATCGTTTGTATCTAAAATTTCCATCATATATTTAACATCGTCAAAAGACATTTTAGGCTCGTCAATAATAAACTGTAACATTGTGTAATTCATAGGCCTCATTTTAACACTAAATTCATCTAAACTTTTGTATTCATTTTCAGATAATTCTTGCCCTCCTACATATTTATTTACTAATGGCGTGAATTTAGGCAATTCTTTTTCAATTTCAACTTGTAATGCATAATTTTTATTTTCTATTTCTTGCCAATCTGATTGAGTTAATCTTTTTAATACTATTTTAGGAGCTTGAGTTTTATAAAAAAACCTTCTCCAACCTTTAGGTTTGTAGAGTCTTGATAAACTTGGTAGTAATATCTCCTTGCGTTCCCAGTAATCTTCTCTTACTGCTCCTACGTCAAGTAGAGGGGCGTCTAACTGACCTCTGACTCTTACCATTTACCTACCTATAGTGTCCAGTCTGCGCTTATCGCGTATGAACTGAAATCTTTGTAATCTCCAGCACCACGAAATTTTATACTCATTGTATCAACTATCTCGCCACCGGGAGCCAGTGGTCTTGAGAACGAAGTTATAGTTCCGTTTGTCAATGCAATGCTCCCGTGAGAGCCGAAATCTAATCTAATTAATGGGATAGTTGTCCCTAACTTGTACTTGTCGTAATAAGTCTCGTCTTCAGCAGTCATTGTAAGGTCCAATGTTATGTCTGCCTTACCTCTTGCAATCTTATAATTCTGTAACCAAGTACTTCCCGACTTTCCGGGAATTGCAGTATTGTTGTTTGCTACCTTTAATGATACTGTTTTAAGATTTGTAAATACGCTTGTCATGTTAGTTGTTGCAAATATATCTCTTGATGCTGCTGTGTTGTAAATTCCTTTTAACAAGTTAAGTGAACTTAATGCATAACTGCTTGTTGCACTACAAGACCAATTCCCATCTCCGTTTATAGTAGATGCTAATTCAGTTAATGTATCAAAACTACCATTTGCTAAATCAATAGTACCGTCTGAATTAATTCCAGTATCTAATAAACTTGAATCTGAATCTGCACCTCCGTCTGTGCCTGTCGTACCATCAAATAATCTAATAAATCTTTCACCTACTTCAACATAACTTAAGCCCGGACCATCTATTGTTATCTTACTTGTAGCTGCTGCCTCTCCAACACTTACTGTTAAGTCTGTTGCAAGCAATGGGTCTGCACTTGGTGCTGCTGGAAATGCTACTGCTGAATAATCCTCTGTGTAAAAGTCACCACCTGTAAAATTACCGTCAGTATCATCCTCTGTATATTGTGCAGTACAGGTTGCATCTAGTGTAATGTACCCGCCAGTAGTGTAATCTGCTTCTAATGTAACCTCATTAGGAACAACTCCACCTACTAATGTAAAATCACCGCCAGTTTCTCTTGCTAGTATAGCTAAAGAATCTGCTGAGTTTGTTAGTTTAATTGGGTAATTTACGGTTCCACCACCCTCTGTAAAACTCGTACCTCCAATAGCTCGGCCTAAAAGTGCCTTCCAGCCAGTTCCCTGACAAGCTACCTTAAGTGGAAGTGATACTGCAATGGGTCCACGAGCATGAAATGCATCCGTTGACTGACCAATGCTAGGAACAGGAGTGATGTTCATCTCTACCGCTCTAGGGTCAAATGTGTCCAATAGACCTAAATGTGACAAAGCAGAAGCTGCTGGATTTCCATATGCCGCCTCAGCTTCGTAAGCCGCCTCTACGTTTTGTGTGATTTTTACCATTTTTAATTTACCACCTCATAACTTGTGATTTCACAGTTAAGAACATAACGATACCAGCGACGATTCTTGTCGGACTGGTCTGTACGGCTTAGAAGCTTGATGCTTGCATAGTCCGTGTTTAATGCGGCTCCTGCACTCTTTGAATGCGCCGCGTGAATGATGTGTACCACACCTTGATAAAGTTTTCTAAGTCTTTCTCTACTACTTGCTGTAGATATATCTACTGTAATAGTTGCATTGTGTTTGTCAATGCCTTTACCTATTCCTAAAAACTCGTGATTTGATGCTGTTTCATAGCACCTAATAATGTCTCCATTCTTTAAATTCTTTTTACCTATGTCCCATGATTCATCTATTGTTGGGGTTGTACCTACGCTACTTGCCACTGCTGTCCAATTGTTTTCTAATAAATCAACTACTGCTGATACAGGGTCTGCTAAAGTTGCGTAAGTTGCAGCCATTAAGGTAGCACGCCCCTAGCTCCAAAGCCTCCAATAGCTCTTGCTGTTGGCATTGACCTACCTAACCTTCTGCCATCCTTTAATAATTTCATTGCCATCTCTTCAAACTTTTCAGATTTACTTCTATTATCCATAGAATCATCACCCTCTTGCATTAAATTTAAATCATCATTCATTGCAATCATTGCTGATGTAAAATAAATTGTAGCTTGTTTTATGTCTTGCGGAGTTGCCGCGGTTGCATATCTGTAAGTAACATACGCAGTTACTCCAGAAGGTGCATCACTTAACAAATTAAATTGATTATAACTGTTCAAATAAATAGTTCCGCGTTCTTTGTCTATCCAATAATCTTTACCTGTTACATTTGTAATAGTGTCATCGCCAGTCTTAATATTAATATATTCTACATAATTACCGCCATCCCAAATGTGAAGCTTGTCGGTTCCGTCTACCATGTCCAAAATAGGATAATGTCTTAACTGAATCCTGCCTCTATCATTTACTGAATTAGACATTACTCTCTGTATTCTACCTCTTTCTTCTGTTACTGCCTTTGCTCTACTTGTGTGCCATGCGTGGTCTGTTAGCTGGTCTACACGTTCTTCTGCCATATTGATAAATGATTCAACTTGAGCTTGTGTAGGTGTCGTTGCCGAACCTCCATCTGTAAAAGCCCCAACCTGCAAGAAAGCAGAAATGTCAGCATGAGCGCAGTAATGTGTTGCCATTATAGAATCCTACTCAATGCCGTATTCATTAACTTTTCGCCTGTTGTTGCTACAACCATTCCATTGAAATCTATCGGTTGTCCTGCCATGTTCCAGCCTATTGCTCCAACTGGTAATGTGGTATATCCTTGCTGTGTTGCTAATGGTGGAGGTCCTCCGCCATTTGCTGTATAATATTGTTCTCCATTAGATAATGAATCTATCTGTGGAGGTGGCATTTGCCATGCTTGTGGTGCTGCTGTTGCTGCTCCACCTACTCCAAACCAAGTCCAAGGCTTAAACAATGCTGCACCGCCTTGTTGCATAGGCATCTGTTGTCCGTACGGATTCATCTGTCCCATCTGTTGTTGGTATGGATTCATTTGTTGTTGAGTCACAGGAGGAGCTTGCTGAAGTTGACCGTTGTCGCCATATGGGTTCTGCCAATTCAGGACGCTATGATGTGAATTGTCGTCAGTAGCCCATTCTTCGTGCAAGGTGAGACGTGCATTAAGCTCCTCTGCGGCCTCGTCACCATACATTGTTCTTGGATGCCAATCTATTTGAGTATTGTAAACTGTCTTTAAAAATTCCATATTGTCTGCTAAATCTGTAGGAACCTGAACATCAGTCTCCTTACATAATCCTTCTAGCATCTCACTACAGTTCTTCATAATTGGATACAAATACTGAACCAATCTCATCGTAGTGTTTTCTGCTGCCTTCGCATCGTAATCAGGATGCTGTATCTTATCTACCGCTACAGGATTCAAATATCCTGATGGGCTTCCGTGGTAACCGCTCATAGTTTTCTCCATTTTATTTCTTGTTTTACACCGTCACAGTGTAATGAAAATCTAAGTAAGGTAGGTTTCATAATCCAAAACTCCTATTCTGGCGAGTTGACAAAGCCGAGAGATACTCATCGTAGTCACGCTGGTGTAATTTACAGAAGCCTCCTCCTGTATTCATACCACAATAAGGACACGCGTCTTTGCCATGTTTACGCCTTAACCCCCACCACTTTCGTGATAGCCTTTTATGTCTCATCTTGAGACGTGCAACATACATATCCAACTCATCATCAGACATTGCTTCTGCGCTTGGCATCATCTGCTGTTGTACTGGTTGTCTTGTAAGGACGTTTGGGGCTGGAGCCACCTCTCTTGTCGGTTCCTCAGTTCGTGTGTGCTGAGGGTTCTTTCGTGCTAGGGTCGTCATTTGTGGTGGTCCAGCCATCAGTGTCTTCTCCTCTTGTGTTCTTTCACAAGACTTATCATTTCTTCAATCCATTTAATCTTCATAGTCCACCTTTTCTCATCATCTGTGCAGTTCTTGTCGCTGCTTGTCCTACCTGAACTTCTGGACTAATAAACGCTTTAACTACTAAAGCTTTAATTGCAGACAGAATAACACTTACTGCCAAGACAAACATAAGGAATCCATTGTATAACCAAGCAACTCCCCAGACTGCCATACCGTATTCTGTAACTACCGTATCATAATAATAACCAACATAAAGTCCAACTCCACCAAATGCAAAGCCTATTCCTAATAGCCATACACATCTTTTGAACCAAACCCATTCTATATATCTGCAAAACTCTACATCTTGCTGCCCACCTGCACCCATTGTGCTAGGATACCTTCCAGTGCTAAATAGCATATTTCTTATGAATTTCATGGTCTCACCACATCTACGTATGCATTCTTTTGCGAATCCATCTTTTCATACATATCACGCTTAAACTCCCTAGAGAGTTGGTAAGCGACCTCGTATCCGATTGGTTCCGCTCCATCAGGCATTGGAATCCACTTAGGATGGTAAGTATATATACTAATCCGTCTAAAGTTAGGTTTGAAATCTAATTTGTCATCGTGAAACTCAAGGTAAGCTTTCTGTGGAAAGCCTTCTTCATCTACTAATGACTCTAAACTGTGCTGAGAAAGTACGGCATTGACTGTATTTTCTATGTTCTTAACAGGAACCATCTTAGATACAGAAACAGGTGTCTCCCATCTGAATATGTCTGAGGGCGTCAAATTTTCCACGACTGAGTGAAGCAATTCATCACAGGAGACAATCGCCTCTGACATATCGAACGTCTTAAGCTTTACGCCTTTTAAACTAAAATCTTTAACTTTTCCTTTTATTGCTCCTGCTTTGTTAGATATTTTTATCCAATCATCTATAGCAAACTCTGTTTTGTATGCTACTGTTAGAAAAGATAATGCTCCATTAACAGGACTGTATTGTGAGAATGCTGCGTAAGTAAGTGCAGATATGCCCACAATGTACTCTGTACGGGCCAATAAGCCACTGTACATCAAAAGACCTATACCAAATACTATAGCTCCTAAAACACCAAATACTTGAGCTGCTGCCTTTCCTTGTAAACTTCTTATTTTATAATCACTAAAGGCTGACTTCTTTGCTTTCTTTACCGCAGCCGATACGCATAACGCTACTAAGATAAACCAGCCAAAGACTAAACCTTCATCCACTTTGTTTTCCCTTCGCTATCTTATCAATGTGCGGTCCTTGTTCCGCTTCTAACAACTCGCCAGTGTTTGGATTAATATATCCTCCAGCCTGATTTGGCATAGGTACTGGTTGTTGCTGTTGTTGTTGGTATTGCTGATATGGCATCATATTAGGTGGTGCGGGTTGTCCCACATGACCATCTCTGTTCATGTCCCAGCCTGTTCTGTTCTCCATATAATTCATAGCATTACTGAACATTCCTTGATTTTGATAACCCGAAGGTTTTTTCTTTCTCTCTGCAAATTCATCTAAGTCTTGTGAATCTGCAATTGTGGAGAGTATGGTATACGTAAACGCACCACTAACCGAACCAAACCAAAGAGCGTCATTGTATGCCATGCCGCCTACATACATTAAAGTGAAGCCGTTAGCTATGAAAACTAACAAGGCACTCAACCTGTTGTATGATTGTTTTATTTTGTGTTTAATCGTTTCGTCCATTCTCGATTTCCTCTTTTGCTCTTAGCGTCACAAACCGCGCAGTGTTGTAATTCCACGGCCTGTTTGCTTTTGTTAATATACCTGCATCGTTTAAATACTTTGCTATACCCCCATAAGTATAGCCATTCTCTCTTAAAAATACCATTTTCTTACATACTAACCATTCTTTGACGGAAGCTCCGAACCGTATAGAACGATAAGGCCGCTTTCTAGCCGTTTTAACGGCGCTAAAGTTGCTATCTGATGAAGAACCCATGCCATACCATAAGTCACCCTTGTAGGCTCTCTGTGGACCTCTCATGCCTTTTTCTTCTTTAGACATCATTTAGTCATTAACTCTAAGGCGTTGTCTAGTGCTGGCTTTGTAAGTCTCAAATCATCATCCCCTGCCTCGTCTGCATCCAATAGCTGCTGAGTGTCTAAGGTGTGATGCCATTGTCTGATGTTAGCTGTGGAATCTGTTAACCTACAATTAATTACAGAACCTACTACTGTTAAGTCTCCTCCAGTTTGTATGTCCATATGTTTAACTGTTCCTACTACTTCATAACCACCATCAGCAGGAGCATAAAAATTAGTTTTAGAAGCTGAAGAATTACCATTTATGTTAGTGTTACCTGTAAGTAAAGTAGAACTTGAATCTAAAGCAAACTGGTCTCCTGATGCTGTAACGCTAAAATTTAATGTTGAATTGCTTAAATCTAAAGTTCCTGCATTTATATCAACTACTTTTGCAGCTATTGTATTACCATTAGCATTGAAGGTGTTTGCACTTTGCACTTCTAACTCTGTTGTAATTGTAAGGTCTCCCGTTGCTGTTGCTGTGCTTCCTGACCCTGAATTACTTATAAGTAATTGTTGAGTTGTTAATTCTGGAACATTTATATTACCTGATGAATGATGTAGTAGTAAAGCATATAAATCAGATAATGCCGTTGTTCTAACATCTGAACCTACCGTAATTGTCTTTACTTCTCTCATTCTTACCATCGTGAGTGTTGAACCAGATGAAGCAGACCTTAATTTCTCATTAACTGTTAAATTACCATACAAATCTAAAATTCCTGAAGTTGAATCAACGCAAGATAATTCTGTTGTTGAACCATCGTTAACTGTAAGATTGTACACATCTTCTCCAGAAAGAAAGTTTATCTTTTGAGTTCCAGACTTAGCCATGACAAGCGTAGAAGTGCCTTGTGTAAATGTTCCTGCTCCTGCCCAAAATGCACTTGACAGTGTTCCTGTGTTTGTGTTTGAACTACTATCTTCTAATGATGTTCCTGTGCCTTCATCACATTTATATCTAGCTACTAGACCTGTTGAGCTTGCTAAAGTTCCCCCTTGAAACATATCAGTTCTTATTTGCGCTTCAGTTTTAGCTACATTAAAGAATCTTATTTCATCAAGCGAACCTGTAAAATAAGTAGCACTACCTTCAGAACCTAAAATTAATTGAGTTGATGAAGTGCTAATTGTTCCTGTTTCTGCCAACGTATTTTCTAATTTACCATCAACATAAATTTTTATATTTGTTTGGTCATACGTTGCTGCAATATGATGCCATTTACCATCGTTAACTGTTGAAGTTCCTGTAACTCTTTTATTAGAACCTGTATATATTAAGAAACTAGCTTTACCACCTACAGTTTCTATTCTGTAATAACCGCCTTGTTTAACGGCAAATGTACCTTCTGCATCTGTAGTTTTGACCCAACATTCTATAGTCATAGCCGTTGTAAAATCTAAACTGTTATCATCTGCAATTACTACTTGGTCATCTGTTCCGTCAAATGTCAAAGCACTTGCGCCAAGCAGACCACCACTGGTAGTAAAATCTCCTGAACAGTTAAGTGTTGATGAACCTGCATCTAAGTTTCCGCCTGTACATACACTTAAGTTTTTCATTTCCCAATTATGGTTTACGTCAAATGTACTGCCAATCCTAAAGTTTTCAGTATGCTGATTTCCAAACCCTGCGTAAGAAGTAAACTCTCCACCATTTACAAATATATTGTCATAATAAATACCTGAAGCTGAATAAAACATATTAGTATCATCTGAACCTGTATTGTTTAAAATTAAATTAAGTCTCTCTCCTGCTGTAGTTTCAGTATTGTTACTTGAGCTACCTGCTACATTAAGACTTTCAGCTACAATTAAACTTGCACCAGTAGTCGTAATGTCTTTAAATGAACCATTAACATCTAATTGACCACTAAACTCAGCCCTCTGTCCATTCAAATCTAAAGTATCTCCACTACTTACTGTTACGGCATCAAACTCACAATCTCCTGTAAGTGTTATTGTTGTAGCATTACTACCTCCTGTTACAAGTGCTATTTGATAGTCTAAATTCTTTAAATTATAAGTGCCTCCTGACCTATCCCAATCTAAATCATTTCCAGTGACTACACAAGGATAAAGATTACTTGCACCTTGAAGTGTAGCAACATAACTATGACCTGTACCTGCGCCAGACGTTCCATTGTTAACAAATGACCCAGCCGATGTCGTAGTTCCCATCGTTATTGTAGAAGCTCCTGAATTAGCTGAAATATAGAAAGTTTTACTTGAATTAATTGTTAATGCATTTTCTACAGTTATAGAACTTCCAGAACTAACACCAGTCTGTGCGTTAGAACTATCTGAAGTTAAATTATAAAATGTAGAATTTTGAATACCTTGACTTCCTCCATCTATTAACACAGTTCCATTATTGTGTGTAAAAGCACCAGAATCAGACCAGATAGTTCCTGCATAGGTCAAAGTACCTCTTGGTGCTGACAAAGTTCCGTTAGCTGCTATCGTAAGTGTTCCGTCAAGGTCAAGAGTGCCGTTACTGTCAGATAGTGCTGCATTGCCGTTTAACACTCCGTTGATTGTAGTAGAGCTTGTTCCATAATCTGTGGCACTTGAACCTGTGCCTTCATCCATTTTATAACCGTGATAAGGAGTTTGAGGATATGTGTTTGAATACATAGATGCTACTTGTTCTGCACTTAATTCATAATCAAATAATTTAAAATCTCTAATATCGCCATCAAAATATTCTGCACTTACATACGCCCCTATTCTACTATCTGCGTTAATATTGTTGTGCATTGCCGTGTAAGTGCCACCATCTGACAATGTTAAATCTTCTGCAACTCCATTTACATATAACTTAATTCCTGCGTTTGCACTTGTTCCACCTACTCCATTATATGTAGCTGTAAAAAGAACCCATTTATCTTGATGACTTCCTGTTGTCAAAGCATTTGTCATCGTAGCTGCTTCTTTGTTTGTTGTAGTTTCATCAAATAATGTCATAAACAATTTACTAGAACTGTTAATACCAAACTTAACCTCTCTATCTCTGCCATAAATAATACCTATTGAACTAATATCGTCTGGTTTTACCCAAGCAGATAAAGTAAACGGACTATCGTTTGAACCGTCTCCAAACTCTAAATCTCCTGCCGTGTTAGATAAATTAACAAAATCTCCAGAACCATCTAATAATAATGATGACAAAGCCTTACCCTCTACCTTTCCTTGTGTTACTGTAAACGTTCCATCTGTCGTTGTACTATTATCATATACATCTACACTGTAAGCGTCTCTTATGAATGTGTGTGTAGAAGAGCCTGCTGATGCATCTCCTCGTTTAATTATTCCATTTCTTGCAGAAGTTCCTTCTGCATTGGTTACCGTGCTGCTACTAATGTCGTTACCATCTAATTTATATCTTAACAACAAATTACTTGATACACTTATTAAAGAAGGGTCACCATTAATTCTACTTGCTAGTATTTTTATATCGTCTATACCTAAAGCACTACTATACACTCTTGCATCAGCTACTTCCATATCATTAGTTTGAGTTTCTACATTGTTTAGATTAGTTCCTATTGCTCCACATAAAACATCGCTATTTCTTGTTACAGTGCCAAGCGTAAACAAATCTTGAGCTGTTGTATTATTAGAAACTAAAACTCCATTAAAATATGAATTGTAAGCTCCACTGTCAAAACTAATGGCAAAATGATTCCATGTGCCATGCGTTATAGCACTATTACCTAAATACGAACTAGTCCCGTCTGCAAACTTTACACTATAAAATACGCTATCATTAGTAGAATGCCTAAAAATTCCTACGTTTAAACCTGAAGCTCCGCCAGTTCCAAGACCAATCACATTAGGATAATTTCCTGCTGAACCTGCTGAGTTAAATTTAGCCCAAGCTGAAATAGTTCCACCAGTTTCTAAAGCTTCAATATCTGCGTTAGTTGGTATGCCAACATAATTACCTGCTCCACTGGTGTTACCTGTAGATAACCTTACAGAAGCGTCAAGATTTACATTAACGTTTGCTGCTCCTAAGTTTCCTTCTATTATTCCGCCCGTGCCGTTTATTTCTATTGTACCTGCCATTATTTCACCGTTAATGTTCCTAATTGCCTTATGCCGCCATTCAACTTAACAGTTGTTCCATCGTTTATATTGTAAGTTCCTAAATTAGTTACCAATCCGTTATGAATTATTTTGTTAGTATTGTGTGAT